>Ga0194120_10001402_pt1 | contig 44052 bp, 40 predicted proteins | sample TA2MahCa65mmetaG_FD_148642 | JGI IMG/M metagenome (GOLD analysis project Ga0194120, IMG submission 148642) | Freshwater microbial communities from Lake Tanganyika, Tanzania - TA2015019 Mahale Deep Cast 65m | ecosystem: Environmental > Aquatic > Freshwater > Lake | place: Tanzania: Lake... | reverse complement strand
GCCGGCGGTGACGCCTCCGCCGCAGGATAGCGGCGTGCCGCCTGGGCAGCGGACGGGCCGCGCCCGTCAGCGCCTGGCGCCGGGCTGGCGCCTCCTCGCTGGAGCGGTCGCGCTGCTCGCGCTCACGCCGGCCGTCGCGCACGCCTGGACGCCGGGGACGCACATCCTGCTCGGTGAGGCGTTGCTGCGTTCGGCGTTCCTGCTGCCCCCGCGCATCGCCGAACTGCTGCTCGCGTTCCCGTACGACTTCCTCTACGGATCGATCGCCGCCGACACGAGCATCGCCAAGAAGTACGCGCGCTTCGGACGGCACTGTCACCACTGGTACGTGGGGCTGGAAATCCTCGACCGCGCGCGCGACGAGACGCTGCAGTCCTTCGCGTACGGGTACCTCGCGCACCTCGCCGCCGACGTCGTCGCCCACAACTGGTTCGTCCCGCACCAGCTCGCCGTGACGTCGAGCACGAGCGCGATTGGCCATTCCTACTGGGAAAGCCGGTTCGAGTGGCATCTCGGCGCGCGGCACAGCCGTCGCGCGCACGAGATCATCCTGCTCGACCACGCGCGCGCCGACGACCACCTTGATCGCATCCTGAGCCCGACGATCTTCAGCACGCATACGAACCGACGCGTCTTCCGCGGCATGGTGCGCGTGACGGACGCGGACAGCTGGCAGCGGGTCTTCACGCTGATGGCGGAGCGCAGCCGCTGGGACCTCGAGGAGCGCGCGGTGGGCGCGTATCTCACGCGCTCGTTCGACTACGTCGTGGACTTTCTGCGCCGTCTGGACGGCAGCGAACCCTTCGCGCACGATCCGTCGGGAGACGAGGCCCTGCGCGCCGCCAAGGCGGTGCGGCGTGCGGCGCTGCGACGCGGCGGCGGAGAGCCGGCGGCGCGCGAGGCGGCGACGCGGCACTTTGGGCTGCCGGCGACGTCGCTGGCGTTCACGGGCACATTGACGGAGCCGCTGTACACGCCGGGGGTGGGGCGCTAGCGAAGGCGCACCCTTGGATGCGCGGCTACCCGATGCGAAATTGCATCCACGTCGCAAGAGCGCCCGACCGCTCGGTCGCGGCGCGAGGAGAGTGGACTGGTTGTGGATGCCGTTGACCGCCTGATCGCTGAAGAAGAGGATGCCCTCCCGGACTTGGAGCCCGTCGCCATGGCGGCACTCGAGGCCGGGCGCGTCATCATGGAGGCCGGGGCGCGCTCGAGTTCCATCGAGGCGATCACCGAGCGGTTCGCGCGCGCGCTGGGCGCCGATCGCGTGGACCTGCGGTTGGGGTATGCATCGCTGGCCATCACCATCGGCATCGGCGCGCACGGCATCACCCGCATGCGCGAGGTGGGACCGCTGGGCGTGAACCAGCGGGTGGACGCCGAAGTGCGCCATCTCGCCGAGCGCGCGGAACGCCAGCCGATGTCGGTGGAGGACGTGCGAGAGGCGCTTGCCCGCATCGTGACGCACACCAAGCGCCACTCAAGCGCCGTCGTGGCCGTCTCGGTGGGGCTCGCCTGCGCCGCCTTCGGTCGCCTCCTGCACGTGGACTGGTTGGGCATCGTGCCGGTCTTCGCGGCGGCGACCGTTGGTCAGTTGGCGCGGCGCGAACTGCTCTCGCGCAACGCCAACGGTTTCGTGACGGCCGCGCTGGTGTCGCTCATCGCGGCCATGCTCGGCGCGTTTGGCGCGCGCGCCACGGGCAGCCAGACTATTCCGACCGTGATGATCGCGAGCATCCTGCTGCTCGTGCCGGGCATTCCGAGCGTGAACGCGCAGAGCGACATCCTCGAGGGGCACCCCACGGTCGGCAGCGCGCGGGCCGTGACCGTGGCGGTCACGCTCGTATTCATCGCAGTCGGACTCTGGCTGGCGCAGGTGCTGACTGGCGCAGCGGCCGGCGACGTGCCGATCGCCGATCTCAGCGCGCCGTGGCTTTCCCTGCTCGAACAGACCGCGTGCGGGGCGGTCGCCGCGGCGGGATTCGGCGTGCTGTTCAACATCGGGTTCCGGTCCCTGCCGTGGTGCGCGCTCGCTGGGGCGCTGGCGCTGCTGGTGCGCAGCTACTGCCTGGGCCTCGGGTGGAATCTCGAGGCCAGTTCGTTCGCCGCCGCGCTCGCGGTGAGCTCGGCCGTGCTGCTGCTGCGCGCGCAGACCGAGATCTCACAAAACGCGCTCGATGTCGTGGGGTGCATTGCGATGGTGCCGGGGAGTTTCGCGGCGAAGGCGATCCTCGGCCTCTTTGCGCTCTCGTCGACCGACCCGATGCTCGCCGCGGACACGCTGGTCACCGCCGTGTAGTACACGGTGCGCGTGCTGTTCACCGTCGGCGCCATCGGCACCGGGCTGGCGATTCCGGCGCTGCTGATGCGGGTGCGAGTGACGTCCTAGGTAGGGCCCCGCGGGTCAGTCGTCCTCTCGCTCCAATCCCGCGAACGCGACGACGAGCCGCTTGCGCCCCACCGTCTCGTCGTCGAACTCGACGGTCACCTTCGTGTCGCGCCCGCTTCCGCTGAGTTCGAGGATGGTGCCGCTGCCGAAGGCCTTGTGCCTGACGCGCGCCCCCTTGATGTAGCGCGGCGCGACCTGCGACTCCTCGTCCGGGGGCGTCTCCCACACCGTGGGGCGCGACACGGGCGCGCCCGGACGCCGGGCCGACGGCGACGTGAAGGCGTACGCGCTTGCGCTGCCGCGCAGTTTGGGCGTCTGCTGCGCCTCATACAGTTCCCGCGGGACAGGCGACAGGAACGACGACACAATCCCGGGCATCAACTCGCCGTTGCGCCGGCGCGACATCGCCCACGTCAGCGTGAGCTTGCGCTCGGCGCGCGTGATGGCGACGTAGAGCAGGCGACGCTCCTCCTCGAGCATCTCCGGATCGTCGAAGGCGCGGGCGAGCGGGAAGAGCCCGTCTTCCATGCCGGCGATGAACACCACCGGAAACTCGAGCCCCTTGGCGGTGTGCACGGTCATCAGCGTGACGGCGTCGGCGTCGGCGCCGAGTTGGTCGGCGGCCGTCACGAGCATCGCCTTCTGCAGGAAGTGATCCAGTGGCCGCAGGCCGAGTTCCCCACCGTCATCCACGACGGTCTCCGCCGCGCCTTCGACCATCGCGCGCACGTTGTCGAGGCGATCCAGCCCTTCCGGCCCCTCGGCGCGCAGCGCCTCGTCGTAGCCGGTGGCCTCGAGGATGGCGACGATGAGCCGGTCCACGCTGGCGTCGGCCGCCTGTTCGCGGAACCGGTCGGCGAGCGCGGCCACCTCGCCGAGCGCCGCGCGTGTGGCTGGCCGCACGCCGTCGAGTTCGCCCACGCGACGCGACATCTCCAGCAACGACACGCCGCGCTCGCGCGCCGCTTCGGCGAGGAGCTCGACCGTCGCGTCGCCAATGCCGCGCCGCGGCGCGGTGATCGCCCGGCGGAAGGCCTCGTCGTCGGCGGGATTCGCGGCGAGGCGTAGCCAGGCCAGCAGGTCGCGCACCTCGCGGCGGTCGTAGAACCGCACCGCGCCGACTAGCCGATATGGGATGGAGCGCCGCCGCAGCGACTCTTCAATGGCGCGGCTCTGCGCGTTGGTGCGGTAGAGCACCGCGAACTCCGACGGGCGCTCGCGCAAGTTCATCCGCCGCGTCTCGATGGCGTCGGCGATCGCGTCGGCCTCGTCGCGGTCGTCTAGCGCCTTCACCACGGTGACCGGTTCGCCGTCAGGGCGCGTGGCACGGAGCGTCTTGCCGCGCCGCGCCGCGTTCTGCGCGATGACGACGTTGGCCAGCGCGAGAATCCCCGGCGTGGACCGGTAGTTCTCCTCCAGCCGGACCACGTGCGCGCCAGGATAGTCGCGCTCGAAGTCGAGGATGTTTCGGATGTCGGCGCCACGCCAGCCGTAGATGGACTGGTCGTCGTCGCCCACGACCGCGACGTTGCCTTGCGGGCCGGCGACGAGACGCACGAACTCGTACTGCGCGTGATTCGTGTCCTGGTATTCGTCCACAAGCAGGTGGGCAAAGCGCGCGGCGTAGTGTGACTGCAGGTCCGCGTGCTCGCGCAGCAGTTGCACGGGGAGGACGAGCAGATCGTCGAAGCTCACCGCGTTTTGCGCCCGCAGGGTCGGCTCCATCGCCGTGTACACGGGAGCAACGGCCTTGGCGAGCGGCGTCATCGCGAGGCGCGCGTATTCGTCGGGCGGCACGAGCGCGTTCTTGGCATCGCTGATCGCGGCGGCCACGGCCTTGGGGGCGAAATCCTTCACCGACACGCGCGCCCGGTCCATCAGGCGCCGAACCACCGTGAGCGTGTCATCCTCGTCGTAGATCGTGTATTCCGGGGTGCGCCCGACGCGGTCCGCGTGCAGGCGCAGAAGGCGCGCGCCGAGGCCGTGGAAGGTGCCAATCCACATTCCGCGCGGCTCGGCGCCAAGGAGGCGCGCGATGCGCTCGCGCATCTCGCCGGCCGCCTTGTTGGTGAAGGTCACGGCGAGCACGCGATGCGGCGGAACTTCGAGCGCGCCGACCAGGCGCGCCACGCGCGCCGTCAGCACGCGCGTCTTCCCCGAGCCGGCGCCGGCGAGCACCAGCAGCGGCCCGTCGCCGTGCTCCACCGCGGCGCGCTGCGCCGGGTTCAGGGTGATATCACCCCGGGCCAACGGTTCGGTCATCCCGGGAAATGCAGGTCGAACACCGCCCCGCGATCGGACGGGACCAGCGTCAGCCGGCCGTTGTGCGACTCCTCGACGATGCGCTTCGCGAGGGGCAGGCCAATCCCCCATCCGCGCTCCTTCGTCGTGAAACCCGCTGCGAAGATCTTGCGGCGCAGGTTGGGCGGAATCCCCGGCCCGTCGTCGGCGACGCGCACGCGCGCCCCGCTGCCCGCGGCGCGATCCACGCGCACCGTGACCGTCCCACCCCGCCCGGCGAGCGCGTCCACGGCGTTCTTCACGAGCGACTCTACGGCCCACTCCAGCAGGACGCGATCGGCGGGAACCTCCAGCGGCCCGTCGCCTCGCTCGAACTTCACGACGACGGTGTTGGCGAGCGTCGGCACGCGAGCGCGGAAGTAGTCCACGACGGTCTCTACCGCGTCGCCGACATCGGTGGGGACGAGCTTGGGCGGCCGACCGATGCGCTCAAAGCGATGCGCCACGCGCTCGAGCCGCTCGACGTCGTCGTTCATGTGCGCCTGCGCCGCGGCGGCGGCGGAGTCGGCATCACGCTCAGCCTGCAGCTCGAGCCATCCCTTGAGCGAGGAGAGCGGCGTGCCCAGCTGATGCGCCGCCTCGCGCGCCATGCCGGCCCAGACGCGCTCACGCTCGGCACGCGCCCGCACGCCGAGCGCCATGATCCCCGCGACGATGAGCAGGGAGAGCATCGCGACCTGCAGCAACGGGATGATGCGCAGTCCGCGCACCAGCGGCGTGTTGCCGAAGTGGATCTTCCCCACCCCGGACTCCTCAACCGGCGGGTTCTGCCGATCGAGTTCGGGCAGCATCGCGCGCAGCACGGCATAGCGCGGGTCGTTCGGCGAGACGAAGCCGTCCCCGTACTCGGGGATGTTGGCGAACGATGTTGGCCGGCCCTCGGCGTCCGTGACGATGACGGGAACGCCGAGGTCGCGAATCTCCTTGGAGAGGTCGAGCAGGGCCGCGGTGCCGTCGGAGTTTGGATCCCCCAGCGCGCCGTACACCCGCGCGAACATGCGGCTGGTGCGCTCGGACTCACTTCGCAGCTCGTCCACGACGCGTTGCGCGTACCACACGTACGACCCCAACAGCACCAGGAGGCCGAGCGCGACGAGAATCACCGGCCCCCGGCGAGGCATGCGCTACCGCAGGGAGTCGGCGCCGACGTACGAGCGCAGCGCCTCGGGCACCACGACCGATCCGTCGGGCTGCTGGTAGTGCTCGAGCAGCGCGGCAATGACGCGCGGGAAGGCCAGCGCCGAACCATTGAGCGTGTAGACGAACTGCGGCTTCTCGCCCGGCGCGGCGCGGAACCGGATGTTGGCGCGGCGGGCTTGGTAGTCCGTGAAGACCGAGCAGGACGAAACCTCGAGCCACTTCCCCACACCCGGCGCGAAGACCTCGAGATCGTACGTCATCGCGCTGCTGAAGCCCGTGTCGCCGGCGGCGAGCAGCACCACGCGATACGGCAGGCCCAGCTTCTGCAGCACCGCCTCGGCGTGGCCGGTGAGGAGCTCGAGCTGCGCGGCGCCGTCTTCGGGACGGCAGTAGCGCACGAGTTCCACCTTGTCGAACTCGTGGACGCGCAGGAGGCCGCGCGTATCCTTGCCCGCCGCCCCCGCCTCGCGGCGGAAGCACGGGCTGTACGCGGTGAGCGCCATCGGCAACTGCGCCGCGTCGAGGATCTCCCCGCCATAGAGGTTCGTAACCGGCACTTCGGCGGTCGGGATGAGGAAGCCCTGGTCGTCGGTCAGGGCGTACATGTCCTCCTCGAACTTCGGAAGCTGCCCCGTGCCGGTCATGGCCGCGCGGTTCACGACCACCGGCACCCAGAGCTCCTCGTAGCCGTGCTCACGGGTGTGGAGGTCGAGCATCAGGTTCATCAGGGCGCGCACCAATCGCGCGCCGGCGCTGCGGAAGACAATGAAGCCCGAGCCGCTGATCTTCGCGCCGCGCGGCAGGTCGAGCAGCTTGAGCGCTTCGCCGACCTCCCAGTGCGGCTTCACGCCGTCGGCGGCGCGCGGCGTGCCCCAGCTGCGCACGACGGTGTTGTGCGTCTCGTCGCCTGCCGGCACCGTGGGCAGGGTGACGTTCGGGATATCGTAGAGGCCCTTCTGGATGGCGGCCTCGGTCTCGGTGAGCGAGGCCTCCAAGCCGGCGATCTCCTCGCCGAGCGTCCGCGTCTGCGCCTGAAGCTCGCTCGCGTCCTCGCCCGCCTTCTTCCGCCGGCCGACCTCTTGGCTCGCCGCGTTCCGGGCGGCCTTCTTCTCTTCCACCGTCTGAATCGTCTGGCGACGTTCGCGGTCGAGCGCCTCGAGCCGGGCGATCACCGGCTCCAGCTGGTCGAGCGCACCGCGGCGGCGCATGCCGTCGCGCAGCGCGGCTGCTTGTTCACGCACCATCCGGATGTCGTGCATGGCTATTTGTCCGGAATGCCTTCTGCGAAGGACCTGAAGCCGCAGTTCGGGTTGAGCACGCCGCGGCCGAAGAGGAGCCCGCCCGCTTTGACGGAATCCACGACGATCTTCGCCATCATGTCGCTGGACAGCTGGTACAGGCAGCTCATCGTCGTGAGGCGCACCACGACGACCTCGCCCAGCGAGACTGCCAGGGCCGAGTCGGCCTGCCAGTTCTTCGCCGGCGCGAGGAGCACGGACTCGTAGGCCCCGCTCATCCGCTGGAGCGCCACGGTGCGCGATCCAGTGGTCGGCGTTCCGACCAGCTTCTGCGGAATGATGAGGACCTTCCCGGTCACGCGGTCCACGTCGAAGGCGATGTCGAAGTTGAGGTTGCCATCGACGCGCACCGGCGCACGCCCGAGCAAGTCAAGCGCGGCAGGCGCGTTCGCCGGCCCGCTCCCCGACATCGCGTAGGCGGAGTAGACAAAGAACTCGTTGCCGTACTGCGCCTTCAGCTTGAACGGGTCGTCGCAGGCGGCAAGCGCGAGCAACCCGGCGGCCAGAAGGAGGGGGCCGAACAGGGCGCGGCGGGCGCGCGGGCGGGTCGAATTCATGACGGTCATGGGAATCATGTGAAAGTAGCGGACGCGCGTCGGCAGGGGAAGCGAATTCGGCTTGACTTCGCCCCGTCCTGTCGTACACTTCGGCAACCTTCCTACACCGGAGCGGGCGATGCCGACCATTCGCGATCTCGTGGCTGCGATTCGGGAGCGGGAGGGCGTGCAGGCCGCCGTGGTGCTGGGGCGTGACGGCCTCGTGATCGACGGCCAGGCGGCGCCCCAGATCGACAGCGAGAGCGTGGCCGCCCACGTGCCGCCCATCCTGCTCGCCGCCGAGGAACTCGGGCACGCCAGCCAGCAGGGAGCGCTGCATACGGCGGTGTTTGAGCACGAACGCGGCTTTGCGCTGGTTGCCTCCCTGTCGCCGGACGCCGTCCTGCTCGTCCACGCCTCGCCCAGCGTGAACCTCGCGCAGCTGCTCTACGAATTGCGGCGCAACCGCGCGAACATCGCGTCCCTCGTCTGACCGCATCTCGCATGCCGTGCCACGTCCTCGTGGCGGATGACGAGCCACACATCGGCCGCATCGTCAAGACGAAGCTCGAGCAGGGGCCGTTCCAGGTGACGCTCGTCTTCGACGGCGTGGAGGCGCTGGCCGCCCTCGAGGCGCATCCCGACATCCGGCTCGTCCTGCTCGACCTGATGATGCCTCAGCTCACCGGGATCGAGGTGCTGCAGCGCATGCGCGCCGATCCGCGGTGGTCCTCCCTGCCCTGTGTCATCCTGACGGCGGCGGGCCAAGATCAGCGATACGATGAGGCAATGCGGCTCGGCGCCTCCGACTTCATCACCAAGCCATTCAGCCCGAAGCGCCTCTTCGCCCGCGTGATGGAACTCACCGGCATGGACGACGGCGCGGAAACGGGCTCGCACTCCGCATGACGACGCACGCCCCGAACGACACCTCCGCCGCCACTTGGATCGTGATCCTCGCCGGCGGCGTCGGTTCGCGTTTCTGGCCGCTCAGCACGCCCCAACGCCCCAAGCAGTTTCTCCCGTTGATCACCGACCAGCCGATGCTGCGCGACGCGCTCGGCCGACTGGCGCCAGTGGCGCCGGCCGCACGCACTATGGTGCTGACCAACGCGGAGCTTGCCGACGGGGTGCGCACCCTCGCCCCCGAACTCCCCGCGACGCATGTAATCGCTGAGCCGCGACCGGCGGGCACGGCGGCCGCGCTGGCGTGGGCTGCGCACCGCATCCAGGCGCTGGCGGGCCCCGACGCGATCATGGTGTCGGTGCACGCCGACTGGGCGATCGGCGACGTCGCCGCATTCCAGGACGCGCTGCGTCTCGCCGCCGCGGAGGCAGTGCGCACGCAGGGGCTCGTGACCGTCGGCATCGTGCCGACGCACGCCGACACGGGGCTCGGCTACATCGAGGTCGGCGAGGCCACGGACGGTCCGGCGCGGCGCGTCGCGCGCTTTGCTGAGAAGCCCAAGCAGGAGAAGGCCGAGGCGCTGGTGAAGGCCGGCGCGCTGTGGAACTCGGGGATCTTCGCCTGGCCGGTGGGCGTCTTCCTGTCCGAACTGCGCCGCCACTGCCCGGTCGTGGCCGAGCCGCTGGCCGCGGCGGGCGACGACGCCGCGCGCTTCTTCGGCGGCGTGCGTGAGCCCATCGCCGTGGACATTGGGGTGCTCGAGCGCAGCGACCGCGTGTACGTCCTGCCGGGGAGCTTTGGCTGGAACGACGTCGGCACCTGGTCGGCGCTGCGCGGCGTGCGCGTGCGCGACGCCGACGGCAACGTCTCGCACGGGCGCGTGCACCTGCGCGAGTCGTCGGGCAACGTGGTGTACGCCAGCGGCTCGACCGTCGTGCTCTTTGGCGCGCACGACCTCGTGGTGGTGGAGCACGAGGGCGTGGTGCTGATCACGACCGAGGAGAAGGCGCGCAACCTCAAGCCGTTGCTGGAGCAGCTCCCGCCGGAACTGCGGGACCGGCGGTGAGTAGCCGGGCCTGGCCTGACGCGAACACCGCGCTGACGCCGTGAGGATCTGCACCCTCGCCAGCGGGAGCAAGGCGAACGCGACGCTGGTCGAGTTCGGCGACACGCGGCTTCTCGTGGACAATGGGCTCGGGCCGCGCATCCTCGCCAAGCGGCTCGCCGACGCCGGCGTGGCGCCTCAGGCGATCACCGCGCTCGTCGTCACGCACGAGCACATTGACCATGTGAAGGGGATCGCGCAGGCCGTGGCCAAGTGGGAGTGGCCCGTCTACGCGACGCGCGGCACGCTGAACGGAATCCGCGATGTTCCGCAAGAGCGTCTGCACGCGATGGCGTACGGCAAGGCGCGGAGCTTCGGCGACTGCACGGTGGAACTCGTGCGGGTGCCGCACGACGCGGCGCAGCCAGCGGCGGTGCTGATCACGGCGCAGCGGAGCGGCGCGCGTGTGGGAGTCGCCACCGACCTGGGGCACGTTCCCGAGGAACTCGCCGCCGCTTTCGAGCGGCTCGACGTGCTGGTCTTCGAGAGCAACCACGACGAGGAGATGCTGCGGAACGGGCCGTACCCGCCCTTCCTGCAGCAGCGCATCGCCTGCGACACCGGACACCTGAGCAACCGCCAGACAGGCGCGTTGCTGCAGCACGCGGCGCACAAGGGGCTGCGGCACGTGCTGCTCGCGCACTTGAGCCAGCAGAACAACGAGCCGGCAGTGGCGCTGCTGGCGGCGCGCGAGGCGCTGAAGAAGACGAGCTTCAAGGGGACGCTGGGGTGTGCCAGTCAGGACGCGGTCACCCATCCGCGCGGGGCGCAGTCACAGTTCGAACTGGCGCTCTAGGTGCAGGGAGCAGGGAGCAGAGTGGGGTGCAGGGTGAAGGGAGCAGAGTGGGGTGCAGGGGGCGGGGGAAAATGAATGGGGCCGGGCGAATGCCCGGCCCCATCGTTGATCGCAGTCCTGAATCGAGATCCCGAATCGGAATCCGCGATCCAAGTCCTGAATCTTAGTACATGCCGCCCATCCCACCCCCCGGCGCGGCCGGCATGGCGGGCTTGTCTTCCTTCTTCTCCACGATCAGCGCTTCCGTGGTCAGGAGGAGCGAGGCGATCGACGCGGCGTTCTGCAGCGCCGTGCGCGTCACCTTGGTCGGGTCGATCACGCCGGCGACCACGAGGTCCTCGTACGTGTCGGTCAGCGCGTTGTAGCCGAAGTTCTTGTCCTTCGACGCGCGGACCTTCTCGACGACGATCGAGCCTTCGCCGCCCGCATTGTACACGATCATGCGGAGGGGCTCCTCGATGGCGCGCTTGACGATCTCCACGCCGATCTGCTCGTCGGCGTCGAGCTTGACCGCCTTGAGCGACGCCTGCGCGCGGATGAACGCCACGCCGCCGCCGGGGACGATGCCCTCTTCCACCGCCGCGCGCGTCGCGTGCAGCGCGTCCTCGACGCGGGCCTTCTTCTCCTTCATCTCGGCTTCGGTCGCGGCGCCGACGTTGATCACCGCCACACCGCCGGCGAGCTTGGCCTTGCGCTCCTGGAGCTTCTCCTTGTCGTAGTCGCTCGTCGACTTGTCGATGGCGACCTCGATCTCCTTGATGCGCCCCTTGATCTTGTCCTCGTCGCCGTGGCCGTCGATGATCGTCGTGTTGTCCTTGTCGATCACCAGGCGCTTGGCGCGGCCCAGATCGCTGAGCACGGCGTTCTCAAGCTTGAAGCCCACTTCCTCGCTGATGACGTTGCCCTTGGTGAGGACGGCGATGTCCTCGAGCATCGCCTTGCGGCGGTCTCCGAAGCCCGGCGCCTTGACGGCCGCGACCTTCAGCGTGCCACGCAGCTTGTTCACGACCAGCGTGGCCAGCGCCTCGCCCTCGATGTCCTCGGCGATGATCAGGAGGGGCTTGCCCGTCTGCGCGACCTTCTCGAGCACCGGGAGCAGGTCCTTCATCGACGAGATCTTCTTGTCGTGGATCAGGATGTAGGCGTCCTCGAGCGCGGCCTCCATCTTGTCCGGATCGGTGATGAAGTACGGCGAGAGGTAGCCGCGGTCGAACTGCATACCGTCCACGGTCTCCAGGGTCGTCTCGAGCCCCTTGGCTTCCTCGACCGTGATCACGCCGTCCTTGCCGACCTTCTCCATCGCCTCGGCGATGAGGTCGCCGATTTCCTTGTCATTGTTCGCCGAGATCGAGCCGACCTGGGCGATCTCCTTCTTGCCGGCCGTCGGCACGGAGATCCGCTTGAGGTCCTCGGTGATGGCGGCCACGGCCTTGTCCACGCCGCGCTTGATGGCCATCGGGTTCGCGCCGGCCGTCACGTTCTTGAGGCCCTCGCGGAAGATCGCCTGGGCAAGCACCGTCGCCGTCGTCGTGCCGTCGCCGGCGTTATCCGACGTCTTGGTGGCGACTTCCTTCACCATCTGGGCGCCGAGGTTCTCGATCGGATCGGTCAGCTCGACTTCCTTCGCGACCGTCACGCCGTCCTTGGTGACCGTCGGGGCGCCGAACTTCTTCTCGATGACGACGTTCCGGCCCTTGGGACCGAGGGTGACCTTCACCGCCTCGGCGAGCTGGTCCACGCCGCGCTTGAGCGCCGCGCGCGCGTCGACGTTGAAATGCAGTTCCTTCGCTGCCATGAGTCTATGCTCCGTGTGGCTGGATGAGTGGCTTAGTTGATGACCGCGAGGACGTCCGACTCGCGCAGGATCAGGTAGTTCTCACCGTCAACGGTGACCTCGGTGCCGCTGTACTTGCCGTACAGGACCTTGTCGCCAACCTTGACGCCCATCGGGATGAGCTTGCCGTCTTCGTAGCGGCCCGGGCCCACGGCGATGATCTCGCCCTGCTGCGGCTTCTCCTTGGCCGTGTCCGGGATGTACAGGCCACCGCGCATCTGCTCGGCCTCTTCGATCGCCTTGATGACCACGCGATCGGCGAGGGGCGCCACCTTCGACCCAGAGGTCTTGGCTGCCATGTTCGGAACTCCTCGTGCTTGGGGGTGAATTTGTGATGTCGGTCTTAGTTGGCACTCACCACATTCGAGTGCTAACAACTGGCAGAAAGATATGCGAGAACCGTGCCAAGGCAAGGGTACGGTTTTCGGACAGGAATGGTGTAAGAATAAGCAATTCAACGGCTTAGAACTGCCAAAATTGCAGAGGGCCGACTGTCAGGTCGGCCCTCTTCCACTGTCATTCCTGCGCCCGGTTATCCGAGCAGCTCGTACGCCATCGCAAGGCCGCGCAGGGTCAAGTCCGGCTCAACGACGTCAAAGCTCTCGCACAGCGGCTTGAACGCCGCGGCCAGGCCGCCGGTGGCGATGACCAGCGGCGCCTTGGGACGCGGCCACTCGCCCTTGATCCGGCGCACGATCCCCTCGATCGCCTCGGCCGCCCCAAGCACCACGCCCGAGCGGATGCACTCCTCCGTCCGACGGCCGATCACCCGCGTGGGCGCAACGAGTTCCGTGGCGGAGAGCTTGGCCGTCTTCCGAAAGAGCGACTCTGCCGACATCTGCACCCCCGGCGCAATCACGCCGCCGATGAACGTGCCGTCGGCGGTGATGCAGTCGAAGGTCGTGGCGGTGCCCAGATCGACCACGATGCAGTCGCACTGATGGATGCGGCTGGCCGCCAGCGTGTTGATCAGGCGGTCAGCGCCCACCGTGAGCGGCTCGTCCACGTCGAGCTTGATGGGGAGCTTCGACCGGGCATCGACCACCACCGCCGGCGCGCCCACCAGTCGCTCGCAGGCCTCGGCTAGCGGCCCGGTCACCGCGGGAACGACGGACCCGATGGCGGCTCCTTTCATATGCGTCGACTTGATCGACGCGGTGTCGAGCAGGGCGCGCACCAGAAGATGGACTTCATCGGGCGTGCGGCTGGCGTCGGTGGTGACGCGCCAGCGCAGCGCGACCTCCTCGCCATCGCAGAGGCCAATGGTGGTCTCGGTGTTTCCGACGTCGAAGACGAGCAGCATCAGCGATCCTCCGCGAAGACGAGCGACCCGGCGCGGCACGCCGTTCGACCCGTCGGGGTCTCCACCAACAATTCACCCGATGCCCCCACCCCCGCCACAACCCCCGCGGCCGGCGCGGTGATCCGCCGGCCGACGGCGGCGTCGCGCCGGGCGAATCGGGCGAGTTCGGCCGGGGTGAAGGGGCCCTCAACGGCCGCGCCCGCGCGCAATGCCGGCAGAACGCGCTCAAGCGCTTCGAGCCGCGTGGCGCCCGCGCGCAGGCCGGTCGCGTCGGGTGGGTCGGTAGGCGGCACGACGTTGAGTCCGACGCCGATGGCCACCCATTCCACCCGCTGGTCGCGCCAGCGCGCCTCAATCAGGATGCCGGCGAGCTTGCGGCCGTTCACCTGGAGGTCGTTGGGCCACTTGAGACGCACGCCGTCGCCGGCGAGCGCGTCGAGCGCCTCGGCCATGTGCAGTCCGACGCGCAACGACAAGACATCCAAGCCTGACGGCGTGCGCGGCCGCTCGAGGAGCGTCATCCAAAGCCCACCACCGGGCGGCGACGACCACCGACGTCCTCCTCGCCCCCGCCCTGCTTCCTGCGCATTCGCCAAGACCAGATAGCCGGCCGGCGCCCCGCGCCCCGCCGCGGCGTGCGCGAGATCCATCGTCGAACCGGCCGTGTCGTGGAGCTCGCACGACGGCAGGCCGAGCCGCGCAGCGAGGGCCGACGCGTCCAGTCCGTCGAGGAGGGCGTCAGCCACGATAGATGATCAGGGCGTAGACGGCGGCGGCCAGCACGAACCGATAGATGGCGAAGACCGCGAACCCACGGCGCTGGATGAAGCGGAGCAGCACCGCGATGGCCAGCCAGCTGCTGATGGTCGCCGACGTGATCCCGACGACGATTGTCGCGTCAATCCCTTCCGACAGCAGCTTGGGCACCTTGAGCACCGCGGCAGCGGCGATAACCGGCATCGACATCAGGAAGCTGAAGATCGCCGCCGACTGCCGGTCGAACTGGAGAAGGCGGCCGGCTGTCATCGTCGCGCCAGAGCGCGAAACCCCGGGGACGAGCGCGCAGACCTGCGCGAAGCCGATGATCAGCGCCTGCTTCCATGTCATCTCGGCGAGCGGACGCGTGCGCGGCGCGGTGTGGTCGGCCCACCACAGGATGGCGCCCATCACGATGAGCATCGTGGCGGTAAGCGCCGGCGCGCGGAAGATCGTCTCGGCGTAGTCCTCGAGCAACAACCCGAAGACGGCGGCGGGAATCGTCGCGATCACAATGAAGACGGCGCGGCGCTCCTCGATGGTCTCGACGCGCCGCGTGGCGATCACGTTGAGCGCCCCGCGGGCCAGCGCGACCCATTCCGCGCGGAAGTAGGCGAAGAGCGCGACGAGCGTCCCGAGATGCAGCGAGACGTCGAAGGCGAGCCCCGGGGAGTTCCAGCCAAAGGCCCACGGCGCCAGCGACAGGTGGGCCGAGCTGCTGATCGGCAGGAACTCGGCGAGGCCTTGCAGCGTGCCCATCACCGCCGCCTGCCAAAGGGTCAGTTCATTCACGCTTAGCGCATCCTGTGGTCAGGGCCGGCCGCGCACGGCGTCGGCGTAGAGCTGTTCATAGCGCGGGATCACGCGGTCGGTGGCGAAACGCTCCGCGGCCCGCTGCGTGGCGGCCGCGCTCGTCGCGCGCCAATGCGCCTCAATGCCCAGAAGGTCGAGCGCGGCGCGGGACAGCCCCACGACGTCGCCCACGTTGGCGAGATGACCGGTAACGCCGGAGTCCACGACCTCGGGGAGGCCGCCGACCGCGTAGCCGAGCACCGGGACGCCGCACGCCTGCGCCTCCAGTGCCGAGAGGCCAAAGCTCTCGCGGTCGGTGGTCAGGAGATACAGGTCGGCGCTGGCAAGGAGCGGCGCGACGCCGTCGATCTTGCCGAGGAAGCGCACATCCTGCTCGACATCGAGGCGACGCGCCTCTATCTCCGCGGCCTGTCGCTCCGGACCGTCGCCCACCATCACGAGCACCGAGGGGATCTCGTGACGCACGGCGGCGAAAACCTGCACGACGTCGGTGACGCGCTTGACGGGGCGCATGTTCGAGATGTGCATCAGCACCTTGCGGCCGTCGCCAAGCTGTTGGCGCAGGGCGGCGTCGCACGCCGAGCGGTTGAAGACCGCGGGATCCACGAAGTTTGGGATCACCTCCACGCGGCAGTTGTCGCATCCGAAGACCCGTACGGTTTCGTCCTTCAGGTAGTCGGACACGGCGGTCACGCGGTCGGACTTCTCGATCGAGAACTTGGTGATCGCGTGATACGAGTGATCCTGCCCCACGATGGTGATGTCTGTGCCGTGCAGCGTGGTGACGACCGGCAGGTCGAGTCCGGCTTCGCGCAGCATCTGCTTGGCCAGCCAGGCGCTGGTCGCGTGCGGGATAGCGTAGTGCACGTGCAGCAGGTCGAGCTTCTGCTGGCTCGCGACCTCGTGCATGCGCACGGCGAGGGCCAGGTCGTAGGGCGGATACTGGAAGAGCGGGTACGACCCGATGGCGACTTCGTGGAAGAAGATGCGCGGAGAGAACGCGGGTAGCCTGAACGGGTGCGCGTAGGTAATGAAGTGCACTTCGTGCCCGCGCGCGGCGAGCGCGATGCCGAGTTCGGTGGCCACCGCCCCCGAGCCGCCGTACGTGGGATAACAGGTGATGCCGATCTTCACGACGATTCTCCCTCGCGCCACCAGCGTTCAGCCGACGCGGCTGCGTCGCCCGCGCGCGGATCTAGTCGGGTCACGGCCTCCCCCGCGAGCTGATGCCGGAACCACGTGCGCTGCCGCTTGGCATACTGGCGCGTGGCAACAAGTATAGCGTGGCGCGCCGTGTCGAGACTCCCGGCGCCATCAAGCAGGGCGCGCAGCGCGCCGTACCCGCACGCATTCCACGCCGGCGCGTCGGCCCGAACGCGCGCGTTGAGCGCGCGCACCTCGTCGAGCCAGCCGGCGTCGAGCATCGCGGTGATGCGCCCCTCGATTTGCCCGTGCAACGCGTCGCCCGGGTCCACGACCAGCCAGCGCGCGCGCCACGACGAACCGCGCGCCGCCTCGCGGTGCAAGTCGGAGATGCGGCGCCCGGTGAGCAGCGCCACCTCGAGCGCACGCATTAGCTGCGTGCGTCCAAGCCGCGCGCGGGGCGCGTCAACTTGTGTCACCCAGCGCCGCAGCGTCGCGGTGTCGTGCGCCTCGAGCTCGGCGGCGAGCGCGGCGCGGCGCGCGGGGTCCAGCGCGGGCTCAGCAAACAGCGGTTGGATGAGCGCGCGCAGGTACAGCCCGGTGCCCCCGACGATCAGCACGCGGGACGCGCCGAGCCGGCGCAGCACGGCATCGGCGTGTTCCGCCCACGCCGCGGCGCTGAAGCGTCGCGTGGGCTCGGCGAGGTCCAGCCCCTCGTGCGGCACGCGCGCACGCTCGGCGGCGGTAGGCTTCGCCGTGCCGATGTCGAAGCCGCGATAGACCTGCCGCGAGTCGGCGGACAGGATGGTCAGTCCATGCGCTTCAGCGAGCGCGAGGGCGAGCGCCGACTTGCCAGCGCCCGTCGGCCCGCAGACGATGCGCAGCTCAGCGGCGTCCGAAGCGGCGCTCGAGTTCATCCCAGGCGAGATGGACGATGGTGGCGCGGCCGTGCACGTCGTGCGCCGGGAGCGTCGTCGCGGCGAGCGCGAGGTACAGCGCGCGCATCTCACCCGCGGCAAGCACGTCACCGGCCTTGATCGCCGCCTTGCACGCCACGGTCGCGGCCAGCCGTTCGTGGCGCGCGTGCGCGCCCGCCTCGCGATCACCGGTGAGCGCCTGCAGGGTCTCGCGCAGGCAGCGCTCGGCGTCGAAGCGCGGATGCGGATGCGGCGTGGCCTGGACGATCACCGACGTGCCGCCGAACGACTCCGCCTCGTAGCCCAAGCGGACAAAGAGGTCTCGGTGCGCATCAAAGGCCTCGGCCTCGGCGGGCGACAAGTGCAGCGTGATGGGAAAGAGCAGCCGTTGCGCCGGCGCGTCGCCGCGCTCCATTGCGCCGAGGAACCGTTCGTACAGCACGCGCTCGTGCGCGCTGTGCTGGTCGATGAGCACGAGACCGTCCGCGCGTTCAAAGGCAATGAACGTGCGGCGAAGTTGAACCAGCGGGGGGACCGATGGCTCGTTGGGCACGGGAACGGGCACGGTGGGGTGCAGGGTGCTTGGGGGGGAGGAGGCGAGGGGCAATCCCGTTCCCGTGCCCTCCACCGTGCCCGTTCCCGTGCCTTCAAACAGTCCCTCCGCCCCCCCGCTGGTTGTGCGCAGCACCTCCACGTCTACATCCCGCGGGAAGAACTGAACACCCGACGCAGCGGGCGCCGCGCCAAACCAGGCGGCGGCGTCCCCGGTGCCGAGCGCGCGACGCACCGCGCGCTCGACGGCGCGCTCGATCGTCCAGCGGTCGCGAAAGCGGACCTCGGCTTTCGCGGGATGCACGTTGACGTCCACGTCGCCGCCGGGGACCTCGAGTTCGAGCAGGACGGTGGGACGGACGCCGGCGGGGATCGTCGAGCGGTACGCCGCCTCGGCCGCGCGGATGATCCCGGGATCGCGCACCGCGCGGCCGTTCACTGAAACGAAGACGCGCCGCGCTGCCGTGCCCACGTCGGCGGGGCGCTCGACCAGACCGGTGACGCGCACGGGCCCGCTGACGTCGTCCACCGCGACGAGCGCATCGGCGAGCTCCACGCTCCAGAGGGCGGCCACGCGATCGCGCAACCCCGTCGCGGCGGGGAGCGTGAGCAGGGCCTTGCCGTCGTGGCTCACCGCGAACCGCACATCGCGCCGCGTGAGCGCCATCGCCGTGAGCGCTTCCATTACCGCGCGCCATTCGCTGCGCGCGCCGCGCAGGAACTTGAGCCGCGCGGGGACGTTGAAGAACAAATCGCTGACCGAGACTGTCGTGCCGCGCCGCCGCGCCACGTCAGCCACCGCGACGAGCCGGCCGCCCTCGACGCGCACGCGCGTCCCCGCGCCGTCGTCGAGGGCGGTGTGTATCTCGAGGCGCGCCACCGATCCAATGGACGGCAGGGCTTCGCCGCGGAACCCGAACGACGCAACGCCGACGAGGTCGGAGGCGCTGCGGATCTTCGACGTTGCGTGCCGTTCGACGGAGAGCGCGGCGTCATCGCGCGACATCCCTGAGCCGTCGTCGCTCACCCGGACCAGCGCGCGCCCGCCCTCCTGCACCGCGACCTCGATGCTTGAGGCGCCGGCATCGAGCGCGTTCTCGACCAGTTCCTTCACGACCGACGCGGGACGTTCGACGACTTCCCCGGCGGCGATCTGGTCGGCGACGGTGCTTGGGAGAATGGCGATCACGGGCACGTCGAAATCTCCCGGCGGGCCGGCATTGGGTCAATCATCGCCAAGGGGAAGCAGGAACTCCGCGGCCATCCATCCCTGGCGGCCGCCGTCAAAACGCACCTGCGCCCACGCCCCCTGACGCGCGAGGACCTCCGCCACTTCCCCGGCAAGCGGCGCGGGGCCCATCTCGGCGCCAAGCACCGGGAGCGCGCGCAGCGGCTCGCTGCGTGAGGCCACCGCCGCATCGCGCCCGCGCTGTATGCGGTCCATCGAGAACCCGCCGACAGCCAGCAGGGCGCCAGCGGCGAGAAGCGCCGCGGCGCGCGCGCGGATGGGCTGGGCACGCCAAGCGCGCCGCGTGAGGCGCCACCAGCCAAGGCACCAGACGAGAGCGAGCAGCGCGGCAGGCACGTGCACGGGAACGGGCGGCACGCGCGCCGCGCCACGATCCTGCACCGCGCGCACGGTGGCGAGGCGGTCGCGCATTTCGCGATCCATCGGCCGGAGACGCAGCGCGCGCTGCCACCCTTGCACTGCGCGCGCCGTGTCGCTGGCCATCCACGCGGCGGTGCCGAGGTTGGCCCACGCGTTGGAGTGGTCGGCGTTTCGTCGGGCCACGTCGAAGAAGTGCCGCTCGGCGAGGCGGAAATCGCCCCCCGCGTACGCGGTCTGCGCGAGCGCCCACGAACGCTCCGCCACGGCATCCTGGCGCGCGAGCAGCGGGGCCGCCGCGCCAAGCAGGATGAGCAGCGCCACGCCGGCGACGCGGGCGCCGTTCGCATCGCCGGCTTCAGACGCGGCCGCGCGCCGCCCTCCGCGCCGCGCCTCGGCGTCCACGTCCACGATGCACGCGGCGAGCGCGGCCGCCGACGGCGCCTGCGCGGCCGATGCCCCGCGGAAGACGGCCTCGTCGAGCGCGCGCAGCTGCGCGACCAGGACCTGCGCCGTCGCCGCAGTCACTCCCTCGTGCCGCAGGGCGGCGGCGAGCGAGTCGTCGGCGAGCGCCAAGCCGACGTCGAGGCCAAGCCGTTCGCGCAGCGCACCGTGGGCAAGCCGACGCAGTTCGGCCGCGGTTGCGTCCGGACGGCGCACCGCGTCTCGCAGCTGGCGCGCCGGCGTCGGCGCCGGACGCGCGCGCCGCCGGCGATGGTGAAAGAGGCCAGCGAGCGCGGGCAGCGGCGCCGCCGCGAGGAGCGCAAGGAACCACCACGAACGCTGCACGCCGAAGCCGGCGGGCGCTCCCAGCTGCGCGCGCACCGAGAGGACGGCAGGCGACGCGGTGTCGGCGGGCGCGACGCTCCACGAGGCGTCAGTCGAATCGATCGCGGCAACGTCTCCGTCGCGAACCATGATGGCCAACGCGCCACTCGACGCGACTTCGTAGCGGCGCGCCGCGGGGTCGAAGTACGCGAAGCGCTGGGAGGGCACCACTCGCCGTCCCGGCTGGCGCGGTGTGACAAGCCAGTCGAACTCCTTCGCGCCGCGCAGCGATGACGCCGTGGAATCGAACTCCACGCGCTCATCTGCGGGCACGACGGAGGCCCACGAGACTTCGAGCCGCGGCCGCGGGAGCAGCGTCACATTGCCGCGCCCCTCGATGCGCATCGTCACAACGAGCGGATCGCCGACGCGCCCCGACATCGAGTCCACGCGCAGGCGCGTGCGCCACTCGCCGACCGCGCCCGCCCAGTCGTCGGGTCGACCGGCCGTCGGCACGGGAAGCACGACCAGCGAGACCGGTTCGCTGCGCAAGGAGTACGTCTCTTCGCGGCTGAAGAACGATGCGGACTGCGGCAGCGCGTACGAGAGCTTGCTCGGCGGAACCTGATATCGCCCCGGCGTCAGGGCGAAGAACGCCCGCTGAAAGACGTGCACCTCGTACGGCCGACCGTCGATGTTTCCGACGAGCGGAGTCTTCGCATCGGGCAAATCGTACACAAGAAGAGAGCGCGTCTCCGGCGGCACGAACTCCGGGTTGCGACGCAGGCGCTGCCGCACCGTCTGGTTGAGAAAGACCCCGATCTGGTACGTCGCCTGTTGGCCGACATACACCGTGTCGGGGAGCAGGAGCGCGTGGAAGCTGACGCCGCGCGACGGATCGAGGCGCGAGCGGGTGACAACCGGAGGGTACTGAGCAAACAGCTCGGATGCCAGCACGAGCAGCAGTGCGACTCCCCAGGTGCAGGGAGCGCGGAACAGAGTGGGGTGCAGGGTGCGGAGGAGGATACTCACCAGTCCTTCCCTCCGGGGGGGCGGTCGCGTTGCGGCGCGCGGCGACGGCGGGCCTGCGTGTCGCGCTCGTCGCGCGCGGCGGCGTCGAGGAGTTGCTGCGCCTGCTGCTCCGACATGCCCTGCGGATCGCGCGACTGCGGGAGCGCCAGCTCGTCCTCGCGCGCCCCGCCGCTGTTCGACATCGGCGGCGGCTGGCGGCGCAGGCGCAGTGCCAGTTCGTAGTTCCAACGCGTGTCGGCGTCGTCCGGGTGCGCGAGGAGCAACGAGCGGAACGCGCCCATCGCGCCGCGCACCGAGTGCAGGCGATCCTCACCCTCGGCGCGCCGCGCGCGCCGCAGTTGCGCGAGCCCAAGGTTGTACAGCGCCCGCTCGCGCAGCGCCGGCGCCGACCCGAACGCCGCCCGCTCCAGCGCGTCGATCGCCGAGTCGAGCGAATCGGCGGCGAGAAGCACGGTGCCAAAGTTGTAGAGCGTGCGCGGTGTGCGATCGCCGCCGTTGACCGCGTTGCGATAACTCCGCACGGCCTCGAGGGTGCGTCCGGCCTTGAACTCCTCGAGCCCGCGAGCCGCCATGCCCTGCGCTTCCGCGACGCGCGGCGCGAGCGCCGCGCCGAGCGCGAGCAGCACCACCGGCGCAACGACCGCGCGGCGCCGGAGCGCGCGCGGCACCCAGCGCGCGGAGATGCGGCCGCCGTCGGCGTGCCACGCGTCGAAGAGCAGCAGCAGCACGGCGACGCCGAGCAGCCATTGGTACCGCGCGGGCATGGCCAGCCCTGCCTCGGCGGCGCGGCGGCGCGCCTCCAGCGACGAGAGAGCGCGCGCGATGCGCGTCCCCTTGTCCGACGCATCTGCGGCGATGAACTCGCCGTCGGCCACGCGGGCCACCTCGGCGAGCGTCTCCGGGGCGTAGCGCGACACGACGATCTCGCCGTTCTCGTCGCGCTTCGCCTCCACGCCGGTGCGCGTACGCAGCGGGATGGTTGACCCACCCGCGGTGCCGAAGCCCACCGTCACCAAACGCACGTTGTCGCGCCGCGCGCGCTGCGCCGCGCGGATCGCCGCCTCGCGATCGTCGAAGCCCTCGCCGTCGGTGAGCAGGACGATCGCCTTCCCCGCCCCGCCCTGCGCCGCGGCCAACAGGTCGAGCGCGCCGGTGATCGCCGGCGCGAGCGCCGTTCCCGGCTGGCCGACGATGGAGGGGTCGAGGTTGTCGAGGAACAGCTCGAGCGCGCCGTCGTCGGACGTGAGGGGCGACAGCACGTAGGCGCGCCCCGCGAAGGCGATGAGCGCCACGCGATCCCCCGGCGAGGCCGCGCGGAAACGCCGCACTTCTTGCTTCATCCGCTCGAGCCGCGAGGGACGTTCATCGTCGGCGAGCATGGACAGCGACGCGTCCATCGCGAGCACCACGTCGCCGCCGCGGGTGCGAATGATCTCACGCGATGCGCCGAACCGCGGTCCGGCGAAGGCCACCGCGGCGAGGACACTCGCGACGCCCAGCCGCGCCGCGCGGCGCAGTCCCGCGGCGGAGCGCGCCGCCGGGGCGAGCCGACGCAGCGCCGCCTCCGATCCCAGCGTGGCCAACCGCTCAGCGCGGCGCCGATGCCACAGCCAGGCCGAAACCACGCCGAGTGCGGCGACGAGCAGGGCCGCCACAAGCAAGAGGGGGCGCTCCCAGGCGATGAACGTCACGGCAGCGGCCCCCGCCACGCGAGGAGCGCGAGTTCGAGCACGAGCGCAGTAAGCGCGAGGCCCAGCGGGTAGACGTACAGCTCGTTGTAACGCACATAGCGCGACGCCCGCACCGGCACGCGCTCGAGCTGGTCGATCTGCTCGTAGATGCGCTGCAACGCGGCGCCGTCGCGCGCGCGGAAGTAGCGCCCCGCGGTCCCCTGCGCGATGTCGGTGAGCAACGGCTCGTCGATCTCGACCTTGCGGTTCTCATAGCGCAAGCCGAAGACGCCGCGACCCACCGGCACCGGCGCCATCCCCTCGCTCCCCACGCCGATGGTGTAGATGCGAATGCCGAGTGATGCGGCGGCCTGTGCCGCGGTGCGCGGATCGATGGATCCACGGTTGTTCACGCCGTCGGTCAGGAGGACCATCACCTTGGAACGCCCCGGCGCGTCACGTAGCCGGTTCGACGCGGTGGCGATGGCCGTGCCGATGGCCGTGCCGTCCTCGAGCTGGCCAGACTGCAGGTTGTCCACCGCGGCGAGCACCACCGGGTAGTCCACAGTGAGCGGCACCTGCGTAAGCGCCTCGCCGGAGAACGACACGAGGCCGATCGCGTCCGTGGAGCGCGCTAGGACGAACTGCTTGATCTTACCCTTGGCGACTTCCAGCCGGTTCTGGGGCTGGAAGTCCTCGGCGAGCATCGAGCTCGACAGATCCACGACGAGCATGATGCTGATGCCCTCGCCCGTCACCTGCTCGGTGCGCGCCCCAGTGCGCGGGCGGGCGAGCGCGACGGTGCCCGCCACGAGCGCGATGGCGCGAAGGACCAGGAGTGCGCGGGCCGCCCAGCGCCCGCGTCCAGGGCCCTTCGAGAGCACGTCCACTCGCGAGAAGAGGATCGCGTCGGGCCGACGGCGGCGGCGCCATGCCAGCCATCCCGCAATGAGCGGCAGGAGCAGCAGCCACCAGGGCGAAGCCAATTCCCATCCGCGCAGCCACGCGATCATGCACTCCTCCGCCGGCCGCGCGCGCCCTTCCCCTTGTCGGCGACGGCGAGCCGCGCCTCATACGCCGCCTGCACGTCACGCACCACGCCGCGCGCCGCGCGGGCGATGCGCGCCAGACGCGCGTCGTCCACCGGCGCCCCGGCAAACTTGACGGCGTCGGCCGCGTCGAGCACTTCGGCGACCTCCTCGGGCAGGATCGGCAGTTGGTGCTCGGCGAGCGCCCGCACGAACTCCGGCGTCGTGAGCCCGTCGGCCGCCTGCGGGAATCGTCGCGCGAGGTACGCCCGCATCACCTCGGCGTTCAGGAGCACCGCGCGGCCCGGTTCGCCCGCATCGGCAAGCGCGAGCGCGTCCACCGCAGCGAACGACGCCTGCGCGTCGGCGAAGGCATCGGGCGCGCTGGCCGTCTCGCCGCGCCGACGCCAGGCGCGGCGCAGCATCCATGCGATCGCAAGCAGCGACGCGGCAATCAGCCCCCAGCGCCACCACTGCGGCGGCGCCTCAAAGGGCGCGCGCGCCGCCCGCGGCTGGAGCAGCGCGGTGTCGGCGGGAAGCATCGTCGTGACTTCAACGGCGGGCACCGTGAAGGCGATGGGCTCGGTGGCGCGCGCGTGCGACCAGAGCACCGGCCCGAGCGGCGCGGCGCGGCGCCCGGGCTCCCAGGCGATGAAGCGGTAGACTGCGGTCTGGTCGAGCCACTCGCTGGTGGACCGGTTCTCGATGGCGCGCGGATCGAGCGCCTCGATCGCGCCCGCGGAGTCGGGCACTTCCGGAAAACGCACCGTCGCGCCGGCGCTCGCCCGCACGCGCACGCGCACCGTGAACGGCTCGCCCACGGCCACGGTCGCGGGGCGCACGTCCACACCGACGATGGGACGCGCGCCGTCCCCCTGTGGAGCGGCGAGCAGCCACGCGAGCGCCGCGACGCCGAGCACTAGTGGCGCGCCCGCCGGCGCGCGCGCGTTTCGCGCGTCGCAAAGAAGCGCATCAGCGCGTCCACATAGCCCGTCTCTGTGCGCACGCGCACCTCGTCGATGGCCAGCCGCCGGAAGCGCGAGGTGCGCTCAGCGCGCTCCGCCTGCACCGCCTCGGTGTAGGCGCGCCGCACCGCGCCGTCGCTCGTGTCCACCTCGAGGTAGCCGCCGGTCTCCGGGTCCACCAAGCGCGCAACGCCCAACGACGGCAGGTCGCGCTCCCCGGGATCGTCGAGCACGACGCCGACCACATCGTGCCGCTGACGCAGGCGGCGGAGCGCGCGTTCGGGGTTGGGCGCCACCCAATCCGAGATGACGAAGACGATGGCGTGATGCGACAGCACACGCGCCGCGTGGTCGAGCGCGCCAGCTAGATCGGTGGCGCGCTGACGCGCGGGCCAGGCCAGCACGTCGCGCACCAGCCGCAGGGCGTGCCGGCGCCCCTTCCGCGGCGGCACGACATGCTCGATGCCGTCAGAGAAGAGCACGAGCCCCACACGATCGTTGTTGCGCGTGGCGGTGAGCGCGAGCACGGCGGCGAGTTCCGCGGAGAGCGCGCGCTTGTCGCGCTCGGCCGTGCCGAAGCGCGCCGATCCCGAGCAGTCCACGAGGAGCATGACGGTGAGTTCGCGCTCCTCGACGTAGCGCTTCACGAACAGCCGGCGCATCCGGGCCGAGACATTCCAGTCGATCGTGCGCACCTCGTCGCCCGGCTGGTACTCGCGCACCTCGGCGAACTCCATCCCCTGCCCCTTGAACACCGAGTGGTATTCGCCGGCGAAGTGCGAGTTCACCAGTCCGCGCGTGCGCAGCTCGATGCGCTTGACCTGGCGCAGAATCTCCGGGGGCACGCCGCCGCCCTCGTCGGCGCGGCGCGCGAACGCCGCGGCGGGCGCTGCGGGCGCGGTCACGGCGCGGGGACTTTGTCGAGAATGCGGGCGATCACGTCGTCGGGCACTACGCTCTCCGCCTCAGCCTCGTACGTCAGCAGGACGCGATGACGCAGGACGTCCGGGGCGAGCGCCTTCACGTCGTCGGGCGACACGTAGTCGCGCCCGCGCAGGAAGGCGTGCGCCCTCGAGGCTTGGGCGAGCGCGATGGTGGCGCGCGGCGAAGCCCCGAACTCGATGAGCGGCTGCAACGCGGGGAGACCGGCGTCGACGGGCGCGCGCGTGGCGTGCACGAGATCCACGATGTAGTCCACGAGACGCTCGTCGAGGCGGATGCCGGCGATGTCGTGCCGCGTCCGGAGGATGTCCGCCGGATTCGCCACGCGATCCACCGGGATGGCGTCGCCTGACGCCATGCGCCGCATGATCTCCTTCTCCTCGTCGCGCGTCGGGTACCCGACCCGAAGCTTGAGCATGAAGCGGTCGACCTGCGCCTCGGGCAGCGGGTACGTCCCCTCCTGCTCAATCGGATTCTGCGTGGCGAGCACGAGGAACGGCTCCTCGAGCACGAACGACTGCCCGCCGATGGTCACCTGGTGCTCCTGCATCGCCTCGAGCAGGGCCGCCTGCACCTTGGCGGGCGCGCGGTTGATCTCGTCGGCCAGGACGATGTTGGCGAAGATGGGCCCCGCCTTCACCGAGAACTGCGCCGTGGCCTGGTCGAACACCTGCGTGCCGACCACGTCGGCGGGGAGCAGGTCGGGCGTGAACTGGATGCGGCTGAACGTCGTGTTGATCGTCTCGGCCAGCGTGCGGACGGTCAGCGTCTTGGCCAGTCCCGGCACGCCCTCGAGCAGGACGTGGCCGCCAGTGAGAATGGCGATCAGGAGCCGGTCGATCATGGCGTCCTGGCCGACGACACGTTTGGCGACTTCGGAGGAGATGCGGCCGGCGAGGGTGGTGGGCACGGAGGCGGACGGTAGACGGTGGGAGGAAAAACGCAGACGGTGGACGGAGGACGGTGGACGGTGGATCGTCACCGCCGAGTTGGGCGTTCTACCCCGATGGAGCGCCGTCGGTGCGGCCGAGGGCGTTGATCAGGGACAGTTCCTTCGCGGTCAGCGGACGCGACGCCGCCGACGGGAGGTTGCCGAGTCGCACGGGGCCGAACTGCGTGCGCACGAGGCGGTTCACCTCGAGGTCGAGCGCCTCGCACAGGCGGCGCACCTCGCGGTTGCGCCCCTCGCGGATCGTGATGGACAGCTGCCATTGCCGGTCGGGGCCCTGCACTGCCTCCACGCCGACCGGACGTACGAGACCATCTTCGAGTTCGACGCCAGCACGCGCCTGCCGCACCGCGGTGGGCACGTCACCGCGCACGGTAACGACGTAAGTGCGCTCGATCTCCGACGACGGATGCGTGAGCCGGTGCGCGGCGTCCCCGTCAGTCGTGAGGAGCAGCACGCCCTCGGTGAGATAGTCGAGGCGCCCCACGTACGTGAGACCGGGGACGTCGGGCACCAGATCGAAGACGGTGCGCCGTCCGCTCCCGTCGGGGCGCGACGTGAGGACACCCGCCGGCTTGTGGAGGACGAGCCACGACGCGCCCTGCGGCGCGGCGAGCCGCTGACCATCGACCGTGATCTCGTCGCGCGCCGGATCAACGCTCTGGCCCGTGCGCGCCACCGCGCCGTTGACCCGCACGCGTCCCGCGGCGACGAGTTCCTCCGCCTTGCGCCGCGACGCGACCCCGGCGCGCGCCAGCGCGCGGTGAATGCGCATCGCGCCGCCGGTCACGAGGCCTCGTCGTGATGGATCACCTGGTCGAGCGTCTCCGGCTCGTGCTCGCGCAGCGCCACGGCCAGTTCGTCGGCGCGCGGCAGCTCCTCCAGGTGGCGCAGGGCGAACTGCTCGAGGAACGCATCCGTCGTGCCGTAGAGCAGCGGGCGCCCCAGCGCCTCGGAGCGGCCGACGACGTCAATCAGGCCGCGCTCGTGCAGCGACTTCAGCACGCTGCCGACGTCCACGCCTCGGATCTCCTCGATCTCGGCGCGTCCGATGGGCTGGCGGTACGCGACGATGGCCAACGTCTCCAGCGCCGCCGGCGAGAGGCGACGCGGGCGCAGGGCCAGCTGCGCGCGCTCGATGGCCTCGGTGTACTCGGGGCGCGTCAGGATCTGCCATCCTCCGCCCGCGTCGACGAGTTCGACGGCATGGCCGTCGACGTCGTAGTGCTCACGCAGTTCATCGAGCGCCGCCTGCACCGCCGCCGGCGAGGCTTCGGCGTCGAGCGTGGCCAGCTCCTCGGTGGTAATGGGACGCGGGCTCGCGAAGAGCGCGGCTTCAAGCAGCTTCGCCAGCGAGTTCACGGCGGATCTCCACAGAGGCAAAGGGTCGGGGTTGGGCGAGGCGGAGTTCGCCGCGGCGGGCCAGCTCCAGGAGCGCGAGCAGGCCGGAGAGCACTTCCCACGGCTCCGCGCCCGGCGGCACGACATCGCGGAAGCGCGCCACCGCGCGCAGCGCGATGACGGCGCGAACGACCTCGATGAAGCCATCCACGTCGATGGGGCGCGAGATGACGTCGTGCACCTGCGGCTGCTGCGCGTGGCGGAGCACGCGGTCGACCGCGGCGAGCAGCTCGCCCAGCGAGAGCGCGAGCGGCGCCTGGACGGCGGGAGCGAGCGGTCCGGGCACCCACGTGCGCGCGAAGCGATTGCGCCGGTCTTCACCGAGCCGCTCCAGCACATCCACGACCTCGCGCATCTGCTGGTACTCCAGCAGGCGGCGCACGAGCTCGGCCCGCGGATCTTCCCAGGCCTCTTCGCCGTCGGGGCGCGGCAGCAGCATCTGCGCCTTGATGCGCAGCAGGCGCGCCGCCATCTCGAGGTAGTCCGCCGCCTCGTCGAGCTTCAGCGAGTGCATCCGCGCGATGAACTGCTGGCAGATGCGCGCCACGGGAATGTCGTAGATGTCCACCTTCTCGTCGCGGATGAGCGCGAGCAGGAGATCGAGCGGTCCGCTGTAGTGCGGCAGGTCAATGACGAAGCCCGTCTCGGGCGGCGCCAACGCCGCCTCACCCGACGCACTAACCGGCGCGTGACCGGCGACGGCCGGCGTTTCGGGGACGGAGGCAGGCGGACTCAGGTCGTCCATGGGGTGAGCAGGATGTAGGGCGTCACAAGGTCCATCGCGAGGCGGTCGAGCCAGACCGCGGGCGCCATCCAGGTGCGCAGCACTGGCCCGCCGAACATGAGCAGGAGGATCAGGATGAGCACGCCGAACCGGGCGATCTGCTGGTACTTCCACGCCCAGCGCGGCGGCAGAAAGTGCTTGACGACGTGCGAGCCGTCGAGCGGCGGCAGCGGCATCAGGTTGAAGACGGCGAGCAGCAGGTTGATGAAGATGCCCAGCCGGAACATCAGCTGCACCAGGGAAATCGTCTCGCTGGCGGCGGGCATCACGCGGCCGAGATAGCCGAGGGCGATGATGGCGGGCACGAGCAGGGCCGCGATCGCGAGATTGGTGGCGATTCCGGCGAGCGAGACGATGATGTCGCCGCGGCGGTAGTTGCGATAACTGCTCGGATCCACGGGGACGGGCTTGGCGCCACCGAGGGCCATGCCGGTCGTGTAGAACATCACCGTGGGGAGGATGATGGTCATCCAGGGATCGATGTGCCGCAGCGGATTCCAGCTGAGGCGCCCCAACTGCTTGGCGGTGTCATCTCCCTGCTTGTGCGCGGCGTAGCCGTGCGCGTACTCATGCGCGACCATCGCGAAGAGGAGCACCGGCGCACCGAGGAGCAGCTGTATGGCCTTGGGGGTCACGCGGTCGTCGCCGGGGGAGGAAGAGGCCCATCGCGGGCAGTCGGCTCTAAAGTATTGGGGCGGAGCAAGCGACGGTAGATGATTGAGGACTAGGAGTCCGGATTCGGATGGAGGAACTCGACACAGGACGGCGATTCGCGATTCGGGCGGGCGCCCGGGCGAATCGCGTGTCGAAGTCCTCGATCGTGGTCCTTATTCGCATTCCGGATTCCCAATCCTCTATCGCCTTCAACTGCCTGTTCCACCTTGACTTGGCACCTCAGTCCGGGCATTTTTCTTAGTCTGTCGCCGATCGGCGGCCCACGAACCATTTCGGAGAGCCTCAAGAGTGCCCAGAATCGCGTCCGCAAAGAAGAACATGCGCAAGGCCCGCGCGGCAACCGTGCGCAACCGTGCGCAGCGTGCCGCCCTGCGGACTGCCCTAAAGAAGGCCAAGACCGCGGGCGCGTCGCCCGCCGACAAGAAGGCCGCTGTGAAGCTCGTCGACCGCGCCGCCCGCAAGGGCCTGGTTCACAAGAACGCCGCGGCGCGACACAAGAGCCAAATGGCGAAGAAATAACGACAGAGAACGACAGAGAAAGACAGAGAACGACAGAGGGGCGCCCGGCACGGCTGGCGCCCCTCTGTCGTCTTCTGTCGTTCTCTGTCGTTCTCTGTCGTTCTCTGTCTTTCTCTGTCTTTCTCTGTCTTTCTCTGTCCTTCTCTGTCGTTCTCTGTCCCTCACAACGCCGCGAGTTCCCCTCCGCACCGCTCGCAGTACCACTCGGTCGGGAAGTTCAGCGTGCCGCATTCCTGGCAGCGGAGCGACTTCACCGCCTCGCTCGTCCGCGGCGTCGGCCGGCCGAAGAAGCTCTCTCGCGGCGGCGTCATCTCCTGGCTCACGCGCGGCTCAGGCACGGGATCCGGGAACGGCATGGGCGGCTCGGGGACCGCGTATGGGTTCTCTTCGACGGGCGGCGCGGCCGGCGGCGCGGGCGGAACGCTGGCCATCGGCGGAGGTGTCGGCTCGCTCGCGCGCTTCGCCGCTGGGGTCGCGCGCTTCGAATCGCCCCGCTTGGGGACGAGCGCTGGTTCCGCCGGGTGACGCGCCCCTGCCGGCGTGCTCCGGCCGACGACCGACTTGAGGAACTCGAGTTCGTCGAAACTCGGCGCCAGCGACTGGGCGGGTTCCACCGGCGCGATGACCGACTGCTCATGGATGGGAATGACCGGCTTGACCGAGACCACCGGCGCCGTCTCGTCCGCCGAAACCGCGGGCTCGGCCGCTATCGGCTCCGCCTCGATCGGCGTCGGCTCTGCCTCCATCATCGACGCCACCTCACCCTCATAGGGGAAGGACGGCGCCGACTCCGCGCCGGAGGGCGCGATTGCCGCGATCACGTCGTACGCGGCCGGCGCGTCCGCGTCGGGTGCCGCCGCGCGACCGGCTACGTCATTCAGCACGTCGCGCAGCCGATGCAGGTCGTCGAGCAAGCTGTTCCGTTCGCCGGTCGCCGCCACGAGCTCCTCGTCGAGCCGGCCGCGGCGCTTCTCCCACTCGCGCTCGGAGTACTCACCAACCGCGTAGCGCAACTCGGCCTCGGACCGCTCGTCCTGCTTCTTCGCGAGCGCCTCCTCCCTGTCGGTCAGTCGCGCGGCCAAGTCGGCCGCCGCCGCCTGCACGCCGTCGGCGGCCGCGGTCAGCTTCGCCTGCACCTTGGCGAGCTTCGCGGAGTAGTCGTCGTGGACTTTCTCGAAGACGGCGGGCGGCGTGGCGTCGCGTCGCGCGGAGAGCGCGGAGAGCCAGCCGGCCACCTTCTGCCGCTCAGCCAGCAGCTTCTCTACCGTCTCCACCGTGTCGCGGTCAGTCGTGCTCATCGGGGGGATTCCTCTTCGCTGTTGCGAGACGTCGCGCGCAGCAAGTCGAGCGCGGCGAGGGCTTCATTGGGCAGGGCGCGCGGATGGCCCAGCGAGCGGGCGATCCACATGATGCGGGCGCCGTTCTCCAGGCTTTCCATGCGCTGGTGCGCCTTGGTGAGCGTCGCGCCCACCGTCAGCGCGCCGTGGTGCGCCATCAGGAACGCATCGTGGGAGGTCCAGAAGGGATCGAAGACGTCCGCCGCGGCGTCGGTGCTGGGCGTTCCGTACGGGACAAGCGCGACGGGGCCCACCCCGTAGCGCACCTCAGCAAGCGCCGCACTGTCCACCGTCTCGCCCACGAGCGAGAAGGCGGTCGCGATGGGCGGATGCGCGTGGACGACCGCGCGCACGTCCGCGCGCCGCTGGTAGGCGCGCAGGTGCACGGCCACCTCGGACGTCGGTCGCCGCGTGCCGTGGCGCACGGTGCCGTCGAGGCCGAGTTCCACGAGATCCTCCGGGCAAAGGTCCACCTTGGAGAGACCGGCCGGCGTGACCAAGACCGCGTCCTCGCCCAGCCGGACGGAGACGTTCCCGTCCTGCCCTGCGATGAGTCCGCGTTCATAGAGACGTCGGCAGATGGTGCACACCATCTGCCGGACGTCGTCGGTCCGGTGCGAGTCGGTTACCCCATCCTCTGATAGACGATCCGACCGTCCACGAGGGTACATCCGACGCGGCCATGCAGGATGCGGCCGCCGTACGGGGTGTTTCGCCCCTTGGAGAGGAACGCCGAGGGGTCGACCGTCCAGGCCTGATCGGGGTCGAAGACGGTGATGTCGGCGGCCGAACCGCGGCGCAGCGAGCCGCCCGGCAGGTTGAACAGGCGCGCCGGCGCGCAGGACATCCGCTCGATCAGCGTCGAGAGGGAGACGATCCCCGACTTCACCAGCCAGGTGACGTTCACGGGAAGCGCCGTCTCAAGCCCGACGATGCCATTGGGCGCGTCGCTGAACTCGCGCTGCTTCTCGTCGTTGTGATGCGGGGCGTGGTCGGTGGCGATCACGTCGATCGTGCCGTCCTTCACCGCCTGCTGCACCGCCTCCACGTCGGCCGCCGTGCGCAGCGGCGGATTCATCTTGGCGTTCGTGTTGTACCCTTCCACCATCTCGTGCGTGAGCGAGAGATGGTGCGGGCACGCCTCGGCGGTCACCGAGATGCCGCGCTCCTTGCCCCAGCGAATGAGCTCCACCGATCCCTTGGTGCTCATGTGGCAGAGATGCACGTGGCCGCCCGTGAGCCGCGCGAGGAGAATGTCGCGGATGGCCATGATCTCCTCGGCCTCCGCGGGAATGCCCTTGAGCCCGAGGCGCGCCGACACGAAGCCCTCGTGCATCGCGCCGCCGGCGGCGAGCGTCGGCTCTTCGCAATGGTCGGCGACGGGGATGCCGAAGGTGCGGGCATATTCGAGCGCGGTGCGCATCAGCTGCGCGCTGACCACCGGCTTGCCATCATCGCTCACGGCGACCGCGCCAGCGTGCACCATCTCACCGAACTCGGCGAGCCGCTCGCCCTTCTGCCCGATGGAGATCGCGCCGATCGGATAGACGCGCGCGGCCTCGGCGGCGCGCCCCTGCTTGAGAACGAAGCCGACCGCCGCCTGGTTGTCGGTCACCGGATCGGTGTTGGGCATCGCGCAGACGGCGGTGAATCCCCCCGCCGCCGCGGCGCGTGCTCCGGTCAGGATGGTCTCGACGTCCTCCCTGCCCGGCTCGCGCAGGTGGCAGTGCACGTCGATGAAGCCGGGCGACACCACCTGTCCCTTGCAGTCGATGACCAGCGCGCCGTCCGGGGCGGCGATGGAACCGCCGAAGGCCTCGACCTTGCCGTCGCGGACGAGCAGGTCGCCCACGCCGTCGAGCTGGGAGGATGGGTCGAGGAGTCGCCCGCCCTTGAGGAGCACGTCACGATGTTCGGTCATCAGCGGTCGCCGCCCTTGGCGGCCTCGGCTAGCGCCGGCGCGTGGCCGGCGAGGAGGTAGAGCACGGCCATGCGCACGGCCACGCCGTTGGTCACCTGGTCGAGAATGACGGAGTGCGGTCCATCGGCGACGTCGCTGTCCAGCTCGACGCCGCGGTTGATCGGTCCCGGGTGCATGATCACCAGGTCGCGCGGCGCGCGGTCGAGCCGCTCGCGCGAGACACCGAAGACCCGGTTGTACTCGCGCTGCGACGGGATGTAGCCGGCCGTCATGCGCTCCAGCTGGAGGCGCAGCACGTTCAGCGCGTCGGCCCACTGGATGGCGTCCTCGATGTGGTCGAAGACCTGCACGCCGAAGTCGGCGATCGCGTTGGGGAGGAGCGAGCGCGGCCCGCACACGGCCACCTCCGCGCCCAGCTTGGTCAGCCCCCAGATGTTGGAGCGCGCGACGCGCGAGTGGAGCACGTCGCCGACGATGCAGACGCGCTTGCCGGCGAGGGTGCCGAACTTGCGGCGCAGGGTCAGCAGGTCGAGCAGGCCCTGCGTGGGATGCTCGTGCGTGCCATCGCCCGCGTTGATCACGTTGCTTTCGATGCGCTCGGCGAGGAACTGCGCGGCCCCCGAGGACGCGTGGCGGATGACGACCATGTCGATCTTCATCGCCTCGAGATTCTTCGCCGTATCCACGAGGGTCTCGCCCTTGGTCACCGAGCTCGCGGCTGTCGCGACGTTGACCGTGTCGGCGGAGAGGCGCTTCTCGGCGAACTCAAAGGAGATGCGCGTGCGGGTGGACGCCTCGAAGAAGAGGTTCACCACCGTGGCGCCGCGGAGGGTGGGCACCTTCTTGATGGCCCGCTCGCTGATTTCGCGCAGCGGCTCCGCGGTGTCGAGAATAAGTGAGATCTGCTCGGTGGACAGGTGCTCGAGCCCGAGCAGGTCCTTGCCGAGCGGCGCGCTCACGTTTCCTCCCCGGCGATGACCATGGTGACTTCGTCGCGGCCGTCGAGTTCGCTGACGAGCACGTCCACGCGCCCGCCGGGGGGGACATCCACGCTGCGGCCGACAACGTCGGCGTGGATGGGAAGCTCGCGTCCGCCGCGGTCCACGAGGACGGCGAGCATGATGCGCGCCGGGCGGCCGAAATCGGCCAGCTCGTCGAGGGCGGCGCGGATCGTGCGCCCTGTGTAGAGCACGTCGTCCACGATGCAGACCGTGCGGCCGTCGATGGCGCCCGGGATGACCGTCTTGCCGACGATCGGGCGCGGCCCGACGGTCTGCAGGTCGTCGCGGTAGAGCGTGATGTCCAGCGCGCCACGCGGGACAGTGGCGCCCTCGTGCTGGGCGATCATGCGCCCCAGCCGCTCGGCGAGTTGCACGCCGCGGCGCTGGATGCCGACGAGCACGAGGTTCTCGGTGCCATCGGCCCGCTCGACAACTTCGTCTGCCATGCGCGCCACGGTGCGCTCGAGCGCACGCGCGTTCAGGACGACGGTCGGAGCGGTGGGCATGCGCCGTGCAATATGTCGCCGTGGGCGGGGGTTGGACAACCGGAGGGCGAAAAAAAGCCCCCGGCAAACGGCCGAGGGCTGGCGTCGGGGGGAATTCGGACGCGGCGCGCGCCGCCGCGCTGCCGCAGGTCCCGTGGCGCCGCGCGCCACGAAGGGTTCAGCGTCACGCGGCGCGGCGCGGCGTGGACGGGACGGTGTTCGCCGTGGCGCGGGCCAGATAGACCTTCTCGCGTCCGGGCCCCAGCACTTCGCGGTTCCGCGGATACGGAATCCACCCGATGATCGTGCCACGATCGTCGCAGAGGCAGAGCATGGAGCCGTTGGTGGTCATGAGCATTCTGGTATTCACTTTGGGGGGTCCTCCGTGATTCGTCCGAGGGCCGCTGTGCCATCGGAGATTCACTATCTATGACACGCGAGCCCCCCAAAAGGTTTGCGGCGCGTGTCACACCGCGGTAACGTGCGGGCAACGGTCACTAAACGCCCTCCCCGACTCCGAGGTTCCCTCGATGTGCGGCCGGTTTGCGCTGTCGAAAAGCGACCGTATTGACTGGGCCCAGTTCGGCGTGCGGCGCGGCCCGATGCTGCCGCCGCACTGGAACCTAGGCCCCGGGCGCCCCATCGCGGCGGTGCGGGCGGGTTCGGAGGGAGCGGACGCGGTGATGCTCCGTTGGGGACTGGTGCCGTTTTGGGCCAAGGACGCGACGATCGGCAACCGGCTGGCCAACGCCCGGGCCGAATCGGTCGCCGAGAAGCCCGCCTTCCGCGAGGCCTTCCGCCGGCGACGGTGCCTGGTGCCAGCCGACGGGTTCTACGAATGGCAGATCGTGCCGGGGAGCGCCCGCAAGCAGCCGTGGTTCATTCACCGCAAGGACGACGGGGTCTTCGCGCTGGCGGGAATGTGGGAGCGATGGATGCCAAAAGCGGGCACGGGAACGGGCACAAAGGGCAGCGCGGGCACGAGAGGCACTGCGGGCACCCGAACGGGCACAGAACCCTCGGCGGGGCCGCTCGAGACGTGCGCGTTGCTCACGATGGAGCCGAACGCGCTGATGGCGCCGATTCACTCGCGGATGCCGCTGATCATTGCGCCGGGTGACTACGCCGAGTGGCTCGATCCCGAGACGCCGGCGTCGCGCGTGCGGGCGCTGGTGGCGCCCTGGGAGCCGACGGCGTGGACCGCCTACCGCGTCAGCCTGCGGGTCAACGCGGTGGCGAATGACGACGCGGGGTGCGTGGCGCCGCTCGGCGCCGCGTAGGCGGCCCGACGAGTCGTCGGTCGCGCCATGAAGTGGGCGAAGGCCCCGGCAGCAGTGCCGGGGCCTTCGCATGCAGCGGACAGGGTGGGATTCGAACCCACGGTACGCTTTTGACGTACACAAGCTTTCCAGGCCTGCGCCTTAAGCCACTCGGCCACCTGTCCAAACGACAGAGAGAGACAGAGAACGACAGAATACTACAGAACGCGCCGGTGCGGGCACCGACGCGTTCGGGGTCACGCAGAAGCGGACAGGGTGAGATTCGAACTCACGATACCGTTGCCGGTATGCCGGTTTTCGAGACCGGTGCCTTCAGCCACTCGGCCACCTGTCCAAACGAGTCTTGAAAATTATCCGCGTCGCGCTGGTGGGTCAACGGTTGGCGAGTGAAAAGACGGGCCAGCGATTCCGGCGCCGCGTGCGTTCAGCCACCAGCCGCGCGACGGCCTCGACGGCCTCGACGCCCGCGACGGCCACGCCGTGCGCGAACTCCACGCCGGGCGCGCCCCTCCGGGGCTCGCATTGCCACCCAGAATCGTTTCGTGCCAACTTCATTGCCATGACCAGACTCCGCCGCCTCGCACTCGCCGCTACCGCGCTCGCCGTGGCCGCCGCCCCTGCCCTCGCCCAGCCGAAGGTCCGCACTGGCGTCGAGGTGCTCCTCAAGGACTCCCTCCATCTCATCGCCGGCAAGCGCGTGGGCCTGCTGACGAACCACAGCGGGCGCCTGCCCGACGGCACCAGCACCGTGGACGCGCTGTTCAAGGCGCCGGGCGTCAAGCTGACCGCGCTGTTCGGACCGGAGCACGGCATCCGCGGCACGGCCAAGGCCGGCGAGAAGATCGCGACGGCCGTGGATTCCGCGACCGGCGTGACCGTCTACTCGCTCTACGGCGACGTACGCGCCCCGACGCCGGAGATGCTCAAGACTGTGGACGTCTTGCTGTATGACATCCAGGACGTCGGCGCCCGCGTCTATACATACCAGTGGACGATGGCCCTCGCCCTCGAAGCCGCCGGCAAGGCGGGCGTGCCGTTCATCATCCTCGACCGTCCCAACCCGATTCGCGCCGACAAGGTGGATGGCGGGATGCTCGACACCGCCTTCTCCTCGCTCGTCGGGCTCCACCCGGTGGCGCTGCGCTACGGCTTCACCGCGGGTGAACTCGGCAAGTGGCTGGTGGGCAGCGGGCGCGTGAAGGCCGTCGTGAAGGTCGTGCCGATGCAAGGCTACACGCGCGCGATGTACTACGAGGACACGGGCCTGCCGTGGGAGAACCCGTCGCCCAACCTGCGCAACAACGACGCCAACGTGCTCTACACCGGCACGGTCTTCTTTGAGGGCGTGAACGTCAGCGAGGGGCGCGGCACGAACAACCCGTTCGCGCAGGTCGGCGCCAGCTGGCTGAACGACGCGGGCGCGATCGTGAAGGCGCTGAACGCGAAGAAGATCCCGGGCGTCTGGTTCGATTCCATCTCACGCCCCGTCGAAGCGGGGTACGAGTTCGGCGGGCAGACCATCCCGATGATCCGCGTGACCGTCACGAACCGCGACGCCGTGGTGCCGGTGAACGTCGGCGCGCACCTGTTGCGCGAGATCTACGTGCGCCACAAGGACAAGTGGGAGTGGCGCAAGGGATCCATCGATCGCCTCTCCGGCAGCTCGCGCCTGCGCGAAGCCGTGGAGAAGGACGGCGGCATCGAAGCGCTGCTGCCGGTCTTCAAGGCCGAGGCGGAGAAGTTTCTGGCAGAGTCGAGGAAGTATTGGATCTATAAGTAGACGGTGGACGGTGGACGGTGGACGGTGGACGGTGGACGGTGGATACGAAACACCCAGGCCACCAAGCACGAGAGCCCGCGGGTGTCCGCGGGCTCTTGGCGCAGTTGGGGGTGATACTCCGTGTCCACCGTCCACCGTCAACCGTCCATCGTCTATCGTCGCCCCTCGAAGAACTCCCTCAGCACTCCCGCGCACTCCCCCGCCCGCACACCGCCCTTCACCTCCGGGCGATGATTGAGCTTGGGGTGGCGCAGGAGATCGTGCACCGACCCGGCCATGCCCGCCTTGTCGTCCCACGCGCCGAAGACGACACGCCCCACCTTTGACAGCACGATGGCCCCCGCGCACATCGCGCAGGGTTCGAGCGTCACGTAGAGGGTAGCCGAGGGCATGCGCGAATCGCCGGCCGCGTATGCGCCGGCCTTGAGCACGCGCAGCTCCGCGTGCATCGTCGCGTCGCGGGTGGCCACCATCGCATTGCGCCCCTTGGCGACAGGCGCGCCAGCGACGAGCAGCACGGCGCCGACGGGCACCTCGCCGTCGGCGGCCGCGCGCCGGGCCTCTTCGAGCGCGACGCCCATCCAGTAGTCGTCTTCCGCGTCGCGCGACGCGAAGGTCGCCGGGCCGGGGTGGGTCATGGCAGGCTCACTCAGCGCGCCGCCGTCGGCCAGCCGTACTGCTTCTTCAAGAACTCGGCGAGCGCGTTGGCCAATACGGTGGCGAACGCGGCGCGATTCGCGTCCGTGTCGCGGATGCCGGTGCTATAGCACTCAATCTGTATCGCGTCGGTCACGCCGCCGTTGAGCGAGCCATGGCGCACGGTGTTGTACCCGCCGGTGAAGTACGACTCGCCATCCTTGGGCGCGACATCGGCCGGCGACGGCACGGTGGGATAGCCCGCCGCGACGAGGAGGCCGCCCAGGCTGGGCGCGCCACGCAAGAGCGCCGTGCCGCTGGCGCCGCTTCGGGCGTCGGTCGCGAGCTTGGCGATGCTCGTCTGCCGCAAGAACTGGCCGATGGCCAGCGCCGAGTCCGTCATGCGCAGCTGTGACCCGCTAAGCAGGTAGCCCAGTTCAATGCGCGCGATGGCGTGGGCATGGCCGTGCAACTCGATGTACAGCGAGCGTCCGCCGATGCGCGCCGCGCGCACGCGCGCGCTGTCCAGCGACGTCTGCCACGTGTCCCACACCCCGTTGAGGATCGCGTTGCCGCCCGTCGCTTCCGTCTGGTCCCGATTGCCGTCGAACTTCACGCGGTGCAGATGGTTGATGGCGAGGAACGGGCGCTGCCCGAGCTTCAGGGCCACGGCATCGGCGACCTTGCGCGCCAAGTCCGCCGTGTTGGCGTCGGCGAGCACCTCGCATCCCGTGCACGTGCGGTCGGGAATGTTCGTCGGGCGCAGTGCCCCACCGTGTGGCGCGACGATGACCAGCGGCGCGGTGCCCGCCACGAACTCCAAGAACCCCGTCGTGTCGAGCGCCGGCGTCGTCGGGGTTGTCGGCGTGGTCGGCGCCGACGGCGCGGTGCCGACGGAGTCGGAACCGCCGCCGCACGCGAGCGCGGCAAGCGCAACGAGCCACGCGACGCGCGGGAAGGAGCGGCGGGCGAAAGCGACCATGCCGTAAACCTACGTCGTCATCGACAATTACGCTTTCCCGAACGCCAGCTCCTCGCCTGCCGCGTCCACCTTCACCGTCTCGCCTTCGGCGTACTCGCCGCGCAGCAGCGCCAGCGCCAGCGGGTTCTGCAGCAACCGCTGGATGGCCCGCTTGAGTGGGCGCGCGCCATAGGCGGGGTCGTATCCCTCGTGGGCGAGCACGGCGCGCGCCGCCGGCGTCACGTCAAGCCGCAGTTTCTTGTCGGCAAGCAGGCGCTCAAAGCGCGCGAGCTGGATGTCCACGATGCGCCCGATCTCCGCCTCGCCGAGCGGGCGGAAGATGATGATGTCATCAACGCGATTGAGGAACTCGGGCTTGAAATGCGCGCGCAGGGCCTGCGTAACCTGCTCCTCCACCAATTCGCTGCTCCCTGTTCCCTGCTCCACCAGGTACGACGACCCGATGTTCGAGGTCATGATCACGACGGTGTTGCGAAAGTCCACCGTGCGCCCCTGCGCGTCGGTGAGCCGCCCGTCGTCGAGAATCTGCAGGAGGATGTTGAAGACATCGGCGTGCGCCTTCTCGATCTCGTCGAAGAGGATCACGGCGTACGGCCGGCGGCGCACGGCCTCGGTGAGCTGCCCCCCTTCCTCGTACCCGACATACCCCGGCGGCGCGCCGATCAGGCGCGCGACGGCGTGCTTCTCCATGTACTCCGACATGTCGATGCGCACCATCGCCGCCTCATCATCGAACAGGAACTCGGCGAGCGCGCGCGCCGTCTCGGTCTTGCCGACGCCGGTGGGGCCGAGGAAGATGAACGAGCCGATCGGACGGTTGGGATCCTGCAGGCCCGCCCGCGAGCGCCGGACCGCGTCGGCCACCGCACGCACCGCTTCGGGCTGGCCGATGACCCGCCGGGCCAGTTCCTGGTCGAGTTTCGTGAGCCGTTCGCGCTCGCTCTCGAGCATCCGCGCGACAGGGATGCCGGTCCACGCCGCGACGATTTCGGCGATGTCGTCGGCGCCGACCTCCTCCTTGAGGAAGCGGGTGCCGCCCTGCGCCTGACCGGCAAGTTGGGCTTCCAGTTCCTTCAACCGCCGGTCGAGCTGCGGAATGCGGCCGTACGTGATCTCGGCGGCCTTCCCCAGGTCGCCAGCGCGTGTGGCGCGATCGGCCTCGCCGCGCGCCTCCTCGATCTGCTGCTTGATTCTGCCGACGCCGCCGAGCGCCTCCTTCTCGAGCTGCCACTTCCCCTTCATCGCCGCGCTGCGTTCCTTGCGTTCAGCCAGCTCCTTCTCGAGCGCCGCGCGTCGCTCGAGCGACGCCTTGTCCGTCTCCTTGGCCAGCGCCTGCCGCTCGATCTCGAGCTGGACGATGCGGCGCTCCACCTCGTCGATTTCCTGCGGCAGCGAGTCGATCTCGATGCGCAGGCGCGAGGCCGCCTCGTCCACCAGGTCGATCGCCTTGTCCGGGAGGAAGCGGTCGCCGATGTACCGGTGGCTGAGCGTCGCCGCCGCGACGACCGCGCCGTCGGTGATGCGCACGCCGTGGTGACTCTCGTAGCGCTCCTTGAGGCCGCGCAGGATGGCGATCGTGCTCTCGACCGTCGGTTCGCCGACGTAGACGGGCTGGAACCGTCGCTCGAGCGCGGGGTCCTTCTCGACGTGCTTGCGGTACTCGTCGAGCGTGGTGGCGCCGACGACGCGCAGTTCGCCGCGGGCGAGCATCGGCTTGAGCATGTTGCCGGCGTCCATCGCCCCCTCGGCCTTCCCCGCGCCGACGAGCGTGTGCATCTCGTCGATGAACACCACGAACTGCCCCTCGGCGGCGGTGATCTCCTTGAGCACGGCCTTGAGGCGCTCTTCGAACTCGCCGCGGAACTTGGCGCCGGCGATCAGCGCGCCCAGGTCGAGCGCGACGAGCCGCTTGTTGCGCAGCGACTCGGGGACATCGCCATTCACGATGCGCTGGGCGAGCCCCTCGGCGATGGCCGTCTTGCCAACGCCGGGCTCGCCGATGACCACGGGGTTGTTCTTGGTGCGCCGCGACAACACCTGCATGACGCGGCGGATCTCCTCGTCTCGGCCAATGACCGGGTCGAGCTTCCCCTTGCGCGCCGCTTCGGTGAGGTCGCGCGTGAATCGCTGCAGCGCCTGGTACTGGTTCTCGGGACTCTGGTCGGTGACACGGTGCGCGCCGCGCACCGCCTGAATGGCCTCGCGCAGTTCCTCGCGCGTCGCACCGACCGCGGCAAGCGCGGCCTTCGTCTCGGTCCCCTTCACGTCGCTGAGCGCCAGCAGGAGGTGCTCCGTCGAGACATACTCGTCGCCCAACGCCTTGGCCTCCTCCTCCGCGCGGTCGAGCACGGCGGTGAGTTCGCGCGACAGCGACGGCGCGGCCCCCGTCTGCTTGGGATAACGCGCGATCTCGCGCTCCATCGCCTCCTGCAGGGTCGGGACGGTGACGCCGAGCTTCTGGAGAACCGGCACGACAATGCTCTCATCCTGCTCCAGCATCGCGGCGAGCAGGTGCGCGTCGTACACGAGCGGATTGCCGTGGCGGCGCGCGAGGGCCAGCGCGTCGTTGAAGGCGTCGGCGCTCTTTACGGTGAGGCGATCGGGGTTCAACATGGGGAACGAGGAGGAGGAAACGGGGGGACGAGGAGTGGAACGAGGAGGAGGTAGAGACTTAGGGACGGGGTTTGAGATGGGCGAGGGGGAGGAGAGACAGCGATCGGCGGTCCACCATCAACGGTCCACCGTCAACCCTCCACCATTAGTCTCGACACATGTGCAACTCCAGTGCCGCATCCCCCCCGCCGTTCCGGCACGCTCCCGCGCTCTAGCGAAGCCCGGATGCGCCGGGTCGGCAGGGGCTACTGCACGAACTGAGCGCCTCGTTCCGCGCGATGCGGCCAAAGACTCGCGGGTTGAGCCCTTGCTGAAAAAGCAACCGCCCGGGAGGTGGATGGTCTCCCGGGCGGTGCAAATCACTACTTGGTGATCAACATCTTCTTGACGGTTCGGAGACCGTCGACCTCGACGACATACATGTAGATGCCCGAGGCCACTTCATTGTTCGTATTGCGGTAGTTGCCATTCCAGTACGCAGTGTACTGGCCGCACGTCAGCAATACGTTCTCCAGCGGTTGGCCCCCTGCCACATTGCCCGCTCCGCCCTGCAGGACCGGCACCGCGACAAACTGCGCAAGCAGGTTGTAGACGCGGACCGAGACCTTGTACTGCTGACTTGGATTGTCCGAACAACCAATCTCGAACGGGATCCAGGTCTCAGGATTGAACGGGTTGGGGTAGTTCTGCTTCAGCGTCACTACTGGCTTCTTGGCTTGGCCAGAGGCCGTACCTTGAGCCGAACCAAACTGTGGCGTGAGGGCGAGGGCCAGCACCGCTAGGAGTGCTGCCCAGCGAAACCTCATTGGAACTCCTTTTCTGACAATGCAGGGTCTGTTGGTTTCTCTCCTCTAGGATGGGTGTGGATGTGATTGGCCAACAGTCAAGTTACGGGCGCTCTGCGGTACTGTCAAGGAAAGCGGCAGCGGCTTGAGGCAACGCACGCCAGTGGAACCGCCGCCCATCTCCTTGACGGGAGCTGACCCCCAAACGGTCACACCCCTCAATGAGCGGGATCGAGAACTTTCGGCTCACCCCGATAATTTCCCGAAGCTCGCCAGCCGAGTAGAGCCGGTCTTCCTGCGTGCCCTCCCGCAGGGCGATGAGCGCGGCGCGCCAGGCGTCTGGGGCGATGAACCGCTGCTCGCCGATCGGCACGACGCGCCCCTCGCGCTCAAGCAGTCGAAGCAGCGCAGGTGTCCGCGGCCCGGCGATGGCGGAGAGTTCGTCCGCGGTCGGCGCCTCGCGCCCCACCTTGGCGAGGTGCTGCTCGATGGACTGAATGGCCGACTGATCCGCCGGGGTGAGCTTCGGCTCCCACCCGGCACGCGCGGCGACGCCGCCGGCGACCACCACCGCGCCAGCCTCGACGGCCCGCTGGACCACCCGCTCCGTCAATGCGGCGCCGAGTCCAAGCCGCGCGCGCAGCGGCGCCAACGGCAGGCCGCGGTCCAACGGACGCGCCGCGTGTCCTTCATCGAGCGCGGAAAGCAGCGCGTCGTGGGCCGCCTCCAGGCGGGCGCGCTGGCACAGCACGCCGCCCACTTGCACGACCTCGCTTGCAAGGGTCGCCACTACGTCGGCGCACTCGGCGGCGGGGAACCCAAGTCGGATCGGCAGCGTCTGGATGTCGACTCCGGTTGCAGAGACTTCCTCGACCATCCATCGCAGTCGCTGTCTGGCCGATGCGCCGGCTTCCGGAAAGGGCGACACGCGACGGCGCGGCGGCGCCGGATCGGTGATGATGCCGCCGCCCACCGTCGCGACGGGCGACGCCGTGCGCAGCACGAATCGATCGCCTCCACGCGCGGCGAGCGGCGCGTCCAGAACAACGCGGACGGCGACGCGCGCCCCCGGGCGAACGGCCCCGCCGCGCGCGACGAGGCGC
>Ga0194120_10001399_pt1 | contig 44165 bp, 53 predicted proteins | sample TA2MahCa65mmetaG_FD_148642 | JGI IMG/M metagenome (GOLD analysis project Ga0194120, IMG submission 148642) | Freshwater microbial communities from Lake Tanganyika, Tanzania - TA2015019 Mahale Deep Cast 65m | ecosystem: Environmental > Aquatic > Freshwater > Lake | place: Tanzania: Lake... | reverse complement strand
ACATAACCAGTACGCATAGGCTCAAGCCTAAAGCCAAGTTGGATAAATGACTATTACTCTTTCATCCATGGCTAAAGCAAGAGTTGCGCTACTTCTAGCGCTATTGCTAGCTATTAACCCACTTGAGGCATCAGCGCTTCACTCTCTTGATAAGTATTTAAATAGTAAGCACCTTGCCAGCCCTGGCCTACTCATCCTTAATCCATTAGACGGTCAAATAATTGCGCAGAACGCTCCTGAATCACTACGCGTTCCAGCATCTGTTCTAAAACTAGTCTCATCAACGGCTGCGCTTCACTTTTTGGGCAGGGAGAGAAGGTATGTCACAACTATTTTTACAACAGGGAAAGAAAATGCCTATCTAATAAAGGGCTCACTAGATCCCTGGATGACCAGCAATCTAACTTTAGCCAAGAAGAATGGACAGAAATATCTCCCCTCACTTGTTAGTAAAGCAAACTCAGAGAATAAGAAAAAGTTAACGATTTACTACTCCAGCCTCTTTGAAAAAGATCGATATGACTTAAACCTAAATCTTAAGAGAAAAGGCATTAAGGCCACATTTAAGAAGGTCAATGCAGCTAAAGCTAAAGAGATTGCACAAGAGGAGATTGCCTCATCAACTTCACTTCCTCTTTCAGAGATGATCAAGTTTGTAAACCTATATAGCGATAACACCCTGGCAAATCGCTTAGCAATGGCAGCAGCTCGCAAGATTGGATTTGAGAGAACCAGTAGAGGCCTTACCCAAACCTTCAAATTAGCCTTGGAGGAAATCGGCGTTAACAATGAAGGTCTAAAAGCTAAAGATGGCAGTGGTCTGGATAAAGCAAATCGCCTATCAACGCAAACCGTGGTTGAGCTTCTAGTAAAAATAAAAGACAACCCTAAGTATCAAGCTATCTATGAAGGACTTCCCGTGGCTGGCAAGAGCGGAACGCTAAAGAAGAGATTTATTGAAGATGGCCCTGAGGCTGCAGGATTAGTTAAAGCAAAGACTGGGTGGTTGCGAAATACTGTAACCCTTGCGGGTTATGTTAAGTCTGCAGATAAGGAATATGTCTTTGCGATCATGGCTGATGGGATAACACCAACGCTAAGTGGAAGAAATAAGGCAAGGGCGGCGATGGATCGACTACTGGAAGCTATTGTGATGGGGAATCACTAAAGACCTTAATTGATCCACCATAACAAGCCACCCAAACTCGCTTCTGTAATCTCTCATAAGTTACGCCTATTGGCGCTTTGCAAACTTTAATCTTCTGCAAAATCTTAAAGTCACTGCTTCGCACCTTCACAAGAGTGTCGCTGGCGTAATTAACAACATAAAGCGCACTGCCATCAGCTGAGATATCAAGGCTTCGCGCCGCAGAACCCGTTTTAACTGATTCCACAACTTTGTTAGTAGCTAGGTCAAAGGCAATTACGCGTCCTGCAGTATTAAGAGTGGCATATAGATAGGCATTGTCAGGAGAAAGGACTAAAGCCCTTGGATTTGAACCAACACTTAGTAGTTCTCTTTCAAAACTTACAAGATTTATCTTATGAACTACTGAGCCTCCCATCTGGGCAACAAAGGCATATTGAGAGTCATTAGAGATGGTGATTCCTCTTGGGTATGCCCCAATTTTTATAGTTCTCACAACTTTGCCAAGCTCTGTTGAAATTATAGAAAGATCATAGGAACACCAGTTGCTAACCAAGACAAATTTATTATCTGGGCTAACTTCAACAACTTTAGGAACTACACCAACTTTATAAGCGGCATCAATTGACCAGGACTGAGTATCGATGCGATAGAGAAATGAACGGTCATAGTTATTGCCAGGATTACATTTATCAGTTCCTTCTCGGTTAAATCCCTTGCCATACATCGCATAATTTGTTACATAAAGATATTTACCATCAGGTGAAAATGCCCCTTCAACTGGGGAGCCGCGATGAAGTCCGGAATAGCCTTTGATACCGAGAACTTTAAGGTTTACCTGATCTGATATCGACTTCACCAATTCAAGGCTTTGAGCATCATAAATAGTCACGCTATGGCGATACATCATGTTGTGCGCTGAGATGAAGCCAGTATTAGAGGAGCGCACTGATTTAGGGGAGATATCACCAGTAATAGTGGCCTCTAGTTTTAACTTAAAGCTTTCAGATAGCGGCTCTGCAGAGGTAGGAATTGCGCTGGTAAATAAAAGGTTTAGAGATATAGCCCACGCCAAGTAGATACGCACCAGCGCAATCTACAGGGTAATCTCAAGACATGATTTCACCATATATCGCGTTAATGAAATTGCGCGTAGTGGAATTATTACTAGTAACCACCCTTCCTGCTCTCTTTCTTGCAGCAGATGGTGTTCCACCACTTGGAATCTCTCTTGCAACACTACTTGGCGGAACTCTGGCGGCTGGCGCTGCTAATGCTTTCAATATGATTATTGAATCTGATATCGATCAGTTAATGGATAGAACATCCGAGCGTCCGATAGTTAATAAAGAGGTAAGCGAAAATCAAGCCTTTGCCTTTGCAGCAGCGCTAACAGTTCTATCTCTGGCTACCTTCTGGATCTTTACCAATCCTCTAGCAACAGCGCTGACAATCGGCGCAATCATTTTTTATGTATTTGGCTATACCGTAGGTCTTAAGCGGCGCACCTCCCAAAACATTGTCTGGGGCGGGATTGCAGGTTGTATGCCCGTTTTGATTGGATGGACAGCAGTTGCCAATTCTCTCAGCGCAACAGCGCTTCTCTTCTTCATGGTGATCTTCTTCTGGACTCCGCCACACTTTTGGGCTCTAGCTATTAAATATAAAGATGATTATGAGGCAGCAGGTATTCCAATGCTTCCAGTGGTTGCGCCAATTACAAAAGTTGAACAGCAGATGTGGTTTCACACCATCGCAATGTTTGCTACTTCATACCTAACTCTCTACTCAGCAGGTTTGCCAAACTGGAGTTATATTGCAAATACTGTCCTCACTATTTTCTTTGCAATACAGATGTTTAGCCTTAGAAGCTCACAGATCGAAAAGTCTGCAGCAAAGATATTTCATGGCTCAATTACCTACTTAAGCTTTTATTCCATCCTCTTGGTTGCTGCAATATTCATCACTTTTTAACTGACACACCTACTTTTCTCCTGCATTTCCCAGCCTTGGCCCTTATCCTTTCACTCAAGCAATTGACCCCCAATCCCCAGGGAGCCACGAATTGAGATCTAAACGCGCCCGCTTAATAGCGCTCTCCACCTCCTTTCTCCTTCTAATTGCCCATAGCCCTGCCTACGGAAAGACTCCTAAGCCAACTCTTGCTCAAATCGAAGCAGCAAAGAAAGCTGAAGCTGAGAAAAAGAAATTAGTAGATGCCGCGGCTGCCAAATTAAGCAAAGCGAATTTAACTTTAAAACAATTAACAGCAGTTGCCAACGCGGCAAGAGCTAAGTATGAAGCAGCTAAACGAGAATTAGCAATTGCAACAAAAGAAGCAGAATCAGCTGCTGCAGCATATGCAGTTGCGGTTGGTGAAGTAAAAGCAGCCCATGACTCCATTGGTCGCCTTGCCACCAATGCCTACATCATGGGTGGTGGATTTACTGATTTAAACTCAGTTCTTCACTCTGATGGACCACAAGATTTAATTGATCGCCTTTCAACTTTGGATACCTTAGGAAATCAAAACACTCAAGCTCTATTTAGATTCCAAGCCGCTGAGGCAGCTGCTGCAAAAGCAAAGAAAGCTGCGGATTACGCCAAAGCAGCACAAGAGGTAGCTACTGAAAAAGTTGAAGAAACTAAAATTGAAGCTGATGCTGCTAGAAATGCCCAGCAAAAAGAAGTTGATAAACTTCAAAAAATTCAAGACCAGGTGTTAAAAGAGCTAAATGCTGCAAGAAAGACCCGCGTAACTCTTGAACAACAGAGACAACTTGCCTTATTGGAAGAAGCAAATGCAAATATTGCAACTTCTACCAATATTTACACCAAAGTCTGGCCTGATGCAGGATTTAAAGGTCGCAGCACCTCACGTTCCACACCTGAGATGCGAGCCGAAGCTGTGGCTTTTGCTAAGAAGCAAGTGCTAGCAAGAAAACCATATGTCTGGGGCGATGAAGGCCCAAATACTTTTGATTGCTCTGGTTTAGTTTATGCCGCATATCGCGCAGCAGGACTTGGCTGGCCAAATTGGGATCGTCTCAATTCATCTCTTTATTTCAGTTACACCAAGCATGTTCCACTAAGTCAGCTTGAGCCAGGCGACCTACTTTTCTATTCCTACAAAGGAACGGTTAACACCATTCATCACATCACTATCTATGCTGGAAATGGAATGATGTGGGAGGCAAACTCTAAAGATAAGGGCCTGCTTTTCTCCAATATTTACAGCATAAAAGGGTTGATGCCATATGGAGGCCGGGTCTAAGGCGATTACCCTTAGCCTTATGGCCGAAACCACTCCGCTCTATCAGATCCGTCTTGCTGTTAGATCTGAACTAGAAGATATTGCTGCAGGCGATAGCGTTTTAGTTGCTGCCTCTGGAGGAGCTGATTCGTCAGCTCTTGCTGCAGCTTTGTTACTAGAGTGCAAAACAAAGTCAATTAAAGTAATTGCTTTAATTATTGATCATGGCTTGCAGAAGAATTCGGCAGATGTCACCCACGAAACAAAGAGAACGCTGACAAAAATCGGTTATGAAAATATTGAAATTAGACGAGTCACTGTTGAAATCACTGATGGCCTAGAGGCATCAGCGAGAAGAGCTCGCTATCAAGCATTAAAGGATGTGGCTAATTCTCATAAAGCAGTTGCTATTTTTCTAGGACACACAAGAGATGATCAGGCAGAGACAGTACTTCTTGGACTCTCTCGTGGCTCTGGATCTCGCTCACTATCAGGAATGGCAGCAAGAGTTGATCGCTATCGCAGACCTCTTCTTGCAATTACTAGAGCGCAAACAGAGGCAGCATGTGAAGAAGCTGGAATTAAGTTCTGGCAAGATCCACATAATCAATCGATGGAATTTACAAGAGTGAGAGTTCGCGAAGTAGTGCTTCCGACAATGGAGAAAGAGATTGGCCCCGGCATTAGTGATGCTCTTGCAAGGTCTGCCAAGTTGCTACGAGACGATGCCGATGCGCTGGATTATTTAAGTGATGAGATTTTCTCTAAGCTAGAGCCAGCATCGCTAGATATCTCAAAGATTGAAGCACAGCCTCGGGCGATTAGAACTAGAATCCTAAGGAGAGCTATTTATCTGGCTGGAGCCCCGCAGGGCTCCCTTTCTGCCGATCACATTGAGCCTGTTGAGGCTCTCATCACAGCCTGGAAGGGGCAAGGTTCTATCTCACTTCCCGGTGGTGTGACCGTGGCTCGAATTTCGGGCAGACTTTCGCTCTCTAAAAGCGGTGGGCAGGGATAGTTAATAAGAGGCGAGAGGACGATAGTGGATCTGGAATCAGTTAAGGGCGAGATTGAACGAGTAGTTGTAACTGATGAACAATTACAAACCCGTCTAAAAGAGATAGCTGCCCAGATTGAAGCAGATTATAAAAATCAAGATCTATTGCTTATCGGTGTTTTAAAAGGCGCAGTGATGGTTATGGCTGATCTATCGCGCTATATCAATAGACACCTAGATATGGATTGGATGGCTGTTTCATCCTATGGCTCTGGAACAAAGTCATCTGGCGTTGTAAGAATTATGAAAGATTTGGATAAAGACATTACCGGTAGAAATGTATTAATCGTTGAAGATATTGTTGATACTGGCCTAACACTTGATTGGTTGAGCGCCAATCTTAAATCTCGCGGAGCAAAGAGAGTTGAGATAATGACTGTTCTTAGAAAACCAGAATCTGCTCAAGTTGAAGTGGCAGTCAAATATGTAGGCTTTGATATTCCAAAAGATTTTGTTATTGGCTATGGACTTGATTTCAATGAGAAGTATAGAAACCTTCCCTTTATTGCCGTGCTTGCTAAGCATATGTATGAGTAAACATGGCCGATAAAAAATTGAAGATTAAACCACCTAAACTTCCTACCAAGTCAGGAAAAAAAGTTCCACCCCAAAGGCTTCTTAGGCGCCCGCTATTTTGGATTTTAATTGCAATTGTTGGCGTAACTATCTTTGGTCAGATTTCATCTGGCAGTAATCAATTCACCAAGATTGATACCTCAAAGGCTATGGCAGCAATTACAAGAGGCGATGTGGAATCTGCCAATATCGTTGATCGAGATCAGAAGATTCAATTAATTCTTAAACCTGGGGTGGCAATAAGTGGCGCTACAAAGGTCGAGGCTTCCTATGTCACTGGGCAAGAGCCAATTCTCATTGATTTACTCACTGCAAATCAGCCTGCGAAAGAGTGGGATGTAACGGTTCCTAAGACCAACATTCTGGTCTCAATTCTCTTTACCTTAGGCCCAATTCTTCTTCTAGCATTTTTACTTTTATTCTTCATGAGCCAATCCCAAGGAGGATCACGAGTATTTTCCTTTGGCCGCTCCAGGGCAAAGCTTCATGACAATGAAGTTCCGCAAGTTACCTTTGCAGATGTTGCAGGAGCCGATGAAGCAATAGAGGAATTTAGAGAAATAAAAGATTTCCTTGCAGAGCCTAAGAAGTATGAAGAAATTGGCGCAAAGATTCCTAAGGGAGTTCTTTTGTTTGGCCCGCCAGGAACTGGAAAGACGCTCCTTGCAAGAGCTGTAGCAGGAGAGGCAAAGGTTCCGTTCTATTCCATTTCAGGTTCTGACTTCGTTGAAATGTTTGTTGGCGTTGGCGCAGCTCGCGTTAGAGATCTATTTACTCAAGCAAAAGCAAATGCCCCTGCAATTATCTTCGTCGATGAAATCGATGCAGTTGGTCGTCATCGCGGCGCAGGTATGGGGGGCGGTCATGATGAACGTGAACAGACTTTAAATCAACTACTAGTTGAGATGGATGGCTTTGAAGCACATGAACAAGTAATACTTATTGCAGCAACAAATAGACCAGACATTTTAGATCCAGCGCTACTTCGCCCTGGAAGATTTGATCGCCAAATTGGTGTGGATCGCCCAGATGTAAAGGGCCGTGAGGCGATAATTAAAGTTCACTCCAAGAATAAGCCATTAGAAAAAGACCTTGATCTCTTGGCTATTGCCCGAAGAACTCCAGGATTTACTGGAGCAGACTTAGCAAATGTTTTAAATGAAGCGGCTCTTTTAACTGCTAGAGAAAACCGCAAGGTAATTTCATCAACTGATGTCGATGAAGCTATTGATCGCGTGATGGCTGGGCCGCAGCGTAAATCAAGGCTTATGAGCGAGGAAGAGCGCAGAGTTACTGCATATCATGAAGGCGGCCATGCCTTAGTTGCACACGCACTTCCTCACACAGATCCAGTCCACAAGATAACAATTTTGCCTAGAGGGCGAGCACTTGGTTACACCATGGTCTTGCCCGATGAAGATAAATACTCCACGACCAGAAATCAGATGCTTGATCAACTTGCATACACAATGGGCGGAAGAGCTGCAGAAGAGCTGGTATTCCACGATCCAACTACTGGGGCATCTAACGATATTGAGAAAGCAACCACCCTTGCACGCGCAATGGTTACTCAATATGGAATGACTGAGAAGTTAGGCGCTATTAAGTTAGGAAGCGGCGATGCTGCTCCATTTATGGGAAGAGATTACGGACATCAAAGAGATTATTCAGAGGAGTTAGCAGCAACAATTGATCAAGAGATCAAAACCTTAATTGAACAAGCCCACCAAGAAGCCTATGAAATCTTGATTGAAAACCGTTCGATTCTTGATGCTTTGGTTGAAGAGCTGTTACAAAAAGAAACCTTGCAGAAGGAAGAGATTGCGGTAATTTTTAAACATGTGGCATCAAGACCAAAGCGGCCTGCTTGGACTGGATCGTCTTCACGCATTCCTTCTCGAATCCCTCCGGTTGCAATAAAGCCAAGAGCAAATGGCAAAAGTGATGAAAGCGTAAAACGAAAGAAAAAGCCATCTTCGAAAGATGCTTAGTTAGATGAGTGAATCCTTTGATCAGGATAGAGCTGAGCGAGCGATTAGTGGACTCCTTTCAGCCCTTGGCGAAGACCTGGAACGCGATGGACTACGTGATACTCCAAAGCGGGAGTTTGTATTGCGACCTTGGTTGGAAGTAGACCCAGAGGCGCAATTAACTGGTTTTGGAGCGGTAAAGGTGCTTTTGGCGGCCCTTAATTAGCGGGGTAGACTTGCCATCGCCTGGTACCACTAACGGACTGGAGCTGTAAATAAAGTGAGAGAAGTCGAAGTCCTAACCGACCTTAATAACCCATGCGCATTTGTTCCCACTATGGGAGCACTTCACGCTGGTCATCAATCACTAATTAGGCGCGCCCGTGAATTAGCAGATGAGGTAGCCGTATCTGTTTTTGTTAATCCACTTCAATTTGAAAATAAAGATGATCTAGCTAAATATCCAACTACTCCAAAACACGATAGCCAGTTGGCCAAAGAGGCCGGCGCAACAATTCTCTGGCGACCAAGTTATGAAATTATTTATCCAGGTGAATTAAAGAAGCTCTCATCAGGTGAGATTGGAAGAAGTTTTGAAGGAGTTCATCGCCTAGGTCACTTTGATGGAGTATTGACCGTAGTTAATCGCCTCTTTGAATTATGCCGGCCAAAATATGCAGTCTTTGGCGAGAAAGATTTCCAGCAACTCTTCCTGATTAAAGAAATGGCAGCAAGGATCCATCCAGAGATCCAGATAATTGCTGTGCCAACTATTCGAGATACCAGCGGCCTTGCTCTCTCATCACGAAATGTCAGATTAAGTGATCAAGGCCTTAAAAGTGCAGAGGTAATTTCAAAAATACTAAGAGTGGCAAGCAGCGAATCAAGCCTTACTAGCGCGCGCCAAGCTTTGAAGCAGATTGAAAAGCATAGTTCATTTACTTTAGATTACGCTGAAATAATTGATGAAGAGAGCTTTCAAGTGGCAGATGAATCAAGTCTTAAAACGCGAGTAATTATTGCTGGGTGGATTGAGGGCGTTAGATTGATTGATAATATGGCGATGCAGAACTCACTGGTGCGCGCATGAGACTTAGAGCGCCACTTCCTGGCTGGCGAGCCCAAGCCGATGTTGTAGTTATTGGCTCTGGTGTTGCAGGACTTACTACTGCGCTGCAGATTCGAGCTCATAATCTTTCAGTATTACTAGTTACTAAGTCATCCATCGATGCTGGCTCAACAAAGTGGGCGCAAGGCGGAATTGCTGCAGCTCTAGGACCAGGAGATTCACCAAGCCAACATGAAGAAGACACCTTTGTTGCAGGAGCAGGCCTATGTGATCTAGCAGCAGTAAAAGTTTTGGTTAGTGAAGGGCCAGAGGCGGTAAGAAAATTGATTGCAAGAGGCGCTGTCTTTGATAAGTCAGAAACTGGCGAGATTGCTCTGACTAGAGAAGGTGGACATTTAAGAAATCGAATCCTTCATGCTGGAGGAGATGCAACAGGAGCTGAAGTATCAAGGGCTCTCCTTGCAGCAGTCTCTGATGATCTTGGAATCGAAGTTATCGAACATGCTCTGGTCTTAGATGTTCTAAAGAGTAACAGTGGAAGAGTTTGCGGCGTTACCTTGCATGTTATTGGCGAAGGTAGTCGAGATGGCGTTGGCGAGGTGTTAGCAAAAGCTGTAGTGCTAGCAACTGGCGGGCTAGGTCAGGTTTATTCTCAAACGACTAATCCATCAGTATCAACTGGTGACGGCGTTGCACTTGCCTTAAGAGCAGGAGCAGAGGTCGCTGATGTGGAATTCATCCAGTTTCATCCAACAGTTCTATATATCGGCGAAGGTTCAAAAGGTCAGCAACCTTTAATTTCAGAAGCTCTTAGGGGCGAAGGAGCATTTCTAGTTAATAATCGCGGTGAGCGATTTATGCGCGATGTTCACAAATTAGCTGATCTTGCTCCTCGCGATGTTGTTGCTAAAGAAATTTCACGCCAGATGGAGATTACTCATAGCCAACATGTCTGGCTTGATGCAAGAGGAATTAAAGAATTCTCAGAACGCTTTCCAACAATATATGCCTCATGTAAAGAAATTGGGATTGATCCTGCAATTGATCTGATTCCAGTATCTCCTGCTTCGCACTATGCCTCAGGCGGTGTAAGAACAGATCTAAATGGTCATAGCTCAGTTGCTGGCCTTTATGCAGTTGGCGAAACTGCTTGCACGGGGGCGCATGGGGCTAATCGCCTTGCTTCCAACTCCTTACTAGAGGGCTTGGTATTTGGAGCTCGAATTGCTGAAGATATTGCTGCAAACCAACTGCCTCAAGAACAGCCCGTTGCTCAGGATTCATATGACTTTCTTCTCTCACCATCTATTCGCGGCGAGCTACAGAGAGCTATGTCAAAGGGGGCTGGAGTAGTAAGAAGTGAGGCATCACTTAAGGAAACTCTAAAAACTTTAGAGCGACTAAAAGGCGCTGCAACAATTTATGCCAGCGTTGATGCTTGGGAGACTACTAATTTATATCTGCTAGCAACTGCCATTGCTCGCTCAGCACTTGAAAGGCGTGAATCTAGAGGCTCTCATTACCGCCAGGATTATCCAGAGAGCTCAAATGCATGGCTAAAGAGAATTACTCAAAAGCTTGCAAGTGATGGCTCTTGGAGCTCAACGATTACGGAGGTGAATAGTGATCTCACAATCGTTAAGTAAGTTAATAACTAATCAAGGGTTAAACCCCGATGCAATCAATAGCAAGGTAAGCGAAGCATTATCTGAGGACTCAGTTACTGATGATTTAACTAGTCAGGCAACAATTAACCAATCTCAAGTAAGTAATGCCCGCTTTGTTACAAGAAAGAGTGGAGTAATTGCTGGTTGCTTAGTTGCTGCAACTGTTCTTGAGCAATGCGGGATAAAAGAATACGAATTATTAGTTAAAGATGGCCAGGAAGTTAGTGCTAATACTGAGTTAATCCGCCTAAGGGCAGAGACGAGATCGATACTTAAAGCCGAGCGGACTGCACTGAACTTTCTCTCTCATCTCTCCGGAATTGCAACATTTACTAACCTCTGGGTCAAAGAAGTCTCTTCGAGTAAAACTGCTATTCGCGACACTAGAAAAACAACTCCCGGACTTAGGGAGCTTGAGAAATATGCAGTTCGTATGGGCGGCGGCTTAAATCATCGATTGAACCTTAGCGATCAAGCTTTAATCAAAGATAACCATATTGCTGCAGCTGGCTCAGTTAGTGAGGCGATTAATCGGGTTAAGAAAGCTGCGCCAGGTGCTCTTATTGAGGTTGAAGTTGATACCTTAGAACAGTTAAAAGAGGCTCTGCAATGCAGCGTTGAAATAGTGCTGCTAGACAATATGAGTATTGAGCAGACTAAAGCAGCTGTTGAAATTGCTAGAGGATCCAATACTAAACTTGAATCATCAGGCGGTCTAAAACTTGAAAATGCTGCCGCCTATGCTGCAACAGGTGTTGATTACTTAGCAGTTGGTGCGTTAACCCACTCAGCCCCAGTACTAGATATCGGATTGGATTTCTAAATGCTATTAACTATTGATATCGGCAATACCAATACCGTTCTTGGAATCTTTTCCAAAGAAAAGATGATTGATACTTGGCGAGTTAAAACCGATGCTAGAGATACTGCCGATGAATTATGGTTACAATATCGCTCTCTAATTACCGGCTATGAGTTAACTGGCCTTTCTATCTGTTCAACAGTTCCTTCAGTACTTAGGGAAGCAAGAGCGATGATTAATCGCCATTTTCAAGATCTACCAACAACCATTATTGAGCCAGGAGTAAAGACTGGAGTACCGCTTCTAGTTGATAATCCAAAGGAAATTGGAGCTGATCGCATCGTAAATACCCTTGCTGCTCATACGCTCTATAACCATGGCGCATGCATAGTTGTTGATTTTGGAACTTCTACTAACTTTGATGTCGTCTCACCAAAAGGTGAGTTCTTAGGAGGGGCGCTAGCTCCAGGAATTGAGATCTCTGTAGAGGCTCTTGCATCAAGGGCTGCGCAGTTAAGAAAAGTTGAATTAGTTAAACCTAAGTCAGTGATTGGCAAAAACACAGTAGAGGCGCTTCAATCCGGAACTATCTATGGCTTTGCAGGCCAAGTAGATGGCCTTGTTGCTCGTATTAGTGATGAGCTAGATGCGCTCTATCCAGACAACGAGAAGATCTCAGTGATAGCAACTGGTGGTTTAGCGCCATTGGTGCTGGGAATTTCAGAGACAATTGAATATCACCAACCCGATTTAACCCTTACTGGCCTACGTCTTGTGCACGAGAGGAATGGTTAGACTTATCGGCACTATGCCTGAAAATGACCTTCCTGAGCAATTAAGAATTAGACGCGAAAAACGCCAATCATTGCTTGGCCGCGGCATAGCCCCATATCCCGTATCAGTTAATAGAACAGCCTCTTTAAAAGAAATCCGCGAGAGATTTAAAGATCTAGCAACAGATAGCCCATCTGGCGAAATTGAGAGCGTAGCTGGGCGAATAATTTTTAAGCGCGATACTGGAAAGTTATGTTTTGCAACTCTTCGTGAAGGTGATGGCACAGAACTACAAGCAATGTTTTCGCTAGATAAAGTTGGCGAAGCAGTTTTAGAGAGTTGGAAGAGTGATATTGATTTAGGCGATATTGTAAGTGTTACTGGCGAGGTAATAACTTCAAAGCGTGGCGAGTTATCAATTCTTGCCAATTCTTATCAATTAGCCTCCAAAGCCCTGCGCCCGCTTCCAAATGAGCATAACCCGCTAAATGAAGAGACTCGGGTTCGCCAAAGATATGTAGATTTAATTGTTAGGCCTGAGGCAAGAGCGAATGCAAGAATTAGACCAAAAGTTCTCAAGTCGGTAAGAGAGACTTTTGATAAGTATGACTTTATTGAAGTTGAGACTCCAATGCTGCAAGTTATGCATGGGGGAGCAGCAGCAAGGCCCTTTAAAACCTTTAGTAATGCCTATGACATGGACCTTTATTTAAGAATTGCTCCTGAGTTATTCCTAAAAAGATGCGTGGTTGGTGGCATTGAAAAAGTCTTTGAAATAAATAGAAATTTCAGAAATGAGGGCGCTGATTCAAGCCACTCTCCAGAGTTTGCAATGCTTGAGATGTATTGGGCCTATGCAGATTGGCAGAATATGAAATCTCTAACCCAAGAGATAGTCCAAAATGCAGCTCTTGCCATCTTTGGATCTCACAAAGTTGAACATCACGATGGACGAATTAGTGATCTAGGTGGGAATTGGAGAGAGCTAGATTTTTATACCGCTATCTCAGAGGCTGTCGGTTTATCTGTTACTCCAGCTACGAGCCGAGAAGAGCTAGCAAAGATTGCTGAAAAAGCTGGCCTAAAAGTTGATCCAGCCTGGATTAATGGCAAGTTAGCTGAGGATATCTTTGAACACTTCTATAGCGGCAAGTTAAATACCCCAACCTTTGTTATGGGATTCCCAGTTGATACCTCACCACTTGTTCGAGAACACCGCAGCGTTAAAGGAATTGCTGAGAAGTGGGATCTATATATCGATGGCTTTGAATTAGCTACTGGATATAGCGAGTTAATCGATCCTGTGATCCAAAGAGATCGCCTAATAGAACAAGCAAAACTTGGAGCAAAAGGTGATCTAGAGGCAATGCAAGTTGATGAAGATTTCCTTAACGCGATGGAACATGGCATGCCTCCTATGGGAGGAGTTGGTATGGGAATTGATCGACTACTGATGGCTTTAACTGGTCTTGGAATTCGAGAGACAATTCTCTTTCCATTAGTAAAGCCGGAAGATAATTAAATGGCTGTTATTGTTCGCCCTTCAAGGGCTACAGATGTGAAATCAATTCGCGCAATCATTGATCAATATGCTCTGCAGCGCCGCCTTCTTTCAAAAGACACAGTCAAACTCTATGAAGATGTTCAAGAGTTCTTTGTTGCAGAAACTGATGGGAAAGTAATTGGTTGCGGAGCGCTTCACGTTCTTTGGGAGGATTTAGGTGAGGTTAGAACTGTTGCAGTGGATGAAGGATTTAGAAGACAGAAGATTGGTAATCAGATTCTAGAAGCAATTACCAATCGGGCCATTTCCTTAGGCTTGAAAAGATTATTTTGCTTAACATTTGAAACTGAGTTTTTCGCGCAACATGGATTTAAAGTTATTGAAGGAACCCCTGTCGAGGCTGATGTCTATCAACAACTACTACGCTCCTACGATGAAGGCATTGCTGAGTTTCTAGACCTTGAGAGCGTGAAGCCCAACACCCTGGGTAACACCAGAATGCTCAAGATTCTCTAATCTTTTCGGGCATAAAAACCTAAATATGGCGGTTATAGCCCCTGTGGATTCCCATATCTAGCGCTGATTTGGGGGCAGGAAAATAGATGTCGCATCGTTTCAGGCCTTCTTATACGCTAGAGCCAGTCCGTTTTAGCAAGCCTGAAAAGGAGATGAACTGATGTTTGAGCGCTTTACCGATCGAGCCCGCCGCGTTGTTGTTCTGGCGCAAGAAGAGGCTCGCATGCTCAATCACAATTACATCGGAACCGAACATATCCTCCTTGGCCTAATCCATGAAGGTGAAGGCGTTGCTGCAAAAGGTTTAGAGTCTCTAGGAATTTCACTTGAAGCGGTTCGTTCTCAAGTTGAAGAAATTATTGGCCAGGGCCAGCAAGCTCCATCAGGTCATATTCCATTTACTCCAAGAGCTAAGAAAGTTCTTGAGCTATCACTTCGTGAAGCGCTTCAACTTGGACATAATTACATTGGAACTGAACACATTCTTCTTGGCCTTATCCGTGAAGGAGAAGGTGTTGCTGCGCAAGTTCTAGTAAAACTTGGCGCAGATCTCAATCGAGTTCGTCAACAAGTAATTCAATTACTCTCTGGCTATCAAGGAAAAGAAGCAGTTACAGCAGGACCAGCAGAGGGAACTCCATCCACATCTTTAATCCTTGATCAATTCGGTCGCAACTTAACCACTGCTGCCCGCGAAGGAAAACTAGATCCAGTAATTGGCCGGGAAAAAGAGATTGAACGCGTAATGCAGATTCTCTCTCGCCGCACAAAAAATAATCCAGTATTAATTGGTGAACCTGGCGTTGGAAAGACTGCGGTCGTTGAAGGTTTAGCTCAAGCAATTGTTAAAGGCGATATCCCAGAGACGCTAAAGGACAAGCAGCTCTACTCGCTAGATCTAGGCGCTCTAGTTGCTGGATCTCGCTATCGCGGTGATTTTGAAGAGCGCTTAAAGAAAGTATTAAAAGAGATTCGCACCAGAGGCGACATCATTTTGTTTATCGATGAAATTCACACACTAGTTGGCGCAGGAGCAGCAGAGGGCGCAATTGATGCAGCTAGCATCTTAAAGCCCATGCTTGCCCGCGGTGAGCTCCAGACAATTGGCGCAACAACTCTTGATGAGTATCGCAAGCACTTGGAAAAGGATGCTGCGCTAGAGCGTCGCTTCCAGCCAATTCAAGTAGCTGAGCCATCACTTACCCACACCATTGAGATCCTAAAAGGTCTTCGTGATCGTTATGAATCACACCATAAAGTTTCCATAAATGATGATGCAATTGTTGCTGCCGCAACACTTGCAGATCGCTATATCGCAGATCGTTTCTTGCCAGATAAAGCCATTGATCTTCTCGATGAGGCAGGATCTCGCCTTCGTATTCGTCGCATGACCGCACCTCCTGAGCTACGCGCCTTTGACGACAAGATCGCTGATGTTAGAAAAGAGAAAGAGTCAGCAATTGATGGCCAAGATTTTGAAAAGGCTGCATCACTTCGCGATAAAGAGAAGCAATTAATGGTTGAAAAATCTGAGCGCGAAAAATCTTGGAAGGCAGGAGACCTTGATGTTGTCTCTGAAGTTGATGAAGAGTTAATTGCTGAAGTCCTCTCAACTGCAACAGGAATTCCGGTGTTTAAGTTAACTGAAGCTGAAACTTCTCGCCTGCTTCGTATGGAAGATGAACTCCATAAGCGCGTGATTGGCCAAGAGCAAGCAATTAAAGCTCTCTCTCAAGCAATTCGTCGCACTCGCGCAGGGCTAAAAGATCCTAAGCGTCCTGGTGGATCATTTATTTTCGCAGGCCCCTCTGGAGTTGGTAAGACAGAACTTTCAAGAACTCTTGCCCAATTCCTCTTCGGTAATGAGGATGCACTCATCGCACTTGATATGTCAGAGTATTCCGAGAAGCACACAGCCTCTCGCCTCTTTGGCGCTCCTCCAGGATATGTTGGATATGACGAGGGTGGTCAATTAACCGAGAAAGTTCGTCGCCGTCCATTTTCTGTAGTGCTATTTGATGAGATTGAAAAAGCTCACCCAGATATCTTCAACTCACTGCTTCAAGTATTAGAAGAAGGCCGTCTAACTGATGCCCAAGGACGTCAAGTTGATTTCAAGAACACTGTAATCATCATGACAACAAACCTTGGAACTCGCGACATCTCCAAGTCCTTAGCTCTTGGCTTTACTAACGTAAATGACGCGCTAGGAAATTATGAGCGCATGAAGAATAAGGTCCAAGATGAGCTCAAGAATCATTTCCGCCCAGAGTTTCTTAACCGCATCGATGATGTGATTGTCTTCCACCAGTTATCTGAAAACGAAATCGTTCAGATTGTTGATTTGATGATTACAAATCTTGAGATACGCCTTAAGGCAAAAGATATGGGAATTGAATTAACCTCAAAGGCAAAGGCAGTACTTGCCCACCGCGGTTATGACCCAGTGCTAGGTGCTCGTCCACTTCGTAGAACAATTCAACGAGAGATCGAGGATGTCTTATCAGAGAAAATTCTCTTTGGTGAGATTAAGAGCGGCCAGATAATCCTTATCGATGTTGAGGGAGAAGAAGGCAAAGAGACATTGACCTTTAAGGGTGTGCCTCGCGAGGCACTTCCTGATACTCCAGAAGACTTAGCAGAGGCTCCAACAGCTTAATTGAGCAGGTAATCCAACTATAAAGCCAACAAGTCTCTCCCTCTTTGAAAGCCAGCACTGTGTGTTCTGCTCTTGTGCCTTAGACTCTGATATCAGCAGGCACCAGCCTGGATAAGGAGAGAATGAAAATATGGATGAGAAAGACCTATTAAAACTTTGGAACGCTAAGCGGATGCAAATTATTATCGCTCAGATTTCGCCAGCTCTAGTCTTAGTTGCAATATTGGTTCTTGCTGCTCAAGGAACCTTTGCAACAGCTAGCGATGCAGCTGGATATCTCACAATTGGAGTAGCAGCAGTCACAGGATTTCTAGCAATTGTTTCCCAATATGCAGCAATCCGTGAAGCAGAGGCTTTACTTCTTGATATGGGTAAAGTTAAAGAGCCAACAGCTCTAACAAAGAAGATTGCCTCATCAAGAGACTTCCTATCATTAACTGCAATTGCAGTAATTGGTCTTGGACTAGCAATTTTCGCTCTAGTTATTTGGGCGGTAATGGCTTAAATATGGAGATAGCGGTAGCGATCTTCTTGATATTTGCACTCTTAGTTGGCGTGGTCATATTCAGATTTGATCACCCAACTAAGCGTGGTCCAAAGATTACTGGCCGCGGCGGGGACTTTAACGAGTAGAACTAGAGTTGGATGACTTTGCTTCCAACGATTAAGTCGTGAACGGTTCTTCTATCACTGCGAAATACAAATAAGCTATCAATCACAAATGTAATTCCACTAGTTGCACCTGAGAGAAGTTGACCAGCAAGGCCCTTAACGGCAAATTCACGTAGCGCCATTTTTGCCCAAGTAAAACGCTCTCCAGTTTTGGCATCAACAACTACTTGCTTCAAGATCCGCTTGGCAGGGCTCTGTCCGGTCTGCCAGGTATATAAGCTCCAGATCACCCAACCAATAACTAAGGTCACCACTAAAAGAGCGGCATCAAGCAGAGCGGCGCCAAAGCGCGCCTGAACTGATGCTAATTTTTCAGAAGCAGGGGTTTGTAGATTCTCTTCAGTCATATCGAAATTATATAGCGCAAACCAGAGGCTACTTACTCTTTGCCAACTTTTTTGCAGACCTAACTTCGGCTTTATTCGAGCCTTTCTCCTTCAAGATAATCTCTGATTCAAGACCGGTTAAAAGACGCAGGAGAGTTTCAAGAGAAGGTGTCATTTCCAAGTGTTCATATCTACTGATATCGGCTTGTTGCACGCCAGTTCTTTCTGCTAGTTCACTCTGACTCATACCCATAGCCACTCTTCTATTTTCAAGCCATAGCCCTATCTCCCAGACAGCTCTTCGACTACGCCGTTGCTTCAATTTAGTAGAGCTCAAAGACCTTACTCTGGTCTGGCGCCATTGATCATTAACCTTTGACATTTATCATCCTTGCCTATGTGGAATACCACATAGTATCAGAATCACTCCTCCACTGCTTTAGAAGAAGTTTTGCTCTACTAATTTCAAATTTTTGATTTACTGAACCCGGGTTACGTAGTTTGCAGTAACCAGAGATTATTAAAATCTCATCATGAGAGATAATTGTGAGAAATACTCTAAGTAATATTCGAGCTTTGCCATCATTTCCAAGCACGCGGAGTCGAAGTTGATAGAGCTCGTCGCCTAGGTCTTTAAGCCAATTTCCGCCAAGAAGTTCGATGCCATGGGTACTCAATACCCTTTCGAATACGAAATCAATAAAGTCTTGCTCCTCGCTTGTCAGGGACTCAATAAACCATTGAATAAAAGGTGTTTCCCCCTTTATATCTTCTAAGTATTGAATCGAGGTTGGCACTTGAGGAAATTATCCAAAAGAGATTTCCAGATTTTTAGTTATCCCCAGGCAGGCAAGTTTTCTACATAAATGGGATACTTAGAGTTCAATGAAAGCAAAAATCAAGAACGGTTTTCCGCCAAAGATATGTCAGCGCTGCGGCCTTGAGTTTGAATGGCGGAAGAAGTGGGCCAGGGATTGGCCCAGCGTTAAATATTGCTCTAAGCGCTGCAAGGCAGGCAAATAGTTACATAGGTGGAATCAAGGTGTTGGCAAAGATCTGCCAAGCTAGAGCTGATTTAGCAATCAGTGAGAGCGTGATGTAGCTGCGCTCACCTCTTAGGTAATCACTCCACTTACCAACCTTCTTATATTGCAGCCATTGCACCAGAGCAAAGGAATTAAAGAATAAGAAAATAGTTACGACAATTCCATAAACAAAGGCTGGAGCCGAGGTCTCTCCAACCCCACCAATTGAAAATACATAAATTAGCAGCGCAACCCAAGGAATAATTCCAGTTATACAACCAAAGATAAATGGCAGCCAACCACCATTGCCTGGGGTTTCATATTTCTCCTGAAGCCAGCCAAAGAGAATCATTGAGGCATTAACGCCAAATATTGCAATCAATGATGTGATATCAGCAATTCCGGTGACTTGAGCAATTAAAACAATCATCACCGATGAGCTGATGGAGTACTCCACCCATCTGAAGTAATTACGCTGGGCAAGAAGACCTGCGCTATAGCGAGGAAAGAATTTAGGGCTAGCCACAATGAAATGAGCTAGCGCAGATAAACCTAGGAATATTGCAACTGTTAGCCCAATTGGTGTTTCAAATAAGATCACTGAAGGTGCAAATGAAGATCCTGGAGGACCTGCCATATAGGTAGCTGTTACTGGAAGTGCGAAATCGCTACTTAGGGCAAGAACAGCTGCCATCTGAAATAGATGGAGTAGGCCTGCCAAGATGTTTACCTTACGAAGTCCCTGCATTGTTATCTCTTTACTCATAAGCACAAGTTACTCTCTGGTTTAAGGGGCGTAGACATACACGCCGCATAAAAATCACGAAATATAGGTGACATCATCTGAGTGCAGTAATACAGTTTGGTATGGCTAAAAATGAATCGCAAGATGGCGAAAAGTCAGTCATCCCTGCCAAGTATATAGATGTAGTTGAAGATGTATTTCATGCGATCTTGGCTATATCGCTTCTAGGAATTGGGATAGGCGCCTTCTTTTATAGCGGTAAGAGGCTAATTGAAACTCAGCCTTTCTTTCCAAATGGCATGATTCAAGGCGTAAATGACATTCTATTTATTGTAATTATTCTTGAGATTCTGAGGACCGTTATTTCTCGCTTCACAGATGGCGTATATCAATTAGATAAGTTCTTAATTATTGGAGTCATCGCCGCTGTCCGGCACATTCTTACCGTCGGCGCATCTCTTACTCTGGAATCAGGAAAGAGTGACACTGCATTTGAAAGATCAATCTATGAAATGGGCCTCAATGCACTTATTGTGGTGGCCTTGGTATTTGCCATCTTCTTATCTAAATCAGCGCACCGCAACCGCTAAACCATAGCAGAGGCAATACTTTTTAAGAACTGATTAGACTCTAAAGCACAAGTTGTCACTAAATTCCGAGATCTTTCTTCACCGTTTCCCAAGGAATACTTGGCTCACTATCACGCATAGCCTGTTCAATTGCGGCAATATCCTCTAGTTCTTCTTGGGCATCTAAGAATTTTTCAAACTGCGCAGTACTGATCAATACTGCAGAGTGTTTCTCATCACCTTCAATCACTATGGGTTCCGCTTTTGCTTGAGCAATAAGCTTTACTAAGTTGTTGCGTGCTTGGCTAAGAGAGATTGTTTTCACGATTCCAACCTTACCTATAGTGCTTCAAAAAACATACGCTAATTAAGCGTTCTTCCCCGATCAAACTGCAACGGCCAGTCAATCTTTACCCCGAGTTCCTCTGCTGCTGCCATTGCCCATCTAGGGTTTCTAATCATCGCTCTTGCAAGAAATACAGCGTCAGCCTTTCCTGATGAGATGATCTCATCTGCTTGTTTAGCCCCTGTTATCAATCCAACTGCAGAGGTTGGAATATCTGCACCCTGCCTAATTGCTTGAGCAAATGGCACCTGAAAACCAGGAACTGCCTTTATTGGCGCGTTATGAAGATTTCCACCGCTTGAAACATCAACAAGATCAACACCAAGATCTTTCATAAGCTTTGAGAGTTCAATAGATTCCTCAATACTCCAGCCCTGCTCAACCCAATCACTTGCGCTAATGCGAACAAATAACGGCATGGAATCAGGAATCACTGATCTAACTGCCTTGATAGTTTCAAGCAAGAATCTGATTCGATTCTCAAAAGAGCCGCCGTAGATATCGCTTCTCTGATTAGAAAGAGGCGAATAGAACTGATGAAATAGATAGCCATGGGCGGCATGAATTTCAACTAAATCAAAGCCTGCTGCCACAGATCTTTTTGCAGCGCTTGCAAAGGCCTTAACTAGCTCTGCAATTTCAGCAACTGTTAGCTCATGGGGCTCAAGCATGCCGTGATAGGCAAGCCGAGATGCTGAGACTGGAGTCCAACCACCTTCTTCAACGGATGCGATTCGATGATCATCCCAAGGAAGCATCGTTGAAGCTTTGCGTCCAGCATGAGCTAATTGAATTCCCATTTTCACATTTAAAGATCTTGCAAAATTATTAATGGGCTTAAAGGCATTTACCTTCTCATCACTTTCAAGTGATGGGCAACCAATAGAGATTCTTCCCTCCATAACCACACCACTTGCTTCAGCCATTACTAAGCCAGGTGCTCCAGTGGCAAATGCCATTAAGTGGCCATGATGCCAAGGCGAAATTAGCCCATCATTTGCTGAGTACTGACACATAGGGGAGACCCAGACTCTATTTTGAAAAGTTACGCCACGAAGCGTTAATGGATCAAATAAATTTGCCAATTAATTAACCAATCTCATAGAGGGTATTCATACTGGATAAATCCAGTGGCTGCGCCTCTTACAAAAGAATCATATAAAACCCTAGCCTGGGCATTATCTTCCTTAGTAATCCAATAAAGCTTCTCTGCTCCAATCTCTCTTCCATAGTTTGCAGCCTTATCCAGCAGGGCTCTTCCAACTCCTGCCCCGCGATACTTTGGATCAACAAAGAGATCTTCTAAATATAGATAGCCAACTGGATGCCAAGTAGAAGGCCGGAGAAAACAATGGGCTATACCGCAAACTTTTGAATCAATCTCTGCAACAAATCCAGTGATCAAACTCTTTGAATCATTTAGCTCACGCCAGGTATTAGCTGTTATTTCATCACTTACTTCAGATTTATAGAACTCCAAGTATCCATCCCATAGCCTCTTCCAGTCCTTATAATCATCGCTTGCAAGAGCGCGCAGGGATAACATTGAAAAATCTCTACTCTTTTAAAGCAGGATTAACCCTTCTCCTTAAAAGCTTGAGCAATCTTTTCGGCAGCTCCAGATAACTCTGCTGGAATGACCCAGATCTTGCTAGCCTGGCCATTAGCAATCTCTTTTAACTGCTGGATATATTGATAGGCCAATACCCGGTCATCAGCATCTGCGTCATGAATTGCTTTGAAGACTTTCTCAATTGCTTCAGCCTCGCCTTTAGCGCGCAGAACTGCTGCTTGAGCATCACCTTCTGCACGAAGAATCTCTGCCTGCCTTGCTCCTTCAGCGGTGAGAATCTGACTCTGCTTCTCGCCCTCTGCAGTGAGAATTGTGGCGCGCTTATCTCGCTCTGCGCGCATCTGCTTCTCCATTGATTCTTGAACGCTGGCTGGTGGATCAATTGCTTTCAGTTCAACTCGATTAACTCTTACTCCCCATTTTCCAGTGGCATCATCGAGCACGCCACGAAGGGCTGCATTAATTGAGTCGCGAGATGTTAAAACTGCCTCTAGATCAAGGCCACCAACCACGTTACGCAAGGTTGTAACGGTTAACTGCTCAATACCTTGAATAAAATTCTCAATCTCATAGGTAGCAGATTTTGGATCCGTTACCTGAAAATAAATCACAGTGTCAATTGAAACCACCAGGTTATCTTCAGTAATTACTGGCTGGGGCGGAAAGGAGACAACTCTCTCGCGCATATCGATTAGTGGTCTTAGGCGATCAACGAAAGGAATGATGATTGCTAAACCAGCGCCTAATACTCGGTTAAACCTTCCTAGCCGTTCAACGATTCCTGCATTTGCCTGGGGGACTATTCGAATAGATCTAGCTAATATCACTCCAAAGATAAGAACTATAAGACTTACAGTTACATAGGAATACCACATCGCTATCTCTCCTCGATTTTCTTAACCCGCGCTGTTGCACCATCGATTGCAACAACTTGAACTTTTTCACCAGATGAAATCTTTTCACCCAAAGTATGAGCGCTCCAGATCTCACCACTTAACTTCACCTGGCCACCTAATTCATTTACATCGGTAGTAGTAAAGGCAGTTGCACCTAGCAAAGCATCAACATTTGTTGAACCATCTTGGCCTTGCTTCTTCATATGTCGCAAGGCAATTGGGCGAATTCCAACTAGTGAGATCAGAGCGAAGAGAGCAAAGGCAATACCTTGATTGGCAAGCGGGGCTCCAAGTAAGTTACTTACTCCAGCAGCAAGGGCAGCAAGTGCAAGTGAGGCAAATAAGAGATGGACAACTAACATCTCGGCAACCAAGAGCAGCCCAGCTACTACAAACCAGATCCATGGATCCATTGCTACCACCTAACTAATCTATAACTGGGACTTTATCAGAGCAGCCCTTGGTAGTGGAGATGAAGTTTTTTTGAGCAGAAGTGATCTACTCACTTCCTGCCTTAATTATTGAATTTCCTGAGAACCCTGGCGGGAAGTAACCGCTTCTATGTCACTATTGGCAGATGAGAGCGATAAGTGCCTATGCCAGAGCCGCTCACTTTGGCCCAACAATGCTCATCACCACTATTTCCTTCCTTCTAGCTGCGCGGCTTTGGTGGGAGGGGCCGGCCTATCTAATTGCTTTCACCGTCTTTTTAGGCCAGCTTCTAATTGGCTGGAGTAATGACATCTATGACTATCAAGATGATCTAAAACATAACCGAGTAAATAAACCTTTAGTAAGTGGCCAATTGAAGATAGAAAGTCTAAGGAGGGCCACATTTATCCTCCTTCCCATTGCACTGCTTGCTAACTTACTTGGACCACTTGGGCTCAAAGGCGGCGCGGTATATCTACTTGGTGTTGGCTGCGGTATTGCCTATAACTTCTATTTCAAGTTTCGCATTACCTCCCCTCTTGTCTACTTCATCGCCCTTGCAGCGCTTCCAGCAAGTATTTTCTATGCCGTTGATAGAAATCCTCCGCTCTGGGTTTTGGCAAGTAGCTCTCTACTTGGAGTTGCATTTCATTTTGCCAATGTCTTAAAGGATTTAAGCGCTGATAGAGATAGCAATATTGGCGGCCTTCCACAGCGAGTTGGCAAAAGAGTTTCAATACTGGTCATTTTTATCCTCTTAATGATTGTCACTGCCATATTGATAAATAGTCCAATTAGCTCTGATTTAAGAAGTCAATACACCTAGACTCTCAATGCTCAAAAAGCATAATTGGGCAGTAACCTTTATTCATGGCTCTCAAAGGCTTTCATCTAACAAAGCCATTACTTCTTCTATCCTTATTACTCTCGGCTTGTTCAAGCGAGCCAGCTCAGCAGGATGAATCTAAGTCACAATCAACTCAATGTAGCCAGGAGGAGATTGCTGGCGGTGCTGCCTGGATTACCGGTCAATTAAATGCCTTTGGTAGTGAGGATCCAAAGGCTGCCTACAATTTTGCCTCAGAGCAATTTCGACAAGGTGTATCTCTAGATGAGTTTGCTTCAATAATTTCTGGCCAATATAGCGCTCTACTTTCTTTAAAGAGTTTTGAAATTGGACGCTGCTTTGCTCTTGAGGAAGGCTATGTATTTCAGGTGGATTTAATCGATAATCAAAATAAGAGCTTTACCATGCAATATGTTCTATCAAAAATAGATGAGCAATGGGGCGTCGATGCTGCCACAATTGTCGAGAATAAAGTTGACCCAACTCTTTAGAATCCCCTACTCAATTAAGGAGAGAAATCAGGAAGTGATAGAGCGTGCCTAAGGGATCAATTGCTCTAGTTGGCTCCGGTGAGTTTCTGCCTGAGATGTCAGAACTGGAAAGCCTTCTTATTCAAGACGGCGTAAGAAATGGCAAAGTTCCAAGATTTATTCAAATCCCAACTGCAGCAGGCAAGGAGAGCCCAGAGCGCATCAAGTATTGGAAAGAGCTAGGAAGAGCGCAAGGTGAGCGCTTAGGGGTAGAGGTTGAATTCCTAGAAATATTAAGTAAGCAAGATGCGCATGATAAAGAGCTAGTGCCACTGATTGCAGATAGCGCTCTTATCTATCTCTCTGGTGGAGATCCTCATCATCTAGCAGAGTCCTTAATTGATACCCCAGTATTTGATGCCATCTATCAAGGCTGGGCTAGTGGTTCATCCCTTGCTGGCTGCAGCGCAGGTGCGATGGCGTTTTCAACTCAGATTCCAAACTTTAGATTTAGCAAGAAAAGCCCAACCCCAGGCTTTAACTTTCTGCCTAAAGTAAGAGTAATTCCTCACTTTGACCGCTTCTTTAGATGGATTCCAGAGAGCGCAGCAAAGGTATTAATGAGTTCACCTGATGACACAATCTTGATAGGAATCGATGAGCTAACCGCTTTAGTTAAGCGCAGCGAAGATGACTTCTTTACAGTCGAAGGAGCGGCATCAGTACATATTCTCTCTGGGGCTAATCCTGAGATACTCAAATCTGGCGAGAGAATCAAGCTAAATAGTCAATAACTCGTAACTTAAATTACTTAATTGCCAGAGTCTTAATCATTTCAGTGATCTCTAATCGATGCTCTGCTTTAAATCCTCGACTACAGAATTGACAATAGATCTGCCATTGCCACCAAGGAGTTGAGGAATACCCTAATCTATATTTAGAAACGAAGACTTTAGTGGGAAAGATATGGCATCTCATGCATCTCTTAGGCAGGTGAAGTTTTTTTACCACCTGGCTCTCAGCTCGAAACCCTCTCTTATAGATGAAACCGATGCCAAACAGATCTACATCAATTAAGAAACACCCTGGGTTTAGGGTTAATTCAAATTTAGCATCATCAAATTCCTTATATGCATAGAAGCCACATTCACAATCGATTACAGGAGGAATATGAGACGGATCTAAATCACAGCTAGCTGCATCATCTGCTCGATACGAATCCCCGGTAAGACCGGTAAGAGTCGGAGGGCGATCGGTAATGAGGGCTAATTTATAGCCAAACATCTCCTCTTTTGGAAGTAGAAAAGGATCTGAGGTAAGAAGCTTCTCTCTCTTTGAGCCCATCTTCTTAAACTCTCTATCAGTAGCTCCTCCCAAAATAATAAAACCAATAATAAAGAGAAGTGGCACTAAACCAACAAAGAGATACAGCCCGGTGATTAATGCGCTCTGAGGAACTAGCGGATCTTCTTGCTCAGTAAATGCGCCGAGAAAATAGGCAAGGGCCAAGATTGCAAGGGCCAAAATGGGATAGAGGCGGATAGCTTTTATCAGCCGGCGTTTGACTCTGGCCAGATTCATATCGGCAGTTAACACCCACTGAGCTAACTTTGCCTCTTCTATCTCGGCCCTAAAGAATTCATCTTGCTCAAATCCAGTAGGTTGGTAGGCTCATCTTTTATAAGTCGAGAGCGAAGGAAATGGCTATGGCTGAAATTGGAGAACCAGATCGCGTAGTTCGCCGCGAAAGAGAGCTTGAGCCTGCAATCAGCCCCGCCTCTCCAGTAGTAACTCCAGAGCTTGAACCTGCTGGCAAATAGAGTTTTCTTCTAAGAGAAAAAGAAGCGGGGTATAGATGTCATTTGTTATGTATTCAACCTCCTGGTGTGGTTATTGCAAGCGGCTAAAGTCGCAACTAGCAGACCTTGGTATTAGCTTTGAAGAGATCAATATTGAAGAGGTTGCCGGAACAGCCCAAATCGTTGAAAAGGTAAACGGGGGAAATCAAACCGTTCCAACCCTAGTTTTCTCAGATGGCAGCGCTATGACTAACCCATCAGCAAAACAAGTTCAAGAAAAGCTTGCTTCGCTCTAGTTAGTCTTTCCAGTTATACCAAGTCTTTTCGCCATCATATTCATACTCACACTTAATGATTTTTAGGCATAAAGCATCAAGGCTTTTAGCGCCGTTAAATTGCTCTCGCTCATTATTGACACCCCAAGTAATTACGCCGACAACTTTGCCCTCATTATCAATGAGCGCTCCACCACTATTTCCTTCAGAGATATTGTTAGTGAATAAGACCTCGTCATAGGTGGTGTTAATGACATTTCCAAAGGAGACCGAGCCTTCATATCCCGCTGCGCTTCCAAGGCTCATCACCCAATACCCTGAATACATAAAGTTTTCTGAAAGCTCTAGCGGCTCCAGCTTCATATCAACTTCTAAAAGGGCTAAATCATTCTTCTTGTCATAAGTTAGAAGCGTTGCATCTCGTTTCTTACCATATAACTTAGCAACTCTTAGCTTTGACCCCGGCTTGATGCAATCTTCAATGACGTGATGATTGGTAACAAGCAGAGTCTTTTCTGACTCAATTTGCAAAACCTCTTTATCAATTGCCCAGGCTGTGCCAAGAGATCCTCGATCATCGCTCTGATCACAAAAGACGGTAAGGGTTGCATCTTGAACAATATCTACTGTTGTTGAAATATCTCTAGCTGGAACATAACCATCATATTTAGGTGAGAAATCAAAGAAATGATTGGAAGGAGCCCAAGTTAGTAAAAGTGCCCCTGCCGCAATAGGGGTTGTAATTATCACCAAAAAAGCTAAAAAGGGATTCTCAGATCGATTCATAGCATTGAGCCTAGGGCCAGCATCTGACAAGGGCTCTTATCTTTGTCCCCACCCTCCTCTAGATTAAAGCCATGGATCTTGAGCAAGTGATACTGACAGTAATGGCTATGCCAATAGTTTCCTTTACCGCCTTTGCCTTTGGAAGAAATCCTTTTCTCTGGGCGTTCTGGGCTTATCTCTTCCAATTCTGGTGCTTAATTCCTCTCTTTTTAATGAAGAAAAAACCAAGGCAAGAGCTTCCCCCATCAATCCTCAAATTGGCAGGCGAGATCAATATGAAGCGAGAGCTTAGAAAGATTAAGACTCCAGATGATCTCTTTGGGGGATGAGAGAGAGGGGGATAGTTAGAACTATTTATTACTGTTTATAGATTATTGAAGAGCTTCAAAAACAACAGCAATCACATTAGCTCCAGCATCTTCAAGCCCTTTGGCTCTCTCCCCAATCCATCCCGCTCTACCGTGACGTGGCATCATCTCTGCTGTTGCTTTTGCGCCACCCCTGGCAGCTATTGCAGCAGAGGAGAGACCGGATCGAAGATCGCTGGCATCATTTAGGGCAGTTAGCGCCGGCGCTAGCGCATCGAGCAAAGTTCTCTCACCAATCGATGCTTTTCCGCGCGCAGCAATTCCTTCAAATGCAGCTTTGAAGCCCTTTTGAACATTCTCTAAAGGAGAATATTCATTTGAAACTACCCCTGATGCTCTTATAAAACCTGTGGCAAACAAAGTGCCAAAGGTTGAGGGCGCTGACTTTGAAATTTCACGGCCCAGCATCATGAGATCTGCCTTTAAATCTCCAGTTGATAATGAAATGCCAGATCTTATTCCTTCAGCAATTTTTCCCGCTGTAATACCTAAGTCCCCATCTCCAGCAGCTGAATCTAACTCCTCAAATCTCTTTGAGTTGTTTTCCAGCGCCTTGGCTACTTTCTCTAAAGTCGCAGAAAATTCACTCATACCTGGGTAAAGAAAGGAGTGTCGGCGGGGGCGTTAATGTAACCAAGTAGTTCTGAGTCAACTCTAATGACTGAAATAGATGCACCAGCCATCTCCAGCGAAGTGGCAAACTCACCAACATATACCCTAGCTACATCAATTCCGTCGCCACTGAAAATCTTTTTTACTTGACGGTACATGATGTATAGCTCCTCAGGAGGCGTCGCTCCCAGGCTATTCATCAAAACACATACTTTATCTCCGGACTTTAATGACAGATCATTCTTTATTGCACTGATTAGTTCTGCAGTAATCTGGTCTGCAGTCTCTAATTTAGCTTTTCTAATTCCTGGCTCTCCATGAATACCCATGCCAATTTCCATTTCGCCAGCTTTGACTTCAAATGTGGGGTGTCCAACGGTTGGAAGAGTGACTGGGCTAAGTGCTACTCCCATTGTTCGCGTCTGGGCAGCAGCTCGCTTGGTGATGGCAACTACTTCATCTAGTGACTTACCTGCAGCTGCAGCTGCACCTGCCACTTTATAGAGAAAGAAAATTCCGGCAATGCCTCGTCTGCGAGATTCTTCTCCTTTTGGAGCTGAAGCGACATCATCGGCTCCTAGAATAGTTTCAACGCGAATTCCCTCAGCTCCAGCTAACTCAGCAGCAAGATCAAAATTCATAACATCTCCACCATAATTACCATAGATGTAGAGAACTCCAGCACCTGAATTAACTTGCTTGGTTACCGCCAACATCTGATCTGCTGTCGGACTTTGAAAAACATCTCCAACTGCCACTCCATCGAGTAAGCCTTTTCCAACATAACCTAGGAATAAAGGAAGATGGCCAGAGCCTCCTCCGGTGGTTATTCCAACTTTGCCGGCAATCGGGGCATCGGCGCGAGCCAGGGCATGGTTGTCACCGTCTACAGCTTTTAATTGGGTTGGATATGCCTGAAGAATTCCTTCTAGCATCTCGCTAACAAATTCTTTTGGGATGTTTAATATTTTCTGCATAAAAGCGAGCCTATCTCTTTGAGGTGTGGGGAGTTTATAACAATTTTGTGATGGAGCCCAGCAAAACTTCACAGGTACCTTGACTCTGTTTGTGAAAAGGGAAAAGATACCGCTAGACCCTAACGGGTCAATTACAAGTTGACCCCCAATAAGGGCCATACAACCTAGGAGTATGAATGAATAACAAGAAATGGATAGCAGTTGGTGCAGCGTTTGCTCTTTTGCTGACAACTGGAACGGCAACAAGCCAAGCTGCTAAGAAGAGATACGTCATCTCTGTTAAGTTGATTGGTGTTGGCTGGTTCGACAATATGGATAAAGGAATCAAGTCTTGGGCCAAGAAGAACAAGATCGACGCCTCCATGACTGGCGCAACAGATGCTTCACCAGAAAAACAAGCCAAGATGGTTGAGGACCTGATTGCTCAAAAAGTAACAGGAATCGGAATTGTCCCCAACGATGTAGCTTCGATTGATGGCGTTATCAAGAAAGCAAAGAAAGCTGGAATTAAAGTTGTAACTCACGAAGCCGGTGGCATAAAGAATGCAGATGCAAATATTGAAGCATTCGAAAATGCTGCTTATGGCGCAGTGATGATGGATAACCTCGCCACATGTATGGGTAATTCTGGTAAGTATGTTGCATTTGTTGGAACACTTACCAATGGAAGCCATAACGAGTGGGTTGCTGGAGCTTACGAGCAAGCAAAGAGCAAGTATCCAAACATCACAAGAGTTGAAGACCCAATTGAATCAAAAGAAGATGCCGATGTTGCTTACAACAAGACAAAAGAATTGTTGAAGAAATATCCAGATCTCAAGGGATTTGAGGGGTCTTCTGCCAATGACGTTGTTGGTATTGGACGAGCAGTTGAGGAGCTCGGACTAAACGACAAAGTTTGCGTGATGGGAACATCAATTCCATCAATGACAAATAAGTGGCTGCAAACAGGTGCCATTGACAAGATCTTCTTCTGGGACTCAGCGCTTGCCGGTCAGGCCATGCTTAACATGCTGGAACTTTTAAACAAGGGACAGAAAATTAAGGCTGGAATGAACCTGAAAGTTAAGGGCTATAACAAGATCACTGTCAGCAAGACAAATCCTAAGAGCTTCAATGGAGCTGCATGGGTTATCGTCGATAAGAACAACGCAAGTAAGTACAACATCTAAGCACTTGCTAGCTTGCTAGTTGTTGGAAGATTGTGGGGCGCGCACACCGCGCCCCACTTTCATTAACGACACGTTTCTCATGGCGCAGTAGACTCATATTGAGAATCGATTAGTGCTTAACTAACCTGATTGAAAAGGAAAGGCGGGTTTAAATGCTAGCCACGCAAACCGCTGAGTACAGTGTAAGGAATATTGTAAAGAGCTTTGGAGGCGCAAAGGCTTTAGCGGGAGTATCAATGTCAGTCTCCGCTGAAGAAGTCCACTGCCTTGCCGGCGAGAATGGGTCCGGCAAATCAACGTTAATAAAAATTATGTCAGGCGTGCATGCCCCAGATTCTGGATTAATTACACTTGCAGGAAAAGAATTTACTCACCTATCTCCTCGTCAAGCGGTCAATGAAGGGGTGCAGGTAATCTTCCAAGATTTTTCCTTACTTCCTAATTTAACCGTTGCTGAAAATATTGCCCTTCCAACAAACATATTGAATTCTTCAAGATTTATTGGGAAAAAAGAGACCAAGAAAATAGCTGAAGAGGCCTTGGGGCATATCGGCGTAGACATTGATATAAACTCACCTCTACTTGAAACCTCAATTGCATCTAAGCAGTTAATAGCAATCGCTCGGGCCACCAATTTGGGCGTACAGATGCTATTTATGGATGAACCAACCACGGCTTTAACTCGCAAAGAAGTCAAGAAGCTATTTGAAGTTGTGGACCAGCTTCGCAAGCGTGGAGTAGCAATTGTTTTTGTTAGCCATAAAATTGATGAAATTCAAGAGATCTGTAACACCATTACCGTCTTACGAAATGGCGAAGTAGTAGCTGAAGGTTTGATGTCAGATTTTAAAGCTAAAGAGATAGCCACGGCTATGACCGGTTCAGAGATAGCAACTTCTCGAATTGCGCCGCTTTTAGGTAAAAATCCTCGAACCCTTGTAGAGCTTGAGAAACTAACTTCAAAAAATACTTTTGATGATGTTTCTTTCTCTATTTCCGAAGGAGAGATTATTGGATTAACTGGCCTACTTGGCTCAGGCCGAACAGAGTTAGCTGAGGCAATTTTTGGACAATACCCAGTAGATGCAGGCTCTATTAAAGTAGATGGAAAAGAGGTGACTCTAAATTCACCAGAGGCGGCATTAGCTTCCGGTATTGGTTATGTACCACCAGATCGATTAACCCAAGGATTATTTCTTGAGCAATCAATTCTGCGCAATATTGTTGCTGTGGGACTAGATAGGCAAAGGAGTCGATGGGGATCTATATCAAAAAAGAAATTAGCGAAAATTGGAAGCTCTTGGATCTCAGAACTACGAATAAAAACTAAAAATCCAAGCAATCCTGTCTCCTCCCTCTCGGGCGGAAATCAACAGAGAGTAGTCCTAGCTAAATGGCTTTCAATTAACCCGAAAGTCATGATTCTCAACGGCCCAACGGTAGGCGTCGATGTTGGTTCCAAGCGTGAAATACTTGAGATTATTCGAGATAGAGCACAGGCTGGAATGGCTTTTCTCTTGGTTTCTGATGATATTCCAGAGTTAGTGCAAATTTGTCATAAAGTTTTGGTAATTCGACATGGCAAAATTTCCAAAGAATTTATTGATAATCAAATCAGCGAGAGTGCGATTTATAAGGAGCTGAATTGAACCCCAACTTAAAGAGATTATTAATGCGAAACGAAACTGTGCTCATTTTGGCTATCGTGATATTTTCTCTTGTAATTGGGTCTAAGAGTCCTGAGTTTTTCACACTTGCCAACCTTTTTGACATCTTGAGATCATCATTTGTTCAACTACTTTTTGCCTTGGGTGTATTAATTGTAATTATCAGCGGTGGAATAGATGTTTCATTTCCCATAGTGGGAATATTTGCGGGCTATACCGCCGTGGTTATCATGCAAAAGTTTGAGCTAGATGGCGAGAGTCTTTTGATCCCAATTGTCTTAGCTATCGTGATTGGCACCCTACTGGGAGGAGTAAATGCAATTGCTATTGCTGGGTTTGGAATTCCTACTCTAATAGCGACTCTAGGAACAGCCGGAATATTCCGAGGTTTGATGCTGACATTAATTGGCTCCTCATTCATCAGTGATATCCCTATTGCCCTCGATCAGTTTTCAACAGCAGATTTAGTAAAGTTTGAATCCGCAGCTGGCACATTAGTTCGACTCCATGTTCTGGTCATCCCTATAACCATAATTACAATTCTTATCTCACTGATTTTAAGTAGAACGCTCTTTGGTCGATCTGTTTACGCCTTAGGTGGCGGAGTAGAACCAACACGCCGTTTAGGAATTTCAGTTAAAGGAACTCAGACAAAAATCTATCTCTTGGCTGGTGCCCTTTCAGGACTGGCTGGAATTTTGTATGTCTCGTTGCAAAGGAAAGCAAATCCTTATGATCTAGCAGGATCTGAATTAGACATCATTGCAGCAGTTGTCTTGGGTGGCGCCAGCATCATGGGTGGTTATGGAACTGTTTTTGGAACTGTTCTAGGAGTGCTCTTTATTAATTTAATCAAAAACAATCTAGTACTTCTGGGCGTTAGTAGTTCTTGGCAGCGAGCGGCTGTTGGAGCTCTTCTGGTTATTGGAATAACCCTTCAAGCCATCAGCGAAAGTCGACGCAATAAAAGACGTCGAGCTCTCTCAGAGGGTGAGGTAGATTCAAATGAGTGAGTTAAGAAATCGGTTCGCCTCCTCGACCCTTTTATCAGATCGAAAAGTAACTCAGCTGATGGGTTTTACTCTTCTAGTACTTCTAATTTTCTCTTACTTCTCCTCTGATATCTTTTTTACCCCGGAGAATTTCACTTCGATGGCATTTCAAATCCCAGAGGTAGCAATACTCTCGATTGCAGTCATGCTATCTATGCTCACAGGTGGAATAGATTTATCCATAGTCGCAACATCTAATCTGGCAGCGCTATTAGCCGCATACATTCTTACAAAACATATGAGTGAGGATGGAGAAATAACGAATCTGTGGATTCTGATGGCATGCCTGGCTGGTATTTTGCTTGGTTTGATTTGCGGTGGTATCAATGCGCTTCTAATCGCTGTTTTAAACATCACGCCAATATTAGCTACCTTGGCAACCCTCACATTATTCAATGGCATAGCAATTGGATTAACAAACGGAGTTTCTATCTCTGGTCTTCCGGAGCAATTTGCTCGTATCGGTAATGGAACATTTTTTGGTGTGCCAACGCCATTTGTGCTCATGGTCTTAATTGCTTTATTGGTCGCCCTAATCATCAATCGGAGCAGTTTGGGCTTAAAGATTTTCCTCATCGGTACTAATCGAAAGGCGGCTCAATACAGTGTTATGGGGGATAAGAGGGTTATAGCCTGGACCTATGTGATCTCAGGCCTCTTATCATCGCTTGCTGGCTTGATTATTGCTTCTCGCATGTCTGCTGCAAGTCCGGACTTTGGAAATTCATATATCCTTTTAGCCATAGTTGTTGTGGTTTTAGGTGGAGTAAATCCGATGGGGGGATTTGGGACTGTTACTGGCGTTGTTTTGGCCACAATTGTGTTACAAATGGTTGCATCCGGATTTAATGCTCTTCGCTTCAATCAATTCTTCTATCTTGCAGCACAGGGTGGAGTATTGGTGCTAGTCATGATATTCAATGTTGTATTAGAAAATAGACGCCGCTCTAAATCCATCAACAAGTCATTGGAGTCATAATGTCCCTGATTGAAAGACTTCAAGATTACTGTCTCACTCCAGCCATGTCTGGATTCGAAGACGAGATGATCAAAAAGCTCTCCAGAGACCTTAAAGACCTAGTTGATGAATTAAGGGTCGATATTTTAGGCAATGTAATTGCAACGGTGAGAGGCTCCAATCCAAAAGCCCCGGCATTAATGGTATTTGCTCACACCGATTCACTCGGAATGATTGTTAAGAAGATTGAAGAGAATGGCTATTTAAGAATCGAACGGGTAGGTGGCGTACCCGAGAGAATTTTAGCCGCATCGAATGTTCTCCTTCAGGCCAAAGGGGGCAAGAACGTTGAAGGCGTTATTGGTTTTGTCTCGCATCACTTAACGCCGCCAGATGAAAAATATCGAGTAAAACCCATAGGTGAATGCTATGTTGATATTGGCGCAACAAGCATTAAGGAAGTATTGGATGCGGGAGTCGATATTGGAACTCCAGTTGTATACCGACCTAGTTTTGTCAGACTATTAAACGACCGTGTTGCAGCAACTTCAATTGATGATCGTGGGGGCTGTGCTTTATTGGTAGAACTGGCAAAACATTTGAAACAAAAACGCCCTGCAATCACAGTTCATATTGTGGGATCTGTTCAAGAGGAATTTAATCTTCGAGGTGCTATGGTCGCAGCTCAGTCGATAAAGCCACTGGCTGCAATCAGTATCGATTTAGTAGCAGCATCTGATACTCCAGATATAGCCGAGGGTAATGGCGTAAGAGTTGGAGCAGGACCAGTTCTTGGTACCTATACTTTCCATGGCCGCGGGACTTTAAATGGCTTAATACCCCATCCTAAATTAGTCAGCGTTGTCGATAAGAGCGCGAAAGATTCGAAAATAACACTGCAACGTCATGCAACAATCGGATTATTAACCGATGCCTCCTATGTGCAATTAGTTGGTGAGGGAGTGGCTTGTGTTGATTTAGCACTACCAACTAGATACACCCATTCAGGAGTAGAGAGTTGCTCACTAAATGATCTAGAGGATTTAGGTAAATTACTTGTTTCAATAGTGGAGAACTTTCCTGAAAATGAGAATTTTCAACGAGGATAAACGACTCATTAAGACCAGAAAGTAGGTATTTATTATGTCTCAAGACTTACTACTTGGAATTGATATTGGAACCTATGAGTCAAAAGGTGTTTTAACCACCGTCACCGGTGAGGTAAGAGCTCAGGTAGCTGTTCCTCATCAACTTTTGTTTCCACGCGCGGGTTGGGCGGAACATGATCCTGAACTAACTTGGTGGGGAGATTTTTGTACTATTACAAAACAACTTTTAAGTACACCTGGAGTTGTGGCGGCAGATGTCAAAGGGGTAGGAATAAGCGCCATTGGGCCAGATGTCTTACCGATTGACGAAAATTTCAACCCATTAAGAATGGGAATTCTTTATGGAGTAGATACACGTGCGGTAAAAGAGATTGATGAATTAAATGCAAAATATGGCGAAGATGAAATTTTTAATGCCACAGCAAACTGTCTATCATCGCAATCAACTGGTCCTAAAATTCTCTGGATCAAGAAAAATGAACCAGAGGTCTATAAAAAGGCGCGATGGTTTGTTGACGCTACAACATTCATCGTGGCTCGATTGACCTCAAGAGTTGTAATTGATCACTTTTCAGCAGGCTGTATGGTTCCGATGTATGATCCTTGGAAGAATAAGTGGAGTGATAAATTCTGTCACGATTTTGTTAATTTAGAACAGCTACCTGAAATTCTTTGGAGTCATGAGCTTGCTGGATACGTGACGCAGAAAGCTTCCGAACTAACGGGACTTGCTGAGGGAACACCAGTTTCTGTCGGAACAATAGATGCTGGAGCTGAGGCTCTTAGCGTTGGTGTAACCAAGCCCGGTGAAATGATGATGATGTATGGCTCAACAATATTTATGATTCAAGTGACCGATAATGATCAGGCACGAGAGAAGCGGCTCTGGGCAGGGCCTTATCTCTTCCCAGGAACTTGGTGTCTCTTGGCAGGAATGGCAACCAGTGGTTCATTAACACGCTGGTTTAGGGATCAATTTGCGCCAGAATTGGTGGCTGCAGAAAAATCTGGTGGAGCCCCTGCATATGCTGAATTGGTTAAAGAGGCGGCAGAAACCAAACCCGGAGCTGAAGGCGTCATTGTCCTTCCATATTTCAGTGGCGAACGAACCCCAGTAATGGATCCAAGAGCGAAAGGAATGATTTTTGGTTTAAGCCTGACTCACTCTCGAGGCCATATTTTCCGCGCGATATTGGAGGGAATGGGACATGGCGTTAAGCAGCACGTTGACCTATTTACTTCAATTGGAGCACGGCCTAAAACAATAAAGTCAGTTGGGGGCGGAACAAAGAACTCGATCTGGCTGCAAGCCATTAGTGATATTTCTGGAGTGCCTCAAGAGGTTGCGCCATTAACTTTTGGCGCATCCTATGGCGATGCGTTACTAGCGGGTGTGGCAGTTGGATTAGTTTCGAGCCCTGAGGAGATTCGTACCTGGCAAGGTAAAGCACGGATCATAAATCCTGACGAGAAATTAGCGGAAATCTATAGACCCTTAAGTGAGATTTACACTTCTTTATATGATGCAACAAAAAATCAAATGCATAAATTGCACGAACTTGATTATTGATTAGGGATTGAGCATTACTCGATAACTTGGTGTTGAGGTAGCTCTATGAAATGCTTCCTGAGCTTGGGATAGTGGATACGTTGCATCAATTAGCTCCGATAAATCAATTTGATTGTGAGCAATCATCTCGGTAGCTAGGGCATGATCACAACGATCTGCGCTCACTACACCCACAGCTGATGTTTCTTTGTTGTGCATAACATTTGGATCTATCGCAAATGGCACGACAGGGTGGGCAGAGGCAAAGAGACAAATTTTGCCTCGGTTGTTTAGCACATCAAGAGCATCCTGGTTAACGTCATCACTTCCGTATGCAGTAATTGCATAGTCAACGCCTCCTAAAAATGCACCCTTTATTCTCTCTCTGATTTTCTCATCTGATTTAAAAACTAAATCAGCGCCAAGCTTTTTTGCTTTTTCCAGACGGTCTTCATTGACATCGACAACGGCAACGCGTAATCCGGATTTCTTTAAAACCAGAAGGTTCATTAGACCCATAGTTCCGGAGCCAAAAACAACAGCGGTATCGCCCAATTTGGCACCTAGTAGGCGTGCTGCGTGAATTGCACAGGAGAGCGGTTCTGCCAGGGCTGCTTTATCCCAGGGCGCATCTGCCACAGTAAATACCCCGTCGCTACGATGAACTTTATATTCCGCAAAACCACCTGGGCCATAGATGCCACCTTTTAAAGAAAAATTAAGAAAGTGCTCGGCACAACCTTTATCTTCTCCACGTAGGCATGCTCGGCAGGTGCCACAAGCAGATGAGCCCATTGTGACGCGATCACCAACTGCAACGTTTGTAACTAACTCTCCGACGGCAGCGATTTCTCCAGCATTTTCATGGCCACCTAAAAAAGGATATTCAGCTTTTGCTTGACCGGTATAGATCCTCTGCTCCCAGGTGCACAACCCAGCAGACTTGATCTTTAGTAAGACATCACGCGGACCAATTTTTGGCATTGGTACATCAATTACATTTACCTTTTTAATCTCAGTGATAACAGCAGCCTTCATGATCTCTGTCATAAATTATCCTTCTAAGATCTTGAGAGCTTTGTCCACTGAAGCATTCTCATGAACAACAGCTTTGATGGACTTTATGAACTTTGCCGGGGTTGGGTGCTGGACAACATTTCTTCCATAAACAACGCCAGATGCTCCTACATCCATGGCAATTCGTGTTCTTTCCAATAATTCTCTAGCAGTAACCTGGCCTCCGCCTCGTACTAGAACTGGAACCCCAGAAGCTATTTCAACAACCTGGCCAAAATCACTCATTGGCGTGGTGGCATCTACCTTAATAATGTCAGCACCTAGCTCAACTGCCTGTCTAACCAGTGCAGCAATTTTCCCAACTTCTCCTACTGAAGTTGAGCCTGCTCCTGGTTTTACAGTCATGACCAAGGGTTCAATCATTAAAGGAATTGATAATTTTTGGCACCTAGCGGCAACGATTTGAATATTTTCAATGCATTGCTCTTGTAGCCGGGAGTTCTCATCAAAGTTAAGAAGATTTAGGACCACGCAAGCTACCTTTGGGTCAGAGGCCAGATCAAGAGTGGCGATATTTGCAGTATCCCAAGCATGCTTAATTTTTCGAGGTTCATAGACATTTGTGACATCAAGTCGGAGCGCCACTGATATTGGAGGCTTATTTTTTAATTTATTGAAAATCTTTAAACCACCAGGGTTTAACTGAATGACATCAGGTTTTCCCTTAAGAATTTCAGGAAGAGCTGTTGATAAATTCTCTATACCTTTAGCAAAACTGCGGTCACCAAAAATTCCAAGATCTAGAGCAATATTTATACACTTGCCAGATTTTGAACTGAACATTTTGCTTCTCTTTTTACTCACTAAGATCAACTCCAGCCCGTTGAGCGATTACCTTGACAATCGCTGAGGCATTTAACTCACCATAGCCTGCATCTACGCCATCTTTTGCTAAATCTTCTGTAATTGCAGCGATGGTGGCTGGAGATGACAATCTCTCGGCAAACTCTTGAATCAATCTGGAGTCTTTAAGCATTAACCTCAAAGGGAAATTGACTTCGTAATCTCCTGCAATGACTGCGCCGCCAACTCCAGCATAAATAGGAGTTTTGAAGTCAGCTACTGCCGCGACCTCTAACACCTTTCTTAAATCCAATCCAGCTTTTTTGGCCAGAGCCAGGGCCTCACCAATAGAGACAATTTGTGAGGCAACTAGGAGATTACCTACTAATTTCATTTTTGTTCCGCTTCCACCATCACCCATGTAATGAGTAGTTGCACTGATGGGGTTTAAAACCTCCAGAGCTTTCTGATAAATCTCTTCTTTGCCCCCGACTACAACCCAGAGGCCACCATCTCTAGCTTCACCTTTGGTTCCAAATACTGGAGCATCCAGAAACTCCACGCCACGACTCTCATAAATGGCCCTTTCAACATTACTGGTTTTGGGATCTATGGTTGAAAGGTCGATTGCAATAGTTCCTGGTTTTGTCAACTCTGCCATTTTATGGCCGCCAGTAATAACTTCAGATATCGCCGCATCATCTGCAAGGCAATACATAAAGTAATCCGCCCCTTCTGCCAGAAGCGCAGGAGTTGCGACTACCTCAGCCCCTAATTTCTCTAATTCCCGCGATTTACTTTCACTGCGATTCCAGATTTTTACCTGATGTCCACTTTTGAGCAGATTTGAGACCATTCCTGATCCCATAATTCCTAGTCCAATAAAGCTAACTCTGGCCATAACTAACTCCTAATCGAAAGAATTAACGCGATTTACTTGCAGCTTGAACTAATTCAATTACTCGTTTTGGATCTACTGGGTTGAAGGTCTTGCCATCAATTTTCATTGCACTTCCAGAGATAACCCCATCAGCAACCTCAAGGGTTTTGGCAATATTTTTAGCATTGACCCCAGTATTTGCAAAGACAGGTATTTGCTTCGCGGTGGATTTAGCAGCAAGTAAGTCAGCGTCGCTAAAAGCAACTCCAGCAACTGGCCCTGAAATCAAAATGGCATCAAAACCAAAATACTCAGCAGCTATAGCTCTTTGCTCAACACTTCTTGCCTCTGAAGCTGATGCAAATTCAGGGACAATATTGGTAAATAGCGCAATGTGTTCTGCTCTCAACCTAGTTCTGGTTTGAGCAATTAGAGCTGGATTTGGTGTCAGGGGGCCCATTTCACTAACAAAAGAGCCACACATAACTTCGCGAACAAATGAAGCGCCACATCCAGCAGCCGCTTCGATTGAAGCAATTGGATCCCATAGAAGATTGACGCCGTAAGGAATCTTTAATTCGTCGTAGAGGGCTCCGATTAGAAAGTTAGTCCAAGCACCAACTTCTGAGCTCAGTTTTGTGGTGTAGGGAAGGTCAGACTCATTACAAAATAGCAGTCCATCTATTCCGCCATCTTGCAGAGCAACAACATCGGCTCTAACAGAGGCAATGACTTGCTTGAGATCTGGTTGACTCTTTGCCTGTGCTTGGCCGGGGGATGCTGGCAGGTGAACCATTCCGATAATTGGTTTTCTTGCCGAAAAAATGGACGATAACGCGATTGCCAAGACTCTGCCCTTTCGTAGGGCACACATAATAACACATAAAGTGTAACAAAATGTTATGACTTTGGTGCCAAGATCCTCGCTTTTGCTCCGAGCTCCTTTCGAAAGAGTGTTTTTCCGCTATCTGAAGTGATGAATTCTTCAACAACCTCAATCCCAGCTACTCGATATGGCGCAGTAACTCCGATCTTTGAAGGATCAACTAGAACTACTGTTTCCTCGCTTCGTTCAATCATTACTCGGTTTAAGTCAGCAACAACCTGATCGAATTCACTAAGCCCACCACTCTTAGAAACTCCTCCAGATCCAATTACTGTCCGAGTGGCAAAAAATCTAGTCAGCGCATCCTGAGCGATCACACCAGTCTGAGCTAGATCTGCTGTCGCAATTAGGCCACCAGTACTAATAACTTTAATACCTCTAGATGCTAGGACTGAGGCATGAGGCAAGGATGGAGTTATCACCGTCAGATCTAAATTTGCAGGAAGGAATTGAGCAAAGATTGCTGTAGTAGATCCAGTGCCTAGAAATATCACCTCTCCTTTTTCAATCAGCGATGCTGCAAATTGTCCAATCTGAGATTTAGCAATGCTCTGATCTTGAGCCCTAGGGTGGGAGAGTATCTCTCGCGAGTTTGTCACCTGGGCAGATGCGCCACCACGGGTTGTTGTGATGTGACCGTTCTCTTCCAAAACCCTGACATCTCGCCGAACTGTCATTGATGAAACACCAAGTTCCTCAGCCAAACTTATGAAATCAACTGCTCCCTCTGAAGCAACGCGCTCTAATATTTTCTGATGTCGCTCAATTGAGAGTAGTCGTCTCATCATCAAATCCTTTAAATGCTCGATTTAGGATTTTCTCCAGCGAAGAGAGCCTTTGCTTGATAAACCGTAAGAGGATTAGCCAATAAGTCATCAAGCATTCCTAAAAACGCCTTTACATGAGGAGAATCTAAATGAGATTTAAAGGCATCCTCATCGCGGTAGACCTCGATATTCATAAATACTCCCGGTTTATCACTTAACTCATGGACGGCATAACTTAAAACCCCCGCCTCTTGCCAAGACTTCCGGGCGCCATTTTCTAGCTCTTTTCGTAGTTGGTCGGCCTTGCCAGGCTTTGCCTCAAAAATTGCTGTAATAACCATTTTTCTAAATTCCTCTCAGTTTCTTAAAGCCAAAGGTAGTGATTTCCAAGCCGCATTCCAAGAGGAAGCAAATTAATGGAGCGCGCTATCTGCCGGACCAGTCTTTAAATCAGTAAATAAAACTGAGAGCCCAGAGCGAAGCGGGCTTGCGCAGAAGATTCCTACTTTCCATTCTCTATCAATATCTAATGGGGCAAGGCGAACAAGTTGCCAAGGTCCCTGGCATCTAGCCCTAATGGTTAAAGCATCACCAGAGCGACTAAAACGAATCTCTATTTTCTTATCCATCCAGAGTGGCACTGGAGCTACAGACCAATCGGAGATTTCTCTAGTTACCACTGCGCCCAGCTGCGGAGCGCCATCAGCAAACTCCACTCCAGCCTTAATCCAATTCTTCTCATCGCTATAGACCATTAAACCGGCATGATCAAATTGATGGCGGTAATCAAGAAGCCAGGTAGCCTCAACAGCGCTATCGTTTTCAAAGTCATTTAGTAAGGCATGCCCCGAGTGATGCACAAATCCATAGGAGGTCTTCTGCCAAAAGTCAGAATTCTCTTTAGCTGTAACCAATAAACCCTGATCGATTAATTTAGTCTCTAGTGGGGGATTGAGCCAACTACCTTCTGTAAGAGATCGCTTTTCCATAAACCTTCTTCCAGACGAGATGACTCGTTAAGTATAAATGCTGTCAGGCAGTATTAGTAGCAGTTAATGAGCACTTATTTGATGAATCTAAGAGATAATTTCTCATGAGATTTTTCCAGAACTTCAAAGCAAAGCGTGCTGCTAAGAAAGCTAAGAAGCTCTATGAGAAAGAGCTTGCTGAATACAACTATGAAAGCGATCTATTAAGCAGGGCGCTTGAGATCTTTAATGATGCCTCAAAAGGAGAGGAGCCATCAGATCAAGGTCTAGTTCAAAAAGCTGGCGAGTTAGTCCTTTGGACAGGATCTGGTGTTTATCACGAAGCAGGAAGGACGCCATCTAAATATGTTGGGGGCTCGACAGGATTTTCTGTTCCAGTAGTTGCTGGAATTAGAGTAAGAGTTGGATCATTTCGTGGCCATATGGTTCCGGGCGAGGAGATGCAGTTAGATAAAGATCAAGGTCTAGTAAAGCTCACCAATCAACGACTGATCTTTTCAGGCTCTATCACCACAACAGAGTGGGCATTTTCTAAATTACTCTCAGCTGTTAGAACTGAGGATGGTAATGACTTTCTCCTTGGCGTTTCAAATAGAAAGAAGACATCCGGTCTTAGATTCTCAAAAATCGATGGTCCCTATTTTGCAAGGCTATTTGCAATGGCCCTCTACTGCTATGAAGAAGGCATGGCCGCAACTATTAAAACCATAAAAGATGAGATTAAAGAGCTGGAGAGTAATAAGCCTGCTCTAGTAATCCCTTCCCAAGCAAAAGAGCTTAATTAAGCCACTTCTCTAACTACCCCTTGTATTATCAGGGCTATGGATGAAAACAATCTGATTAATTCTTGGAATCAACAACGCGCTATTAGAGTCAAATCTCAATTAGCTCCCACAGTTCTTCTCTCAGCAGTATTAGCGCTCTGCGCAACAGGTGCTATTACTGGCGATAGCGATCAATATCTAAAGCTCTTTCTAGTTGGCCTTGTTGCCTCAGGGGGAGTCTTCTCAGTAACAGCTATGGTGGCAGCAGTTAGAGATAGCCTTTCTGTAATTGATTCACTAAAAGCCCTTAAATCTGTCTCAGCTCTTAGTTCATCAATAATCAAATCAGGTTCTCAATTAAAGGCTCTAGCCCTTCTCTTTATGGCGATGAGCACCTTTAACTTTGTACTTCTTCTGCTCTATTTATATCGCTAGGCCTTGATCTATCTTGCTCTTTAAGAAGTCAGGGCTAAACTAGCCTTGACTTGACTCCCATTGAAAGGTAAAAATTAAAATGGCTTTCACACTCCCACCACTTCCTTACCCCTATGACGCTCTAGAGCCTCATATCGATGAGGCGACAATGAAGCTTCATCATGGCAAACATCATCAGGCCTATGTTGATAAATTAAATGCAGCGATTGCAGCTAGTGAATGGGAATCAAAGAGCATCGATGAAATTATGGTCTCACTTGATAAAGTGCCAGATAAAATTAAAGCAGCGGTTAGAAATAATGGCGGCGGCCATTACAACCACTCCCTGTTTTGGCAGTGGATGAGTCCAACTGGTGGCGGGGAGC
>Ga0194120_10001397_pt1 | contig 44210 bp, 43 predicted proteins | sample TA2MahCa65mmetaG_FD_148642 | JGI IMG/M metagenome (GOLD analysis project Ga0194120, IMG submission 148642) | Freshwater microbial communities from Lake Tanganyika, Tanzania - TA2015019 Mahale Deep Cast 65m | ecosystem: Environmental > Aquatic > Freshwater > Lake | place: Tanzania: Lake... | reverse complement strand
AAAGACGGCGCGTACAAGCTCTTCGTCTCGCATATCAAGACCAATGCGACGACTACAGAATCCCACTATCGGCCCAAGAAAGATGTGACGGTCATGATGACCAAGCCTCAAAACCTTGATGACGATGATTCCGATGATGGTGTGGACAGTCGGCCCGTCAAGCAGACATTGCCTGGTATGATTATTCCGTACCTGAGAACAGAGGAGGGGAGGGTGGTGCTTGGGTATTAAATTACTTTATGTCAAAGAAAAATGTCCTGTTAATTAGTTTTACTGCGTTTTTACTGCAGGTCTGTGTATTAATTTTCGGGTACGTTGGATTCGACTCATGTTATAAGAGTTTGGCTTGTCAGGAATGGGTGATCAATCCTGTGGATGTGATAATTAATTATATTTTTGTATTAGTACCCGTTTTCTTCTTGTCTCTCATCACCTACAAAATGCGCGACGAAGTGTACCGTATGTGGGTACGATTCTCATATGTATGGATCCCACTTTCAATGATCGCTATCTTTTTTGCGCCCGCATATAGCGGTGACTGGATGTATCCTATCGACAAAAACTCCATCGCGTTCCTCGCATCAGTTTTGTTTATTGTAATCTCCCTCGCCATCATCGCCTGGAAATACATTGCCATTCGCAAAATCCGCTGATATTACACCACATCCGAAAATCTAGAGGTGACACCTCTAGCTAGAAGTCTGACTTGTGCCGTCACAACTGCGTTGCTTGGAGAAACAGAAAACAGGGGTATAGTACTTATGTGCCTGTGGGCGAAAGCCCCTTTTCGACTAGGGATTTCCAAAGCTGAAGGCGGGTACACCAAAAAATCCACCGTTACGGCGGCTTTTTTTGTTTAATCTTCATCAATTCCAACTTCGTACAACTTTTGTCTGTTTATCTTTCCATGAGGCATAACACTCCAAAAGTGGAGTTTCCCGTCCCCCGACCGACAACCGATTCCAATGATTGAATCCATCAGAAGAAAGGATCCAGCAAGGTCCGACCTTGCTGGATATGCGCACTTATGTACAATATGCTGTATATGACACGGAACATCGAGTTTGCGACCAATGAGTACTACCACATTTATAATCGCGGCACGGAGAAACGAAACATCTTTTCGAGTAAAGCAGATTACGAACGTTTCCTTGCGCTTCTCTATTTTGCCAACAGTCAAACGCCAGTGCGCATGGATAACATCCGTCAAATGGCGCGTCAGCAAGGTCGGACCTTGCTGGAAATGTTGGTTACGAGAGATGAGGCGGACACCCTTGTCGATATATGTGTATATTGTCTGATGCCGAATCATTTCCACATCCTTATTCGTGAAAAAGAGGAGGGAAATACATCCAAGTTCATCCAGAAATTGAGTAACGGATATACGGCATATTTCAATAAAAGGCATGAACGCAACGGCGTTCTCTTCCAGGGAAAATATAAGGCGACGCATGCGGCCGATGATGTCTATCTCAAATATCTCATTTCATATATCCATCTCAATCCGATTAAATTGATTGATCCACAATGGAAAGAGAATGGTATCACGAATAGGAAAGACGCAAAGAATTTTCTTACTAATTATCGCTATTCAAGTTATCTCGACTACCTTGGTGAGAAGCGTCCGGAAAATCACATTATACATATGAATGCGTTGCCAGAATATTTTGAGAATATCGGAGACTTCGAAAGCTCGGTAACAGAGTGGCTCGAATGTAAGACTCCATAAAATATAATATAAAAGACATTCAGCAAGGTCCGACCTTGCTGAATGTCTTGAGGTTTATGTTATGTGAGTTTAGGTGAGTGCAAGATTTGCCAAAAATTCTTCGCGCTCCTTGCCTTCAATCACCCGATACCCGCCTGAGGGGAGATTGTTGAGGCGGATGTTCATCACACTGATGCGGCGCAAGGCAGCGACTTCGTTGAAGAGTGCGGCGACCATACGGCGGATTTGGTGCGTCTTTCCTTCGGTCAAGGTCACGCGGAAGCGCTTCTCGCCGAGGATTTGCACGGTGCACGGCTTGGTCACGTAGCCTTCGATGTTGACGCCTCCCTCCATCTTTTCTTTGAAATTATTGCGCAGTGGCTGTTTGGTCTTTACCTCGTAGGTCTTCTCGTGATTGTAGATCGGATTGAGGAGGCGATCGGTCACGCGGCCGTCGTTGGTGAGGAGGATGAGGCCCTCGGAATCCTTGTCGAGCCTCCCGAGAGGGAAGAGTTTTTGCTGACGAAGATCTTTGGGAAGGAGTGTGAGGATGTCCTTTTCGCCGGTGATCTCGGGGTGGGTGTTGACGCCGGCGGGCTTGTGGAAGGCAATATAGGTATAGGTCGGGAGCTTGCCGGAGCGGCGGACTTCGACGGTATCGCTTTCTTGGACGATGTCGCCGAGCTTGGCGGGACGACGATTGAGAAAGACAAGGCCCTTTTCAATGAGCTCATCTGCCCCGCGGCGGGTGCTGTGCCCCTGAAGGGCAATATACCTATTGATCCGCATGGGGTAGGACGCACTAGGTTGGCGCATTTCATCGTTACGCGACCTGATTTTCTTGTCGGTACCCCGACTTAGAAAATCCGAAGTGCCCTTGTGGTGCGTCGGCAAAACACTCCTCGCCGTACCCTTGTACGGCTCACGGTGTTTTCCTCGCGTGCCTCGAACTGCATCCAACCTAGTGCGTCCTACAGTACGGCGAGAAGGGGACTTTTTTGTATGTTTTGAGGCCTGGCGTCCTTTGATGTGTGTCATGAGAGGGTCACTATAGCACCATTAGGATACAAATACCAGCATTTGTCACTTTTTTCATTTGTCAAGGATTCTCCATCGTGCTCGCTTGCGCGGTTTATTGTTCTAGTCCAAAATGACGCCTCTTTGTCTCTCGTCGCGGCAAAGACATATGTTTTAAGCCCTAAATTACGAAATTAAGCCACATTATGAGGAAAATCACGGTCATTTCGGCGCTTATTGCCTGTTCTGCCTTCGGGGCGACACAGGCCTACGCGCTCGATGAGGTGCATATAGCCCAGGGCACGCCGCAGGTGTGCCCGATCACCAGTCAGGAAGGCGCACAGATGGGTCAGATAGCGACCCTATAGCACCCCAGAAGCCCTCAGGAGACACAGCCCACCCCCAAAGGTGGGCTGTGTCTGTAAGGTCTGTAGGCACTTGCAAAAAGTCAAAAAAAGATGTATAACTATGGCATATCAGAGACGGATCATAAGCCGATGATCTAGACTCATTTTACAAAACAAGCCTTTATGAAGAAAACAGCGTTCGTTTTGGTCCTCATTATCGGAGTATTTTCGGGAGCATCGCTTGCATCCGCGCAGACGTTCCAGTCGTTCTATACGTATGGGACCGCATCTTCGTGCGTGAATCTCACTCAGAATCTCTCGTTTGGTTCGCGTGGCAGCGAGGTGACGCGGCTCCAGACCTTTCTCTCCAATCGCAATTATCCTGGCGGTGGTACGTGGATGATCACCGGTTATTTCGGTGCAGCGACGCGCGCGGCAGTACGGAATTTCCAGCAGGAAATGGGTTTGTCGCAGACGGGCGCACTGGATGTCTCGACGCGCGAAGCGGTGTATCACACCAGTTGTGGCGGTTCATACGGCACGAATTACACGACGAATCCATACCTCTACACGAATCCTTCGTACACGTATCCGTACTCATACACGCCGACATACACACCATCCGTGTGTGACACCAATTACGGTTTCCTCAACACGACAGGCTGGTTCCAGTATCAGAACTGCGGTCCCTACGCACAGGGTCCGGTCTCGATCTCGTACCTCAGTCCGCTGTCGGGCGGAGTCGGCGATACGGTGACCATCTATGGCAACGGATTCAGCCAGCGCGGCAACACTGTCTACTTCGGTATTGGTGTCATCTCCAATCTCAGCTCAGCGGACGGCAAGTCGATCTCATTTACCGTTCCTTCGCAACTCACTGGATACGGATCACAGCAAGTGACGATTGGTACCTACAATGTCTCGGTGCGCAATGGGAGTGGCTACACGAGCGGCACGTTGCCGTTTGTGGTCACATCGCTGGGTACCTCGGGTCGACCGTCGCTCACCGACGTGAGCGGCCCGACGACGCTCGCCACGAGTGCTTCCGGCATCTGGACGATGAAGGTCTACAACGCGGGTAGCTCGTACCTCTCGGTCAATGTCAACTGGGGAGATCAGTCCGCGTATCCTTACGCAAGCGCATCGGCAGCACAGACGATCTATCCGCAGGGTCAGCAGACGGTGACCTTTAGCCACGCCTATGCCACGGCAGGTACGTATACCATCACGTTCACCGCGACCAACGCGAGCGGTCAGTCGAGTATGGCGAGTGTCACGGTCCAGGTCACTGGTTCGACGATGCCGGGCGGCGCGCCGACGATTTCGTATCTCTCTCCTGCTTTCGGTCCTGTCGGTACCATGGTGACCATCTATGGCAACGGATTCAGCCAGTGGGGCAATACCGTGCGTTTTGGCAACGGTGCGATCACGAATGTATCCTCAAGTGGTTCGACGATCACCTTTGTGGTGCCGTCGTATCTCTCGCCATACTGCCCGCAGGGCTATGCGTGTGCGATGTATGCACAGGTAGTCTCGCCCGGTGTGTATCCTGTCTCGGTGATCAATGGCAACGGCCAGACGAGCAACAGTACCACTTTCACTGTTCAATAAGGGCTCGTCCACAAATAACGTACCCGTTATTTGTGGACTACACTTATGGGCCCGTTCATTTTTTATTGAATGTATGAACGGGACCTAAGGTGAATGGTGCCCATTCACTACAATCGGCCGCCCCTTTGGGGCGGCCGATTGTCTGTATCTGATTACACATATGCATAGTAGAATGAAAGCCTATGCGCGTACTCCGCACATATGTGAAGATCGCTCTCGCGGTGATCTTTGCTTGTGCGACCATAGTCTTGCTCGTGCCGATCGTGATGCGCGCCACCATGCATTCGTACACATATATTTCAACTGATCTTGTGCCCAAGACCGAGGTGGTCATCATCCCAGGGGCCTCGGTCATAGGGAGAAAGCCATCGCCGATTCTGGCCAATCGTGCGGATATGGCGATACGGCTCTACAAAAGCGGCAAGGCATCGAAGATTCTCGTCACCGGCGATGATGATGCGGATGTCAATTACGACGAAGTGACTCCGGTGCGCAACTATCTCATCGATGCCGGTGTACCTGCGCGAGATATTTTCCTCGATCATGCGGGCCTCGACACATACAGCAGCATGTACCGCACGATCGAGATTTTCGGCGCGCGCTCGGCGACGATTGTCACTCAGGATTTCCATCTCCCACGCGCACTCTATATCGCACGGCGTCTGGGGCTCAATGCCTACGGTATGGTGGCCGACGGGCAGGGGAGCTTTCTCAACGGATATGTGCGCGAGATCCCCGCGTCGGTCAAAGCGCTCTTGGACCTGATACTGTATCGTCTGCCTGCCTCACTCGGTCCGTCCGTCGATCTCAAAGGTGATGGTCAGATGACGTGGTATTGATGGTGAAAGGGGAAGTATAAAAATATAAAATATAAGATATAATATGACCGTTTTCTTTTTGCCTCAATCATTGGTGGGTAGTACAATGCACCCACTATGCAATTTTCCATTCCGCACAAAGAGTCGCAGCTCGGTGCCATCACCCGTATCAAAAAGACCCTCAACGACGCACGCTCGCAGCTTGCGTCGCATGCGACGATCGAGAAAGAAGAATGGAATCACAACATCCTCACGTTTGCATTTACCGCGCAGAAGCAGCATTTTTCCGGTACGCTCACGGTCAAGGATCATTCCTTTGAGATCGATGTGAAGCTCCCACTCATGATGCGTATGTTTGAAGGCCGCATCAAAAAGATGATCGAAGATGAGACGAAGAAGATGATCGGCTCGACATAAAATTTGAAATGTAGTATAGAGGCTACAGACAATCTGAAAGGGGGTAGCAATGAAAAAGGGTGTAGCACAGAAACGGCCTTCAATGGGCCTGATTATCGCCGCTATCACAGTAATGGCGAAGTCATCCAAGATTATCGCGGCGCTGAAAGTGCTCAAATTTGGCAAGCCGCTGATCACTGTAATCTCGATGGCGATATCGGCTGTAGCATATGGCATCTGGCTAGGGCCATGGTTTGGTATCGGGCTGATCGTCATGATATTTATCCACGAGATGGGGCATGTGATCGCGCTTCGCCTCAAAGGCTTTGAGACGAAGGGACCGGTCTTCATACCGTTTCTGGGTGCGGCGATCTTCGTACCAAAATTCGAAGATCGCGAAACGGAAGCGTTTGTCGGATACGGAGGTCCCTTACTTGGGATGGGCGCGGCATTAGTCGCTTTTGGCCTGTGGTTTGCGACGGGCCAGACATCCGAGATATTGCTTCTTGTCAGCTATCTCGGCGTGTTCATCAATCTCTTCAACCTTATTCCGATCAGTCCGCTGGACGGGGGGCGAATCTCCCAGGTGATCGGCTCATGGTTCAAGTGGATTGGTCTCATCATGCTGCTCGCTTATACGGCGTATGCGCGACAGCCTGCGCTCATGATCATCTGGATACTCGTCCTCGATGCGTTTTCCGGTATGCCGCTATGGATGCGTCCGTCGATCTCCGGCCTTCTCGGAATCTGCATGATGGTTCTCATGCTGATGGGGTACAGCTACCAGCCGTGGTGGGTCGATGTGATCGATTGTGTGCTGGCAACTATCTTTACGCTGATGTTCTGGGGTCTCGATCGTAAGCGACAGATGGAAGGGATTGCTGAGAATGCAGATGTGCGGGAGTATCCGTCGAACATGGTTCGTTCGAAATGGCTCGCCTACTACGTGGGTCTCCTTCTGCTCTCCTCTGCCGTTATCGTGGTGCAAATCCCGTATTTGCCCCATGGTATGAAGGAAAAATCTGAGACAGTAGTCCGCCCACCTGTTCAAATTCAGTGAATCTAACCTCCGATCGGCAACCCGGTCGGAGGTTTTTGTTTGCATCGACGATGAAATATTTTATGTTTTTCCGACATACAAATGGTATACTGAAATCCTTATGAATCGCCTCAAATACGTCCTTTTTCTCAGCCTCTTTTTAATGCCGTTTTCGGCACATGCAGGCACGTTTGAGGTGTCTGGATGGATACCGTATTGGCGCACGGCGACGGGGACGGCCGATACACTCCCACATCTCGACAAGCTTACCGAGGTCAATCCCTTCGTCTACACACTCAAATCCGACGGCACGCTCTCAGACAACGGCAAGCTCGACGAAGAGCCATGGAAGAGCTTCATCGCCGAGGCCAAGCGCAAAAAAGTGCGGGTGATCCCGACTATCATGACGAGTAATGGCGATCTCTTGCACGAGATATTGAGCAATCAGAAGACGCGCATCGCACTTGCAGAGCGCATCACGAAAGAGGTCAAGACCAAGGGCTACGACGGCATCGATATCGATTTTGAGGGCAAGCGTGCTGAAGACAAAGAATACTTCGCAACCTTCCTCAAAGGTCTCTCTATGCGCATGGGCAATAAGTGGGTGATGTGCACGATTGAAGCGCGTACGCCGCTTGATTCGCGCTACTATGGCACCGAGATTCCATCAGATGCCACCATGTATGCCAACGACTTCAAAGCGATCAACAAATACTGCGATCGCGTGCGTATCATGGCCTACGACCAGCAGGGGATTGATCTCAAGCTTGCAGCTGCTGCCGCATCGTCATCGCAGCTGTATGCGCCGCTTGCTGATCCGGCATGGGTGGAAAAGGTGGTGAATCTCGCAGCCAAAGACATCAAGCGCAGCAAAATCATGATCGGTGTGCCCACGTACGGCTATGAATACAGTGTGACCGCATATGCCAACAATGAGTATATCTACGACATCCTCTGGAGCTTCAATCCGGGGTATGCGCTTCAGATCGCGAGCCAGTACGGCATCACACCAGAGCGCAGCTCCCTCTCGGGCGAGATGATGCTTACCTACACACCTTTGGAAAACACGACGGCAACGACGACAGTCTCGAGTGTGCCGCGTGGCGCGCTCGTCGCCGCATCCGCAGCGAGCATGTATGCCACTGCGTACAATAGCAATCTAAAGTTTCGCATGCTCAACTGGGTCGATGCACACGCGGTCCAGCAAAAGATTGATCTCGCCAAGAAACTCAAAGTGCGTGGCATCTCGATCTTCAAGCTCGATGGCGGACAGGATCCGGCAATCTGGGGCGTACTCACAGGTGTGAAAAAATAACGTACGTTTCTATGAGAGAGAAAATGGGTTCAAGGGAAGAGAGAGATCAGGTGGCGGCGAAGGTGCGAAGATTACGGGCTGGAGAGCGGGGGGCGGTGTCGGATCAGGAGCCTTTCTATACGATCAACCGAGACAAGGAAAAGTATCTTGAAAAACTTTTGGGGTATGTCGCTTTTCTTGATTATGTAAAGACATTGTCGAGCACTGTTGTATTAGATGTTGGAGCGGGGACTACGAGGGCCATTTCCGAGATTGCAAAAAGCAAGGCTGGAGCAGGGCTAGACTTCAAAGCAACTGTCCTAAACAGGAATCCGGCTATAGAGGAAAATCTCGGTTTTGAAAATGTACACGTCACGTCTGTCGAAACATTGCGAGGAATCGCGGATCAAAGTATCGGTGGGATTATAGCTGTTTTTTCATTGCCATATGTGGTAAGTCCGGCGCTGGCGGTGACAAGTATTGATAGAGTGTTGGTCCCTGGAGGAGTTATAAAGGCGTGGCTACCATCTGAAGACAGTACTGATCGAAAGAGGGTAGAAAAAGGAACAACCTATCGATCTTACAAAGAATTTGAAACTGAGTTCAAAAAATTGGGGTATGACTGTGAGTATCTCGAACGCGACGGTTTGGAGCTTGAGGTATTCTTGGCAATCAAGCCAGGTGGAAAACTCGGCGGTCCATCAGCGCGCGAGCTGGTGAGTATGGATGTCCAAACAAGATTCGATGCCAAAATGAATACATAATAACGGATAGTCCTCATAATGAATAATAAAGAAGCATAAATAATAAAGAAACAAAAAACCTCCGCACACCATTTCACACACCAATCCACCAATCGTATCAATAGATGTCCTACAGGACATCTATTGATACATAGGCTGGTTTGTGTATAGTGGTACTCACTGATACTGATATGGGACACATGGAACGAAGAGTGGCGGTTGAAATCCGGCGAACGAAGATCAATTCCGCGATCATTGGGACGCTGGCTATCGGCGGAATGCTTGCGATTGCGGCTGTTGCACCCAATGTCCTCGGCGCGATGGGTAGGCTCGGTGTTCTTAATTTCTCCCAGAAGCGACAAGGTGTCAAAAAATCACTCACACGTCTGATCCGGAAAGGATACGTCACTATTCAGGAGAGTGGGGGCAAGAAGTGTGTGCGACTCACTACAAAAGGGGAGAAATTTGCCGCACTCATGGGCGAGGGAAAACTGGCGCCCAAGAAGCCGAAGCGCTGGGATGGAAAATGGCGCATGCTCATCTTCGATGTGCCGGAGAAACGAAAACAGGCACGTCGCCGTATTCGCGAGATTCTGCATTCGATTGGTTTCCAAAGACTACAAGACAGTGTGTGGGTGTATCCGTATGATTGCGAAGATCTGGTAATGATCATGAAGGCGGAGCTCAAGATAGGGAAGGATGTCCTCTATGTGATTGCCGATGCAATCGAACACGACAAAGTAATGCGATCGCACTTCGACCTGTAGGCATGCCTCTTTCTATGCGCATATACAGCATATAGTGCTCGTCCATAAATAACTTCAACACAAAATGAACGAGCCCATAAGTGTAGTCCACAAATAACGGGTACATTATTTGTGGATGAGCCCTTAATATGCTCGCAAAACCATATATGAATAAATGACCTATAGGACATGTATTGATACATTGAGGGTGGTGGGTGGTACTTTTCGATTTGGGGCATGTTCTCGGGTGTGAAAAAATAACGCACTTCTTTTCTCTTGAGTGTGTGGAATACGAGCGTCCCCATTGTTGAGCAAACCTGGTTTGCTCAGTCGTGTAGTAATGGGCAATGTTTTCGAGTGTCTGTACACTAGTGCGGGAGAAAACTGCTCATGTACAATGTCTGTCATGAAAGACGTAAAACACGAGGGCACTCCTATGCAATTACCAAAGACAACGTCGACACAATCGGCAGCTACGCAAGCGAAGCGCGATTTCACGGCGTTCTATGTTCCCGGCGCGATTATCGTCGCCGCTCTTATCATCGGTGCGGGACTTTACTTCGGTCTTGCTTCCAAAGGCTCGTCGAGTACCGCTCCGGGTGGGCAGCCTGTCGTCGAAGTCGACGTCAAAGACGTGAAGATCAAGGGCGAGCCGTTCATCGGTAAGGCCAATGCGCCTGTCGTGATGGCATTTTGGTCCGATTTTCAGTGCCCGTTCTGCAAAGCGTTTGAGACGGGCGGCATCCCACAGATCCCGATTGAGCCTGCATTTCCTCAACTCATCACGGAATACGTGAATACCGGCAAGCTCAAGATCGTGTTCAAGGATTTTGCATTTTTGGGTGAGGATTCCATCACTGCTGCGCTGTATGGTCGCGCCATCTGGGATCTGTACCAGAGCCAGTACTTTGCATGGCGCACGGAGATGTATGAGGCGCAAGACGAAGAGCATGGCGGTTTTGGCAATGCTGCGACGATCGATGCACTCATCAAGAAATCCTTCCCGCAGATGGATGTCGCCAAGATCAAAGCGCAGATCGAGTCCAAGAAAGATGCCTACACCGCAATCCTCGCGGCAAATCGCGAAGAGGCGTCCTCCATGGGTATCAATGGCACTCCGGGATCTATCGTCGGCAAGACGCTCATCTCAGGTGCTGAGCAATTCCCTGCGTTTAAAGCCGCGATCGATGCGGAGCTCTAATACGCTCAGAAAGCAGAAAGCAATAAGCCAGCGGGCGCCCCAAAGGGTGCCCGCTGGCTTATTGCTTGACCACCACGTCAGATTTTGCTTATATGCGAACAGTCGATACTCCAAAGAGGGAATATAGTCATGTCAAAGAGCCAGACTCTGTCTCCGGTCATCCAGGAAATGATGGGGGTGAAAGAAACATTCATCGGCAAGGGTAATCTCTTGCGTCTGGTGAATGTGCTCTCATTTTCCGAATTCACCGGCGGAATGCTTGTCAAAGATGTGTTCGCACCAGGCAAAAAGATCGGTGACGTAACGCTCGCCGATGTCGACGCCACATTCTTATCCCATTTCGGCGACGTGGTGCTGCAAAGCCTGTCTGCCGTTGAGATCCCTGTTTGGGAAGTCTCTTCGCGAGAAGCGCGATACTGGGAAATGAGCGATGCGGTATATGACACGTGGCTGGCAGAATCCATCAATCCGGGTATTGTGCTCGCTCGCCTGTATCAGACTATCGAACAGGCACCACAACAGAGTAGGGAGCTCGAACGGAATCTTCTGGATGGAATGGCGAATACCTTCACGGCACATTCGCCTGCCGAGCAGGATGTTAACGAGAATCCCTATACGGTGCTCTGGACGTTCAATTCCCGCTACGGGCACAATGCATCCGTGCGTGCGCAACGGCGGAAATACCTTGCCGGCTGTGCGCCGCGTAGTCGGATCTTCGGCGGCAAGGTGCCCGCACCGACGCCGTCCGCGCAGGAGACACCTCCCGAACCTGTGCGCGTATAGCGCATTGATCCCGACATCGCTCCACTGCGATGCCGGGATTTTTTGTTGACTTATGGAGCGATTTCGTGCACAATACAGGTATTGGTAGCACCACAAGGGCACTTCCATTTTTGTAACGCCTTCGGCTAACAAAAATTGGTCGCGCACGTGTGCCTGCCTGTTTTGGCCAGGCATTTTTTGTTGTATCGCGATCAATTCTTCATATGGAAATCAGAAACATAGCCATCATAGCCCACGTCGACCACGGCAAGACCACGCTGACGGATGCGCTCTTGCGACAGACGGGTGTCGCTGAAGAGGGTGTCTCAATGGACTCCAATACGCTTGAGCGCGAGCGCGGTATCACCATCTATTCCAAGAACGCCGCGACCTTCTATAAAGACACCAAGATCAATATCGTCGACACACCGGGCCACGCGGACTTTGGCTCCGAGGTCGAGCGCGTGCTGCGCTCCATCGACTCGGTGCTCCTCGTCGTCGACGCGCAGGAGGGACCCATGCCACAGACGCGCTTCGTCCTCAAGAAGTCCCTCGAGCTCGGCCTCAAGCCGATCGTGGTGATCAACAAGATCGACAAACCGGCCGCCGATCCGGCACGCTGCGAAGATCAGGTGCTCGAGCTTTTCCTCGAGCTCGGCGCTTCAGATGAGCAGGCGGATTTCCCCATAGTCTATGCGATCGGCAAACAGGGGATTGCCAAGAAAAAGCTCGACGATGCATCTACCGATCTCACGCCACTTTTGGATACTATCCTCGCGTATGTGCCCGTCGCATCGAGTGAAGAGGCGATAGCCAAGTCTGCCAAGCTCCAGCCGTTTAATCTCGCATACGACAATTTCCTCGGACGTCTCGCAATCGTGCGTGCATACGAAGGCTCTCTGAAAACCGGCGACACCGTGACGATCAAGAAGCCCTCAGGCGAATCGCGCACCGGCAAGATCACCAAGATGTTCACCTTTAAAGGCCTGTCGAAAGTCGAAGCAAGCGAAGTGCAAGCGGGCGACATCGCGATGATCGCTGGATTGGCAGACATCTTCATCGGCGAGACGATCACGACCGATGCTTCATCACAGCCGCTGCCGGCGATCGCGATTGATGAGCCGACCATTACACTCAATTTTCTCGTCAACAACTCTCCGTTTGCCGGACGCGAAGGCAAATATGTAACATCGCGTCAGATTCGCGAGCGCCTCGAGCGTGAGCTCGAAGTCAACGTCGGCCTCAAAGTCGATTTCTCCGCCGAAGGCGGATCCGCCTTCGGCGGAGATACGGGATACAAGGTCTCTGGCCGTGGCGAGCTCCATGTCGCGATTCTACTTGAGAATATGCGCCGCGAAGGCTATGAGATGCAGGTCTCACAGCCGCAAGTCATTTTCCACGAAGAGGATGGCGAGAAGCTCGAGCCGTACGAGGAAGTCATCATCGACATCCCGAGTGAATACCAGGGTCCCATCATCGAGCGGCTTGGTATCCGCAAGTTTGTGATGAAAGATCTCAAGGTTCATGACAATCAAGTGCGTCTCATCTTCGAAGGTCCTACCCGCGGACTTCTCGGCTATCGCAATCAGTTTGTCCTTGATACCAAGGGGGAGGGGATCATGTCCTCGCGCGTCGTCGGATTCAAGGCATACGCCGGCGAGATCAAGCGCCGCCAAGTCGGCTCGATGATCTCAATGGCGACCGGCAAGTCGCTCGGCTTCTCGCTATGGAATCTTCAGGAGCGTGGTGTGCTCTACATCCATCCGGCGACCGAGGTTTACGAAGGTATGGTGATCGGCAATACCTCCAAGGGTGAAGAGATGACGGTCAATCCTACCAAGGGCAAACAGCTCACCAACATGCGCTCCAAGTCTTCTGACGAGGCGATCATGCTCATACCGCCCTTTGAGCTCTCGATTGAGCGCGGCCTCGAAGTGATCGCCGAAGACGAGTACCTGGAGATCACCCCTTCATCCGTGCGCCTGCGCAAGCAAGGCCTCACCGAGATCGACCGCACCCGAGCGAAGCGCTAGGAGTCAAAAGGCGTCGCCTTTTGGACAATTGACATTCCGTAAAAAATGAGTATAATTCTACATTAGTGTACGGAAGTACATTGAAAATCAACGCGGCAGACGAGCCGCAGAAAAGGAGGACTCGTGTCCTTTGTAGCTACTCTTTCACTTAAGGGGTGGGGCGCTCTTGAAGAGCTCTTCTCCCGAAAAGATCTCGAGGAGTGGATAAAATCGCGCAACGGCGAACGGCTAGAAGTGCTCACGCTTAAGCGCGTGGGCGTTATCTTGAAAGGGGTCTTGCGGATCGCCGATAGGCATCCATGGCTGATCGCTTTTGGGTTTATGACCAGCGCGGCGCGGGCGACCATGACCATATGGTACGACTGGCCCATGAAGTACATCACCGAGGCGGTCGACCATAACGTCCTTAATCAAGCGACGTTCTGGCAATGCATCATGCATTTCGTCTTTTTATGGATCGTGTGTCGATGGACAGTCGACCGCTTTCTTACCCCGATTCACGATAGTATCCGCGTTGCGGCCGAGTCGTACGGGAAAGGCGACATCACCCTCGAAGTCATCGATGGTGTGAAAAATGATGAGACTCCTGCCGAGAAGAATTTGCAGTCGTCGGCTCAGTCGTCGCGAGAAGTCTTGCCAAGCATTCTGCTTGCCATGATGTCGGACATACCGAAAATTCTCGTTGCGATCGGCTTCTTCTGCTACTTCATCTATCTCGCGGTGGAGGCACCGGTATTCTCGGCGGTGGCTATCACAGGGCTCCTTGTCTCTTGTGTGGTAGCGAATCTGACGCGCAAACTGTCAGACCGCTTCAACTTTAAGCAAGGTGCTCTGGATCATCTCCAAGATGTGGAGAACGAAGTCCACGACGAGATCTATCGTTCCAAGGCCGAAGTCCTGTTCGTTTTCAAGAACTGGGTGTGGTCCGGATCGCAGGTCAATGTCGTTAGGCTTCAGGAGGCGGTCAATCAATATGTCCGCGCAAGTATCAAGGCAGGCATCCTGCTTGTGTTAAATGGTCATCTCAGAGAATTCTGCTTTGACCTCACGCGCATGTTGTCGATCTTGGTCGTGGCGTGGTACTTCAGCCTCGGTACGATGGAATTCGGCATGTTGTTCATCCTCAATGGTTATATTGAGCGGACAGCCGAAGCTATCGGGCTTGCGAGTAATCTCCAACAGCTCATACTCAACGGGCAATACTTCGCGGACTGGTACATGAAAGTGACCGCTCCGAATGAAGAGGCTCAATGAGCGATCTTTCGCGCCGACCCTACTTGGGCCGGCGCGATTTCTTTTTTCATGTATGATGACTTGAGGACAAGTGGAGGACGGTTCGATGCGAAAAGTCGTTCTATGGCTATGTGCGCCGTTTGTGGCAGCGGTACCGGGTGGCCTGTGCCTCGCGCTCTTTGATGTATTTTGGCCAGGCTTACTATTTGATTTGGCCGATCTAACGTACGGATTATTTACACCAGCAATGTTTGTACTGGCATACGTATATGTATGTTTTGTACTCGTACGGTGGGGGTATATCACTCCCGCCGAACGGGCATTCATGACGAGGTCCGCCGCCATCCAAATAGTTACCGAAGCGGCCATCCTTCCGATTTGGGGCTTTGTCACAATCTATGTATTCGGTGCGTTGTATCTCGTCGCTGTTGGCTATCGCAAATCTCGCCCTTAAACCGCTCCCATAAAACGGAGCGGTCTTTTTATGCGATTTGCCCGCCTCGCGTCGGATCGCTTTGCGATTCGAGGCGGGCTATAATGCACACATGACCAAAAAGCCCATGCCCGAACATGAAGAAGAATGGAACCCCGAAGAAGAGCAAAGCTCTCTACGGGGCCAGGGAGATGCTCACGATGAAAAGTACTGGGAAAATAAGCTTACTCCTGAACAATATAAAGTGCTGCGCGAGAAGGGGACCGAGGCGCCGTTTATGGGGCAGTATGTGCACGAAAAAGCCGACGGCACCTATGCCTGCGTCGCCTGCGGTAATCCGCTTTTTAGTTCTGATGCCAAATTCGATTCGGGCACCGGCTGGCCGTCTTTTGATCAGGCTCTGCCGGGAGCGGTCGAGACGCACGCGGACACCTCGCATGGTATGACGCGCACCGAGATCACCTGCGCGCGCTGCGGCTCGCATCTCGGGCATATTTTTGACGACGGACCGACAGGCCCAATCGGCCCCTCGCACAGGCTCGGGACAGGCAAACGGTATTGTATCAATAGCGTCTGCCTCGACCTCGAGGAAAAATAATCTTCGCATTACTCTGTTTGCTTTGCGTCACCACATCACTCGATAGTTTGACGCCTCCGCTTGCAATGTCTCCGCCCGTGATACACTAATCCTACGCTATAGCGTATACTTAGTGTATGGGAAATCTGGAGCAATCGAGCAAGAAGAAACGGCGGCGCAAAGACGTTACCTCACTCATTTTAGGTACGGTCGGACTCGCGGGATTACTTGGGATCGCTATGGTCGCCCCAAATGTAGTCGGCGCCATGGGCAAACTCGGACTCGTTCCGGGACCTCGCCAAAAAGAAGTTATCAATCGAGCCCGCGATCGTCTCGTGCGCAAGGGACTACTCAAGCGTGACGGTTTCAAAGTCCGACTCACTGCGAAAGGGGAGGCGATGCTGCGTGTCATCAAGGCACGCGAATCCGCATCGCGCGCGCCTAGGCGATGGGATGGCAGGTGGCGGGTCCTCATATTTGATATTCCCGAATATCGCAAGGGGATGCGAGATAAGGTTCGTTTGACACTTCGTGGCATCGGTTTTGTGCGTTTGCAAGACAGTGTATGGGCGTACCCATACGATTGCGAAGACCTCATGACGCTTCTCAAGGCAGATTTTAAGATCGGCAAAGACATGCTCTATCTGGTTGTCGAAGAGCTAGAGGGCGACCGATTCCTAAAACAGCATTTTCACATACACTAAAAACACGCTATAGCGTAGAGTTAGTGTGTTGAGAGGATACTTATAATTGACGCTTATGGCTGACGCTGGTGACGGGGATATACAAGGGATGTTGTGATACAAGGAACAAAAGGGATAGGACACGGGGACATAAGGGACGCTTGTGAAAATACGCTTCTTGGGCTACAGTCTTGTCGGGGAAACTGTCCCTGTAGCTAAAAAGGAGAATGTCATGAGCGCGGGTAGTCCACTCAGCTATTCCGAGGATCCCCTGGAAAGAGCATTCGATAGGCATCTACGAGATACATTTCGTGCAATAGGGGAGCTAAACGCTTCCCCCGTCAATGACAAGGCTAAGCATGTTGTAGTCCATAAAGGATGCGAGTCCCCCGATGCAGAACCCTATCCCGATCCGGAAGAGTCCGGCGAAGGTTTGGGCTATTGAGCCGCCGAGCGAAAGTCGCTTTGGCGGCTTTCGTTTTGCGCTTGCCTATTGAAGAAGTGTAGTACAATAGCGCTATGAGCGATTTTTTGCAGATGGACATTTTCTTCTTCGTGACGACCGTCGTGGTCATCCTTGTCGGGCTATTGATCGCCTTCATACTATTGCGCATCTACCAGATACTCACGCATGTCGAGGAGATTTCGAAGGATTTTTCTGAGGAAAGTCATCTCGTCCGTGGAGACATCGCCGATCTGCGCCATCATGTGCGCGAGCAGGGATTCAAATTGAAATTTCTCCGCTCTTTTTTCCAATCGACTCTTGGCCGCTTTATGAGCTCGAAGAAGGGACGTAAGTAGGCACGGGGTATTTATCGGTTAGCACTATTGACTTTGCGTATGGCAAATGACATGAAAAGCAAGGGGATGAGCAACGAGGAGGCGGCAGGCCTCGGCGCGATCGCGGGAGCGGTAGCGACGGCTGGCGCTGCGGCGGTCGGGTATTATTTCTACGCGAGCAAGGATGCGGTCAAGCATCGCAAGATTGCGAAGAAGTGGGCGAAGGACTTTAAGGCCGACGTGGTCAAGCAGGCTAAGAAGGCGAAAGCGTTCGACAAGAAGCTGCTTTCGGCGGTGATCACCGAAGCGAGCAAGAAGTACAAGACGGTGAAGAATGTCGACGTCAAAGAGCTCGCCAAGGCCACACAGGAGCTCAAGGCCAACTGGAGTCAGCTTGCATCTGAATTGCAGAAAGGTGTGAAGAAGACCGCAAAGACGGTAAAGAAAAGCGCCACCAAAACCGCCAAGACAGTGAAGAAGGTCGTCAAAAAAGTGGCGAAGAAGAAATAGCCTGTTCGCTCCGGGGTCTTTGAGGATATGAAATTCATCAAGACACTCGTGGTGATCGTACTAGCGGGGCTCGCCATATGGATATGGCGAGCCCCGCTCCAGGTCGTATATACGCAGACCTTCGCGGTCGTCTTTCCGTGTCGGGAAACGATTACCTATCGCCTCGGATCAATCAATCCGCAATTTGGCCTTGCGACCACGACTGCGCTTGCCGATATGCAGAAAGCGGCGGCGCTTTGGAATGATGTCAGCGGGCATGCGTTGCTCGCCTATGATCCCGATCATGGACAGGTCGTGATCGATTTCGAATATGATTCACGTCAGGAGACGACACAGAAGCTCGGTGCGATAGGAGATGATCTCGACGAAGGCCGTGCCGAATACGATGCACTCAAGGTGCAGTACGACACCGCACGGGCCGACTATCTGAAGGTGAAAGCGGCGTTTATCGCAGACAACGAAAAGCTCAAGCAGGAAGCGGCGCGCTACCAGGCTGAGGTCGATCAGTGGAATGCGCGGGGTGGTGTCCCGCAGAGTGTGTTTGCTGAATTGGAAGCGCAAAAGAATCGTCTTCTTGAGATGCAAGCGGATATCAAGCGATCACAAGCTCAGGTCAATGCGCAGGCTGATGCGGTCAATGCGCTCGTCGTGAAGCTCAATAGTCTCGCCAAATCTCTCAATCTCAACGTATCCGCATACAATACAATCAGTGATGCGACGGGCGGAGAATTCGAGCAGGGAGTCTATGAAAGCTCTATCGGCAGGCGCAGCATCACCATTTTTGAATACGAAAATCATCTCAAGCTCGTGCGCGTCCTCGCGCATGAGATGGGGCACGCCATCGGTCTTGATCATGTCGATGGTGATTATGCGATCATGGCAGAGGTCAATGGAGGTACCAAAATCGCGCTCACTGCCGATGATGCAGCAGAGCTCGATCGGGTATGTGCGCAGAGCCCGATTACGGTCCTCAAGGCGAAGATTTCCGATGCGTATCTGATCGTGACGGGACAGTGATCAAGGGAGGTGGTACGGTACGCGGGGTTCCGTACTTGTTTATGATTCGCGGTCGCGAATCATAAACAAGTACCTTCAATGGTAAATAAATATAGAGATGGTGTCAGCCGTCCGGCCTCGTCTCCGGAAGCTGCGCGATGTTCCTCTCGTAATATCCCGCGCACCCGCTTTGTAGTATCATGTGTATATGGGTAATTTCATCTGGTCTGTCATAGTCATCTTTCTGCTCGTCATCATCGGTGTGCTCGGGTGGATCATCTTTGCACAGCCGGCATCACCTTCCGCTTCTTCATCTGCCACGACCACGCCCTCGGAGGTGTCAGAGGCCACCACGCCGGAGCTTACACCGCCCGCTCCCGAGCAGCCACTCTCGGCGCGCGTGCAGGTATCTCTGCCGGTCTCTGGGAGCGAGGTGGGTAGCACATTTGAGGTGACGGGCCAGGCCCCTGGCAATTGGTATTTCGAGGCGTCATTTCCCGTAATGGTGCGCGACAAGGACGGCAATAAGATCGCTCGGACGCATGCCCAGGCACAGACCGACTGGATGACCACCGAGCTGGTCACCTTCAAATCCACGGTTACGATCGAAGGTGGCTACAAGGGCCCGGCCGACCTGATCCTCCTACGTGACAACCCTTCGGGCCTACCCGAGAACGACGATTCGATTACTATCCCCATTGTCATCAAATAGGTTGCAAAGCGTAGGAATTAGGCTACAATTGCCGCTATGGTAGTCCGAATGCGGGTCAACCGCTCAAAAACAGGCAAACGACGCAGCCACCATGCTATTTCCGGCGTGCGCCTTTCCACCTGCTCCTGCGGCGCTTTGCGCCAGTCTCATCGCGCCTGTCCCGAATGCGGCAAGTACAATGATAAGGTCGTGATCGACGTCGTCGCGCGCGCCAATCGTGAGGCCCGCCGTGCCAAGCGACACAGTGCCGATCGCCCCGTTACCGAAAAAGAATCCGAGGCCGCAGCCACCTAATCTCCCCCTAGAATTTCTTGCTCTTTATCACCTGATCATTCATCTCAATGGCAAACAGACACTTAGCGCGGTCAGTTGTCCTCCAAGTGCTATTCGAGCGTGATCAGTCGGGTGGAGAAATGACTTTTGATCAGTGTGTAGCCCGTCTTTCGGATTATGGACGGGAATTTGGCACGCGCGACTCTGATGTGCCGTTTATGAAGAATCTCCTACAGATGATCATCGGGAAGCAAAAGGAGATCGATGAAGTCATCGTACGTGCCGCCCCGGAGTGGCCGCTGGAAAAGATCGCCGCTATCGACCGCAATATCCTTCGTCTCGGCCTCACTGAGCTCCTCTTTGCCGATCGCACACAAGTGCCCGCCAAAGTAGCAATCAATGAAGCAATCGAGCTTGCCAAGGGTTTTGGCGGCGCCTCGTCGAGTCGTTTCGTCAATGGTGTGTTGGGTGCCGTGTATATCGAATTGGGGAGCCCAGGAAAAGCTGATGGTGTGACGCGACGCAATGAACGCAAGTCGGCGCCAATGCCTGTCGAGGAGCTCGTGGGGGCCGTCGTCTATGCGCGCGAAGGGGATGAGGTGTATCTCGCACTCGTCCACGACATATTCGGACATTGGACTCTCTCCAAGGGCAAGTTGCAGCCCGGCGAAGATCAGACCGCCGGCACTTTGCGTAAGATTCGCGAAGAGACCGGACTCGATGCGGAAATCGAAGACCCGCTTGGCGAGAACGAATACATCGCCAACGACACCAATGTGCCGGGAGGCAAGAAGCGCCGTCACGCGACCTATTTTCTCGCCCGCGCACCTTTCGCCGACCTCACACTCAAGCGCGAAGGAGGTCTTGATGATGCGCAGTGGTTTCCGCTTGCTTCGGTCGGCGAGCTCAATTTCTACGACGACATCCTTCCTGTGGTGACACGGGCGATCAACATCCTTGCTCAGCGAGGCAAGCGCTAATTATCGATGAAGTGGGAGAATAACGTATAATGGCAGGTATGTCGTTCGACGCATTTGAAGAACGTATCGGATACACATTCAAAGACAAACGCCTCATCGAGACGGCGTTTACGCATCGCTCCTATCTCAATGAAAACAGGACGCCCGGCCGCGAACACAACGAACGTCTTGAATTTCTCGGCGACGCGGTGCTCGAACTCGCCGTCACCGAATTCCTCTTTGCAAAATATCCCGAAAAGCCCGAGGGTGATCTCACCGCCTATCGTGCCGCGCTCGTCAATACGGTATCCATCTCGGATGCGGCGACGAAGCTCGGTATGAACGATCATATGCTGCTCTCGCGCGGCGAGGCCAAAGACACGGGCCGCGCCCGCTCCATCATCCTCGCCAATGCATTTGAGGCGATGATCGGCGCCATCTATCTCGATGCCGGATACGACGCTGCACGCACATTCATCGCTACCAACATTTTCCACAAAGCCGATGAGGTCGTCGAGAAGCGCCTCTGGCAAGACTCGAAGAGTCGGCTGCAGGAAATCGCCCAGGAGAAAATGGGTATCACGCCCACCTACGAGCTGGTCAGTCAGGTCGGCCCCGATCACGATAAGCGCTTCATGACCGCTGTATATTTAGGTGGCGCGCGCGCGGCAGTGGGGGAAGGCAAATCGAAACAAGAATCAGAACAGGATGCCGCGCAGAAGGCCCTTGTAGCGAAAAACTGGTAAGGGCTCGTCCACACATAACGTACCCGTTATGTGTGGACTACACTTATGGTCCCGTTCATATTATGTTGAAGTTATTTATGAACGGGACCGAAGGGCTCGTCCATACGGCCGGATATGCTATCACGGCGCTATAGCGCAAAGATAGCATATCGCATCGAAGGTACAGACCCCCAGGCGGTACGAAGAGCACCCTGATGATTCATGAATTTGACATGAAGCTCAAATAGGCGTATTTTCACACTAGAACAGAGCCATGGACCCCACGGAAAGGAGGGAGTCATGTTTGAGGAAAAGATCATCGACCCGTTCCTGATCGTCGATCCGACCAAGGTTGGTGACGGGGTACTGACGACTGGGGATCCGAAGCCGTTTGCCGCAAGTGCTCTCATTTTGGCAGCGATTCTCATCGGTATCCTCATCCTCTTTTTTCGGAGGATGTGGGAGCTGCACGAGAATGTACTGAAATCCTCAGTGAGGATGTCGCGTCCCGACACACGTAAAGCGGTGGGCAGCGCGGCATATAGCCTTGCGGAGCGGGCAAAAGTCCTCTCTGAGCAAGAGACCGGTGCATCCACGAAGGCGGTATTTTTGGAAGCGTATGACAAGCTCCACGAATTCGGAGTCCGTCGTACACCTCAAAAAATCGAAATACCGCGAATGATCCAAGAGATCATGGACATTTCTCTCCGGATTCCTCGGCCGGCGCCGATGAAGAAAGTCGAGAAATCGCAACATTTTCTGGGGTGTCTCAATGTCTTCGCCGCACTCGTGCACGATGCGACCGCAAATCTCGATGAACAGCATGCTGTAGATACCTACATGGATCGGTGTGTGCAAACGGCTCATCGGGAACATGTCACAGTGGCCGAAGAAGCGATTATCAAGGTGGTCGAAAAGAACTATCTTCGTCTCTTGGAGGCAAAAAATCGCTATATCGCAGCTGGTCCGCGGACGAAAAAAGTGAAGCGTGCGGATACTGATCCGCCGCCGAAAGCAAGCGCGTTTCTGGAGTTGCTCGACGTCATTACCAAAACCGAAGATGCGATCAGAGCATTGCCTGCCAAGGTAGATGTGCAAGATCGCACGCAGATCGAGCTCTTCAGGAAAGACCTGCGTGAATGGATCGAGATCTCGGTCTCACTCATATATGCTCCATGGTGGAATGTGGAAGCTCAGACATGGTTTCTTTTCGGATTCCTCGGACGTCTTGGCACTGCACTGTTTGTCGGGAGCAAAAACTAAGGATCGCAATGATGACCTCATTGCGATCCCTTTTTTTGCCGGCATTGGGCAGATATTTGATACAATAGCAAAATGGCGATGTATCTGAAATCCATAGAGTTGCTCGGATTCAAATCTTTCGGCAAGAAAGAGCGGCTCGCGTTTACCTCCTCCATCGCGTCGATTGTCGGGCCCAACGGCAGCGGCAAATCCAATGTCGCCGAAGCGTTCCGCTTCGTACTCGGTGAGCAGTCGATGAAATCACTTCGGTCCAAAAAAGGCGAGGATCTCATTTGGGGCGGCAGCCCTGCATTGCCGCGCGCCAATCGCGCGAGCGTCAAGGTCGTCTTCGACAACGAGACAGACCGCACGGGCAAAAGGCTCCTCGATATCGATTTTCCCGAGGTGACCGTCGAGCGCGTCGTGCATCGCGACGGCCAGAATGAGTACCTGCTCAACGGCACGCAGGTCCGCCTCAAAGACGTGATCCGCCTTCTCGCTGGAGCCAATATCGGCGGCTCGGGGTACCAGATCATTTCGCAGGGCGAAGCGGACCGGATCCTCAATGCGAGCGCCAAAGAGCGCCGCGAGATGGTCGAAGACGCGCTCGGCCTCAAACTCTACCAGCACAAAAAGGCCGAGAGCGAGCGCAAGCTGCAAGAGACTGCCGTCAATATCGACAAGACAAAATCCCTGCGGCGCGAGATAGGACCCCACCTGCATTTCCTGCGCATGCAGGTCGAAAAGATCGAGAAGGCGCGCGAACTCCGCGACGAGCTCGCCGCACAGATGCACGAGTATCTCGCACGCGAGCATGCCTGGATCACACAAGAAGATGTCCGTTTGCGCGATGACGCGCGCGTGTTTGATACGGAGGTCCGTGACACAGCACGCAGTCTCGAAGATGCACGATCAAAACGCACCGGCGGCGGCGAGGCCGCCACTACCGGCATCCAATCGAAGTTGCGCGACGCTGAGCATACACTCGCACAGGCGCGGGCCGAAGGCGGACGTGTGAGTCGCGAGCTCGGGCGCGCAGAAGGGGCGCTGGAGGCGGCGGGCGTCACTGTCACGGAAAGTATATCGAGCGCATCTGCACGGACATTTGCCGCGGATATCGAAGACGTCCTCACTCATATCGAGCAAGCCAGAGAGCCGGGCGAAATACATACTTTCCTCAAACGCGCACGCGACCTCATCACGTCATTCCTTGAAGGGTTTGCCGACAAGGTCCATGCACCGAATGTGCAGCAGGGACGACAAGTCGCCGAGCTTTCCAAAGCACTCGAGCATGCGCGGGAGAAAGAGTCCGATGCCATGGAGGCGATCGAATCACTTCGACAGGAATTGATCCATGTGCGCGAATCAGGACTCGTCGCAGAGCGCGATACGATCGCGCTTGAAGGGCGTCTGCGCGAGGCGCGGGCGAAGCTCGCGCAGGTGGAGACGATGCGTACGGCCGTAGCATCTGCCCGTGAGCGTTTTGAAGAGGAGGTGCGTGAGGGCATCGCACTCATCGGTGCGGCCATCCATGGGTGGGATCGCAGTGAGATACCGCAGGGCGCGCTTTCAGAAGATCGCTCAGTGCAGGAGAAGCGTCGCCGCGCGATGGAGCGTCTCAAGATCAAGATCGAAGAGGCAGGGATAGGCAATAGCGACGCCGTGATCAAGGAATTCAATCAGACCAAAGAGCGTGATGAATTTCTCTCCAAAGAATTGGCGGATCTTGAAAGCTCTGCAGCATCCCTGCGCGACATTATTGCGGAGCTCGAGAAGACGATCGACCAGCGCTTTGCCGAAGGCCTCACGCACATCAATGTCGCGCTCCAAGAATTCTTTTCCAAACTCTTCGGTGGCGGCGAAGCCAAACTCACAATCGAAAAGCCCACCCGCCCAGCAAGGTCGGACCTTGCTGAAGATGACGAGGTGGAAGATATCGGCGCGGAAGAAGAATCGCTCTACGCCGGACTCTCGATTTCGGTCTCTCTGCCGCGCAAGAAAGTCCGCGGACTCGAAGTGCTCTCCGGCGGTGAACGTGCGCTCACGTCGATCGCACTTATCTTCTCGATGTCGCAGGTCAATCCGCCGCCGTTTCTCATCCTCGATGAGACCGACGCCGCTCTCGATGAAGCCAATAGCAAGCGCTATGCCGACATGATTCGTCTCTTGGGTGCGCACAGCCAGCTCATCGTCATCACGCACAATAGAGCGACCATGGCCGCGGCAGGGGAGCTCTACGGCGTGACCATGGGCTCCGACGGTGTTTCGAAGCTCTTGTCAGTAAAGTTAGCTGAGGCAGAAAAAGTGGCTAAATAACCACCATGAATATAAGACAGGAAATATACATAGCCGTTGTTAGAATTCTAAAATGGCTAGCAGGTATTTACGTTATCATATTTGGGTTAATAGCTGGGATAGCGTTTTTTAACGGGTTTCTAGACAACGATACGTTCGCGACCTACTTTATTTGGACCTATTTACTTGGAGTCGTTTTGATACTACTTCGCTCGGACCTAATCAAAATGTTAAATAGGAAATATCGCAATGAAATTATTGCATCGATTAAGCTATCAATAATAACGTTTATCGGACTAGGCTGGGAAATAGTGATCAAGATATTGAAGTTACTGATTTATCTCGGACTCGCTGTGATTAGTATCGGCGTCTTATTTTTAATCGGTGGATGGATTGCAAGTCTAAGCGCTACTACAATCATAATTATTTTGTTGATCCTTATACTATTAAAATAGACAGATTAAGTCATATCCCTATGTTAGGGAATGAATAAAAGCTCCTCGGGGACTGGGGTACTATTTGGTCCCGTCAATCTAGTCGAATCTAAAAAGTGACAAATTAGTAAGTATGCTACAATTGAGCATATGAAAGTAAATGCCGATTTTTCAAGGATCTTGGGCAAAGAGCATGAGGACAAGTGGGTCGCTCTTACGAAGAACCATCGGAAGGTTGTTGATTGCGCGGCGAATCTTAAGGTCTTGCGTGACCGTCTTGGGGAGCATAAGAACGACTATGTATATATGAGAGTGTTGCGGTCTGATCTAGAGTATTGTTTTTCGTTCACATGAAGCGGGTCAAGTGGAAAGAATACGACTATAAAATCCAAGCTGGACCTGGCATGAGCTGGGTCCATCGACCGCTCATATCTATTGAAGTGTGTACATTAGATGGACGCGAGAAAGTCCCGGTATTTGCCATGATTGATTCTGGTACGGACGGCACCGTATTGCATTCCAATATCGCAGAGGCTTTAGGAATTGATGAGTCTCAATGCAGGAAGAGTGTATTGGGTGGCATAGGATCACTAGATGGTTTTGTGACAGAAGTGAAGATTGCGATCCCTGATTTTAAGGTCGAATATCGTACACCTGTTTTCTTCGGTAAGGGCTCGTCCTCAAATAATGTACCCGTTATTTGAGGACTACACTTATGGGCCCGTTCATTTTTAGTTGAACTTATGTATGAACGGGACCAAAGAATCTCCCTATGGATGGTTTGCTAGGGCAGGCAACTTTTTTCCTAAAATTCAAAATCCGTTTTGAAAAAGCAACAAACAAGTTCTATTTGGCTCGGAATGAAGTGGATTGAGGCCCAACGTATCCTCGTCGGGATATAGGGAAGACATGGTTGAAAACAAGCAAAAAATAAGGGGGCTTGCAAAAAAATATGGGTGTGCTATAATGTATCTAAGGTCCTCGATTCGAGCTCAGGACCTCCTCCGGGGCCCCGCGCTGTTTGCTACAGTGTCGGGGCCCTTTACTTTTGGAAATTTGACCTTTTTGGGCCTGTCTGATACAGTGGCGCAACTATGTTAAAGATTCGATTACAGCGCGTCGGACGCATCAATAGCCCCTCATACCGGGTGATCGTCACCGAGCACACCCGCGGTCCCAAGACCGGTAATTTCGTAGAGAAGGTCGGCAGCTATAACCCAAAGACCAAGGAGAAGGCCCTCAATGCCGATCGTATCAAATACTGGATCTCGCAGGGCGCACAGCCGAGCGATACCATGCACAATATGCTCGTAAGCTCCGGCATCATTGCAGGCAAAAAGATCAACGTCCTCCCAAAGTTTGTCGCGCCTGAAAAGCCGGCCGAAGAAGCTACTCCCGAGGCCGAGCCTATCGCAGAAGCAGTCGAAGTCGAAGAGGCTCGCGAAGAGGAGATCACCGAATCTGCCCCCATCGCCACCGAAGACTCGAGCGAAGAAAAAGTGGCGAACGAATAGCATTTCCGTATAACCAAAACAGCCGCCCTCAAGCGGCTCGTTTTTTTTGCTATAGTTATCCCATGCGCATCCTCATTACGACAGGCATATTCGAGCCCGAATCCGGCGGGCCGGCGACCTATGCTCCGCGGCTTGCGGCACTGTTCGTCGAAAAGGGTATTGAGGTAACGGTCGCCACGTACTCGGATATGGCAGATACTCAGAAGGATGGTTCATATCCATTTAAGCTGGTGCGTGTCGTGCGTGGCAATAAGTTCTTCAATCGCATCCGATTTTTCTTCGCGTGTTACGCTCATATGCGCTGGTGCGATGTCGTCTATACTCTCGATTGGTTTGCTGCCGGATTGCCCGTCACACTTGCGGCATGGGTGGTCGGTAAGCCGTACATCGTGCGCATCGGAGGTGATTATGCATGGGAGCAGAAGTATCTCGAATCTGGCGCGCCGCCCCTATCGCTCAAGGATTTCTACGTGCGGCGCATTCACAGACAGGGTATATACGCGATTTATTTTTTTGTCATACGCGCCATCCTGCGCAGTGCAGTGCATATAGTCTTCAATTCCGAATCACAACGCGCGCTCTATGCGCATTACTACAATCTTCGCTTCGACGCGACGTCAGTGATAGCAAATCCTATCTCACGCGACAATCTAGCTAGTATCACGCGCGGTATTCCAACCAAAGAGATTGTGTATTGGGGGCGGCTCATCGAGATGAAAAACGTCTCGTCGCTGATCCGCGCGTTTGCCCAAGCCGCGTTGCCTTTTGAGTACACGCTCTCCATCATCGGCGACGGTCCGCAGAAAGAGCTGCTGCAGACATTGATCAACGAGCTACAAATCGCCAATCGAGTGAATATGCTGCCTGCTATGCCGCGTGCGGCGGCCTTGGAGCGTGTCAAAGATGCACGGGCGTTTGTGCTCCCGAGCTGGACCGACATCTCACCCAATCAGGTATACGAAGCGATCGCGATCGGTCTGCCGTCCATAATCACACAGGAGAATTATCTACCAATCCGCGATCAGTTTCCCGAGATGATCGATCCGCACTCAGTCGACGATATCGCGCAGAAGCTCTCGATGCTCGCCGACGATGTGCGGTACGCCGATTTTGCGGCACGTTTCCATGCAATTCATATTGATCGAGATTGGGATGTGGTCGTGCGTGAGTATACCGAACTCTTCAAGATAATGATCGGTATGCCAGATGACGAAAGCCTGACCGACGTCGTCACTGAGTCTGTCGATGTCAGACCTCGACAAGAGATACGGGTATTGCAGATTAGTGCCGACAGATCGAAGCGGGGGATTTTGTATCCCGACTCTCCCGCAGTCGAAAGACAAAAGGCGTATGGGGAATATTTTGAAGCACTCGATATCATAGGCTTTTCGCTCGTCGGCGATAAGCGGATGCCGTTTAAGGCATCGCCGAAAGTCTGCATCTATCCTACGCGTTCGACATCAAAATTGTTCTATGGCATCGACACTATCCGTATTGCGCGTAGACTCCAGAGACCCAATGTGATCTCGGTACAGGATCCTTTTGAGACGGGGCTTTTGGGTATGTGCATGGCGATCGCGATGCGTGTGCCGCTACATGTCCAAGTTCACACGGATTTTCTTGCTCCTGCATATGCGCGGCATTCGCTGCTTAATAAGGTACGTGTGTTTATCGCTTGGATTGTGGTGCGGTATGCGACGCGGATTCGCGTGGTCTCCAATCGCCTCAAAGAAGGTCTCGAGAGGGATTGGGGGATTCGAGTGCCGGTTACCGTTCTGCCCATTTTTGTCGATATCGGACGGATTCAGCATGCAGTGCCTGATCCGATGTTCACGGGTCGTCTCGGGTGGGGCAAGTACAAGGTGTTGGTGGTGGCGCGACTGGAGCCAGAGAAGAATGTGGCTCTTGCGATGCACGCGTTTACCCAGGCAGCACCGAAAGACGCATATCTCATTATCGTCGGTGATGGGAGCGAACATGGGCGTCTGGTGATGCTTGCACACACGCTGGGTATCGCGGATCGCGTCGCATTTGAGGGAGAGAAGGATAGTACACCATACTACGCGTTTGCTGATTTGGTGCTTGTCCCGTCCTTGTACGAGGGATACGGTGTTGTGATCGTCGAGGCGCTCGCGTCAGGCAAAACCGTTATTTCGACCGATGTCGGCTGCGCGCGTGAGATGGGTGCCACGGTCGTGAAGCCGCAGGATTTTGCGCAGGCGATCAGGCAATGGTTTGTTGTGCCGGAGGATCGCCCACGTGGCAATCATCTGGACAAGTATCCGTACCAAAGCTTCGAAGAGTACGTAAAACGGTACGCTGAAGACATCGCGGCGAGTACTTCTTGACTACTGCGCCCCATTCATAGTATGGTTGCGTCAGAGATCAGATCTTAAAAAAGGGAAGGGCTGCTATGACTGAGTCAGAAATCCCGAAATCTTTCTCCAATATACTTCCTCCTCTGGAGGCACCTTTCAGTGCTGAAAGATATTTCAAAGGTCAGCCGGGCTTATGGGTCCATCCGAGCTTTCTGAGTCGGGTTGTTGCCAAAGTAAGAGGCGATGTCGAAGGAGACGATTTTCTATACCTTATCGGATATAGCCCCCAAGACATATGTGCTGCAAAGGGATGGGGAGCGTCGCTCTTGAGTAGTAAAGAGATTGAAGCATGTCTTCCCGAGGGACACCTGTTCACTGAAAGATTGATTTGTCGGCTGATCAAGCAGGTAAAGGACGGTGATATCAATCTGGTCCGAGGCACGTATCAACTCTTTTTACCTGATTCTTTGGTCACTCTCTTCTGGAACAAAGAGGGTCCACAGCCACGCTGGTGCGTCAATTCTCGTGAGCGTACCGCGAATGAGAATCTGAAGGTACAGATCGACTTTGTGTTCGTGTCGAGAAGTATACGTTTCACCTAGATCTAGCGGTCCCATCGCTGGATTGGCCAAAGGCCCATACCCCGCCCGTCTAGGGCGGGGTTCCTTTCATACCCCGCCCCTCTGGGGCGAGGTGGTTGATTCGGGGAATTTTTTAAGAAAATGCAAGATGTTGCGCATTTGATGCATAGTGAGCATAATGCAAATAATACGTATGACCGCGCAAAACCCCCTCATCGGTTTCATTGGGCAGGGCTGGATCGGCAAGCATTATGCCGACGATTTCGAGCATCGGGGCTTCCGGACGGTCCGGTACGCGCTTGAGGAGCCGTATCGAGCCAATAAGGACAAGATTAAGGATTGCGATATTGTCTTGATCGCGGTGCCAACCCCGACCACCCCTGAAGGGTTTGATTATTCGATCGTCGAGGATGCCGTCGGGCTCGTCGGCGAGGGGAGGATCGCCGTCATCAAATCGACCATCCTTCCCGGCACTGCCGAAGCGATCCAAAAGAATTGCCCCAAGCAGATCGTGCTCTTCTCTCCCGAATTTTTGAGCGAGGCGACTGCTGCCTATGATGTCGCTAATCCCTTTTTCAATATCGTTGGTCTGACGCAGGACACCGATAAGCAGCGTGCCGCGGCTGCCATCCTCCACTCGACTCTGCCGAAGTCTCCCGCATCGATCACGTGCAAGAGTGTCGAAGCAGAAATCATCAAATACACGCACAATGGCAGCGCGTATACGCAGATCATGTTTTTCAACATGATGTACGATCTCGCGACCGGGCTTGGTGCGGATTGGAGTGTCATACACAAGGCGGTGCTCGCCGATCCGTTCATTCCGAATCGCTATGCACAGCCCGTGCACAAAAGCGGACGCGGCGCCGGTGGACATTGCTTCATCAAAGATTATGCGGCTTTGCGCGAGATCTACGAGAAGCGCTTCCCGGCAGATAAGATTGGTGTCGCCCTCATGCGTGCCCACGAACAGAAAAACATCGAGCTTCTGCGCAGTACCGGCAAAGACCTCGATCTGCTTTCGGGCGTCTACGGAGAGCATGTACTCGAACATATACCTGCTACACCACAGGCGTCTGCTGCTCCTGTGCCGGTCGCGGATATCCGATTGCTCATCTGTGCGCAATCGGCCGACGAGCGCGATCCGACGCTTGGATTTTTCCATGCCTGGGTCGATGAGCTCGCGCGCCGCACCAAGCATGTGTCGATCGCGTACCTGCAGGGCACGGCGAAAGGTCTGCCCGACAATGTCCGTGCTTTCTCGCTCGGTAAGGATACGCTGCGTGGTCCGCGTTTTTGGAAGCGCATGCGCTACACCGTGCGCTTTTGGTGGTATGCGTGGCGCTACGCTCGCGACTACGACACCGTGCTCGTCTATATCAATACCGAATACATGATCCTCGGGGGGCTTCTCTGGCGGCTCTTGGGCAAGAAGACCGCCCTCATTTCCAATGCACAGGAGAAGCGGTGGAAGATACGCATCGCAGCGCGTTTTGCCGACGTCGTCTTCTATACAGACGATCGTGCCATGGCCGCAGGCTTCTCTCATGCGCAAGAGATACCGGCAGGCATCGAGACGAGAGTGTTTGCACACTCAGCGCGTACGGCGCAGCCGAGGTCGCTGCTCTTTGCCGGACGCATCGCGCCAGAAAAGCATTTGAATACCATCATCGATGCAGTGACGCAGGCTGCACAGCAGGCTGCCGGGTTGCGACTCGACATATACGGGACGGCGGTCATAGAGAGCGATGCAGCGCATGAAGCAGCATTACGTACGCGGCACAAGGCTCACGAAGAGCAGGGTTTGATCGCGTTTGCTGGTGCTGTACCGCATGCGCAGATGCCGGGCGTGTATGCCGCGCACGACATCTTTGTACACGCAGGGTCTGTGAGTGGTTTTAATAAAGCGCTCTTTGAAGCAATGGCCGCAGGATGCCTCGTCGTGACGTCTGAACCTAGTATGAAAGGTGTCGTACGTGATGATCTTTTCGTCGCGGAATCATCGCCTGAATCATTCGCTGTAGCGATCCGCGCAGCGCTCAAGCTTTCTCCAGAACAGCGGGCGCGCGAAGCCGCTGCGCTGCGGGCATACGTCGAGCGTGAGCACTCGCTCTCGGTCATCATCCCGCGTCTATTTGAAGCGATTTACCCCACGAGCGGCAGCGCCCGTGCAATCGGCGTATGATAGGTCTCGTGCCCGAGAAGTATCGGTTGCTAGTGCGGTACGGGATCACGGGCGTCTTTGGTGCGTTCGTCCAAGTATGTACATTGTGGGCGTGGGTCGCACTTCTGGGCTTGCGGGAGCAGTACCTCTGGGGTGTCGTGGTCGGTTTTTGTACGGCGCTCGCGATTACGTTTCCACTTCAAAAGTATTGGAGTTTCCGGGATGGTGCGCATCATCGCGCGCCGCGACAATTCGTGTGGTACACACTGATCGCGCTTGCATCGCTCTTTATCAATACCTTCTCGCTTTCGGTCACAAAAACGATTCTCGAAAGCACACACGTCGACTTCTTCCGTATTTGGTACCTCGTCGCCGAGACAATCATCGTCTCGGGCGTGGCTCTCCTGAGCTTCCTCATCAATCGCGCGATTACGTTTCGGCAGCACACTCAAGAAGACAACAAAAACCAATAAGGGCTCGTCCATACATAACGTACCCGTTATGTATGGACTACACTTATGGGCCCGTTCATTTTGTGTTGCAGTTATTTATGAACGGGACCTAAGTTCAAGATCCGTGCCTCAGTGAGAGAATTTCTTGCCTCCGAGGGGCTCATGGGGTACTATCCTGCCATGTCCAAGACCGTCATATTGATGCCGACGTACAACGAGCGGGAAAACATCAAGCTTATCGTCCCTGAGATATTTGCCAGGCATCCGGATCTGTATATCACCGTTATCGACGACAATTCTCCCGATCGTACCGATGATGCGGTGCGCGTGCTCATGAAAAAGTACCCCAAGCTCTCGCTTTTGAGCAGACAGAAAAAGGAGGGGCTCGGTATGGCATATAAGCATGGCATACGCCACACGCTCGCACAGGGCGATGTGGGTAAGATCATCACCATGGATGCCGATGGTACGCACGATGTCGGTCATCTCAAAGATCTGCTCAAAGCGAGCGAGAAGTATCAGCTTGTCATTGGTTCGCGGTATGCGTCTGGCGGCGTGGTCGGTCAGTGGGTGCTCTGGCGACGCATTCTTTCGCGCGGCGGCAACTTCTATGCGCGCATGCTTTCAGGTATGCCCGTGCATGATATGACAGCCGGTTTTCTTGTGCTCTCGCGCACGCTGCTCGATCGCCTTGATCTCGACCGTGTCCCGGCATCCGGTTACGCCTTTCTCATTGATCTCAAATACCATGCGATTCGCGAAGCGCACGCGACGGTCAAAGAAGTGCCGATCAATCTCAAGGCGCGCCGCGAAGGGGAATCAAAGATTTCTTCACACGTGGTGCGCGAAGGCGTGCTATTGCCGTGGCGGCTTTTGGCGCGACGCCTCAAGGGGTATCATCCGTTGGGTAATGCGTCCGACACGCTTCCATTTTCGTGTGCGGTCTGCGGATCGCCCGAGATTCGCTTCTACTGCCACAAGCGCGGATATCGGCTCTTCCAATGCAAAGACTGTGATCTCGTATTTGTGTACCCGATGCCGTCGAATCTCGAAGCGATCTACGGCGAAGAGTATTTCCACAACGTCGACCAAAAAGAGTCACACGGCTACACCGATTACGACAAAGACAAAGAGCCTATGCGTGCCGCATTTGAATGGGCGCTTGGAAAGGTCGAGGCGAAGGTCGGCGGTCGAAAGATTTTCGACATAGGTGCGGCGACAGGCTATTTCCTCGATGTGGCGCGTGATCGCGGCTGGAAGACGCAGGGGAGCGAGGTCTCTGCATATGGCGCCAAGGAAGCGGCAGAACGCGGACATGGCATGATCCTCGGCGATGTCACCCATATGACCAATCTGCCCAAGGTGGATGCGGTGACGATGTGGGATGTCATCGAACACGTCGCCGATCCGGTGGCGCTTGCTGCAGCAGCCAATCGTATGTTGCCCAAAGGCGGTATCCTGGTGATAAATACACCCGATGTGGGGAGTGTGTGGGCGCGCTTGCTCAAAGGCAAATGGCAGCTTCTCGTGCCGCCTGAGCATGTGCATTACTACGCGCGTCGCAACATGAATATGCTCTTGGGTCAGGCTGGTTTTGAGCTCGTCGAATCCTCACGTATGGGCAAGACCTTCTCGGTACCATATGTATTCAAAATGCTTTGGAGCTGGCAGGGGCTCGCGATGTGGGACGTGCTCGCGCGCATGACCGACAACAGTATATTCCGCTGGATCAAGCTTCCGATCAATCTCCGCGACAATATGTTTGTGATCGCGCGTAAGGTGCATGATGTCTGATTTCTACCAGCGCTATCTCGGAGTCATACTCGTCGCGGTGCTTGCGGGTGCATTCACGCTCGCGCCGCAGCTCATACTCTACCGTTCACTCGGGGATCAGTATGCCGGCATCCGGCAGGAGATGAACCCGGACGAGGGATACTACATGACGCGTCAGCACGATGTGCTCGACGGCTATCCGACTCTGGGTAATCCGTACCTCTACGAACACAAGGACGAACCAGGTCTGCAGGTATGGATCCCTGATGCGTTGCTTGCGTGGGGGAGCGACCTCCTCTTTGGCGATGTACACGATGGACAGATGTTTTGGGACCTCGTGCTTCCTGGTGTCATTGTCGTACTCACGTATATCGTCGCGATGCTCTATACCCGTGAGCACCTGATCAGTATCGTGCTCTCAGGATTTGCATCGATCGGCCTCTATCTTGAAGTGTACAATCGCTCACCTTCACCGCAGTTCAATTTCATCTTTTATCTCGTCTTCCTCGCACTTTTCTTACAGGCAGTCATCACGCGCAAGCGCACATGGATGATCGCCGCGGCATTTTCGCTTGGCGCACTCTTCTATGTCTACACATACTACTGGACGTATGCGTTTGTATTGCTCGGCCTTTCTGGGGCGGGCGCTTTTGTATGCCTGCGCAGTGAGCGCATCCATGCTGTAATCGCCAAAATATCTGGTATCGGTCTCGTGCTCGGTATTCCGTATTTTTTGACACTTCGCGAGACGGCATCACTCCCGTATTATCAGGAATCGCTTGCGCGCGTCGGCATGATCACGACCTACTCGCCGTCGGGCATATTCATTGTATTCTCTGGGGCGGCAGTGCTTCTGCTTATGGGCGTCTTGTGGCACATGCGCATACTCGCACTCACGCCGCTCTCGCTTATCGCTGTCTCCGGTGTGCTCTCGGGAGTGATCGCGACCAATCACCATCTGGTGACAGGACTCAATCTCGAGTTTTCGACGCACTACCACTGGATATCGATGTATGCGGATTTCTTTGCGGTAGCCGTGTGTGTACAGGCGCTCTTGAGGCGTGTAGGATCATGGCGCGATTTCCTTGAGCAAGCGATACTGTCTTTCATTATTGCGTTTTCGATCGCGAGCGCTTTGCAGACTATGCAGCGGCAGATCGTGCCTTCGCCCGAGCTCATCGCATCACAGCGGTACGCACCGGTCTTGACGTGGCTCAATGAGTATACGAATAAGGATGACGTGGTGTATACGGATCAGATGCTCTCCAATATCATCCCTGCCTATACGCACAACAACGTATTCTTTTCGAGTGCTGCCGGTCTCTACATCATGCCGCAGCGCGAGATGCGTTCACGATTTCTCGCGGCGCACTATTTCGACACTGAGTTGACGCGTGATCGCATGACCGACGGACTCGCGATGGAACGCCAGGTCTATGGCAATTATTACATCGAAGTATCGGCACATACGCGCAGCCTCAACAAGCTTCGCCGTGTCTTGGGTCTTGAGCCATTGCCTATCGAACGCTATCCAGAGGCGGACATCCAGTTGCTTATTGAGGAATGGGGGGCTCAAAAATCCCGTTCGTTTATGCAGGTGCTTGCTGGCTATCGTGTCGATTATGTGATCTGGGATCGCGCCGCGCATCCGGAGTGGGATATCGATACCATCCCGGGACTGCGCAAAGTATTCGAGAGCGGGGACATTGTCGTGTATACTCCGTAAGCATGATGGCCAAGAAAAAGATTCTCCTCGTCACCCCCGTCTTTCCCATGCCGGAGACCGGGTGCGATCAGGCGGATCGTGCGGGAGGGATGCGAGAGCTCGTGCGGCTTGGATATGAGGTGACGGTGATTTCCAAGATAGGGGAATACGCCGATCGCGGCTATTTGAAATCGGCGGCAGAGAGTCTGGGGATACGTCTCATCACGGTGCCGTACAAATACAGTCAGCGAGGCATTTCAAGATGGCGGCGCATAGTCAATCATCTCGGCAAGCTTCGCAATCCGCTGTATCTCGACGGTGCTGCATACGAATATGCTGAGCGTGAGATTCAGCATGTGTACGCACAGGAGTTTGCTCGCGTACAGCCGGACATCGCATGGTTCGACTATTCTTACCTCTGGCCGCTGTATCATGTCGCGCGCAAGGCGGGTGTGCCGATCGTGACGCGTAGTCTCAATTTTGAGCCGACACACTTTCTCGAAGAGGAGGGGCACACTTTGATCAATTATCTCAAATACATCCCAAAGCTTTTGAGTGAGATCATTACCGTTTGGCAAAGCACGCTCATCCTCGCGCTCTCGCCGTATGAGGCGAGTGTGTACCGCCGATGGGGCGCACGGCGCATCATCGTGTTGCCGCTGCGCGGCCTGCCGCCCCTGATTCGAGACGATCACGAGATCCGGCACGGATCGCCATTGCATGTGTTTTTCATGGGATCGGGCTATTCGGTCGCGCACAATGAGCGTGGGCTCGATATGGTGTCGGGTGCCATGGCCAAGCGTGCGCAGCGAGAATGTCCCGGCGCATTTGTATTTCATATATCCGGTGCGCGGATACCGTCCAAATATCTCCCACGATTCAATGGCACTACCATCATCAATGAGGGATATATCGATGCCGATACGTTTGATGCATATATGGATAGCATGGATATCGCACTTTCGCCGACACCCAAATGGGTCGGCATGCAGCAAAAGGTGTACGAGCCGCTCTGTCGTGGTATCCCACTGATCACGCCGCGTTGTAATCTGGGCGACTACCCGTTCGTCGATGGTCAGCATTATATGGCGGCCGAAACCGAAGATGAGTACTTTGCAGCGCTCCTCACTTTACGCGATGCACATCTGCGTGCCACACTCTCGCATAATTCGATCACATCGGCCCGTGCACTTTTCACCTGGGAAGAAAACGAGCGGATTCTCAAGGAGGGAATGGAAAAATACCTAGATATGATACACTAAAGCCCTTATGGAAAAGAAACGAGCTTTGATTACTGGAGTGACGGGTCAGGACGGGTCGTATCTGGCCGAGCTTCTCGCCGACAAAGGCTACGACGTCTATGGATTTATGCGCCGCACGAGCGCAGATGTACCAGCTCCTATCGAGGTGCTCAACGACAAGGGTCTCATCAAGCTCATCTATGGCAATATGCGCGACCTTCCGACGATGCAGCGCGTACTCGACGAATCAAAGCCGGATGAGATATATAATCTCGCAGCACAGTCGCATGTCGGCGTGTCGTTCCTTTGTCCTGACGAGACGTGGGATGTCAATTTCCACGGCGTCGAGCGTTTGCTCAAAGAAGCGACTGACCGCAATAAGCAGGTGAAATTTTATCAAGCATCGACGAGCGAAATGTACGGCTCGACGCCGCCGACCCACACCGAGACGAGCGTCTTTTCGCCGGTGAGTCCGTATGCGGAAGCCAAGGTCAAATCGCATCGGCTCATTGAAGAGTATCGATCCAAAGGTTTCTTCACCTGTTCGGGAATTTTGTTTAATCACGAATCGCCGCGTCGCGGCAAGATATTCGTCACACGCAAGTTGACGCGCGCATTTGCCGAGATCAAGCTCGGGTTTCGCGAGAAGGTGGGTATCGGCAATCTCGAGGCCGGACGCGACTGGGGCTTTTCAGGAGACTACGTCCGTGCGATGTGGATGATGCTACAGGCCGACACACCGGATACCTATGTGATCGCCACGGGCAAAGCGCATACCGTGCGGGACCTGATCGAAGCGGTCGCGAAGTCCGTCGATATGCCGATTCACTGGGAGGGGACTGGGTTGCAAGAGGTGGGCAAAGATGCGCAGGGTGTCGTCCGTGTGGAGATCGATCCGCGATTCTACCGACCGCGCGAAGTAGATGCGCTCTGCGGCGATTGGTCCAAGGCGAAGCAGAAGCTCGGTTGGGAGCCCTCCGTCTCGTTCGAACAACTGATCGACATGATGATACAATCCGACATCCGAGAGATCGGGGCTGCGCATCGCGCGTAAATACTCGGAGTGTGTAATTAAGAATACCTGCGTACGAGCAAATCCTTTTTGGGGTCGCATATTTTTCTGCTGAAAAATTGCTCATGCTCGCGCCGTCGCGCTGCGCAAGACCCCAAAAAGGATTTGCTCGTACGCCCCGGCGTATGTTGTCCGCATCAAATCACCCCCGGATGACTTCAAAGCGGGGACAGGGGACGATGAATGCACCGCCACTCTTGAGGAAGTCTTGTTCGCGGCGTACGAATGATTCGATGAAGTGCCATGGGAGTACGAAGAGGTAATCGGGCTTCGCCTTGCGCATGTCTTCGTCTGAGGCAATGGGGATGTTGGTGCCGATCGTCTTGAGGCCATATTTTGCCGGCTGTCGCTCGGCGATACCGTCCAGAAGCGTGTGATCGATACCCCACCACTGCAAGAGGGTATTGCCCTTGGTGGATGCGCCATAGCCCCAGATCTTCTTGCCCTTGGCCTTTTCGGTGCGGAGGAAGGCGAGGGTCTGATCGCGCAGATCGCAGGATTTGCGGTAGAACGCGAGATACGTTTCCGGATCGTCCAGCTTGAGGTGCTTCTCATGATCGAGGATGGAGGCGACGCGAAACGCGGCTACGTCGCGATACGGAGCTGTGGCAAAGGTGCTCGCGTCCGCGCCTTTTTTGCGGATGTATACGCGGAAACTTCCGCCATTGATATCATTGAGCTGACAATCGACGATCTGGAAATGGTGGCGGTCGAGCAGGTGCTTGAGTGCAGTGAGACTGTAGTATTCGAGGTGTTCATGGCAGATGTTGTCGAAGGCGAGCTGTTCGAGCATGAGCGGCAGGTAGCTCATCTGCATCACCCACATGCCGTTATCCTCGAGCACGTCGTAGATATCTTGGACAAACGCATGCGGATCCTCCAGATCATAAAACATCGCGATCGAGGTGATGACCTTTGCTTTTTTGTACGGAGATTTGTGATAGGCGGCAGCGTTGAAATAATCGTTGACGATGAGGTCGGCATGCTGTTGTGAAATCTCCTTGTAGTCGTTGGGATCGTAGCCGATGCGCGCCGCTTCCTGCGGGACGTGCGAAAGGAGTGTGCCGTCGTTGCATCCGATATCGATCCACACATCGCCCACGCTTACACGCATGAGGCGCGCGGTGGATGTGGCGATCTGCTTGAGCTCCTCGACCATAGATTCGTTGGTATCCGATCGATACCAGTATTCGCGGTACATCTCATCTGAGGGTGCCGTGTGCGCGAGCTGTACCAGCCCCGAGAGCGGAGCCAGTGTCATCTCAAGCGGGACTTTTTGGCTTGCTGTCGGTTGCGCGCCTTTGGGCAAAAATCCTGAGAGGTAGAGATCGCCGAGCGAGAAGAGCGGCACGAGTGGCTCATTGGAGATGCGGCACGTAGTGCGCGGAATAATCTTTTCCATAGCGGTGGGATTGTACCATAGCGCCATCCTGCGGCACACCTTGTGCGATAGTCATTATCATTTTCTCGTTTTCGGAGTATAGTGATTCATATGGCATCGAAAAAGACAATCAAAAAACCAGCTGTCAAATGGATCGCAACCTCAGGCGGGTTTGACCCTCTCCATATCGGGCATGTGCGTATGCTCAGAGAAGCCCGTGCGCTCGGCGATAAGCTCGTCGTCATCCTCAACAACGACAACTGGCTGCGCAATAAGAAAGGCTTCGTATTTATGCCCGAGAAAGAGCGTATGGAATTACTGGAAAGCTTCCCATTCGTGGACCGCGTCGTCTTGAGTGATCACAAACCGGATGATCCCGATCGATCCGTCGTACGGGCGCTCAAGAAGCTCAAGCCTGCCGTCTTCGCCAACGGCGGCGATCGGTTTGGCGACAATATTCCCGAGGCAAAGGCCTGCGCCGCGCTCCACATCAAGACGGTGTTCAATGTGGGAGCAGGCGGCAAGGTGCAGTCGTCTTCCTGGATGGTGCGCGATGCGATCCGTGCGAGTGTGCGCAGCGTGCGCCCGTGGGGCGAGTTTTACGGCTGGAACAAAGGCGTCAAATGGTACCTCAAGACACTCCATATCAAACCAAAGAAGCGCCTGAGTTTGCAGTATCACAATCAGCGTAGTGAATATTGGATGCTCGTCGAGGGCGATGCGACCGCGACCACGGGCACCCATGGCGCGCCGCTCACACAGACCAAGCTCGTCAAAAACGAGATATTCCATGTACCGCTCGGCACAATTCATCGCCTCGAATCCAAGAAAGGCGGCGTGGTCGTCGAGATCGCGATAGGGGACTTTGATGAAAATGACATCGTACGTATTGAAGACGATTTTGGAAGGCATAAGGTGAAATAAAGCCGTCATGCGAATACTGATTATCACGCAGGTAGTCGATAGTATGGATCCGGTCCTTGGGTTTTTTCTTGATTGGATCGCGCTTTTTGCACGCGAGTGCGAAGAGGTGCATGTAGTGTGTTTGCGCGAAGGGAGACATGCTTTGCCGCACAATGTGTCCGTCCATTCACTCGGCAAACCCTCTTCTGATGAAGCTTCTCCGGGCAAGGGGATGCGGTTTTTTTCTAGGATCGGCTACATCGTAAAATTGTATTGGTACCTCTTGGTCTTGCATCGTCGCTACGACGTCGTGTTTGTCCATATGAATCCGGAGTATGTCGTCTTGGGTAGCCTCTGGTGGCGCATGTGGGGCCGGAGGATCGGTTTGTGGTACGTGCATTCGAGTGTGACGAAGCTTTTGCGTATAGCCGAGAAACTTTCTGATATCATCTTCACTACGTCGCCTGAGAGCTTCAAGATTCCCTCGGGAAAAGTCCGTATCATGGGGCATGGCATTCCGGTCGGACTTTTTTCGCCATCGCGCGAAGTGCGGGGCGACGACTTGCGCATCGTGACGGTCGGTCGCGTATCAGAGACCAAGCGTATACGGGAGATGATTGATGCACTCGATGAGCTGTACCGTCGAGGTGTGCGATTCACATTTACGATCGTTGGCGCTCCCGTGACCGACGCAGATAAAGGGTATCAGCGTACCTTACACGAAGAGATCGCGCGCCGTCCGTATTTGATCACTTGTACGGGGCCTGTGGAGCATGCTGATATCCCGCATATCCTCGCGCGTGCCGACCTCTCACTCAATCTGAGCGCCACTCAAAGCATGGATAAGGCAGGACTCGAGAGCTTCGCCGCAGGGGTGCCTCTCGTCTCGTCCAACCATGCGTATCAGGGTGTACTTGAGCCAATGGGGCTCTATTGCGCCGACAATCAGCCGATGACCATCGCCGATGCGATCGGGCGCTATCTCAAGCATCCCGATAAGGAATTCCTATCTGCTTCGTTGCGCACTTATGTCGAGAAAGAGCATTCCTTGTCGCGCTTGATTCCGGCTATAATGCGCACATATGTGCGGAATTAATGGATTCAGTTGGGAAGATCGCGCGCTCATCGACAAGATGAACGACGCGACGAAGCATCGTGGTCCCGACGGGACAGGTGCCTTTTGTACCGAAGGTGTATCGCTCGGGCACAATCGCCTCGCAATCATCGACCTGCGTCCCGAGGCTGCCCAGCCGATGACGAGCGCTGACGGTGCGACGACGATTGTCTTCAATGGCGAGATATACAATTTCAAAGAACTCAAAAAAGAACTATCGGACTATCCGTACCGGACGACCGGTGACACCGAAGTGATCTTGGCAGCGTATCAGAAGTGGGGGAGCGAGGCGTTTACGCGGCTCAACGGCATATTTGCATTCGCCTTGTGGGATGCTACGCAAAAGAAGCTCATGCTCGTGCGCGATCGCCACGGCGTGAAGCCGCTGTATTACCACTACGATGGCAAGCGCCTCATCTTTTCTTCTGAGATCAAAGCGATCCTTGAGCATGATGTGGCGCGTGAGCTTGATCGTGATGCCTTCATGCACTATCTGCGCGTGCTCTACGTGCCGGCGCCACAGACCATGTTTAAGCAGGTCAAAAAGCTCCTGCCTGGACACATGCTGACGTTTGAGAACGGCGCGATATCCGATGCGTCATTTGTCGATATACAGCGAGATGCCTACAGGGGGCGCGTGACAGACAGTGCACTCTGCGAAGTCATCGACGCCGCCGTCTTGCGCCAGCTTGTCTCCGATCGGCCGCTTGGCATCTATCTTTCGGGCGGATTTGATTCGTCGATCATACTCGATAGTGTCTCAAGAGTCCGCGATTCGATCAATACGTTTAGCGTCGGATTTGCACTCGGTGCGGATGAGACGCCGGAAAAATACAACACCGATCAAGCGCTTGCGCGTCGCACGGCTGCACACTATGGCGCGACGCATCATGAGGTCATGCTCAGCAGCGATGAGGCGGCGGACCTTTTTGAATCGATGGTATGGCATCTCGATGAACCGATTGGCAATCCGACCGCGATTCCGATGCTCCACCTGGCGCACTTCACCAAACCTCTCGCGACGGTCGTCTGCGGTGGCGACGGGGGAGACGAGCTCTTTGGTGGGTACGAACGGTATCGTTTGAGTCTGCTTTCTTCGTACTATCGTATGCTCCCGTCGGCCCTGCGTACTGTAGGTGACAAGCTCAACGGGTCGGTGGGGAAGCTCGATACCGTACCCGGCGTCGATCGTTTTGCGCGCTTTCTCTTCCAAAAAGACGAGGCGCTCAATAAGGTGCTACAGCCCGGATTCGACCTCGATGTGACACGTCGTTTCTTTGCATCGACATTCTTCCCCGGTCCGATGAAGGGGAGTTTTGAAAAGGTGTTTATGGACACCGACCGCCAGTCCTGGCTCATCGACGAGAGCCTCATGCGCACCGACAAGATGTCGATGGCGAGCGCGATTGAAGCGCGCGTGCCGTTCCTTGACAACGAGGTGGTTGCCTTCGCCACACAAGTCCCGCGCTCACAGAAGCTCACACTCACGCAGTCCAAGCGCATGCTCAAGCGCGCCTTTCGCGGGCGCTTACCCGAATACCTTTATCACGAGCCCAAACGCGGATGGTTTGCCCCGGCAGGTGTGTGGCTGCGCCACAAGCGCTTTGGGGCACTCGCGCGCGAGATTCTGAGCCCCGATTATTGCGCGGCGACACGGGGTCTGTTCAAGTGGGACGAGATAGGGGCCATGCTCACCGCGCACCAAGATTCGCGCGAATACCACCTCACTATGCTCTGGGCACTCATAGTCTTCCAGTCCTGGGCGAAGCAGTATCGTATTCACCTCTGATCCCGCATAAAGGCTTCATTTTGTTTTTCCGTTGATATGGTATAATGTCGAATATGTCTTCCAAAGCTCTTACGTATGCGATTGAAAAGGCTCAAAAGCTTCCTGACGCTGATCAGGAGCGTATTGGTCGTGAATTGAGTGCCTATATCGATAATCTCCATACCTTACGCGCTGAGCTTGCGGCGGGTATTCGTTCGCTTGATGCGGGTCTCGGCAAAGAGCTCACCATTGAGGATTTTCTAATACGCGCTCACGCCGAACATGCCAGATCATAAGTTCACAGTTATCTGGTCTCCAGAAGCCGATTTCGATTTGCTGGAGATTTGGCGTTGGGGTGCGAAGCATTTCTCCTCTGAGATAGCAGACGCCCATGCTCAAGATATTTTAAGATTGACCGCAAATCTTCAAGACGCACCGCTTCTCGGGCGTTCGCGCGACGATCTCTTGGGAGGTATCCGCTCTGTAGTGGTCTATCCGACGTTGTATTTTATCGTGTTACCAAGGATGCGATCGAGATCGTTCGTGTCGTGGATGGTAGAAAAAATCTCGCGGCGATTTTCGCACGTGAGAATAGTAATGGGCAATAATGTGCCTCCGCTTTCGCGAGGGCGAGCCCGAAGGCATCTGTACAACCAT
>Ga0194120_10001395_pt1 | contig 44219 bp, 51 predicted proteins | sample TA2MahCa65mmetaG_FD_148642 | JGI IMG/M metagenome (GOLD analysis project Ga0194120, IMG submission 148642) | Freshwater microbial communities from Lake Tanganyika, Tanzania - TA2015019 Mahale Deep Cast 65m | ecosystem: Environmental > Aquatic > Freshwater > Lake | place: Tanzania: Lake... | reverse complement strand
GAATAAATCAAAGAAATACTTATATTTAAATATTACTAATTATTAATAATATCATGATTTATGACCTAGTTATAATTGGTGCAGGAGTTACGGGATTAGCAAGTTCGATGTATGCTGGAAGATTAAATTTAAAGACATTAGTTTTAGGAATGAATTCCGGCAATGAATTGCCAATTGGAGGGGTAATAACATTAACTGAAGTTGTAGAAAATTATCCTGGATTCATTAGATTAACAGGAAATGAATTATCTGAAAATTTGAGAAAACATGCTCTAGATTATAAAGACAAAGTTGAGATAAAAGAAGAACTAGTTATAGATATTAAAAAAAATGGAAATTGCTTTAGCGTAATTACAAGCAAAAAAAAATATTTTACAAAGACAATTTTATTTGCTACAGGAACAAAATGGAGAAAGCTTCCAATGAAAGGTGCTCTAGAATTTGAAAAAAAAGGTGTAACATATTGCGCATTATGTGATGCAGCATTATATAAAAATAAAATAGTTGCTGTAATCGGGGGAAGTGATTCAGCTGCAAAAGAGGCTTTATTATTATCAGAATTTGCAAAAAAAGTTTATATAATTTACCGAGGAGAAAAAATAAGACCCGAGCCAATAAATGACGAGAGAATTAAAAAAAATAAAAAAATAATTGTGATAACAAAGACAAACATTAAGGAAATAAAAGGAGATAAATTTGTAACTCATGTTATTCTTGATAATAAATTCCAAGGAAAAAACATTTTAAAATTAGACGGTGTTTTCGGAGCAATTGGAAGTGATCCTTTAAGTGAATTAGCTAAAAAAATTGGAGTTAAGTTAAATGAAAAAAAAGAAATAATAATTGATCACAAAAGTTCAAAGACAAATGTTCAAGGAGTTTTTGCAGCAGGAGATGTTGTTGATACTGACTTTAAGCAGGCAATTACAGGGGTAGCAAAAAGAGTAACTGCAGCACACTCTGCTTATAATTATATTAATGAAAACAATTTTATTTGTACAACACAAGATGAACATAATTAAATAAAAATAAAACTTATTAAAATAACAAAAACAACCCCGATTAATAAATAGAATGCATTTAATTTATTATAATGCTCATGAGTTTCTGGAAGTAAATCACTTGCTCCAATATAAATAAAGCTTCCTGCAGCGATTGCAATTAAAATTCCCAATATTTCTTTGCTTACATCATTAAAAAAGTATAAAGTTAATAATGCTCCTAAAGGTGTGGCTATTGCAACAAAAAATGATAACAATATTGATAGAGATTTTTTGAATTTCGAATGTAATAAAACAGCCATTGATGTTATTCCTTCAGGAAGTTCATGTGCAACAACTGCTAATGTAGTAATTAATCCGAGCTCGTTAGAAACTTCAAAGCCAGCTGCAATTACGATTCCATCTATTAATGAATGAAACCCTAAACCGATTATTGCAAGTTTTCCGACTGAATGTTCTCTTTCGCTCGGCTCGTGATATGGATGGTGAATAATAAAATGTTCAAGTAAATAAAATATTAAAAAACCAAGCAAAACATATAATAATGAATTTTTATTTAATTCTAAACTTTCTGGGATTAAAATTATTAAGCCAAATGCAATTAAAACCCCTGCTGAAAAACTAACTAAATAAATTGAGTATTTTCTCGAGAATTTTTCTGCAAATAAAATTATTAAAATTCCCAAGATTGTTGCCAATCCTGCAATACTGGAATAAATTATTGTGTTATTAATTTCCATTAGATCTTACAGATTTTGCATTTTTCCCTTACCCTCTGCTTTGCTATCTCCAATGCAACATCCCTTAATTTTATTTTTCTTTTAAATGATTCTTTTAATACTAATTCTGTATTTTTTGTGATTTTTTCCTCGACCATTTTAAACATTTTTTTCTTTGTTCCATTTATATATTCAACATAGCTTGATATAACCCCGCCGGCATTAGCAACAAAATCAGGAATAACTAAGATATTTTTTTTATGAAACATTTCTTCAACTTCATTTGACATTGGAATATTGCTTCCTTCAACGATTATTTTGGCTTTAACATTATTTACATCGCTTATCTTGATTAAATCCGGAACAGCCGCTGTAATTAAAACATCTGAACTTATTTCAATTATCTCCTCTGATTTTTTCTTTATTCCGGGATAATAAATTACACTTCCTTTCTTATTTTTTATTTCTTCTAATTTATCAAGATCAATGCCTTCTTTATTGTATAAACATCCTTGAGAATCACTTACAGAAATTAATTTCATTCCTGCTTCTGTCAAAAATTTGCATGCAAAGCTTCCAACATTTCCAAAACCTTCTACAGAGAATGTTATTTTTCTTGGATCTTTTTTAAGAAATTTTAATGAGGTTAATACTGCCTTGCTTACTCCAAATCCAGCACCTCCAAGTTCGTGGGGAATTCCACCTAATTTTTCCGGCTTTCCTGTGCATACTTTTTTGTTTTTTAATGTTTTTGAGAAAACTTCCATTTCATGCTCAGCTGTATTAATATCAGGGGCTGCAACATATAATTTTGGGCAGTATTCCTTTATTGATTCTGCAAATGCCTTAATTATCTCATCTTTTTTTTCCTGTGAAACTGATTTAACATCTAATGTAATGCCAGATTTAGCACCGCCAAATGGAAGGTCTGCAATTGCTGTCTTCCATGTCATTGTTCTTGCTAATCTAAAAACTTCTTCTTTATTAACAGTTGATGTAACCCTTATTCCGCCTTTTCCAGGCCCTAATGCAGTCGAATCTATAACCAAATAACCTTGCATTCCAACTTTTGGGTTATAAGTTTCAAGAACTTTTTCAGGTCCAAATTCGTCAAAATTTATCATATCACCTCAAATAAATTCATTTTTTAATATTTAAATTAATATGTAAACCTTATATATTTAAATGTATCTTAATTAATAATGAAATCAATAAAAGTGCCAAAATATAAATTTAAGCAAATGAAAAAAGAATTAAAAATTTTAAAGGATTCAAATTTATATAAAAGATTATTGGAATTTAAAATAAACATAAATAATGGAAGAAAATATAATTGAGAAGATTTGTGATTTTAATAATAATGTTTTTATTATTTATTTTCTCATATAATAATCGACTAAAGCTTTAACTGCTTTAACTGCTTCATCAGGAAAAGTAAAATTAGCAATATTATTATCCTCTAATGATCTTTTTAAAACATCTGTAAACTCCCCGCCTGTTGAAACAACGATTATCGGTTTTTTCTTTAAATCATTTGCTTCCGTTATTATGTCCAGAATAGTTGTATCAATTAAAGGAGTTTGATAAAGAACAATTAACAAGATAACATCAACATTATTGTCATTTAAGCATGTTTCTATTGCTACTCTATATCTTTCAGTTGTTGCATCTCCAACCAAATCAATTGGATTCCCTATAATCACAATATCAGGCATCTGCTTTTTTAATAATAATTCATTTTTCTTGTCTAATTTAGCAAGTTTTAAATTATTTTTAATTACAGAATCAGCTGTTAAAATTCCATAACCCCCTCCATTAGTTATTATCTGTATTTTATCTCCTTTTGGGATAATTGTTTTTTCAAGTATTCTTGCAAAGTTAAACATTTCTTCTAATGAATCAGCATTAATAATATTTGCCTGCTTAAAAGCTGCATAATAAACCTGAGAATTTCCAGCTAAGGTTCCTGTATGAGAAATAACTGCTTTTGTTCCCTCTTCTGTTATTCCTGCTTTTATTGCAATTATCGGCTTAATCTTAGAAACTTTTTTTGCAATTTTAAGGAATTTTTTTCCATCTCTTACACCTTCTAAATACATGCAGATAACTTTTGTTTCTTTGTCTTCTCCTAAATAATCTAAAATATCACTTTCATCAACATTAGTTGCATTTCCATAGCTTATAAATTTTGAAATTCCATAATTTTGGCTTGTTGTTAAATCGAGAATTGCACTTCCTACAGCCCCTGATTGAGAAATAAATGAAATTCCCCCCGGCTTTGGCCTTTTTAACCTGTATCTTGGAATAAACATTGAATCAAGTTTTGTGTAAGCATCAAATGTCCCGAGACAATTTACTCCGATTATTTTTATTTTTAATTTATCTGCTAATTCCCTAACATCATTTTCTAATTTTTCATTCCCAATTTCCTTAAATCCAGAACTTATTATAACAACGTTTTCAATTTTCTTTTTTCCACAGTCTTTTAAAATATTTAAAACAAATTTTGCAGGAACAGCTATAATTGCTAATTCAATCTCATTTTGAATATCATTTAATGATTTGTAAACATGCTTATTTAAAATTTGATATGCATTTGGATTAACTAAAAAAATATTCCCGCGGAAACTTCCGTCTATTAAATTCCTAAAAATAACATGTCCAACTTTTTTTGGATCTTTTGATACTCCAACAATTGCTATGTTTTTTGCCTTGAAAAACTTGTTTAAGTCCATTTTTAATTATTATGGTAAATCATGGATATATTTAAATATTTGTTAAACTTTTAAAGATTATAAAAAAAGGAGGTAGATTAAGTCTACTTTTATGAAGATTTACAATGAATATCATGCTGAAAAGTTTTTGAGCAAATATCTTAATATTAACAAAAGCACATTAACAAAAAATGTAAAAGAAGCATTGGAATTTGCCAAGAAACATAAATACCCAATTGATTTAAAGATAATTTCTGATCAGGCATTGCATAAAAGCATGATAAATGGAGTAAGGATTGTTAATAATAATGATGAATTAATAAAGAATTATGAGGAGTTATTAAAAATTTCTAAATCAAGAAAATTAAAATTAGATGGAATAATGGCACAGACATATATTACTGGAAAAGAGGTTATAATTGGAGCAAAAAAAGATGAAACATTCGGGCATGTGATATTATTCGGGGGAGGAGGAATTTTCACAGAAGTTTTAAAAGATTTCAGCTTGAGAATTATTCCAATAAATGAAAAAGATGCTGTTGAAATGATTAAGGAAACTAAAGTTTACGAATTAATCAAGAATGAGAAAAACTTCAAGCAGGTTGTGAATTGTGTTTTAAAAATTAATGATATTATATTAAAAAATCCTGAAATTCTTGAGCTTGATATAAATCCATTAATCTTGAATGATAAAGGTGTTTTGGTTGTTGATGCAAGGATGTTAATGGATTAAATATTTAAAATAAAATCATGAATTGTCTTATAAGAATGAAGTTCATCTTCCTTAAACCATAATGGAATTTCTGTTTTTGCATCGTCTTTATTTCCTGAAGCGTGTATCAAATTTTTTACTTTTAAGTTATTTGAATTTGCATAATCTTTGGATAAATGTGCATAGTCTCCCCTTATTGTTCCGGGAGGTGCTTCATTTGGGTAAGTGCTTCCAACTATTTTCCTTACAACATTTATTGCATCTACACCTTCTAAAACCATTGCAATTACAGGGCCTTCTGTAATATAATCAAGAAGTATTTTCCAGACTCTTCCTCCGTGTCTTTTTGATATATCTTCCGAATAATGCTCTTTTGCAAAATTTTCATTTATCCATCGCATTTTCATTCCAATAATCTTTAATCCTGCTTTCTCAAATCTAGAAATAATTTCCCCGGACAAGCATCTGACAACTCCGTCTGGCTTTATTAATATTAATGTTCTTTCAGTCATAAATCTTTCTTAAAAAGATAATTTAAAAAGATTTTGGTTAACTTAAATAAAATTTTCTTTTGTTTTCTGGAAATCTCTCAATTGAATATCTCAACATCGTTCTAGGCATTTTCTTGTAATATTTTTTTAAGAATTCTTCCTCAATATTCAAGTTTCTTTTTCCAACTTCTCTCAACATCCAGCCGACTGCTTTGTGTATTAAATCATGTTTATCATTAATTAAAATTTCAGAGATTTTTAATGTATCGTCAAATTTATTATTTTTAATAAAGTTGAATGTCGCAATTATTGAGATTCTCCTTTCCCATAAATTACTTGATTTAGCCAAGTTATATAAAATATATTTCTCTTTATCAAATAAATAAGCTCCTAAAATCTTATCAGCGGTTAAATCAACCAAATCCCAATTATTAATATTTTTTAAATTATTCAAGTAAAATTTCACAATTTCTTCATTATTATCTTTAAACTTTTCAACTAAGATTAATAATCCAGTTAACCTATACTCATGAATCTTGCTGTTTATTAATTCTTTAATTTCGCTTAATTCAATTTTAGAATATTTCTTAGCTATTTTTCTCTGTTCTGGAACATTTATTCCCAAGAAAATATCGCCATAGCCATACTCTCCTTTTCCCGTCTTGAAGAATCTTGAAAATATCTTTGATTTTTCTCTGTTTTCTAATTTTCTTAAATCTTTTTCTAGATTATTTAACATATTAATAATTCATTGTTCTTTCTTTTCCGCCTTTCTTGTAAACTCTGAATAATCTTTTCATTCTTTTATCTCGTTTGCTTTTTCTTTTATCGTAGCTTGGTTCATCCATATTATTCACCCCAATTATAAAAAAATTAATTATTATATAAATTTATCCTAAACAATAATTATTTATTTTTTATAACTTTTTAATATATCATCTAATTTCTTATTTTTTCTTTTTATAGAAAAACCAATTTTATCCCTAAATCTTTTTAAATTTTCTTTCCCACCTATTCTTAATCTGTAACATAAACTATTTTTAAATCCTCCAATTCTTTTATCTATGTTCTGGATTTCAATACCTAAAGACTCTAATAATTTTTTAACTAAATAAATTAATTTTAAATTTGTATTAAAAAATCCGATAAATCTTGTAGATATTTTTGGTCTATCCAAATTAGAACCTGAAACATTTCCTTCTGAATCAAATAATCCTCTTAAAAAATTAGACTTTAATTTACTATTTGCTTTAACTAAAGAGTTTATATTATACTTGTTAATAAACTGCGCGGCCCTTAATGAAAATAAAGTAGACACAAACCTATCTGTATTATTTCTCTTTCGAAAAGAAACAGATAAACCAGACCATTTCTCTAAATTATCTTTAAAACACAAAGCGAAATCTTTATCCTTCACTTCTAAACCAATACAACCTTTCGTTATTCTGCCTCTAAACTTTCCAAATCCAAGATATCCATCCCCCTCAACAGCACCCAAAACATAGGCTAATTCATTTGATAGTTTATTATGATTTATTGATAAGAATTTACCTTGTGGATGATAACCCCTCTTAATCCAACCATAAACAGCATTTGCAGTTTTAAGTTTTAAAATTTTAGTAATCTCTTCATATGTAAAACCTTCTTTCCTTAATTCAAATGCTTTGATGTATTGTTCTCGAGAGTACATAAAATTATAAAGATATTTTTATTTATAAATAAAACTAGTGCGGTTGTCACATGGACACTTGGGAAATAATATATATTTTAAAGAATACATATAGAAAAATTTAAATATATTATAATAATATTATATTTATGGTTAACCAATTGTTATATTTTTATGGAACTGAATGTCATTTTTGTCATAAGATGGATCCTTTAATTAATAAATTAGAAAAAGAAACAAAACTAAAAGTAACTAAATTGGAAGTTTGGCATGATTCAAAAAATGCTGCTTTGCTTCAAAAACTAGACAATGGAAAATGTGGCGGAGTTCCATTTTTTTACAATGAAAAAACAAAAGCATGGATTTGCGGAGAATGTTCTTATTCTGAATTAAAGAAATGGGCAACTGGAAAATAAGATTTACTGGTTTAATTAACTTTTTCGAATGTTGTAATAATCTAAATAATTTCCTAAAAAATGAAGAAAATTTATATTTTGAAAATAAGACAAAAACACAAGAATTTTTAAAAAAGAAAAATATTATTATTGAAACAACTTCATTAATAAAAGAATATCCTTATTTAATAAATCATTACACTTTTACGGGCAAAGGGAGATTAATGTATAATCTAACAAAACCAATAAGATATTTTTTATAGCAAACTATATAAACTTCGTTTGATTATTATTTTATAAAAAGAGGTAGTGTAATTGAATAAAATATTGCTCGATTTAGATGTTTTAACTGTAGCTTTTTGGAAAGGAGATAAAAAAGAGATAGCTTTAAAATTTTTGAATAGAATTAAAAATCAAGAATTAATATTAATTACCCCTTATTCCCTCATAGAACTTGTTAATCTATGGAACGATAAAATTTTATCAAATAAAATAAATGATTTTTATGTTTTATATTCATCAAAGATTATATCTAAAATAGAAGTAGCAGAATTATTATCTAAAAATAGAATAGATGAAAAGAAAATAATATATAATCTAGAATCTCTTGGTATAAAAGATGAAGATTCGGTATTGGTTTTGATATGTTCTATATTTAATATGGAATATTTAGTAACATTTAACAGAAAGCATTTAAAGAATAATAAGGATAAAATAAATGGGGTATTAAATAAATATGGGCTTAAAACAATCAAGATTGTCGAACCAAACGAAGTTTAAGTCGTCTTCGTTTAAGGATTCTCATATCATTCAAAAATCTCTTAGACATTCCCTTCTTAATTTTATCAGCCAATTCTATTGGATCAATATCTTTTTTCATAACATTAATAAACACTTAACCTATTTAAAATTTTCGGATGGGAGAATATGCCAATAACAACTTTAGCTGATTTTAATGTACAAAAAATAGAAATATTAGATGTAAATGGAAATACAGATAATAAATTAATGCCAAAATTAAGTTCTAACAATATTAAAAAAATTTATGAAAATATGCTGATTACCAGATTGTTTGATGAAAAAGCATTAAGTTTGCAGAGACAAGGACGATTAGGAACTTATGCGCCAAACAAAGGGCAGGAAGCAAGCCAGATTGGAACTTCATTTTTATTAGAAAAAAATGATTTTGTTTTTCCAGCATTCAGGGAAAATGGGGTTTATATTACAAGAGAAATGCCTTTGGAGTTATTATTCTTATTTTGGATGGGGGATGAACGCGGCATGAATATTCCCAAAAATGTTAATATGTTTACTGTTGCAATTCCCGTTTCAACGCAGATTTTGCATGCTGTAGGATATGCATGGGGAAACAAAATTAAAAATAACAAAAATATTGTTTTGACTTATTTCGGAGATGGAGCAACTTCTAAAGGTGATTTTCATGAAGGATTAAATTTTTCAGGAGTCTTTAAACTGCCAATAATATTTATCTGCCAGAATAACCAATTTGCAATTTCTGTTCCTGTAAAAAATCAGACAAACTCAAAAACAATAGCACAAAAAGCAATTGCATATGGAATAAATGGAATACAAGTTGATGGAAATGATGTATTTGCTGTTTATTATGCCGCTAAAAAAGCAATTGAAGATGCAAAAAAAGGAATTCCAACTTTAATTGAATGTTTTACTTACAGATTAGGTGATCATACAACTTCTGATGATGCAAAAAAATACCGTGATGAAAAAGAATTAAATGAATGGAGCAAGAAAGATCCTTTATTAAGGTTGCAAAAATATATGTTAAAGAATAAAATATGCAATAATAATTATTTCAAAAATTTAGAGAATATTTCAAGAAAGAAAATAGATTTAGCTGTAAAAAAAGCTGAGAGTTATAAAAAAAAAGGAATTAATGAAATGTTTGATTATGTTTATGATAAAAAAGATGAGAGATTAAATGAAGAATTAGAATATTTAAAACAATTTTACTAAAATGGCAATAATGAATATGGTTGAGGCATTGAATTCTGCTTTAGATAATATTATGAAAGTTAATAAGAATATCATAATTTTAGGAGAAGATGTCGGAAAAGACGGCGGAGTCTTTAGAGTTACAGATAATTTATTCAAGAAATATAAAAATAGGGTTTTTGATACTCCTTTGGCTGAAACAGGAATTATTGGAGCAAGCATCGGATTATCATTAAATGGATTAAAGCCTGTTGCTGAGATACAATTTGAAGGATTTACTTATCCTGCTCTTGATCAATTAATTAATCATGCTTCAAGAATAAGGAACAGAAGCAGAGGAAGATTTTCATGCTCTCTAGTTTTAAGAAGCCCTTTTGGGGGCGGAGTAAAGGCATTAGAACATCATTCTGATTCTCCTGAAACTTATTTTGCTCATATTCCTGGATTAAAATTAGTTATTCCAAGCAATCCTTATGATGCTAAAGGATTATTAATTTCAAGTATTAAAGATAATAATCCTGTTGTTTTCTTTGAACCTAAAAAAATTTATCGTTCAATAAAACAAGAAGTTCCTGATAAAATGTATGAGATAGAATTAGGAAAAGCAAATATTCTGGTTGAAGGAGATAATTTAACATTAATTACTTATGGTTCCTGGGTTAAGGAAATTGTTGATATTGTAAATGAATCAAAATATTCAATTGAGGTTATTGATTTAAGAACATTAAAGCCATTAGATGAGAAAACAATTATAAATTCTGTAAATAAAACGGGAAGATGCTTAATAATAAATGAAGCACCAAGATTTTTGAATTACTCTTCTGAAATAATAAGCATAATAAATGAAAAATGTTTTAATAATTTAAAACATCATGTTGAAAGAGTTACAGGATTTGATACAATAATGCCTTTGCCAAAAAATGAAGATTATTATCTGCCAAATAAAGAAAGAATTAAATATGCAATTAACAAGGTGATGAGTTAATGGCATATGAATTTAAATTTCCAGATGTAGGAGAAGGAATTCAAGAAGGAGAAATAGTTAAATGGCTGATAAAAAAAGGTGATAAAGTAAAAGAAGATCAAATTCTTGGACAAATTGAAACTGATAAGGCTGTTGTTGATATGCCCTCGCCTAAAAACGGAACAATTCTAGAAATAAAAGTTAAGGAAGGAGAAAAAGTAAGGGTTGGAGAAGTAATGGTTGTAATTGGAGATAAAAATGAAAAAGTTTCTAAGAAAGAAGAGCCAAAAAAAGGTCAGGCTGTTGTAGGAAATTTAGAAGAAGCAAAAGAAATTGGAGCATTTAAATTTATAAAAAAAGAATCTTCTCAAGTTCAAGTTAAATCAGAATCAAAACCTCAATTATTAGTAAAAAAGAAATATGATTTATATGGCTACATAGAAAGAATTCCGATGAAAGGAATCAGAAAAGCAACTTCTGACAAAATGTCCCAAGCTAACCTAAATGTTGCTCATGTTACCCATATGGATGAAGCAGTTGTTGATAAATTAGTTGAATTAAGAAATAAAGAAAAATTAAATGCAGAAAAAAAGAAGATTAAATTAACTTTCCTGCCTTATGTTATCAAAAGTATAATTAAATCATTAAAAGAATTCCCATTAATGAATTCGATAATAGAGGAAAATGAAATTATCATCAAAAAATATTATAATATAGGGATCGCTGTTGATTCTGAAGATGGATTAATTGTTCCTGTAGTTAAAGGGGCCGAGCAAAAAGATATTTTAACAATTGCAAAAGAAATTGAAAGATTAGCAGATGATGTTAAAAAAAGAAAAATAAATTTAATGGATTTAAGGGGGGGAAGCTTTACAATAACAAATGTAGGAAGTATTGGAGGATTATTTGCAACTCCAATTGTTAATTATCCTGAAACTTCAATAATTGCATTAGGAAAGATTTATCAAAAACCAATTGTTATAAATAATAAAATTGAAATTAAAAATATATTGCCATATTCAATTACATTTGACCATAGGGTTGTAGATGGGGCTTATGTTGCAAGATTTTCAAATAAATTCAAGGAATATTTAGAAAATTTGAAATGGTGAATAATTTGGAAGAAAGAATTGCATATTATACTGATTTTTTATTTTCAAGTTATAAAGAATTGTTCAAGATTCAAGAAAAACTAGCATTATTAAGAGCAAAAAATAAGATTCCTGATTTAATAATTCTTTCAGAGCATTATCCATTAATAAGCTTTGGTTCTGCTAATAATCATAATAGATTCAGCAAATTATTTTTAGATAATGTTAAAGAAAATTATAATGATATAAATCAAGAAAATATATTGGGTTATTTAGAAAATTTAAACATTGATTTTTCTCAAGATTCAAGAGGTGGCGGAGCAACTTATATTGGGCCCGGACAATTATTGACTTATCCTATAGTTGATTTTTACAAGATTGTTAATACTGAATTTGGGGTCGATAAATATAAAGAATTAATTGATAAGATAATGTATGAAGTTTTAAAAGAAAAATTTAATTTAGATGTTAAAATGGTTGAAGTAAAACAAATATTAAATGATGATGGTTTAAGAAAGAATAGAATGGATGTTTGGATAAATAAAAATAATAGAAATTATAAAATTGGAGGAAAAGGAATTCATACAACAAGGAATATTGCTTATAATGGATTTAGTATTTATATTAAACCTTATTCAATAGAAGGATTTAAGTATATAGATGCATGCGGGTATGATAAAGATGAATTAGATGTTACATGTATAGAATATGAATTAAAAAAAGAGATTAATATTGATAAAGTTAAAGAATATGTTTTAGATAAAATGAAAGAAAAATTTAACTATAATAAATTAGTTTACGTTGATCCGCTAAATTTAAAAGAAATTTGAATTGATAATAAATTACTTGAGATTAATTAAATTTTAATAATTTTTTAAAACTCTCAACATCATATCCAACAATAATTTTACCATCAATTTCTATTACAGGAACTCCCATTTGTCCGCTTTTCTTAATCATTTCCCGGGCTGCTTTATGATCTTTGTCTACATAAATCTCTTTAAACTTTATTCCTTTTTCCTTGAATAACTCTACGGTTTTATGACACCAAACACATAAATTTGTCCGGTATACAATTACATTATGTTCTTTAGCCATAGCAATTAGAATAATTAATTATTTATAAATTTATTTAATTGCAACCAAATTAAGAAATATTAACAAGTTAATTAATGATGATAATAAACAATAAAAGCAGTAATTTTTTATAATCTTAAACTGCAAATAGACTAAGAATATAGAAAACAATAATGCTAGAAAAGAGCCAATTAAAAAATAAAGTTTAATGTCAAAATTGCTTAATAATAATATTCCGCAAAATATAACAAATAAATAATATAATATCCCAAGAAATTCATTCCTAATAAAAAATATTTTTGACCATTTGCTCTCTGTAACAATATCACATTTGTTGTTTAAAGGGCATATTAACGGCTTTTTCTTCATATGCTTAAATAATAAAAAAGAAGAATCAATTATCCCAAGAATTCCAAGAACAATCAAGGAAACAATTAATGCAGTCATTTTTTATAGTTTAATATTGCTAATGCTGCTGCTGAAAAGAATATTGGAATATCCCTGAAAATAATATCTAATTGAGAAATATTTGGGAATATAATTAACAATATTGTTAATGCAGATAAAATTGAAGCATAATATATTTTTTTATTTGATAACAGCCATAATGATAATATTATCTCATATATTGAAAATATTGTCAAGAAAATATTTCCTGGAATTACATTTCTTATGAACAAGGGAACAAATCCCATCCAAGAAGTAGGAGTTACAAAAGATGAAATAGATGCATATAAGAAAACAATTGCTAATCCTAATCTAAGAAAAAAAGAAATTAAAACAAGTTTATCTTGTTCAAAGTTATTTTTTGCCATTTAATTAACAATTATTTTTCCATATAATCCGCTTACTAAATGATCATGGTAATTCCATGTTCCTTTTTCATCAAATGTGAAACTCCATTCTTCATCTTGTTTTAATCCTTTACATGAATCAAATATTAAATCTTGTTCATCTGTCCCGCATTTTGTTATGCTTGAACCAGGATAAACCTCATGTGTCGGGTGCATTGCGGAAGCCGGCCAATGCTCATTTGTATCTTTATTAATCCAAGTTACAGTATCTCCCTGATTGATTGTTAACTCTTTTGGAGAAAAACCATTAGAAGTTATTTCAATTGTATTTTCTGTTAAATCATCATTTAAACCAGAATCTTCACTTTCTCGATCATTGGTTCCATCATCAACATTATCTTCTACATCATCTGCATAATCTAACTTATCATCATTACTTTTCCCACAACCGGCCACAAATAATAAAAATAAAACTAGGATTAACAAATAAACTTTTTTCATTTTAACCTCCTTTTTAATATAATAATAATCATCATTTTTATAAATTTAACTATTTAAAACACAGCCAGATTTTCTTGCTAGTTCTTCTAATTGAGTTACTCCTTGAAATTTAGTATTGTTTATGCCCCATGTCGGATACCCTGTAATTCCTTCTTTTTGGCATAACTCTGATCGGGGGTTAGATCCCCTTGAATCACATTCTACATAATCAACATGTTTAATTGATTTTCCGAATAATCTCTTTTGTTCAGCACAGCCAGGGCACCAGTATGTGCCAAAGAATTTTATATTTTTTTCTGTTAAACATTTAGCAAAATCATCATATTTCCCCGGTTCATTTGCCTTTTTAATTCCAATATAAATAAAGCTTCCAATTAATAAAAAAGTTATTAGATAAAATATAATTTTTTTCCTTAATTTCTTAGATTTCTCTTTATTAATTAAATCAAGCTTTTCCTGCTCATTAATTTTTTCTCTTTCTTCTCTGCTCAAATTTTCCATTCTAAGTTACACAATTTATGCATTTATTATTTATCTTCTTTGAAGTAAGATATATTGAAATTAACACAATTAAAAAGGTTGCGATTGCAATTTCCCATTTATAATTTAATAAAAATAGCACTCCTGAAGTTCCTAAAAAACTGAAAAAAACAGTAACACAGGCAGCACATGTTGCACTTGAAAATATTCCAGATATTATAGACGAAAATGTTGCTATTGTTCCTCCGGCAGCACCTTTAACTGAAAATTTCTTCATAGCATTAAAAGAATAAAGCTGCATTACAATTAACAATCCCATTAAAAATGACAATAATATCAAAAATAGAATACCATACCAAGGGGTCAATTCTAAAAATGATTTAAAACTATTTTGAGGAATTGATAATATTGGAATATAAATATAAATAATGAGCATTATTAATGAAGCTAAAACTAATGAGATATAATTTATTTTATTTTTGAAAATTAATTTTAAAACTACTTTAATATCATCAATCATAGGCATACTGAGAATAACTTATTTATAAATTTAATTAAAAAGAAAAAAGAAAAAATTATTTATTAAGCTCTTTCTGTATCAATGCATCAAATGCTGTAAATGGCTGAGCTCCAGATAAAGGAATTCCATTTATAAAGAAAGCCGGAGTTCCTCGAACACCCGCTGCAATTCCGTCTTGTTCATCCTTGCTTATCTCGTCTTTATATTTGCTTGAATCTAAGCAATTATTGAACTTATCTGTATCTAATCCAATCCCTTTTGCATATTCCTTGAATTTTGGTACACCAATATCAGACCATTCCTCTTGCTTGCCAAATAACAAATCATGCATTTCCCAGAATTTTCCTTGTTCATTAGCACACTCTGCAGCTTCAGCGGCAGGTTCTGCATTCGGATGTATACTTGTTAAAGGAAAATCTCTATAAACAAACTTTACTTTTCCCGTATCAATATATTTTGATTTTATTTGTCCAAATGATTGTGTGTAAAATCTTTCACAGAAAGCACATTGAAAATCGGAGAATTCTATTATTGTTATTGGTGCATTTTTATCTCCTTTTACAGGATCATTATCAGCACTTACATCTACAGGCCCTGTTGGAATATCTGGCTGATCATCAACATTTGGATCATTTCTATTACCTTTTACAACAGCTCCCGTGGGAGAGTCAAATCCAAAGCCACTCGTAAATATACTTACAATAAGCAAAACTCCTAAAACAGCAGAGATTACTTGCCATAAAGTTGTTTTGCTAAACTCTAAAGAAACTTTTTCATCGCTTTTTTCCATGTTTACCTCACTTTTATTTTCTTGATTATCTTCCATTTTAACCCCCTCTAATTCATTTTAGTTAAACATTATTATTTAAAAACTTTTTGCTTGATTTTAATATTATTGCAATTATCAACAATATTACAGAAATTATCAAAATATTGATTAAAGCTTTAGCAAATATATCATAAAAAAACTCTTGAGGAAATAAATTAACCAGATTATCTTTTTCTGGATTTAACTGCCATAAATCATTATTAAAGAAAAATAAGTGAAAATTGTAAAAGAAATTGTCAAAATTAATGAAATTTAATATTAAAATTAAGATAATTAAAGTTGATGAACTTATTAAACTTAAATTTATTACTGTTTTGTATCTTTTATTATAAATAAAATAAATTAATAATAAAACTAATAAGATTAAACTTAAGTAAAAAATAAAAAATAGTTTTTTTATAAGTAATTTTACATCTTTTAAATGTGATTTTTCTTTTTCATTATAAAAATTATTTAATTCTTCCTTATCTTTATAATAATTGATTAAATTCAGTGCATTTTTGTCTGCATCTGGAATTTTCTCATAAATATTTAATTTTGTGAACTCTTTCTTGTAAAAATCTAAATTTAAAGATAATATTTTAAAATTAAAGCTTATTATCAATATTATTAAGGTAATTACAAACAATATCTTTAAGAGTTTATTTATCATAATCTATACTTTCTCATCAATAATGAATTTGCTACAACAGAAACTGAACTAAATGCCATTGCTCCTGCAGCGATCATTGGATTTAATAAAAAACCAAAAAATGGGTAAAATAAGCCCGCAGCAACAGGAATCAATACAATATTATAAACAAATGCCCAGAATAAATTCTGTTTTATTTTTTTTAGAGTATATTTGCTTAATTTAATTGCTTTTATTATATCTCTTAAATCACTTTTGACTAAAATAATATTTCCCGTTTCTAATGCAACATCGGTTCCGCTTCCTATGGCAATTCCTAAATTAGCTTGTGCTAAAGCGGGAGCATCATTTATTCCATCGCCGACAAATGCAACAATTGCACCTTTATTCTGCAGTCTTTTTACTTCTTCTGCTTTTTCATTAGGAAGTACATTTGCTAAAACTTTTCTTATTCCTAATTCTTTAGCAATTGCATTTCCTGTTCTTTCATTATCTCCAGTTATCATTACAGGAAATTTGTTAATTTTGTATAACTCTCTTATAACCTCATTAGAATTTTTCTTTAAATTATCTCGTATTGCAATTATCCCAATTATTTTTTTATTTAAGCTTATTAATATAGATGTTTTTCCTTGATCTTCAAATTTAATTAATAGATTTTCATATTCATTAAAATTAATTTTATTCAACTTCATTAATTTTCTGTTGCCATTTAAAATTGTTTTTCCTTTATAGCTTGCTTTTATGCCGTGTCCAGGAATATTTTCAAATTTAGAAGGATTTGGAATTTTCAAGTTTAATTTTTTTGCATAATTTAATATTGATTCTGCCAAAGGATGTTCTGAATTTTTTTCTGCAATTGAAGAATAAAATAAAACATCTTTTTCCTTGAAATTATTTAATGCAATAACATCTGTGACTTCTGGCTTTCCCTTCGTTAATGTTCCTGTTTTATCAAAGATTACAACATTAACCTTATGCATTGTTTCAAGGGATTCTGCATCTTTTATCAATATACCATTTTCAGCACCTTTTCCTGTTCCGACCATTATCGCTGTCGGAGTTGCTAAACCCATTGCACAAGGGCATGCAATTATTAAAACACCAATAAAATTCAACAATGCAAAATTAAAGCTTGGTTCTGGACCAAAAAAATACCATATTAAAAATGTAATTATTGAAATTACAACAACAATCGGGACAAATATGCTTGAGATTTTATCAGCTAGTCTCTGAATTGGCGCCTTGCTTCCCTGAGCTTCTTCAACTAATTTTATAATCTGTGAAAGCATTGTATCTTTTCCGATTTTAGTTGCTTTTATTTTTAACATTCCATTTTTATTTATTGTTCCCCCTATAACAATATCCCTAATATTTTTCTCAACAGGAATGCTTTCTCCAGTTATCATTGACTCATCTATAGAAGAATATCCATTAATCACGATTCCGTCTGTCGGGATTTTTTCTCCCGGTTTTATCAAAATAACATCATTTATTTTTACTTCCTCAATTGGAATTTTTATTTCTTTATTGTTTCTAATGACAATGGCTGTTTTCGCCTGCAATCCAATTAATTTTTTTATAGCCAATGAAGTTCTTGATTTTGCCTTTGCTTCCAAATATCTTCCTAGAATAATTAATGTTATTATAACGCTGGAGGTATCAAAATAAACCTCTGCCTTTAAAGAAGTTCCTGTAAATAATCCTGGAAATAAAATTACAAACAAACTGTAAACAAAAGCTGCATTTGTCCCAATAGAAACTAATGAGTTCATATCAAAATTAAAATGCCTTAAATTTTTGAAAGCAATTTTATGAAACATTAAACCGCAATAAAATTGAACTGGAATTGTTAAGATTAATAATAGAATAAACATTGTTTTTCTTGAAATAAAATCTAGGAATGGAAAAAATTCCTGGAAAGCTCCAATTAAAATGAATATGCTTAGAATTGTCCCTAAAATAAATTTATTTTTCAAGTCTTTAATTTCTTTTTCTTTAAGCATTTCATTATGATCATGGCCTTCTGAACTTAATTCTAAATCATAACCTGATTTCTGAACTTCTTTTTTTATTTTTCCCAAATCTAAATTATTCTCGTAAGAAATAGTTGCTTTTTCAGTTGCTAAGTTAACATTTGCTTCCTTGACATTCGGAAATTTTTTTATTGCTTCTTCTACTTTTAAGACGCATGAAGCACAGTGCATTCCTTTTACATTTAACTCTAATTTATTTTGCATATTTTCCCGGATTTTTATCAAATTCTTGTTTGCAGTTTAAAGCGCAAAAATAATAGTTTTTTCCATTATAACTGCTTTTAAATGGAACATCTTTATTAACTGTCATTTTGCATATTGGATCAATTTCTTTTTTTGAGAAAAACATTTTACTTTCCTCCTGTGTTTATTTTAAATAATTTATAATAATAGCAATAACCAATAATGCTTTCTATAATACATATTACTCCAAACACAACCAATAATGCTTTTATTATATCAATATTTTTTTCTATATTAATAGCAAGATAAATTAATACAAGTCCTGCAATTAATCTTATTATCCTGTCTTTATTGCCTATATTTTTTTTCATTTTTTTAATTCCTTTTTCATTTCTTGATATTCTTTCTTTGTAATTTCTCCTTTTGCATATCTCTTGTCAAGAATTTCTGCACTATTTCCCTGGTTTGTCAACTGCTTGATAAGCCAAAAAATAACCAAGATTATTGCTATCCAAAATAATAACATTAACAATGTCCCTCCAAAACCCAATCCATAACCCATCATATTATCGTATGTCATATTAGCCTCCCAATATATCAAATTATGATATATCCAAAAATGATAAAATATATAAAGCTTTCTGTATTACCAATCTCATGGTTAAGGTAGACAGCTTCATAAAACTGCACACATTAATTTCTTTAAATAACGAAGAGAAAAATGGTTATGAGTTAATGAAAGAATTAAGCAAAAAATTAGATAAAAAAATAAGCGCATCTCATGTTTATCCGTTTCTAAAAGAGTTAAAAGATAATTATTATGTAAGTTTTAGGAAAATTGGAAAACAAAAGATATATAACTTGACTGATTCTGGGAAGAAATTTGTAAATGATACCTTATTAAAATTTAATGATATAATACAAGAAAGCTTAAAAAGAAAATTAACAAAATGCACCCACTGCGGATGTGAGGTTTATAATAATAAATATACAGAAATAGTGAATGGAAAACAATTGGCATTTTGCTGCTGTCATTGTGCAGACAGCTATAAGAGAAAAAAACATGGCAGATGAAGGAATAAATTACAGCAATAAAGTTATGTTTAAGGTAGAAAGATCATTAATTAAGAATATAATTTATACTTTTATTTTTTTAAGCTTAATAGAGATAATTTCATACTATGCTTTTTTTAAGAATATTCCAGATTTCTTTGTTAAATATGGATATTATTTAATTTATTTGGTAATAAGCATTGTGATAAATGCTGGAATTGTTTGGCATATAAAATCTTACAAGCATAACTTTACTCATATGACGGGGATGATGATTGGAATGACAATTGGAATGACTTCTGGTTTTTTAATCGGGTTAATTATTGGTGCGACAAACGGCATGTTTATTGGGAGCTTAGCTGGAATTATTTTAGGAATGATAATCGGAAGTTATACTGGAAACTGCTGTGGAATAATGGGTTCAATGGAAGGAATGATGGCTGGATTAATGGGCGGATTAATGGGAGCAATGACTTCTGTTATGACTTTAAATGATAATATCAAATTTTTAATTCCAATATTAATCTTAAGCATAATAATAATTATAATTGGATTAATAATAATGATTTACAAAGAAGAAATAGCAAGCAGGGAAGACATTCATTATAAAGGATTTCAATTTTTACCATTCATAACCGTAAACTTTATAATTTTATTAGCATTAACATTTTTAATGGTTTACGGACCAAAATCGTTTTTATCTGGATAAAATGCAAGCAGGAAAAATAATTGGGATTATTGGGGTAATTTTAATAGGTGTTTTTCTAATCATAGCTGGGAAAAATATTTTATCTAAAAACAACATAGATGGAAATGTTGTTGTAGATACACAAGATAATTTAGATGAACAAAAAGTTGAATTAGGCATGAAAAATTATAATTACTATCCAAATATTATTAATTTAAAATATAATGTTCCTGCAAAAATAGTTGTTAAAACAGATGAAGTTAAAGGATGTTTAAGGAGTATAGTTATTCCTGATTTTGGGATAAGAAAAATCATAAAGGATAATGATAATGTAATAAGTTTTACCCCAAATAAAAAAGGAACTTTCTCTTTCTCATGTTCTATGGGAATGGGTTTTGGAAAAATTGTTGTAAATTAAATAAATTTAAAAAAACTAAGATTAATTTTATAAAACTTTATTATATTTCTAGGATAATCTTAAACCGAAAGATTTATATACATAATGTATACACCAAAAGTATACACTCAAAATGGAAACAGAACAAAAAATACAGGAAGATATAGAAAATATAAAGAAAGATTTGGAAGAACAGACTAAATTAGCAGAGGAAAGATTAAATCATTTAAAATATCTGCAGGCAGACTTTGACAATTACAGAAAGCAGTTTGACAAAGAAAAAGAAGAAATCATAAAATTAGCCAATGAAAATTTAATAAAAGAATTAATAATTATTTTGGATGATTTTGAAGGAGCATTAAAGCAAGTAAAAGATGAGAACAATGAAGGATTAGAATTATTAAATAAAAAATTTTTTAAGATACTTGAAAAGAATGGATTAAAAAAAATCGAGGCTTTAGGGGAAAAATTTGATCCTAACTTTCATGAAGTATTATTAAAAGAAATTTCAGAAAAAGAAAATGAAATTATATTAGAAGAGATTCAAAAAGGCTTTATGCTTAAATCAAAGATAATAAGGCCAAGCAAAGTTAAAATTTCAGATAATCAAGGGGGCAAAGAAAATGAGTAAAGAAAAAATAATTGGAATAGACTTAGGAACATCAAATAGCCAAGCTGCAATTATGTTAGGAGGAAAACCAACAATAATTCCAAGTGCTGAGGGAGCAACTGTTGCTGGAAAAATGTTCCCTTCTGTTGTTGCATTTACAAAAGATGAACAATTATTAGTCGGAGAACCGGCAAGAAGACAAGCTATAAACAATCCGGAAGGAACAATTATGGCTGCAAAAAGAAAGATTGGAGTTGATTTTAAATATAAGATCTATAATAAAGAATATACACCACAGCAAATATCTGCATTTATACTGCAAAAAATAAAAAGAGATGCAGAGGCTTTTTTAGGCGAGGAAATAAAAAAAGTTGTAATTACAGTTCCTGCTTATTTTAATGATAATCAAAGAACAGCTACAAAAGATGCAGGAAAAATAGCCGGATTAGAAGTTGTAAGATTGGTAAATGAGCCAACAGCAGCTGCAATGGCTTATGGTTTAGATAAAGAAGGAGAGCATAAAATTCTTGTTTTTGATTTAGGCGGTGGAACTTTAGATGTTACAATAATGGAATTTGGAGACGGAACGTTTAATGTATTAAGCACATCTGGAGACACTCAATTAGGTGGAACAGATATGGATAATGCAATAATTAAATGGATTTTTGATGAATTCAAGAAACAAGAAGGAATTGATTTGGAGAATGACAAGGTGGCTGTGCAAAGGGTAAGAGAAGCTGCTGAAAAAGCAAAGATTGAACTTTCTACAGTAATTGAAACAGAGATTAATTTGCCTTATATTACAGCAACAAACCAAGGAGCAAAGCATTTAATTTTAAAATTAACAAGATCAAAATTAGAACAATTAATTGATCCTATAATTAAAAAATGCATTCATCCTGTTGAACAATCATTAAAAGATGCTGGTTTAACAAAAGATGACATAAAAAAAGTAATTCTTGTAGGTGGGCCAACAAGGATGCCTGTAATACAGAAATTTATTGAAGAGCATGTTGGAAAAAAAGTTGAAAGAGGAATAGATCCGATGGAATGTGTTGCGGTTGGTGCAAGCATACAAGGAGGAATATTAGCCGGAGATATAAAAGATTTAGTTTTACTTGATGTTACTCCATTAACATTAGGGATAGAAACTCTTGGGGGAGTATCAACATCATTAATCGAGAGAAATACAACAATTCCAACAAAAAAATCTCAAGTATTTTCAACAGCAGCAGATTCACAGACAGCTGTAACAATTCATGTTTTGCAGGGAGAAAGACAATTAGCAAAAGATAATACAAGTTTGGGGCAGTTTAATCTAGTTGGAATACCTCCAGCTCCAAGAGGAATACCTCAAATAGAAGTTACATTTGATATAGATGCTTCAGGAATATTAAATGTTTCTGCAAAAGATCTTGGAACGGGAAAAGAACAAAAAATGACAATAACTGCTTCAACAAAATTGAATAAAGAAGAAATTGAAAAAATGATGAAAGAAGCAAAAGAGCATGAAGAAGAAGACAAGAAAAGAAAAGAAGAAATTGAAACTAGAAATAATTTAGACTCATTAATTTATACAACTGAAAAGACGTTAAGTGAATTGGGAGATAAATTAAGCAATGAGCATAAAGAAAAAATTGAAAGTTCATTAAAAGATGCAAAAAAAGCATTAGAAGAGGATAATCTTGAAAATATAAAGAAAGAAACAGAGAAATTGCAGAAAACATTGCAGGAAGCAGGATCTTCAATTTACCAAGAAGCTATGAAAAACAAAAAAGAAACTAAAAATGATGATAATGTTGTAGATGCGGATTATAAAGTTGAAGACGAGAAGTAGAAAGGTTTATATTAGATTATAAAAAATCTTGGATAATGACAAAGAAAGATTATTATGAAATATTGGGGATAAGCAAAAATGCTTCTAATGATGAAATAAAAAAAGCTTTTAGAAATTTAGCTAAAAAATACCATCCAGATATTAACAAGGAGAAGAATGCTGAAGAAAAATTTAAGGAAGCAAATGAGGCATTTCAAGTTTTAAGCGACAATAATAAAAGAGCACAATATGATCAGTTTGGACATTCTGCATTTAATCCAAATGATTTTTCAAATTTCAGGGATTTTAATTTTGAAGATATTTTCAGGGGATTTGGATTTGATGATTTCTTCGAAGATTTAGGATTTTCAACAAATAGAAGAAGAAAAAGCAAAGGCCAGGACATGAGATATGATTTGGAAATTTCTCTGGAAGAAGCATTTAATGGGATAAACAAAAAAATAGAAGTTGAAAATTTTGTAAAATGTGACAAGTGCAATGGAACAGGAGCAAAGCACGGGCATGTAAAAAAATGTGATGAATGCGACGGAAAGGGAGAAGTAAAGAGAATACAAAGAATAGCCTTTGCACAAATTGTGAATATTGTAACTTGCAGAAAATGCCATGGAAAAGGAGAAACCTCAACTAAAGACTGTGATAATTGTTCTGGAGAAGGAAAAACTGCAAAATTAAAAAAAATTGAGATAAAAATTCCAAAAGGAGTTGAGAATGAACAATATTTAAGAGTTTCTGGGGAAGGTTATTTAAGTGAGGATAATATTCCCGGAGATTTATTTGTTGTTATTCATGTTAAAGATCATGAAATCTTCGAGAGAAATAAAGAAAACTTGTACTGCAAGACTGTAATTGACTTGGGAACGGCAATATTTGGGGGGGAAATAGAAGTTCCAACAATAACTGGAAAAGCAAAAATAAAAATACCTGGAGGAACCCAAAGCAATACTGTTTTTAGATTAAAAGGGCAGGGAATTCATTTATTTGATTCTAGTAAAAGAGGAGATCAGTTAATTAATATAATTGTAAAAATTCCAGATAAATTAAATAATAAGCAGGAAGAATTATTAAAAAAAGTATTTATCGAGCACAAGATAGAAACTAAAAAAGGTTTTTTTGAAAAATTTAAGGAAATATTTGAATAATTAATTTTTAAAGAAATCATTAATGTAAGTTAATGGTTCTTTTGTAATTATAAAATTTTTATCTTTAGGAAAACAATTAAAATATCTTGAAAAAGTATAACGTTCATCTAAAAATATTATTATTCCCTTGTCATTTTCTGATCTTATGCATCTTCCAGCATTCTGCAATGTTTTTATTATTGCAGGATAAACATATCCATATTCTTCTCCTTTTCCAAATTTTTTGTCATAATATTTTATTAATTCATTAGTTTCAATGTCTTTTTTTGTCAGTGGAACCCCCACAATTACAACACATTTTAAAAAATCACCAATTAAATCAATGCCCTCTCCAAAACTAGCAGAACTCACAGCTAATAAAACACTTCCAATTTTAGAATAACTTTTAAACTCATCAATTAATTTTTCTTTTTCTTCTTTATTAAATTCTCTTTCTTCAATAAAAATTTTTTTATTGCATATTAACTTGAAATCATTGTAAACATCATACATAACAGTATAACTTGGAAAAAATAGAATTGAATTCCCGGGAACATTATTAACAATATTAGAACATTCATTTGCAATTCTTGAATAAGTAAATTTATTTCTTAATGTAAATTTTGTTGTAACATTCGGAACAATCAAATTAATATGATTTTCTTTCGGAAAGGTACTTTCATATTCAACTAATTTGCAATTATCAAATCCCAATAAATCTTTATACATTAAAGTTGGTGTTAAAGTTCCAGACATGCATATTGTTAAATGAGAATTATCAATCAAATTTTTTGTTATAAAACTTGGATCGAGACATTTATAACTTAGACTTATAATCAAATTATTTTTTAAATAACTTTTATTTAAGATTCTTACAAAACCTTCATCTTTTCCCAGCCAGTTAATCATAAAAGTTTCAACAGAATGAATAAAGCTTCTTTTTTTATCCATCAAAACAATATTTGAACAAAAACTTAGTTCATTTAAAAATGTTGCATAATCATCAATTTTATTTGAGAATTCTTCTTTTTTTATTAATTTTTCATCTTTTAAATCATTGCTTAAATCAAACAATATTTTTTCTAATTTTTGTAATTTTTCCACAATTGGCAGACTAAATTTTTTTGCTTCCTTTATTGCAGATTCAATTAAGTAATTTGATAAATTTAGGCTTAATAATTCTCTTGCTTTTTTATCAAGATTATGAGATTCATCAAATATCAAAATTAAATCTTTTAATTCTTTTTTTATTTTTGCTAATATATGTTCTCTTATGAATGGATCAAGGATATGCAGATAATCAAGGATAACAACATTTGCATTTCTTGCTATTTCAGCAGTTACTTCATAGGGGCATATCTTATTATTTGAGCATAAATTAATTACTTTATCAACATTCAAAGGAAGTTCTTTTTTTATATTATCCATAAAAATTTTTGAATCAACATCGTTATGGAATCTTTCGTAAAATTCGCATGTATGATTTTCAACAAGATTATTGCATAAATTATGAAATTCAGATGTTTCCATGTTAATAACATTATTCTGCAGGCACATATTTTTCTTTCCTATAAAATCAGCAACAATCAAATTAATTTTATGCTTTTCTTTTATTAATTTTAATGTTTCTATAACAATTTTGTGTTGGCTATGCCTTGGGGTCAAGAATACAATTGCTAACTTGTTTTCAATTGCATATTTCAATAATGGAGCAAGAACGCCTGCTGTTTTTCCAATGCCTGTAGGAACATGAGCGATTAAATTCTTTTTTGATTTTAAACATTCTAAAATATCTTTAATAAATGTATCCTGGACTTTTCTTATATTATCGTGGGGAAATAAAATTTGTTCCATGAAACTAGTTAAAGTTATTTATTTATAAGATTAATTAAATTTAAATATTAATAATAATTCTTAACTTTATGATAGAATCTGTAAAAAATGATATTTTAAATGTTATCAAAGAAAGTTTGGTCGCAATTAAAGAAGAGAATGTCTTAAAATTAAGAAGTTTAAGCGACCAAACCATACATTCATCAAGTATATTCCAGGATGAAAATACTATTTCAATTGCGATTGTCTCTTATTCATTAAGCAAGGTTTTTGAAAGAAAAAGATATAAAATGTATAATGACTGGAAAATTTTTTATGAAACTTGTGTTAATAATTTAAACAAGGCAAAAGAATCTTTAGAAAAAAATAATATTAATGATTATAAAACTTTTATCAAGAATATATTAAATGTCATTGAAAAATTATCAAGCAATTTAAAAAAATATGTCAAGGAAGTTATTGAAAAAGCTGAAATTGTCAAAGGTTCTAGATTATATGAGCATGGAATTTCTATAGGGAGAACTGCCGAGTTATTAGGAATAAGCAAATGGGAATTAATGGATTATGCAGGAAAAACAGGAATTGCTGATGTTGAAGAGAGCAAATCACTGCCAATAGACAATAGATTAAAATTTGCAAGGAGTTTATTTCAATGAAAGCATTAGTTTTTGATTCAAGCAGCATAATCAGCATAGCAATCAATAATTTATTAAGCATTTTAAAAGAATTAAAAAAAGAATATCACGGAGATTTTTTCATAACAAATGAAGTTTTAAAGGAGACGATTGATGCACCATTAAGAAGCAAGAGATTTAAGTTAGAAGCATTTCAATTAGCTAATTTTATTTCAGAAGGCAATTTTAAATTAATCAAGCAGGATTTAGACAATAAAACAAATTATTTAATGACATTAGCAAATAGTATATTTCAAGTAGATGGAAATGGGATTATAATTCTTCAGAAAGGAGAAGTTGAAGCATTGGCATTAGCATTAACTATAAATGCAGACGCTTTGATTGTTGATGAGAGAACAACAAGATTATTGATAGAAGATGCATTAAAATTAAAACAGTTATTAGAAAGCAAATTGCATACTAAAATAATGCTTAATCGGGCTAATTTAAATTATTTCAAGAAAGAAACTAAAAATTTAAAAATATTAAGAAGCTCTGAATTAATGGTTATTGCATATGAATTAGGATTATTTAAAGATTATGAGATAAGCAAGAAATTAATCCAGAATAATTTCAAGATGGAATTATTAGATGGAATTTTATGGGGATTAAGATTAAAAGGATGCGCAATTTCTACAGATGAAATAAATGAATTATTAAGAATAGAAAGGGTAAGATGAGAGAATTTTTATTAAGATCATTAAAAGGATATACAACTCCTGATTTTGATTTGGAAAATTTAGTTGATGCAGGAAGACTAGATTTAGTTACAAGATGTATTTCGAGCGCTTTATGGCTTGCCAAGGGATTAAGGCATGATACAATAATCCATGTTAATTTGGAAGGTCCTAAATTACCTCCAAAATTAATTTCTTTTTACGGGTCAAAATTAAAAGGTTTTAGTTTTGATGAAAAAGGAATTGCAAAGTTCATAAAATTTGCATTGGAAAAAGGAAAAAACTTGGAATTAAATGAATCATTGGAAGTTCATCCGGGAATTGTAATAAGCAAAAAAAGCTTTGAGCAGTTAATAAAAGAAAAAGCAAATTACCAAATAATTTATCTGCATAAGAAAGGAAAAGATATCAGAGAGTTTAAATTTAGAGAAAACATATTATTTGTATTTGGGGATTATATTGGTATGCCGAGAAAAACTGAATTCTTTCTTGATAATCACAAAGCAGAAAAAGTTTCCTTGGGAAAAATTGAATATCATGCTTCTCACTGCATTGTAATTGTAAATAATGAGCTAGATAGAAGGATTTATTAAAAAGTAATTTATTTAAATAAGTAAGTTAAAGAAAATTTTGAGGGTGTGTAGGCTCAATGGCAAACTGCCCGGCTCCAGCGTTTTTTTGAAATGAAGAAACCGGGATTTCCAGGTTCGAATCCTGGCTCACCCATTCGTCTTTTTAAAATAGTTACATTATCGAAACCTTTATAAAGTAGTTAAATTAACACATTTTATAATTTGGGGGTTAATCAAAATGAATTTAAAAAATACATTATATAATACTTTAAAATTAGGAACGGGATTTTTATTATTATATGAATTAAATGGTTGCGGTTCAACACAGGAAGTTGTTCAGAAAAAAGAAGCTAAAGTTTCTCATGAATTAAAAGGAAAAGATTTAGGCAAGGGAAAAAAGGATAAAACAACATTAATTCCTTTAAAATGGAAGAATCATAATACTAAAAAGATTAAAGATACAAATTATTTTGCCAGCTTTCCAGAATTAAATGATAGTTCTAATGTTGAATTAAAAGCGATAGTAAATAAAAAAGATACAATAGGTGCTTATTTAGTTCAAATTCAATCAAGTAAATTTTTAAAATTATTAGGAACATGGGGTTTTGAAAATGGAGCAAAACTAGTCAAAGAAAAAATTATCCCGTCTGAAGTTAAAGATTCTATATTTTATAATGGTTTATACGGAACTAAAGAGGAATTTGCCAAATTAAAAAATGGAGCATATTTTGCAATGTATGTTGCTGCAAATAAAAGAGCTTCTCTTCCAGTAATATTTTTTGTAAACAACAAAGATACTGCTAAAAATCTTGAAAAATACTTAGAAAGCAAAGACAGCACTTATAAAACAGACTCAACTTTAGCAAAAAAAGATAGTTTATATTCTCAAGATACAACTAAAACAACTGCAAAGGGTACAACTAAAATAAAAAAAAGAAGAGAAACTTTAGAAGAAAAATTAACAATCAAGGAAGAATTAGAAAGAAGCATTGATGTTGGATTTGGCTATGACTTTAAAGATGTTGGATTATATGTCTTAAGCGGAAGATATAATATTGGAAAATTAATTCTCGGAGCAGAATTAGGATTTGGAGAAAATTCTGTTAAAAAACCAGATGTAGTTGTTTTAACTCCAAGGGACCCTATAACTGGATTTATTGGAAATGGTGTTTCAAGAGAAAATGAAAAAAATATTAACACTTATTTTGGATTAGAAACAGGATATGATCTAGGAAATGTTTCTTTAACAGCAGGAATTGGATTAGAAAAAAACAGATTAACCAAGACAAATGAAGTTGAAGAATATTTAAGAAATAACACAAATCAAGTTGTAAGTCATAATAAGAATTCCTATGCCGATAGCAAAGATAAGAATTATGCAAGATTTAATCCTGGAATAGATGTAAACTTAGGAAATGTAAAATTAAACGCAAGAGCAAATATAAGCAAGGAAAAACCTTCTTTCGGAGCAAAAATATATTATAACTTAAAATGAAAGCCTTAAAATTATTATTAATTTTTTTTGGATTATTAGTTTTTATTAATCAAGTTAATGCTATAACTGTTTATGGAGAGTGGCAGAATAATCAAGATAATATTATAATAAATGACAATGAAGAAGCATATTTTGATTATGCTCTATTTTCAATGAATACTCCAATCAGCTATAGTATAAAAATGTATGATATTGATACAAATTTAATAAAAACTTTTGCTCAAGGAAATTCAAATAATAATATGGTTTCTAACAGAGAATATGCAAGAAAATCAGATTATTTAAATTCAGGAGATTATACAATTGTTATACAAGGAAGCGATTCTTTAAATTCTGAATCTAAAACATTAAGACTAAAGGTAAATAATATTCAAGTAAATCATGCTCCTATATTAAATCAAATTTCAGACAAAATTGTTGATGAAGGAGAATTATTAGAATTTACAATAACTGCAACGGATCAAGATAATAATAAAATATATCTTGGGATTGAAAATTTACCGGGAAATGCACAATTTATAGATAACGAAGATGGAACAGGATTATTTTTATGGCAGACTAATTTCAATGATTATGGAAACTATGATTTAAGATTTACTGCAAGTGATGGAAAATTAAATGATGTGAAAAATGTAAAAATACAAGTTAATAATGTTAATCAAAATCCGGTTTTAAATATAATTTCTCCAAAAGGAAATGAAATTGTATCTGGAATTTACAAAATAAAATGGAATGCTTATGATAATGACCAAAATACAAACACATTAGACATTAAAATAGAATATTCTTATAATGGTTATAATTTTATGGTATTAGAAGATTTAAATGATAATAATGATGGGGAATTTATCTGGGATACAACAATATTAAGCAATGCTGATGATTATAAATTAAAGATAACTGCAAGAGATGATGAAGGAATTTCTGTGAACAAGGTAGTTAATTTTGAAATAGATAACAATGTTAATCCAAATATAAATATAATAAGTCCAAGAGAAAATGAAATTATTTCAGGAAATTATAATATATTATGGGACGCTTATGATAGTGGCCAAGATTCAAACACATTGGATATTAAGATGGAATATAGATTAATCCCGCCTAAGACAATATTTAATTACATTATAAGTTTATTTAACAATGGATGGGTTATATTAGAAGATTTAGAAAATAACAATGATGGAATATTTGTATGGGATACTTTAAACTTAAGAAACGGAGAATATCAGTTAAGAATTATTGCAAAAGATGATGAAAGAAATATTGCAACTGGATTTGTTAATTCATTCTTTATTAACAATATAAGACCGCAAATAAATCATAATCCTGTAATTACAAGCAATCCAATATTAAATGCAAAAATAAACCAGTTATATGGTTATGATGTAAATGCATTTGACCAGGATAATGATGTTTTAAGTTATGTTTTAAAGATTTATCCTTCCGGAATGAATATTAAAAATAATAATGGCTTAATTTCTTGGATTCCTAAAAAAGAAGGAAATTACAATGTGGTTGTAAGGGTTTTTGATGGAAAGGGCGGAATTGCACAGCAGTCATTCACAATTAATGTTGCTGGAGAATTAATAATAGAAGAAGAAAATGAAGATCATGAATTTAGCATAGAAAATGTAATCTTAAAGCAGAATAAAAATGACTTAAATTTATTTGTAAATATAAAGAATAAAGGCGATAAAGAAGAAGTAAAATTAATTGCCCGAGATATAATAAATGGAAAATATTCTGAAGAAAGTTTTAACTTAAATGTAAATGAAGGAACATGGAAAATTATGACATTGAAGAATATTGACAAGGGAAGACATGTTATAAAAGTTGAGGCAATTAGCAAAGCTTTTAAAGATATACATTATGGTTATGTTTACATTAACTAAGTTTATTACCGAAAGGTTTATAAATATGTTACCAACTATAAAATAACAACATATTTTGGTTAATTATAATCAAAATAAATTCAAGGGGGTTAAAAAATGAAAAAGTTACTAAACGTTTTAGTATTTTTGTTAGTTGCAACATTATTCGCAACAAGTGCTAATGCACAATATAACTTCAAAGATATCGAAGTTAATGGTGTAGATATGGCAATTCCACCAGTAGATACACAAATAGTTTATGTAGAAAGAGGAGATAATATCAACATAAGAGTTGAATTATCTCAAGACTTTAATGATGGAGCAATTCTACCACAATTACCACAATTTATTGATGTGGAAAATGTTAAAGTAAAGGCATGGATTGGCGGATATGAATATGGGGACATAGAATATACAACAGAAGTATTTGATATGGATCCAAACGTAATATACGTTAAGAATTTAGCATTAAAAATTCCTGAGGACATAAATCCTACAGATGACTACACATTAAACATAGAAGTATATGACAAAGATGGTAATAAAGAATTAGGATACACATTAAGAATAAATGAACAAAGACACAGCTTAAACTTTGTTGATGTAATCTTCAATCCTGGATTAAGTGTAAGAAGCGATCAACCATTGTTTGTTACAACAAGAATTGAAAATCTAGGGGATAAGAAAGAAGAAGATGTCAAAGTAAGTGTTTCAATTCCAGAATTAGGAATTTCACAAAGAACATTCATAAATGAATTAACTACATTCATAAATGAATTAACTCAAACAGATAATTCAGATGATGAAGAAAGTTCAGAGTCAACTGAAGCTTTATTTGTTGATTTAAACGGAGTTAAACCAGGAACATACAATTTAGTTGTAAAAGCTGAATATAACAGAGGACACAGTTCAATTGAAAAAACATATCAATTAACTGTTAAAGAACCTTTGAGACAAGCACAGCCTAGAGAAAACTTCATAGTTGATGTTGCTGAAAAATCAAAAGATTTCGAAGCTGGCCAAGGAGCTGCTTATAAAATATCATTAGCTAACTTGGGAAGCGAAGCAAGATTATTAACATTAGAAGTTGCAGGTGTAGATGCTTGGGGAACAGCAAGAGTTGATCCAAATTCAATGACTGTTGAAAAAGATTCAAGCAGAGAAGCATTTGTTTACGTTACAGCAAAAGAAAATGCTGAATCAGGAAACAAGATGTTCACTGTAAGAGTTAAAGACGGAAACACAGTATTGAAAGAAGTTCAATTACAAGCTAATGTCAAGGGAAAACAAATAGTTTCACCAGACACAACTAAAAGCTTAAGAACTGGTTTAGAAATAGGTTTCGTAATCTTATTAATAATCTTGGTAATATTAGGAATAATATTAGCAATTAATAAGATGAGAGGCGGAAAAGAAGATTCCGAACAAACTTATTACTAAATTCCTTTTTTTCTTTTATTTTTTTATTTATTCTAAAATTTTTTTGAGAAATTCAATTTCTTAATATTATTATAACAATCTTTAATTATATTCTACACAACCAAAAAGTATTTATATAAGCTGTACTTTTCTAAAGTAGATAAATGGGGGTTTAACTAATGAATAACAAAAAGAGCTTGATATTAATCATATTTTTATTATTAATCAGTTCAGTAAATGCTTTTGATTTAACTTCAAATGAGCTTGAAAAAAGCGTTTGTCCAAGTTCTACAATATTATTAAATGCAAATGTTTTTGGAATAGGAAGCTTTACAGTAAATGCTGATGGAAGCGCTTCTAACTGGGCAACTGTTGTTCCTCAAGGATTTATTTTAAATAATGAATTAAAATTAATTTATGTTTATGTTACACCCAGATTTAATGCAAATCCCGGGATTTATGATTTAAACTTGAATGTTAACTCGAATAATGAAATAAAAAAGATAAATTACAAAATTAATGTTCCTGACTGCCATAATTTGGTTATTTCTGGAGATAAAAGCAAGAATGTATGCGGATGCAATTATGATGTATATAACTATACAATATCAAACAATGGAATTTATCAAGAATCATATAAAATAGAAGTTAATGGAAAAGCAAGCTCTTGGATTAACCTAAATCAAGATAGTTTCTCATTAAATCCAGGGCAAAGCAAGACAATTTATGCTTATTTAAATGCTCCGTGTGGAAGCGATTTTGGCGAAAATGATTTTACAATAACAGTTAGATCATTAACTAGCAACGCTATTGCTAGTTTTGATTCTAATGTTATCGTAAACAGCTGTTTTGATTTTAATGCAAATGTTGATAGAGAATTTGTTAACATGTGCGAGCATACAAATGAGATTGTTCCAGTTAAGATAGATAATTTAGCTAATTTAGACAATGATTTTGACTTAAAAATTACAGGACCTGCATGGGCAAATTTAGGATTAAGCAAATTAAATCTATCTTCAAAAAATTCAGGAATTGTTAATTTAATCTTAAACCCAGATTACAAAGTCCAGGGAGATTTTGATGTAAAATTAAACATAAAAAGCAGGCAAAGCAAGATAAGCAAGGATATTAATTTAAAAATTAATGTAAGAAAATGCAATGATGTTTCTCTTGAATTATTAACCAAAGAAGATAAAATATGTTCGGGAAGCGAAAAATATTATGAGGCAAACATAAAAAATACAGGAGAATTTGAAAAGGATTTTAGAATTGAAACTAATTTAGGATGGGTAAAACCCGCAGATATAATAATACACTTAAAGCAAAATGAAAACAAGAAAGTAAAAATAGAATTTAATCCTGGAAATAACATAAGTTCAGGAAATTACAAGGTTGATTTTAGTGTTTTTGCCTTAGATTCAAGCATGATTTCAAGCAAGGATACATTTAACTTAGATTTAATAAGCAAGGAACAATGCTATAAACCAGAGGTAAATGTTCAGGATGTTGAAGTAAATGCCGATTCATCTGCAACATCTAAAATAGAAATAAAAAATATTGGTGCAGAAAAAGCAACTTATGAATTAGGATTAAGCGGAAATGCTAATACATTCTCTCAATTAAATCCAAGCACAATAACAATAGAGCCTGGAAAAAATGACATTGTTTATTTATATATTGCTCCGCCTTATAATACAAAGCCTGGAGATTATAAAGCAAATATTTTCCTGAATTTGAAAGGCTTGGGAATTTTAGACAGCAAGACAATTAACATTAAGGTAAATCCCCCCGGAGAAGAAATAAAATTAATCAAGGAAGAAAATAAAACAATCAGTTTATGGGAGAAATTTTTGAATTTATTTAAAGTTGAAAATTTAAATCAAACAATTGTTCCAGAAGAAAAAATTATTGATTTAGACAAGGAAACAATAATTGATGAAGATATCAAATTCAATCTTAACAATGAGGTTCATTCATTAAAGATTATAGAGTTAATAAATGACAGTGTGAAATTAAGAATTGAGTCTAATCCTGTGGAAATATTATTGAAATTAAACCAAACAAAGGGTATTGATTTAGATAATGATACGAAAACAGATTTGGTAATTAAATTAAATGAAATAAAGGACAATAAACCTGTTTTAGCCATTAATAAAATAAATGAGGGAAAAGAAGAAAATCAAGAATTTACTAAATTAAAAGATTCTTTATATAAATACAGATTTATTCTATTAATTGGGGTAATAATTATAATAGGATCAATAATATTCTTTTCAACAAAATCTCATAAAAAAATAATTGATTATTTAGAAGAGGATTCTGAAGATGAAAAACCAATAAAGGTAGGAAGATATATTTTATTGGTTTTAATATTAATAGTATTATTATGGTATTACAAAAATTACGGCTTTGGAAATTTATTAAACTATTTAAGCACTTATAAATTTTACATTGTTGCGGGATTAATTATCTTGATATTTTTGATATTAATAATAAATTACTGGAAAGAGATTGTTGATTTCTTTGAGGAAGATATAGAAGAAGAAAAGCCAAAAAAGAAAAAATTATAATTTGAAAAAGAAAAATTTTGCTAAATTTTAATTTTTATTACTTTTAAGTGGAACGATATATATATATATATCTCCTATGATTTTAATATTTCTAGGTGATATGATTGAATAACAAAAAAATAATTTATTTATCATTGTTTTTGATATTGGCTTTATTTATTGTTTCTAGCTGTAAAGAAGAAGTTGTTGGAAGAATATTGAAATTTGACAGGCAACCATGTCAAACAGATAATGATTGCTTTAATGAGGAGAAAGGTTCAAGGTGCATTGAAGGATTATGTACAGCCTTAAATACAGCCTTAAAAATAATAAAAAATCCAAATCAACAAACTTTAGATGTTACTGCTTTTGGAAATGGGACTGGATATATAATAACACACCCGCCCAGTGCAATTAATTGCGGAAGTTATGGAACTGGAAGAAATAATTGTACAGGGAACTATAATAATGGAACAACTTTTAGTTTATTAGGAATAGGAATATCAAATAATACATATAACTCCTCGTTTTATAAATGGAGTGGTGATATTGGAGATTGCAATCCATACCAACCATATTGTCATATAAAAATGGATAGAAATAGAGGGATATTAGCTCAATTTTATTCAAGAAGATTATAATTTTAATCCGATTACTTTGCTTACCCCATCCTGCATACTTACACCATAAATCTGGTTAGCTTCTGTAATTATATTATCATTATGACTTATCATTATGTATTGCGCTTTTTTTGAGTATTCTGCAATCAATTTAGATAACTTCTCAGAGTTTGCCTTGTCTAATGCTGCATCAACCTCATCTAACATATAAAATGAAGCCGGCTGTAATTCCTGTATTGCAAAAATAAATGCCAATGCAGTCATTGTTTTTTCTCCCCCGCTTAAGCTTTTAATGTCCAAATACTTATTATTAGAAATTTTAACTTTGATGTCTAAGCCTCCATTAAATGGATTATTAATATCCTCCAATTCCAAAAATGCCATTCCTTTGCTTGATAAATTAGCAAATATTCTCTTAAAATTATCATTAATCTCATTTAAAGTTCTCATAAATAATTCTTTTTTCTTAGATTCAATTTCATTCATTAAATTAAATACATCCTGCTTTTCTAGATTAAGTTTTTCTTTTTTCTCAAGTAATTTATTATACTCTTTTTCAATTTCTTCATAAACTTCTAAAGCTCTAAGATTTACATTTCCTAATGATTCAAGTTCATACTGGGATTTCTTGACATTTTCCAATAATTCCTGCAAGTTTGTTGTCTTTTTTATTTCCTCTGTTTTATAATCCTCAAATTCTTTTTCTAAACCCTCCAATTCAGCTATTGTTCTTGCCCTTTGAAGCATAATATTATTAATTACCTGTTCTATTCCCCTTATATTTTCTTCAGATTTAATTAACGATATTTCTTTATTTTGAATTAATTCATTTAATTTGTCCCTTTTAATATTAAGATCATTAAATTCCTCGTAAAACTTTTTCTGTAATTTTTGCTGTTCGTCAATTGAAACATTATTCTTCTTTATGTTTTCTTTTAACTGCTTTATTTCATTTTCAAAATCCAATAATTCCTTGTCATGCTCTTTTAATATTACAAATGTTTTCTCTCTTTCATTTATCAATAATTTTTCCTGGTTTATAATATTCTTAATCTCATTTTCTAATTTAAAGATATCATCTAGTCCTGAAATAGATCTTCTCCTGAAACCGCCGATCATTGCTCCGCTCAATTCAATTAAATCACCTTCTAAGGTAACCATCCTTATTCTACCGATGCCAACTCTTCTCGCAATATTTATATTATCAACAACAATTGTATTGCCATAAATATGCAAAAAAGCATTTTTAAACTGCGGGTTAAATTTTATCAAATCAATTGCTAAGCCGTGAACTCCCTGCATTTTTAACAATGGCCTTAATTCATCTCTTAACAAGTTTGGCTTTATTTTATTTAGGGGAAGAAAAATAGCCGTTCCAACTTTGTTTTTTCTTAAATGATTTATGCATTCTTCTGCAATATTATCATCATCAACAACCATAGAATAATATTTATTTCCTGCACAAACTTCTAATGCGGTTTCATATTTAGAATCTGATTTTCCCAAAGTTTCAATTGTTCCGTAAACACCCTCTAAATTTAATTCCCTTATTTTTTGGATAATATAATCCTGTAACCTATTTTCATTGTCTTCAGGATGTTTTGGCTTGTTTTTCTCAAATAATATCTTTTTTCTTTCAAATTCTTTTTTCTCCTTTTCAAATTCATTTATTTTATGATTAATTTCATTTAGATTATTGTTCAAAGTTTCCTTTCTGTTTTTTATTTTTATGATTTCATTCTGCAGGAATTCCAATCTTGTCGCATTCTTTGTTAATTCTGTTTTGACATCCTCTAAAGCACGATGTATATCTATCTGGTCTTTTCCTCCACGAGAAACTAATTCCTGGTTTAATGTCTTAATCTCATTTCTTTTATCTTCAATTTCTCTTTTTACTTTATTAATTTCTTCCTGAATTTTATTTTTTTTAGTATTTTCCTTTTCAACTTCAGAATCAATCTTGCCTTTTTCCTTGTTTTTTTCATTTATTAAAACATGCAAGTATGTTGCCTTATTCTCCCTTATTAATTTTTGTAGCTCTTTATATTTAATAGCTTGATCCCTATCTTTTTTTAATTCCCTCAAATGAGCGCTTCTCTCTGTTAAAATAATATCTGCTTCTTTTAATTTTTCTTCAACTTTTTGTAATTCTAACATTGCTTTATGTTTTTTATCCTCATAAATAGAAATTCCAGAAACTTCCTCAATTATTTCTCTTCTATCTTCCTGACGCATTTCCATAAATTTTACAATATCTCCCTGGAGAATGATATTATGGCCGTCTGGATCAACTTTTGCACTTGCCAATAAATCTATAATCTGCTGTCTTGTAGATGTTTCATCATTGATCTTATATACTGACTGTCCGTTTTGCTTTACCATTCTTGTTATTTTTATTTCTTTTTCCTTTATTGCAAATTCATTTTTTTCATTGTCAAAAACAATTGATACTTCTGCATACTTATTTGGAGAATTATTTTTTCCTCCATTGTAAATCAAGTTAGAGGCTTTTTCAGCTCTCATGCTTTTTGCACTTAATCTTCCAAGAACAAAACAGATTCCGTCTGAAATGTTGCTCTTACCAGAACCATTAGGGCCAATTATAGTTGAAAAATTCTCATTAAATTCTAATTCAGTCAGCTTTGCGAATGATTTAAAGCCCTGTAATTTCAGTTTTTTTACCCTTGTCATCTGCTATTAATCTAAAGTTTAAATATTTAAAACTTACTAAAAGCTTTTTAATGTTTTTTGTGATTTTTCGTCGATAATTTTTTTATATGTATCCCATGTTTTTCTGAATATTTCCGGGTATTTGTTATAATTTTCCTTTAAGAATTTTTTTGTATAAGGATCTGATGGATAACCGCTTCCAATGTTCTCTTTTATCTTGCTCTGGATTTTTTTTATCTGCAAGTCTCTTGTAACCTTAGCAAGAATTGAGCTTGCTCCAACTTCAACAAACTTAGAATCATATTTGTAGCCTGCATTTATTTCTATTTCCTTGTTTTTCAAAAACATTTTTAAGTAATCAACATACGATTTTATATTTGCACTCGGGCAGTCTAATAAAACTTTGTCTGGTTTTAAGTAATTGATTATTATAGATGATTTAATTGCTTCTAATTTATTAAGATTAAGTTCTTCTGAATTTAGGGAATCATCAATTTCTTTCGGAGGAATAATCAAGATTTTATAGTTTTTTACAATTTCAACGATTTCATGATATAATTTTTCTCTTTCCTTCGGGCTTAATTCCTTGCTGTCCTTTACCCCGATATTCTTTAATTTATATAAGTCATGCTCATCTATCAAAATTCCAGCCATTACCATTGGACCGAGAACAGGGCCTCTGCCAGCCTCATCGATACCGCATATTAATGCCATTATTTTATTATTTGTTTAAATATTTATAAATGTTTTTAGAAAGTTATATAAACCAATTAAATTTTCTAATATTGATGGTAGTAAGGGTAAATAAACAGCAAAGAGTGGGTGTTTTTGTTGATGTTCAAAATATGTATTATTCTGCTAAAAATTTGTACAAGGCAAAAGTAAATTTTAAAGCTATATTGCAAGAAGCTGTAAAGGGAAGAAATTTGATTAGGGCAATTGCTTACGTTGTTGAAGCTCAGGAATTAAAGGAGAAGACATTTTTTGATGCTCTTGAAAATATTGGATTTGAAGTTAAAGCCAAGGAATTGCAGGTCTTTTATGGTGGAATGAAAAAAGGAGACTGGGATATTGGAATTGCTATGGACTGCATTGAGTTAGCACCTAAACTTGATACAATAATTCTTGTTTCTGGTGATGGAGATTATAAGGAATTAATTGAACATTTGCAGAAAGCGATGGGATGCAGGGTTGAGGTAATTGCGTTTGGGAGAAGTGCTAGTTCTAAATTAAAAGAAACAGCTGACGAGTTTGTTGATCTTGATAAAAATTTTAAGAAATACTTAATATAATTTAAATAAATTTTAATCCATTTTTAATATAATAGCGGGGGGAAGATTTGAACTTCCGACCTCTGGGTTATGAGCCCAGCGAACACTCCAGATTGAACAGTAATTTTCTTACTTCTGTTCTACCCCGCTATAATAATTGTAACAAAATTAAACACTTTTAAAGCTTTCTAAAGATTTTCCAAAACATTTAAAATACATTATAATTCCTTAATAACATGCCAAGGTCGCCTAATCTGGTATGGCACAGCACTGCTAATGCTGCATCCGAAAGGATTTGTGGGTTCAAATCCCATCCTTGGCGTTCAAACAAAAAGATTTATATTTTTAATCAAAATTTAGACTAAAATGGAAAAAGAGGCAATATACTTTTTAAATTATGAGAATGAATTATATGTTTCTGAGAATGAATTAAAATCAAAAATAGATTATTTATGCGATGAATTCAAGAAAATTAATAATAAAGATCATTTTCATCATTCACAGTACTGGTGCGGATTAATGGATATAAGCTCACAGTTAAACTGGAATTATCTTCCCGGATTAGATGGAATAAGATATGTTAAAAAACAAGATTTAATTAAGTTAATTGAAAAAGAAAAAAAAGCAAAATTAACAATGGGAATAAGCATAGAATATCTAAATCATATGGAACAAGCTTTTGATGATTTAGAAAATTTAATTTCTGTATAAGATTCCTGTAAAGAAATTTATCTGGTCTAACCTATATAATAAATATAAAAATGTTATAACCAAGATTAATAACAATAAAGACATTGTAATTTTAGCATAAAAATTCATCTTAAGCCATCTTCTGTTTTCTTTTGCAGCTTTTAGATTTTTTAACTGTAATTCTTCGCTGAAAGAAATTCTGTACTTCTCCCCATCGCTGTCCATCTTATACAATTTCCCTTTTTCTTCAAAGTACTTAACATCACCCATAATGATTAGTAAAAACAACTTATTTATAAAGATTGCTATTTTAAAATGGTTACATTAAAGTAAATAGGTTTTTATAATAACGATGCTTAATAATAACATGATTAATCTAATAAGCTTTTTAGGATTGATAATTGGATATATCTTAGCTTTAAATGTCAAAGAAGAATTAATCCTGGGAAAGAAGTATTTTAATCTTTTTGAGAAATTAATCTTGATTATTTTAATTGTTTTTGCAATAAAACTTAATTATTTGTTCTTTTTGGGATTATTAATCGGGGTAATAATTAATTATTTTATCAGAAGAGTTTATTTATTTCTTGGAATAATTTCTTTAATTCCTAATTTTATTATATTAGTTTTTTTATTTGGATTATTTCACGGAACATTGAATTACATCAAATTTAGAAAAATAAATTACAAAGATATTTTAATTAATTTAATATTATTCATAATTCCATTAATTATAAACATTAAAAATGATCTTTTTATTGGAATAGGAATTGGAGGGATTATAATTGGAATATTCGGAATTAATTCAAGATTTAAAAAAGAAAAAAGAGTTAAAAGATTTAGATAATAACTTTATTTTTTTGAGAATAAAAGAATACTTGAAAGATAAAGAGATTCCTGAAAATAAAAAAAGCAGAGAATATGAGAAAATATTTAAAGATTTAAGGAGAATTTTAAGAAAGAGCTACGGGATGTTTAGGAATTTAAATGAAAAAAGAGATTTGGAAATCTATGAAAAAATATTCTCTATTGCTAAGCCGAGAAAGATACTTGATTTAGGATGTGGTTTAGATCCTTTAGAATACTGCAAATTAACTAATGCAGAACTTTATGTTTCGGATATAAGCCAGAGCATAATAAATAAATTAAATGATTATTTTAAATTAAATAAAATAAATGGAAAAGCATTTGTTTTTAACTTATTGGATGATGACTTAGAAAAATTACCTAAAGCTGATTTATGCCTTATGTTAAAACTTCTTGATTCTATTGAGCTGTTTAAGAGAAATTATACTAAAGAGTTGTTAACAAAAATTAAATCAAAATATTTCTTGATAAGCTTTGCAAAAAGAACATTAAGCTCTAAAAGAATAATAAAATCCTCAAGAAATTGGATTTTAAGAATTTTAAGGGAATTAAATTTTAGCTATGAATTGTTTGATTATGATAATGAAATTTATTTTCTTGTTAAAAAGAGTTAAATTTAATAAATATAAAAGCTTATATAGTTCCTAATTATAACAATTGTTATATGAAGAAACCCGCTGTTATAAAAAGTTACCAACTTTAAATTTTTGATAGATAAATATAATAATCTTTATATAAACTTATTTAATAAATAAAATTTCTAATTACAAAATAGTAACATTTATATACAAGCAATTAATACCAAGTTACATTTAATTTTAGGGGGTCTAAAATGAAATTAAAGAATTATTTAATATTAGTTTTAATATTTTTAGTTTTTTCTGTCTATGTTCAGTCTGAGTCAAATGAAGTTATTCCTCCTTTGCCAAGCTACACTCAAGAGCAGGGAATGGAATTTGATGGCTATATCGTACAGTTTAAGGATAAGACATTAGGAGATTATAAGATTGATTTAGATAAGACAAATAAATTTTCAAAAAAGGAAATAAATTCAAAAATAAATGACCACTATCAATTAATGCAAAATAATCACAAAAATTATGAAGATGAAATTTCTAAGGTTTTAAATTATGATAAAGAAAGTTTTAACTCAAAAAAATTATCTGAATTTTATAAAGTTTATAATGGAATTGTCTTAAGAATAAATGAGAATGATATTAATAAAGTAAAAAAACTGGATTTTGTGAAGAATGTTTATCCTAATTCAAAGGTTTTTCCTTTGCTTACAACATCTATTCCATTGATAAAAGCAGATCAAACTTGGAATTTAGATTTGAATGGAGGAATTTGTGAAAATGGAGAAACATGCTTAAAAGGTGATGGTGTGAGAGTAGGAGTAATTGATTCGGGAATTGATTATAATCATCCTGGATTGGGAAATGGCTGTTATGGGCTTCCTACATGCAAGGTTATTGGCGGTTATGATTTTGTTAATAATGATAATGATCCAATAGATGATCACGGACATGGAACACATATTGCTTCAATTATTGCTGAAGATTCTCCAAATGTAAAAGGAGTTGCTCCAAATGCTAAATTAATTTCTTATAAAGTATTAGATGAGGGAATTGGTGGAAATAGCACTTATGAATATATTGTTATAAATGCTATAGAAAGATCAACAGACCCAAATCAAGATAATAATTTTGATGATCATTTAGATATAATTTCAATAAGTCTAGGTAATAATGGAGATCCTGATGACCCCATGCCTACAGCAGTTGATAGTGCAGTAAATTTGGGAGTTGTTGCAGTTATTGCAGCAGGAAATTCAGGTCCTGGCGGAAATGGAATTTGTAGACATGAATCAACAGGAACAACAAATTCAATTTGTGATCCAGCAACTTCATTAAAAGCAATTACAGTTGGTGCAACATATAAGAAAAATTATACTGGAATACTTTCAGGAGATATAAATCCAAGAAAAGATCAAGTAACTAATTTTAGTTCAATGGGACCAATTTTATGGAATAATCAAGTTATACAAAAACCAGATATTTTTGCACCAGGAGCTATAATTTGTGCTGCAAGATATGATAATGTTGATCCGGAATTAATTTGCATTGATAGTTTACATTTATTTAAATCTGGTACAAGTATGTCAACACCATTCGTTTCAGGTGTAGCAGCATTATTAAAACAAGCACATCCAGATTGGACACCAGAACAAATCAAACAACATTTAAAAAATACGGCAGATAATATAAGCTCTGTAAATCCAAATTATCCAAGCTTATTTGGAGGAAGGGTAAATGCTTATAATGCAATAATAAAAAGTTTCCAATATACTTTAACTGTAAATAAGGATGGAAATGGTAATGGAATAATAACAAGCAATCCTATGGGAATTAACTGCGGAAGCGACTGTACAGAAGATTATGTTCTAAATACTCAAGTTACACTAACAGCAAATCCCGATTCAAGCTCAACATTTTCTGGCTGGAGTGGTGCTTGTACAGGAACGGGAAGT
>Ga0194120_10001394_pt1 | contig 44257 bp, 48 predicted proteins | sample TA2MahCa65mmetaG_FD_148642 | JGI IMG/M metagenome (GOLD analysis project Ga0194120, IMG submission 148642) | Freshwater microbial communities from Lake Tanganyika, Tanzania - TA2015019 Mahale Deep Cast 65m | ecosystem: Environmental > Aquatic > Freshwater > Lake | place: Tanzania: Lake... | reverse complement strand
AACCTTGGGGCACTTGGTTCCCGCAATCTGCACGTATCGAGCAGAAACGGCAGTGGGCAAGAGAAGGGAACTTGTGAGCGTTACGGCGACAAGTAACCGTCGTACGCGAACCACGAGGTGAGAGTACTGCAAACGACTGCACTGGAGTAATTGGAGGGGGTTACTCCAGTTCGGTGAGGCCGCCTGGGGGAAGTGTGCCGGAGTTGCGGTAGGCGTCGAGCTTGGTGCGTGTGTCGTCGATGTCGAGGTTGCGCATCGTCAACTGACCGATGCGATCGAGCGGGCCGAAGGCGGCGTCGTCGACACGCTCCATGCTCAGGCGCTCGGGTGCATACGTGAGGTTGTCGCCGACCGTGTTGAGAATCGTGTAGTCGTCGCCTCGGCGCAGTTGCAGCGTGACATCGCCTGAAATGAGCGTGCCCACCCAGCGTGACAGCGACTCGCGCAACATCAACGACTGCGGGTCGAACCAACGGCCCTCGTACAGCAAGCGGCCGAGACGGCGACCCATCTGGTGGTAGTTCTCCAGCGTGTTCTCGTTGTGAATCGCCGTGACGAGCCGCTCGTACGCGATGTGCAGCAACGCGAGACCAGGTGCCTCGTAGATGCCACGGCTCTTGGCTTCGATGATGCGGTTCTCAATTTGGTCGCTCATGCCGAGGCCGTGGCGACCACCGATCCTGTTGGCCTCGCGCACCAAGTCGACCCGCGACGAAAATTCGCGACCGTTGATGGCCACCGGCCAGCCTTCGTGGAAGCGCACGCGCACCTCTTCGGCGTCGATACGCACGCTCGGGTCGTAGTGCGCCACACCCATGATCGGTGCGACGATGTGCATGGAAGTAGACAACTCTTCGAGCGACTTCGCCTCGTGCGTGGCACCCCAGATGTTGGCGTCGGTGGAATACGCCTTCTCCGCTCTGTCGCGGTACGGCAGCTTGCGCTTGGCGAGAAACGCGCTCATCTCGGCACGCCCGCCGAGTTCGGCGACGAATGCCGCATCGAGCCACGGTTTGTAGATGCGCAGCGCCGGGTTGGCCAGCAGACCATATCTATAGAAGCGTTCGATGTCGTTGCCCTTGTAGGTGCTGCCGTCGCCCCAGATGTCGACCCCGTCTTCGCGCATCGCGCGCACGAGCAAGGTGCCCGTGACAGCACGCCCTAGAGGTGTGGTGTTGAAATACGTCTTGCCGGCGGTCGAGATGTGGAATGCCCCGCACTGCAACGCCACCAAACCCTCGTGCACGAGTTGCTCGACGCAATCGACGACGCGAGTGACGGCGGCGCCGTATTCCTTCGCGCGTTTGGCGACATCAGCGAGATCGGGCTCGTCGGGCTGGCCGAGATCGGCGGTATAGGCGCATGGAACGGCACCCTTTGCCTTCATCCAGGCGACGGCGGCAGAGGTATCGAGGCCGCCGGAGAATGCAAGGCCGACGCGCTCGCCGACCGGCAGCGATGTGAGCACGCGGGTCATGGATGCACCACGGATGCAAGCATCACGGGCGCGCCGCCAATGACACGAACGAAATCAGCAACGCAATGCCAGCAACGCCGTATTGCAGCATCGCCACACCCGGCGAGTTGGCAACGTCACCCGTCGCCACCGCGGCGAGCATCGCCACACACACGAGATGAATCACGATGGTGTACTTGCGCGGTCGCTGCGTGGCGATCAATGCCGCCAGCGTGATGAGAAACGGCACGGCCCACACGAGCGGAAACTGCGGGTTCGACTCGGGCCCCAGCCACCACGCCGACTTGCCGATGTTGCGACTGGTGACCGCCACTGCAACCTGACACAGCAAGGTGCCCACCCAACTGATGGAGGCGAGCGTGCGCCAGGTGCGGTTGCCGGCGGCGACGTTCACCGCATCAAGGGTAGTGAGCGAATCGCGCGGAAATGGCGGGATTTCCGCGCTCGTAGCCTTGAGCGATGGTGGCGCACTTCGCAAAGTTGTCGATCTTCTTCCCGATGTGGAACGAGGAGCAGTACATCAACCGTGCGCTGAACGCCGGGCACGATGTGGCGCGCGAACTGATCGCTGCGGGTGAGGTAGCCGATTACGAATTGATCGTGGTGAACGACGCATCCACCGATGCCACTGCGCGGCTCGCCGATGAGGCCGCCGCCGTAAACCCGCACGTGCGCGTGGTGCACCACCCTGCGAACCGCAAACTCGGTGGTTCGATGAAGTCGGGTTTTGCCGCCGCGACTGGCGACGTGATCGTTTACACCGACGCCGACCTGCCCTTCGACATGCTCGAGTTGCACAAGGCCCTGCGTTTGCTGCGCACCTACGAGGCTGATGTCGTGAGCGCGTATCGCTTCGATCGCACCGACGAGGGTTTCGTGCGTGTCGTGTACTCGGCGCTCTACAACGCGCTGGTGCGTGTGTTGTTCGGCGTGCGGGTGCGCGACGTGAACTTTGCGTTCAAGGTGTGTCGCGCGTCGATCTTCCGCCACATCGCGCTGAAGAGTGAAGGCTCGTTCATCGACGCCGAGTTGATCGTGCGCGCAAAGAAACTCGGTCACCCGATCGTGCAGTTCGGTGTCGACTACTTCCCACGTACGCGCGGCGTGTCGACGTTGTCGAAGCCGTCGGTGATCGTGAAGATTCTCCGCGAGGCGTTCGCCTTGCGACGCGAACTGAACGCGATCAAGCCCATTAACGCGAAGTAGTCGACGCCCATGATGCCTGAAGGTCGCACGCCGCAGCGCCCTACGCGAACACCGCGCCAGCCGGTGCGTGCACCGCAGACCCAAACTCGCACGCTTGCCATATCTGCGGCGTTGGTGATGGTGGCGATGCTCGTCGTCGCCATCGTCGTCGAGCGACGGGGCGACGGCGAGTCGGCTGGGGTGGTGGCCCCGGTCGTCACCACGAGCACCGTCGCGGCAACGCCGGCGCTGCCGGCGATCAGTCGCGACCTGAAGGAAGGCAGCGACGGGGATGACGTGCGCATGTTGCAGACGCGACTCGCCGAACTGATGTTTGCGCCCGGCCCGATTGACGGCGTCTTCGGTAGATCCACCGTGCAGGCGGTGTGGGCGTTCGAAAAACTCGTGATGAAGACGCCGCGCAGCAAAGCGACCGGCGTGGTAACCCCGCAAATGTGGGAGGTGCTGCGCAACGAGGTGCGCATCGAACCACGTCGCCAGGCCGACACGCCGCGCCACGCCGAGGTGTACCTCCCCGAGCAGGTGATCGTCACGTTTCTCGCGGGTCAGCCGACGCTGATTTCGCACATCTCGAGCGGCGACAACAAGCCGTGGTGCGAAGAAGTAGTTATCGATGCAGGCGAAGACGGCAACGACAGTCCCGAACAGATCGCGGCAGGCCTGCCGCTGAAAGTCGGCATCTGCGGTGAGTCAATCACACCACCCGGCATCTACACGTTCTATAAGCGCTCATCGGGCACGCGCGAAACCAAACTCGGAACGCTGTACAACCCCGTCTATTTCAACCAAGGCATCGCGGTGCACGGCGCGATTCTCGTGCCCCTCAAACCGGCGTCGCACGGGTGCATTCGCATCCCGATGTCGGTGGCGCAGATCTTCCCCGCACTCGTGCAGTTCCGTGATCGCATCTACGTATTTGACGGATTGAAGGAGCCCGAGGCCTACGGCTCACCGCTGCCGCCGGCCGACAAGCCCGACCCGAACTACACCACGGTGCCGACCTCCACCACGGTGCCGCCGACGACGGTGCCGCCGACGACGGTTGCCTCAACGACCGTGCCCGCTTCGACCACCATGCCGTCCAGGACCACCGTGCCTGCACCGACGACAACATCTGGCACGATGAAGCCATGACCGCTGCTGCATCGGGCAACTCTGGCGACACCGCTGCGAGGCCTGGCGACGCCGCGCGACGTGTGCCCTACGACGAATTCTCGTTCTTTGGTGAAAACATCGCCGAGTATTCGCTCGGTGTGTCGCCGCATCCGCAGGTGTCACGCATCAAACACACGTTGGAGGATGGCCGCCATGTGAGCGCGTTGAAGTGGGGCAGCGCACCCGCCAGGATCGTGTTCGTGCACGGTAGCGCGCAGAACGCGCACACCTGGGACACCGTGTGTCTGGCGCTCGGCGAACCGATTCTCGCCGTCGACCTGCCGGGGCACGGGCACTCGTCGTGGCGCGACGACGGCGACTACACGCCCCGTTCGCTGGCACTCGACATCGCACTCATGATCGAACGTCACGCCCCCGACGCCAAACTCGTCTGCGGAATGTCGCTTGGCGGGCTCACCACGCTTGCGCTCGCATATGCGCGCCCCGACCTCGTCAACCGTTTGATGATGGTCGACATCACGCCAGGTGTCACGCCGGAGAAGGCGAAGGCAATCACCGACTTCGTCAACGGCCCGCAGAGTTTCCAGAGTTTTGGTGACCTGCTCGCGCGCACGATCGAGCACAATCCGACGCGGAGCGAATCGTCGCTGCGGCGCGGCATCCTGCACAACGCCCGACAGCTCGATGATCTCAGTTGGGTGTGGCGCTATGACCGACGCAGTCATCCGCGCCGTGAACCAGGCACCAGCGTGGCTGCCGGCATGTGGGAGATGATCGAACGGTTACCGTGCCCGCTCACGCTCGTGCGCGGTGGCGTGTCGCCGGTGGTCGACGATGCCGACGTCGCCGAATTGCAGCGGCGCAAGCCCGATGCCGTGGTGCACGTGGTGGACGGCGCCGGCCACAGCGTGCAGGGCGACCGCCCACGCGAACTCGCCGATCTGGTGCGCCGCGAACTGTAAGAAGCGCAAGTCGCGCATGTCGCGCGACGGCGCGCACTCCCCGCGCCACGACTCGTGCGGTGCCACGACTCGGCAATTCGTGCGCAGTTCTTCTAGGGTTCGCTCCGTGAAGTTGAGCCTCACCGCGAGCCCCAGCGACAACGTGGATGCGAGTCGCGCATGAATCGCCGTCTCGGTCGGCCCTGCCAAGGTGATGCCGGCGAAACTCGCCTGCGCATCCTGCGCGAGGCGCGCAACGCGTTCACCACGCGCGGCTACGACAACACCACGAACCGCGAGATTGCTCAGGGTGCGGGGATCACTGCAGCGGCGATCTATCACTACTTCCCGTCGAAGGTCGACCTCTATGTGGCGGTCTTCGCGGACGTGCAGGCGAAGGTGTTCGATGCGTTCGAGTCGGTAGTCGCCGAGCACGACACCTTCCCCAAGCAGTTCGACGCAATCTTTGACGCGATGTTCGAATTGAGCAACGACGACCCGTTGCTGGCGAGTTTCGTCGTCGGTGTCATCACCGAAGCCAGCCACCACCCCGACCTGCGCGAGGCGTTGGCAAGTTTGCCGCCTCGTCAAGAAGTGTTCCTTGCAGGTCTCTGCACGGCCGCCAAGACGCGCGGCGAGTTGCCCGAGGCGTTGCGAGTGCAGACCGCCGTTGATGCAATGTCGGGTGTGCTCGCCGGGTTTGCCCGCCTCGCCGTCACGGTGCGCGACCGGGCACGACTGCAAGCCGTCGCCAAGGTATACAAGACGATGGCGCGCAACGCGTTGTCGCGCGCTGCAATCGGCGTTTAACCGACGACGGCAGTCGCGCGCGGCTTGCCGCGCCACGTGTCCGCCAGCGAACAGACGAGCCCCACCCACACGAGCAAGAACCCGACGAATCGCACGGTCGACATCGACTCGTCGTATGCCAACCAACCGAGCAAGAAGTTGATCACCGGCACGAGAAACTGCATCGGGCCAATCACGGTGAGCGGCAATCGCAATGCCGAGTGCGCGAACAGCAACAACGGCACCGCGGTGATGAGGCCCGTCAAGAGGATCAGTATCACCTCGCCGGATGACGCACCGCCGAACACCGGGCTGGTGCGGGCGAGACTCCACGCCACGACTGCCACCGCGGGCGGTGTGAGCACGATGGTCTCGGCGGTGAGGCTGTCGACGGGCCGCAGCGAGATTTGTTTCTTCAGCAACCCGTACACCGCCCACGAGGCGGCGATGGCCAACGCGATGAGGGGCGGGCGACCATACACCAGCGTCAGTACGGCCACAGAAGCGAACGCGAAGCCAAGTGCAACCTTCTGCAACCATCGCAGGGGTTCGCCCAGCACCACCACGCCGATGAGCGAGGTGAACAGCGGGGCGATGAAGTAGCCGAGCGCCGTCTCGATCACGTGCTCGTTGACGACCGCCCACACATAGAGCGTCCAGTTCGCGACGAGCAACACCGCCGCAGCGGCGATGCGCACCAGCAGTTTGCCGTCGCGTAATGCTGCGATTACGAATCGCAGGCGACGTTGGGTTGCCACGAGCACCAACAACAGCGACGCCGCCGTGAGGATCCGCCAGCCGATGAGATCAAAGGCGTCGAAGTCGTCGAGCAACTTCCAATAGATCGTCAGCACACCCCACAAGAGGTAGGCACCGAGGCCGCTCGCCACACCGCCACCTGCAGTGATCGTGCCGTCGCCACGACCATTCGGCACACCACTGCGTGAGTTGTGCTGCGAAGCGTGGTTCATGCCGAACTTCGACACTAATGAGCGAGCAATGTACCGATTCGTAGTGTGCGTGCTCGGTAGACTGCAAGTAGAAATGAGCGGCGCTGGCAGCGTGCCACCCCAACTCGCAGCACTCGCACAATCATTGCGCGCTACCACATTGCGCGAGATGTTCGCCACCGACCCACGACGCGCCGAAGCACTGTCGCACACGCTGCCGCTGGGTGATTGCGAAGCGTTCTTCGACTTCTCCAAACAACACGTCACCCCGCAAGTGATCGACGCCCTCATCAACAGCGCTCGCGAACGCGGGGTCCTCGATTTGCGTCAGCGGATGATCGCCGGCGATCCGATCAACCACACCGAAGGCCGCGCGGTGACCCACGTGGCGATGCGCGCCGCGAGCGACATCACCGCACCGGCAGGGTTGCGGGCGCAAGCCGATGTTTCTCGCCGCGAGGTTCGCGATGCGGTGCAGCACACGCCGGCACACATCACGCACGTTGTGAATCTCGGCATCGGCGGCAGCGACCTCGGCCCGGCGCTGTTGTGCGATGCGTTGGCGGCGATGCGACCGCCGCAGCGCACGGTGCGCTTTGCGTCGAACATCGACCCGCTCGACCTCGACCGCGCGATCGAAGAACTCGATCCGCGCCACACGGTGGTGGTGGTGTGTTCGAAGTCGTTCGGCACCACCGAGACCCTCGCCAACGCCGCGCGCGCCGTGGCGTGGTTGAAAGCCGGCGGCGTGAGCGCCCCGAGCGCGCACGTCATCGCCGTGACTTCGCAACCCGACCGCGTCGCGGCGAGCGGGTTGCCGGTCGGGCGCGTGCTCGGCATGCCCGCGAGCGTGGGCGGTCGGTACTCCGTTTCATCGGCCGTGTCGCTCTCGGTCGCCCTCGGTTTCGGGCTCGAAGCGCTGCACGACGTGCACGACGGCATGCGACTCGTCGACGAGCACTTCGTCGGCGCGCGCGATGGCGACAACGTGCCGCTCATCCTCGGATTGCTGTGGTGGTGGAACAGCGCCGTGCTCGGCCACGCGAGCGTGGCGGTGGTGCCGTATTCACGGGCGCTCGCGCTGCTGCCTGCATACCTGCAGCAATTGATCATGGAGAGCAACGGCAAGTCGGTGGATCGCGACGGCCGCCCCGTTGCGGTGAGCACGCCGGTGGTGTGGGGCGGCGTGGGCACGAACGCCCAGCACGCGTTCTTCCAGATGTTGCACCAGGGAACCCAGGTGGTGCCGTGCGACTTCGTCGGGCACAGTGCGGCGTTGGGTGCGTCGCAGAACGACCACGACACGCTCGTGGCGAACATGATCGCGCAGTCGCAGGCCCTCGCCCTCGGGGTGACGGCCGACGAAGTCGGGGGAGCCGCCACCCTGCGCGCGCACCGGATGACGCCGGGTAATCGTCCGAGTAGCACGCTGCTGTTTTCGCGCCTCACCCCGCGGGCACTCGGCGCGCTGCTTGCCACATACGAGCACGCAACGTTCGTAGAAGGAGTCATGTTCGGGGTGAACAGTTTCGACCAATGGGGAGTCGAGCTCGGCAAGCATCTCGCCGCGCGCGTGGCGGCGGACATCAACGGCACACCCGGCGACGCGGCTGGTGCCGCCATGGGTGCGACTCGTGATGCCGCGGGTGCGACTCGTGCCACTGACGCCTCCACCACCAACTTGGTTGCCCGACATCGCGAGTGGCGAAACGGTCGCTGACTACACTCAGAAACCCCGTGACTAAGAAAGTCAAAATCAACGCCGCCGAGCGGATGCTCAATCTCTTGGCGTTGTTGTCGGTGCGCAATCAGCCGATCACGCTGAAGCGCATCCGCCAGGAACTCGCCGGCCAGTACAGCGACGACCACGACGCCGCGCGTGCGCAGTTCGAGCGCGACAAGAGCGACCTGCGTGAGCTCGGCATTCCGATTGAGACGGTGGTGCTCGGCGGCGACCAAGCCGGCGAGACCGCCTACAAGGTGACCCGCAACAACTACGAACTCGGCGACGCCAACTTCACCGCCAAAGAAATCGAAGCACTGCAGATCGCGGCCGCTACCGTGCGACTCGCCGCGAGCGAGAGCGAGGTCGCGTTGTGGAAGCTGGGCGCCGAACGCGTGAAGCCGAGCCTCGGTGCGCGCGTCACCATCGGTTTCACCGACCCGCACCTCTCCGTGATTCTCGCCGCGATCAGCAAGCGTGCGCAGTTGTCGTTTACATACAAGGGGGATGACCGCGTCGTTGATGCTTACGGCATGCTCGCGCGCAAGGGCTTCTGGTATCTCGTCGGCCACGATCACCTGCGTCGGGCACAGCGGGTGTTTCGTGTCGATCGCATCGAGGGTGATGTGACGGTGGGGAAGCCCAATTCCTACAAGATCCCCAAGGGGCTCAATGTCGCCAACATGGTGCCGAGTGATCGACAAATGATGGCCGCCGGCGACTACGAGCATTCGACCGCGAAGGTGCGGGTGGACTCGTCGCTGGTGCGTGGCGTGACGCGCGAGTTCGGACGCGAGGCAATCGTGAGCGAAGATGCCGATGGCTCGGCAGTGTTCGAGGTGCCGTGCAGCAACACGTATGCGTTTCGTTTGTGGTTGTTCGCGATGGTCGACAAAGCCGAAGTGCTCGAGCCGCAAGAAGTGCGCGACAACGTGGTGCGTTGGCTTGATGAACTCGCGGGGAGTGCGTAATGGCCAAGAAGCGTTCCGGGAAGAAGGCACCCGCAAAGAGTTCGCCCACGACGAAGCGCGCAGCGGCCAAGACGCGCGCAGCCAAGCCCGCCGCGAGCAGCACCCGCCCCCGTGCTGCAAAACGTCGTGGGCCGCGTCGTGCGTCGGAGCGCGTCGCCGGCTTGCTGCTCATCCTTCCGTGGTTGATGAAGCGCAAGCGTGTGCGTCTGAGTGAAGTCGCCCGTCAGTTCCGCATGAGTGAAGAAGAGTTGGTCGCCGACTTGCAGATGGCAGCGGTGTGCGGAGTACCGCCGTACACGCCCGATGCGCTCGTGGACGTGTTCGTCGACGACGGCTGGGTGGTTGCGGAGATTCCGACACTGTTCTCGCGCCCACTGCGACTGACGAGTGCCGAGATGTACGCAGTCATCGCGATGGTCGATGCCGCACAGGGTCTGCCGGGTGCGCCGTCGCGCACTGCGTTGGCGAGTGCGGTCACCAAGTTGAAGAGGCTGGCGCCCAACCCCGACGACACGCCGGTCAAGATCGATCTGCCCGACGACCCGCTACTCGCAGAATTGCAGCGCTCGCAGCAGGAGTCGATCGAGTTGCGCATCGCGTATTTCAACCCGGCGCGCAGCGAGGTGTCGATGCGCACGATTCGGGTCGGCCAAATCTTCAGCGAACACGGTCATTGGTATGTGCTCGCCGACGACGACAAGTCGGGCGCGCTGCGCAACTTCCGCGTGGATCGCATCCATTCGATCGTGCGCACCGGCAAGACGTACGACCAGGTGGATGTCGCGCGTCGCGCCGAAAGCGAAGCCGACCGCGAATGGTTCGGTGCGAACCTGGAGAGTGTCACACTGCGGGTGCGTGACGACGCGAGTTGGATCGCCGAGGCGTACCCAATGGTGTCGCGCGTGAAGAACCGCGACGGTTCGGTGGATGTGAAGCTGCGCATCGGCAGCGAGCACTGGCTGGCACGCCTGTTGTTGCGCGGCGGTCGCAATGTCGAGATGATTGAACCGGCGAAATTCAAGGGTTTGCAGGCGGCGACGGCGGCTCGGGTGCGCGCGAAGTACGCGTGACCGCGTTGTGCCGCGCGGCGTAACGCCCCGCGGTGCAGCAGGCGCAGCAACCGCGTGACGCGGCCACATCGTGCGGCACGACCCGCTACTTCAGCCGAAGTGGGCGGCGAGTTCACCGTAGGTGGTGATGCGATGTGCCGCCAGCAGCGACGGCAGCACGGCGGCAGCGAGTTGCGCGTCGGCGAGTGCGTCGTGCGGACGATCCGTCGACTTGCCGAGCCGTGCAGCCACATCGCGCAACTTGTGCGACACCGTGCGGTTGGGGTCGAGGCGCCGCGACAGATTCAGGGTGCAGAGTGGCCCCGTGAGTTTGAGTGGTACTTCGAGTCGGGTGGAATCTGACCGCAGAAACCCGAGATCGAACTTGACGTTGTGCGCGGTGAACACACAACCGTCAATCAGCACGTTCAGCATCTCGAGTGCCTCGGCGGGTTTCATACCGTGTCGCAGCTGGCGGCGGGTGATGCCATGTACATGGAATGCACCAACATGCCCGAAACCCCACGAGAGACGTTTCAGATAGGTGACGAATTGGTGCTCGACGGCGCCATCGCCGCGCGTGACCACGACGCCGATCTGCAGCACGCGGTCGTTGTCGGTCGAGAGACCGGTGGTCTCGGTGTCGACCACGGCGAAGCGCACCTGCGCGATGGGCGTGGCCGCGTCGGGCGCACCGCCAACAGCAAACGGTGCCGCCGCGTGGACAGTGCCGGCAATCGCCGACGATCTCGCTACGTCGGGCATGTTCATGCCGATGCACCCACCTCACGCAGAATCGCTGCACCCAAGCGGCTCGCAGTGAGCGGGCCGAGTATTCGCGAGAGATCTTCCATGTTGCGGGGCTTGTCGGCGACGATGCGCGAGAGTTCTGCATCACTCAGCACAGCCTCGGGCAACGTGAAGTTGGTGCGGGCGATCACGTCGCGCACTACACGTAGTCGTCGTCGCAGATCGATGTCCGCGGCAACACCGGGATCGCTCGGTGTGGAGAGTCGTGGCAGCGTCGCCGGCGCCGCATCGGCGAGACCTTGACTCTGTTGGCGTACGCTGGCCGGCAGCGAGGCAAAGTACGGGCTGACGGTGGTGTTGCGACGGTTGCGCTTACGGGCGCGCGTGATGATCAGTCGGTCGGCTGCGCGCGTACACGCAACGTAAGCGAGCCGGGCTTCTTCGCGTAGTTGCTCGTCGCTCTTTGCCGAAGCGTGCGGCATGAACCCGTGCTCGGCACCGATGATGATCACCACCGAGAACTCGCGACCCTTTGCGGCATGGAACGTGAGCAGTTCGACTCCGTATCGCTCGGGGGTGCTCTGGCTGGCCCGCAGATACGCCGCCGCACTGCGACCATCGGCGACACCCTGCGTGCTGCTGCGCAAATACGCCTGCACCTGCTCGGCGACGATGCGTTCGTCTTCGTCGGTGGATTCGACGATCACGTCGGCAGCCCACACGGTGAGGTCGTGGCGCGTGCGACATTCGGCGACTTCGTCGATCGCATTGCTGCGCATCGTGCTGGCGCGACGTGACGCCACGGGGATGCCGGCGTTGGTGAGAGTCGACTTCACGCCTTCCAGCAATGTGTGTGTGCGCGCGAGCACGGCAATCGACGGCTCTGCACCCGAGCGAAGATGCTGTTCGACGGCGTGGCGGGCGAGGATGGCTTCGTCGATGTCGTCGTCGACCTCGATGTATTGCACGGGCAGGCCACTCGTGCGCCGCGAGTAGAGCGCGGTGTCGAGGCGCTCGCCGCGCGCGGTCGTGTCGCGCGCAGGTGGCGCGGCTTCGCGTGCATCACTCACGACGTGCGTGGCGACCTCCAACACTTGGGGCGTGCAGCGATAGTTGCTCGGCAGGGCGAGCACCGTCGGTCGCGGCAGCGCGTCGGGCAAGCTGCCAAACAGCGCGGGGTCGGCGCCGTTCCATCCGTAGATCGACTGCAACGGGTCGCCGACGATGAATACGTCTTCGCTGTCGCCGCGCAGTGCCTCAAAGAACGAGTACTGCAGCGGGTTCATGTCTTGCGCCTCGTCGACGAAGAGATGGCGGAAGCGAAACCGTGTGGCGGCGGCGAAGTCGGGGCGATCATGCAGCGCACGCGTCGCCAAACTGACGAGGTCGTCGAGGTCGGCCAGCCCGCGCTTGGCCTTGAGTTGTTCGTAGGCGCCGTAGGCGAGGGCGATGCGCTGCGCATCGACCGACACCGAACGACCGACGCGCTGCACCTCGCGCACGTATCGGTCGGGCGACACCATTCGCGCGTGTGCCCAGTCGATTTCGCCGAGCAATACCTGCGCGTTGCGCCCGAGTGATTGTTCGCCGATCGCCTGATTGAGCATCGACGCACGGTTGCCCACCACGGTGGGCACCAAGCTGGACGTGTCGCTTGCGCGTCTGCGCAACAACGCGAGTGCGACGGCGTGAAACGTGCCGATGGTGGGTTGATTGGTGTCGCCTGGGCGATCGTGGCGCATCACGCCGAGGGATCGCAGGCGTCGCCGCATTTCCGCCGCGGCCTCGCGAGTGAACGTGATGGCGAGAACTCGTGCAGGGTCGACGTCGCCGTGCGCGATGCGCCACGCGATGCGGTGCGTGAGCACACGAGTCTTCCCGGACCCCGCACCAGCGTGCACGATGGTGGCGGTTGGCGCGCACGTGACGGCTCGCTTCTGGTCGTCGTCAAGATCGACGAGCAGCGCCTCTTCGTTCACGGCTGGCAGGCTACGACAACGGTGTTGTGAGCGAAGCGCCGTCGGCGGCCCGCACGCGCATCGCCGGGGCGCGACCCGCCCGGGCAAGCGCAGTGCTGACCGCAGCATCGAGTAGCACATCGTCGTCGGCAAGCACCACGATGCAGCCGCCGAATCCTCCGCCTGTCATTCGTACGCCGTGCACGCCGGGGATGTGCGAGTATGCGTCGACGGCGTCGTCCATCTGTTTGGTTGACGTCGCAAAGTCGCGACCCAGACTGTGATGGCTCGCTTGCATGAGGCGTCCGGCCTCGCGCACGTCCCCCGTGGCGAGGGCCGCGGCGAAATTGCGCACGCGCTCGTTCTCGGTCACCACATGGCGGGCGCGCGCCCGCAGGATCGGGTCGGCGATGCGCTCGACGGTCTGCTCGTCGGCGAGTCGAAGCGGGCCGACTTCGCGCTCGGCCGCCGCGCACTGCGCGACACGGGCCGGATACTCGCTGCCGTCGAGCGCGCGCGAAGAAATCTCGACCACCCACACCGACAGCGACTCCGGGATGCGAATCGGCGTCACGTCGAGCGTGTGGCAGTCGATCAGCAGTGCGTGGTCTTTGACGCCGGCGGCCGAGGTGAGTTGGTCCATGATTCCGCACGGCACGTTGGTGGCGAGATGTTCGGCACGGCGGCACACTGCGGCGAGCGTTGCGACATCGGCATCGATGCCGAAGGCGAGTGCGGCGGCGACTTCAAGCGCGGCACTCGAAGACAACCCGCCACCAATCGGCACGTCGGTTGCAATGCGACCACTGAACCCGTGCACGGGCAAGGAACGCTCAAGCATTGCGGCGGCCACACCCGCGACATAGCGACCCCATGGGGGGCGCACCGCGGCGGGGTCTGTGGCGGGAAGGGTGAAGCGCACTTCGCCATCGAAATCATCGGTCGTAAGCGCCACGTCGGCGCTGCGACTGAACGCGATCGTGGTGTCGCGATCGATTGCCATCGGGAATACGAGACCACCCGTGTAGTCGGTGTGGTCGCCGATCAGATTCACGCGGCCGGGTGCGCGTGCGACTGATGACACGGCGAAACGCTACCGTGAAGTCATGCCACGAGCCGTCGCCAACAAGTGGGAAACACTGCCGATTGAGATCGAGTACGACACGTTCGGCGACAAGAACGATCCGGCACTCATCCTCATCATGGGGTTCGGTGCGCAGATGGTGGCGTGGGATCCGAAATTCGCCCAGATGCTCGCCGATCGCGGTCACTTCGTGGTGCGCTTCGACAATCGCGACGTCGGCTTGTCGACCAAGTTGGACGGCGTGAAGGTCGACGCGAATGCAGTCGTCGCAGCCGCGACGCTCGAGCAACCGCTGCCGCCGGTGCCGTACTCCTTGAGCGACATGGCCCAAGACGTGGTCGGGTTGATGGATCATCTCAACATCACGAGGGCGCACATCATGGGTGCGTCGATGGGTGGCATGATCGCCCAAGTGTTTGCCATCGAGCACCCGCAGCGCACCGCGTCGCTCGTGTCGGTGATGTCGATGCCCGGCGAACCAGAGACGATGCAGTCAACGCCCGAGGCGATGACTGCACTCATGTCGATTCCGCCGTCTGACCGCGCGGGTTTCATCGAGCACTCGCTCGTGTACCAGGCGTTCCAGTCGAAGAAGTACCGGAGTGACGCATTGTCGCGCGCTAACGCAGCACGCGACTTCGATCGCTCGTTCTACCCGGAGGGCTCGCCACGTCAGTTGGCGGCAATCTACGCCAGCGGACGTCGCACCGAGGCGCTTGCGGCGCTGAAGACCCGCACACTCGTGGTGCACGGCAAGGACGACACGTTGATTCCGCCACTCGCTGCCACTCGTACGGCCGAAGTCATCCCTGGTGCCGAACTCGTGTTCTTCGACGACATGGGCCACGACATTCCCGAGCCGCTCTGGCCGACGATCGTCGACACCATCTCGCGCTTCACGTTGAAGAAGTAGTCGGCGTGGCGGGCCCGCTGCGCGGCGTGCGCATCCTCGAGATTGCGGGTATCGGGCCGGGACCGTTCGCTGCGATGATGCTCGCCGACATGGGGGCCGAAGTAGTTCGTGTCGACCGCACGCAAGCCGTACGCGAAGGCACGAGCGGCGCGCATTGGGATGTGATGCTGCGCGGCCGACGCAACATCGCGCTCGACTTGAAGCAGCCGGAGGGTGCCGAGACGCTGCTTGCGCTTGTGGAGCGCGCCGACGCGTTGATCGAAGGTTTCCGCCCCGGCGTGATGGAGCGTCTCGGCGTGGGGCCCGACGCGTGTCTCGCGCGCAATCCGAAGTTGGTGTTTGGTCGCATGACCGGCTGGGGTCAGAGTGGTCCGTACGCCAATTCGGCGGGTCACGACATCAACTACATCGCACTGGCTGGCGCACTCGCGCACTTCGGTCGCGCGGGCGAGCCGCCGACGCCGCCGCTCAACATGGTGGGTGACTTTGGTGGCGGGGGAATGTTGCTCGCCTATGGCGTGGTGTGCGCGCTGCTCGAGGCACAACGCAGCGGCAAAGGCCAGGTGGTCGATGCGGCGATGGTGGATGGCTCGGCGGTGCTGATGAGCATGTTCTGGGCGTTCAAGAACATCGGAATGTTCGACGAAAACGCGCGCGGCACCAACCTGCTCGACACCGGCGCACATTTCTACGACGTGTTCGAGTGTGCCGACGGTGAATACGTGTCGATCGGGTCGATCGAGCCGCAGTTCTATGCGCTGCTGTTGGAGAAAACCGGGCTCGCTGGTGCGGCAGGTGCTGCGGGTGAGTTTGGCGTGCAGATGGATCGCACGAAGTGGCCGCAACTCAAGGAGAGACTAGCCGCGGTGTTTCGCACCAAGACGCGCGCGCAGTGGAACGAAATCATGGAGGGCACCGACGTGTGTTATGCACCTGTGTTGCGCATGAGCGAGGCTGCGCAACATCCGCACAACGTAGCGCGCCAAACGTTCATCGACGTTGCCGGTATCACGCAACCTGCGCCAGCGCCGCGTTATTCGCGCACCGAGCCGCAGACACCCACACCACCAGCGCACGCCGGCGAACACACGCGCGCGGTGCTCGCCGACTGGGGTTTTGACGCCGCACGAATCGACGCGCTGGTGGCATCAGGCGCTGCGCAACAGGCGTAGTCGCACATGGCGACGATTGTCTTTTTGCATGCGCATCCCGACGATGAGTGCCTGATTAGTGGCGGCACGATTGCGAAGTATGCGGCAGCGGGTCACCGCGTGGTGTTGGTGACCGCCACCGACGGCCGTCACGGCGAACGCCCGGCAGGCATCGATTCCCCCAAAGCGCTGTTGGCGCGGCGGCGTGAAGAACTCGCGAACGCCGTCAACCTCCTCGGCATCGCGCGCCACGAATGGCTCGGCTACGAAGACAGCGGCATGACGGGCTGGGCGCAGAACAACGAACCGCGCGCATTCATCCGCTCAGACGTCGACGACGCGGCAGAACGATTCGCCGTCATCGTGCGCGATGAGCAGTGCACGGCCGATCGTCTCGTGCTCGTCGGTTATGACTGGCACGGCAACTACGGCCACCCCGACCACGTGCACGTGCACAAAGTGGTGCGCCACGCCGCCGAGATTGCGGGCGTGCGCGACCTGTTTGAAGTCACGCTGAACCGCGACTTCTTCGCCGAGCAGTTCGAATGGTCGAAAGCCAATGGCGGCGACAACGACTTCGACCCGCGCCAACCTGCCGACGACGGCAATCAGATGGGCGAGCCGGAGGCACTCATCACACACCACATCGACGTGAGTGCGCATGTGGATACGAAGCGTCGCGCGATCGCCGCACACGCCAGCCAGGCAAGCGACACGGGGTTCGCCACCGAACTTTCCGCCGAGTCGTTTCTGCGCGCGTTCGGCACGGAGTGGTTCATCAAGGTTGGCGAGCCAGCCCCAGCGAAGCGCACGACGCTGCTCGATTGATGCTGATGGCGCGCATCTTTCTCGTGCGCCACGGTCGCGCCGCCGCGGGATGGGACACCGCGATGGATCCTCCGCTCGACGATCTCGGCCGCGAGCAGGCGGCGGCGACTGCAGCAAGACTCACGGTTCGCCTGCAGGATTCAAAATGGAGTTTCACCGACGTTGATGTGGTGACGAGCCCGCTGTTGCGCTGTCGGCAAACCGCCGCGGAATACGCGCGGGTCACCGGCACTGTCGCGCGAGTAGAACCGCGCATCGCCGAGATTCCTTCACCGACTGGTGTCGATATGGCAGATCGCGTCACGTGGTTGCGTCGGGCGATGCAGGGCACCTGGGCGCAGTTGATCGAACGAGACGGCGATGACTACGCGCAGTTTCGCGATGCGCTGCTCTCGTGGGCCCGTGCGATACGGCGCGACACGATTGCGTTCTCGCACTTCGTTGCGATCAATGCGCTGATTGGTGCGGCGACCGGTGACGACCGGCTCGTGACTCGCAGTGTGGACAATGCATCGGTCACGGTGCTGGGTGTGACAGCAGAGGCCGACAACGGAGTCGGCGCCTCGCTGTCGCTGCTTGAAGGCGGCGCCCAAGCAAACACGCTCATTCGGTAGTGGGCGTCGCTACCGCGACGACACTCATTCGGTAGATTCATCGTTTGATGTTTGCGTCGACGCTTTCTGAATTGCACAACGGCTTTGCGTGGGTGGTCATCATCGGTAACGCGTTGGCCGGATTGTGGGCGCTCGCTTGCCACAAGGTGCCGTCACTGCGCTCGCGGGCCCTCTGGTGGTTCACCGCCCTGGCCCAGTTCACGATGTTCGTGCAGGTGGCGTTGGGCGTGGCGATGGTGAACGTGCAGGGCCTGATGTTCCCGCAGTTCCACGCGTTCTACGGGTTCGTCGGCATCATCGCCATTGCGATCATCTATTCGTATCGCGCGCAGTTGAAGTCGCGCGTCTATCTGCTCTACGGCTTCGGTGGTCTCTTCATCATGGGACTGGGCATCCGCGCGATGCTCGTAGGCCAGGGCTGACCGCAGCGCGCTGACCGCCGCACCAGGCACGCGCGCTGGGTCGCGCGTAGCGCGCCTACTTCGCGAGTTCGCGCTCCAGCGTTGCGAGCGATGAGTGCAACTCGCTCGGTAGGTGCGTGCCGAACTTGGCGTAGTGCTCCTTGATTTGCGGCACGGCCGCCGACCATCCGGCTGCGTCGAAGCGCAGCACTTCTTCGAGATCGGCCTTCGGAACATCGAGCGCCGTCGTGTCGATGGCGTCGGTGGTCGGCACAAGGCCAACGGGTGTACGCGCAGCCGATGAACGCCCATCGATGCGCTCGAACACCCACTTCAACACGCGCGAATTCTCCCCGAAACCCGGCCACAGATATCGACCACCGTCATCGCGGCGGAACCAATTGACGAAGAAGATCTTCGGCAGTTTTGACGAATCAGCCTGTTTGCCGAGCTTCAACCAGTGTTTGAAGTAGTCGCCCATGTTGTAGCCGCAGAACGGCAGCATCGCCATCGGGTCGAAGCGCAACTTGCCGACGTCGCCGCCCGCTGCAGCGGTGGTCTCGCTCGCCATGATCGAACCAAGGAACACGCCGTGCTGCCAATCGAGCGACTCGGTCACGAGCGGCACGGTGGTGCGTCGGCGACCGCCGAAGAGAATCGCCGAGATCGGCACGCCTTTCGGGTCTTGCCATTCCGGTGCGATGGCGGGGCACTGCGAAGCCGGCGCGGTGAATCGCGCGTTGGGGTGTGCGGCCGGCGTCGTGGTTTCCGGGGTCCAGGTGTTGTTGCGCCAATCGGTGGCGCGCGCCGGCGGTGTGTCGGTCATGCCTTCCCACCACACGTCACCCTCGCTGGTGAGCGCCGTGTTGGTGAACAGACAATTCGCGTACAGCGTGTGCATCGCGTTGGGATTGGTCTGCCAACCCGTGTTGGGTGCAACACCAAAGAAGCCGGCCTCGGGGTTGATCGCATAGAGGCGTCCGTCGTCGCCGAACTTCATCCAACAGATGTCGTCGCCGATGGTCTCTACCTTCCAGCCGGGCACGGTCGGCACGAGCATCGCCAAATTGGTCTTGCCGCACGCCGAGGGGAATGCACCCGCGATGTACTTCACATCGCCGGCCGGATTGGTGAGCTTCATGATCAACATGTGCTCGGCGAGCCACCCGTCGTCGCGGGCCATCACCGAGGCGATGCGCAGTGCGAAACACTTCTTGCCGAGTAGCGCATTGCCGCCGTAGCCCGAGCCGTACGACCAAATCTCGCGCGTCTCGGGGAAGTGCACGATGTACTTGTTGTCGGGGTTGCAGGGCCACGCGACATCCTTCTCGCCGGCGGCGAGCGGTGCGCCGACCGAGTGAATGCACGGCACCCAGTCGCCATTGCCGAGCACGTCGAGTGCGCCTGCACCCATGCGCGTCATGATGCGCATGCTCACCGCGACGTATGCCGAGTCGGTGAGTTGCACGCCGATGTGCGCGATCTTCGAGCCGAGGGGCCCCATGCTGAAGGGAACCACGTACATCGTGCGACCGCGCATCGCGCCGGTGTACAGCGCGGTGAGTTCGCGGCGCATGTCGGCGGGCGCTCGCCAGTTGTTGTTCGGGCCGGCGTCGGCCTCGTTGGTGGAACAGATGAACGTGCGATCCTCGACGCGCGCGACGTCGCCCGGGTCGCTGTGCGCCCAGTATGAGTTCGGTCGCTTGGCGTCGTTCAGTCTCTTGAACGTTCCCGACGCAACGAGTTGCGCGCACAGTGCGTCGTATTCCTGCACACTGCCGTCGCACCAGTGGATGTCGGCGGGTTGCAGAATCGCCGCCCAGTCGGCGACCCATTCGTTGAGGCGGTCGTGCGTAGAGCGTGCGGGCATCTTCGTTGTGCGTGAGCGAACGGGTCAGTGACCCGGAGTGCCCATGTCCCTTTCGGATCCGATTCGCAGTTGCGTGGCGCGACCGGCTGCATCCACGGTGAAGTTCACGCGTTGACCCTGGCGCAACATGCGGAAGATTGAGCCTTGCAACGCGTGCTCGGCGAGTTCGTATTCCGCGAGATCGGTGTCACGCACCACGACTCCGTCACCCGTCGCGGGATTGAACGCCTTCACGACGCCTTGCATATTCGCTCAAGGTATCACAGGTAGTCTCGTTGCGTGCCCGTGCTGGAGCAGTTGGGTTCTGATGCCTTGCGTCACACGCTGGTGACCTTCCGTGACACGATGAAGCGGCATCAGGCCGACATCAACAAGATGAACGTGTATCCCGTACCCGATGGCGACACCGGAACCAACATGGCGCGCACGCTCGACGCCGTCGTTGCCGAGCTGGAAAGGAATCCGGGCGACCTTGAGCCAACGTGCAATGCCATCAGTCATGGCTCGCTGATGGGGGCGCGCGGCAACAGCGGCGTGATCTTGAGCCAGATTCTGCGTGGTCTAGTGGCCACGTTGAAGAGTGCGCGCGAACTTGGCGCACCGAAGGTCGCCGAAGCGTTGAAGGCTGCGTCGGCTGCGGCATATCAAAGCGTGTTGAAGCCGATCGAAGGCACGATTCTCACCGTGGTGCGCGAAACCGCCGACGCCGCAGAGCGCGCCGCCGGCGACGGTGCGACGCTCGCTGCGATGTTGCGCGTGGCGCGAGCGGCGGGTCGTGAGTCGTTGGCAAAGACACCTGAATTGTTGCCCGTGCTGAAAGACGCCGGCGTCGTCGATGCGGGAGGTGCGGGGTTCCTTCTGTTCCTCGACTCCGCATTGCACGTGGTGGATGGCGAGCCGCTGCCCGAACCGGAGAACATCTCCGGTCCCAACACCGAGCAACTCCTTGCAGTGATGAAGCGCGGCGAAGGCGATGACGTGGTCGACGTCAGCGAGTTGCGCTACGAGGTGATGTTCTTGTTGGAGATCGACGACACGAAGTCGCGGGCCTTCATGCAGAAGTGGGGCGAGATCGGCGACTCGATCGTGGTCGTCGGTGGTGACGGTCTCTACAACTGTCACGTGCACACCAACGACATCGGCGCCGCGATTGAAGCGCCGATTGCCCTCGGTGGTCGACCGCACCAGATTCGCGTCACTGATCTGTTCGAAGAAGTCGCTGAAGAGCACGAACAGCGCGAGGCGCAACTCGCCGCGCCGACCTCGGCGGATGCAGCGGCGCACGGCGGTTCGCACGGTGGCAAATCCAGCTTCAAGACCCACGCCGCACTTCCCGAGGTCACCTGTGCGGTGGTGGCAGTCGCGAGCGGTGACGGTATCGCGGAGTTGTTCGGCAACCTCGGCGTGCACGGCGTGGTGACCGGTGGCCAGACGCTCAACCCCTCCACGCAAGAACTGCTCGACGCCGTGGAGCACATGAACGCTCAGCAAGTCGTGATCCTGCCGAACAACAAGAACATCATCCCTGTCGCCAAACAAGTGGATGGTCTCACCAAGAAGGAAGTTCGTGTCGTACCGACGTGCTCGATGCCGGAAGCGCTCGCGGCACTAGTGGCCTACGACCCCGAGGCTTCCGCCGAACACAACGGCAGTTCGATGGCCAAAGCCGCCGCGGCCGTCGTAACGGGTGAAGTCACCACTGCAGTGCGCGACACCAAGACCGACGCCGGAGAAGTGAAGGCCGGCGATTCGATCGGCCTCGTGCGCGGTGACGGGGTGGTCGCCATCGCCCCGACCACATTCGAATGCGCGACTGCGTTGCTCAAGCACATCGTCACCGACGACCGCGAACTGCTCACCATCATCGCTGGCGTTGACGCCAAAGCCGACGTCACCGAGAGGATCGTCGCGTGGGTCGCCGAACACTTCCCGGCCATCGCCGCCGAGGTGCACCGCGGTGGCCAGCCGTTGTACCCGTATCTCTTCGGGGTGGAGTAACTTCGGCGCGGCATGGCCGACGCACCACTCACACTGAGCGACTTGGCGGCGCTCGATATCGCCACCATCAAGGGTGTCGGCGACAAGCGTCGTGAGGCGCTCACCGAGTTCGGCATCCACAACGTGCTCGACCTGCTGACCACCTACCCGCGTCGCTACGTGGATCGCACCAACGAAGCGCACATCAACGAAATCGTCGAAGGTGTCGAGACACTCGTCTTGGTGAAGGTGCGCAACGTGCGGCGCGTGCCGCTGCGCACCCGCCGCAGCATGGTGTCCGCCACGGTGTTCGACGACACGGGGTCGCTCGGGCTCACGTTCTTCAATCAGCCGTGGCGCGAGCGACAACTGAAGACCGATGCCGAGATTGCGGTGTTCGGCAAACCCGAGATGTATCGCGGCAAGTTGCAGATGACCAACCCTGTCGTTGACATCATCGGCGACAAGACGGGTCGCATCGTGCCGATCTATCCGCAGAGTGAGAAGGTGAATCTCTCCACGTGGGAGATCGCTGGTTGGGTGCGCAACGCGTTGGGTCGCGCCGCACCGCGCACGATTGGCGACCCGCTGCCGGCGGCGATTCGCGAACGCCTGGCGATGCTCGATCGACATACGGCCTTCAACACGATTCACCTTCCCGAGAGCATCGTCGAGAAGGAACGGGCGCGCGAGCGCCTGGCGTTCGACGAACTACTGCGCGTGCAGTTGGTGCTCGTCAGCCGCAAGCGTGCCTTTGAACGCAACAACAACGGCATTCGCCACGTGGTGAACGGCGCGATGCAAGAGAGGTTCATCGGTGCGCTGCCGTTTCCGCTCACTGGTGCGCAGCGGCGCGTGATTGACGAGATCAACACCGACCTTGCCAAGCCTGCGCCGATGCATCGCCTGCTGCAGGGCGATGTGGGCAGCGGCAAGACGGTGGTGGCGGTTGCGGCGATGCTCGCGGCGGTGCAGGGCGGGCATCAGGGTGCGTTGATGGCGCCCACCGAAGTGCTCGCCGAGCAGCATTACGCCGGCATTCAACGACTGCTCGCCGACTTGCGGGTGCCCGACGATGGCAATCTCTTCGGCGAACGACAACTGCGCGTTGAGTTGCTGACTGGTCGCGTGACAGGGGAGCGCCGCGGCGAAGTGCTCGCCGACTTGGCGGGTGGGCGCGTCGATATCGTGATCGGAACGCACGCGTTGATTCAAGAAGGCGTCGAGTTCGCATCGCTTGGCGTAGTGGTGATCGACGAGCAGCACCGCTTCGGTGTCGAACAACGTGCTGCGTTGCGCGGCAAAGGGGAGGGCGAGCACCACACCACGCCCGATGTGCTGGTGATGACCGCGACGCCGATTCCGCGCACGGCGGCGATGACGGTGTACGGCGATCTCGACGTCAGCGTGCTCGACGAACTGCCGCCGGGACGCACGCCGATCGGCACCGCTGCCGTGCACCTGCCGCTCGAAGTGGCGGCGATGTGGGGCGACGTGCGCGCTGCGCTGGATGATGGCCAACAGGCCTACGTCGTGTGCCCGATGATCGAAGAGAGCGAGAAACTCGAAGTTGCGGCCGCCGAAGAGATCTACGACCAACTGCAGCGCACAGAACTGAAGGGTTACAAGGTCGGCCTCTTGCACGGTCGCATGACATCGAACGAAAAAGATGATGTGATGGGCAAGTTCCGCTCACGCAGGTACGACATTCTCGTTTCCACCACGGTGATCGAGGTCGGCGTGGACGTGCCGAATGCGACGGGCATGGTGATTCTCGACGCCGATCGTTTCGGCATCGCGCAGTTACACCAATTACGAGGTCGAGTGGGGCGTGGGTCAATTGCCTCGCGGTGCTGGCTGGTGCGCCAAAGCGACCAAGTGGGTGCCGAACGTGTCGCGGCGCTTGTTGCGTCGACCGACGGCTTTTATCTCGCGCAGGTCGACCTCGAGTTGCGCGGTGAAGGCACGCTGATGAGCACGGCGCAGAAGGGGGCGAGCGACTTGAAGTTGGCGTCGTTGCGTCGCGACGAGGCGCTGATCAACGCCGCGCGTGCCGTGGCGTTCGAAATCGTTGATGCCGATCCGACGCTCGCCAAGCACCGCGCGTTGGCGAGCGAAGTAAATCTGTTGCTGGCGCGCGAAGAGAAGGAGTTCTTGACGAAGGATTAGCCGCGCTGCCGTGTGGGTATGCGACGACTCACGCCGTTACTCGAGAATGAGGTCCCATCGGTCGCGACAATCGCTGCATCGGTAAGCAACAACGTCGCCGACGTACCACTGGTTGTCTTCGCGCGCCGCGGTGATGAGATGCGCGGTGCCACCACAGTCGACGCAGATGATGGTGGTGTCCGGGGGCTCGACGCGCGACGACTGACCGTCGTGGTCGTCATGAATCGACTCGTCGCTCACCGACTTAGTCAACCACCCGCGAGTCGGCAGTGCACGCCATTGACCGCAATAGCGTTGAGCCCATGCGAGTGGTTGCCGGAACACTGCGTGGTCGTCGCATCGAATCGCCGGAAGGCAACACCACTCGGCCGACGACCGACATGGCGCGTGAAGCGATCTTCAACAGTTTGGGAAGTCACTACGACTTGACGGGTGCGCGCATCGTCGACTGCTTTGCCGGCACCGGGGCACTCGGTATCGAAGCGCTGTCACGAGGTGGGGGCCACGTCACGTTCATCGAGCGCGACAAGATGGCGCTCGACGTGCTCCGCGAAAATCTGCGGTCACTCGGGCTCGTCGATACCAGCACCGTTGTGCGCGGCGATGCAGTCACGCAGGTAGGGCAGTGCAAGGACGCCACGTTGGTGCTCGCCGATCCACCGTACGACTTCGCCAACTGGCCTGAGTTTCTCGCTGCGGTGCCGTGCAACTTGGTGGTGGCCGAGGCTGCTGCGCCGGTGCCCGCCCCCGCTGGGTGGGAAGTGCTTCGCGAAAGGCGCTACGGACGCACCCACGTGACGTTTCTTCGACGGGTGAAGTAACCACACGCCGACGGGTACCGTAGAAGCCGATGGCAGCGCAGCAAACGGTGCTGTACCCGGGCAGTTTCGACCCGTTCCACTTGGGGCATCTCGATGTTGCCGCGCAGGCCGCCAGCGTCTTTGGTCGCGTCGTCATTGCGGTGATGCACAACCCCGAGAAGTCGGGCGGAATGTTCACCATCGACGAGCGCGTGCAACTGGCCAAAGACGCCACCTCGCACCTCGCCGGCGTGACGGTCGAGGCCCACGCCGGGCTGGCGATCGACGCCGCGAAGAAAACCGGTGCCACGTGCATCGTGAAGAGCCTGCGCAGTGCGACCGACTTCGACATCGAGTCGCAGATGGCCCACACCAACTACACCGTGTCGGGTGTGCGCACGATGGTGCTCTTCGCGTTGCCCGAACACGCCTACATAAGTAGTCGCTTCGTGCGCGAGATTGCGCACTACGGTGGAGATGCTTCGGCAATGGTGCCTGCACCTGTCGCCAAGGCGCTGGCGAGTCGCACTCGCCGCTGACACTTCGAGGCCACAACATGAGCGACAACGACGATCTCCCCACCGAAGAGTTGCCCGATGTGCAGATGGGTGACGCCGAAGAGATCCTGCTCGACCTCATCGACTTGATCTCAAAGGCGCCGAACGTGCCGCTTTCCAGCACACCACGCATCGATCGGGAAGAGGTCGTCGCGCTGTTGGAAGACGCCATCGCCTGCTTACCCACAGAGGTGCGCGAGGCGCGGTTCCTTCTGAAGGAAAAGGAGAACTTCCTCAACCGTTCGCAGCGCGAGGCCGACGAGATCATCGAGGCGGCCCGCACCCAGGCCGAACGCATGGTGCAGCGCACCGAAGTGGTGCGTGCGTCGGAGGCTCGTGCCCGCCAGATCATCGACGAAGCCGAGTCGACGGCGCGCCGCCTGAAGAGCGAGACCGAGGATTTTCTGGATCGCCGTCTTGGCAGCGTCGAAATTCTCATTGATCGTTTGATGAAGACCATCAAGCACGGACGTGACCGTCTGTCGATTACCGGCGTGCAGCAAGCCAACGACCAGATGACACAAGACGCACCAGACGTGTCGGGTGAATTCTTCGACCAAGAGGCTGACCGCACCCGCGACATCGATTGAGGCGCACCGCGATGAGTCGCCCGGCAGCACGCCGAACGGTCGCCTGAGATGAGTTCGACGCTCGTCGTGAACGTGCTCGACCTGCTGCGCCGACCCGGCTCTCAGAAAGACGTGTCGGTCGTCGCAAAGGCCGCCGATTTCGACTTTGCCGACTCGCGCATCGACGATGCATCCGACGTGCACATTGAGATGCAACTGGAGAGTTCGTCGACGGGCATCGTTGCGTCGGGGACTGCCGCCATCGCTTGGTCGTCGATCTGTCGGCGCTGCTTGCGCCCCGTGTCCGGTTCTGTCGAGGCCGAGCTAGACGACGTGTTCTCGCGCGGGGTCGCCGCGGCCGCTCATCATCACCGCGACACGGCGGGTGATGCATTGAGCGAAACCGAGCCGATCATCGGTGACCAAATCGACTTCACGCTGCCCGTGCGCGAAGCGGTGCTGCTCGCCGTGCCCGAGGCACCGCTGTGCAGAGCCGATTGCCCGGGTTTGTGTCCGCAGTGCGGGGCGGATCGCGCCACCACGAAGTGCGCATGCGTCACCGAAACTCGCGACGAACGCTGGGCCGCACTCGACGCCCTGCTTGGCAAACTCGACGACGCGGTAGAGTGAACGAATGGCCATTCCCAAGAAAAAGCGCTCCAAGGCCCGCGGTCGTAGCAAAGCCTCCATCAACATGAAGTTGCACACCCCCGCGCAGAGCACCTGTCCTCGTTGCGGCACGGTGAAGAAGCCGCACATCGTGTGCCCCAACTGTGGTTGGTACAAGGGTCGCGTCGCCTACGCGGTCGAATAGTTCCGCCGCGCTACGGCGTTTAGTCTGAGTTTCGCATCATGAAACCTGTCGCCGTCGACGCCATGGGTGGCGACAAAGCCCCGAGTGAAATCGTCGCCGGCGCGAAGCAAGTCGCCGCCGAGGGCATCCCCGTGCTGCTCGTCGGGCCCGCCGACCTGGCCGATCGCGGCGACCTGGAGTTGCTCGTTGCCACCGAGGTCATCGGCATGGATGAAGACCCCGCCAGCTCGGTGAAGAAGAAGAAGGACTCCACGCTCGTGCGCAGCGCCGAGGCCGTGCGCGACGGCAAGGCGAGCGCGATGATCTCCGCCGGCAACACCGGGGCCACGATGGCATCGGCGCTGTTGCGCATGGGTCGCATCGACGGCGTGAAGCGACCCGCGATTGCAACCCCGATTCCGGTGCCGGGGTCGACCCCGACGATTCTCTTGGATGCCGGCGCCAACGCCGAAGTCGAAGTCGCCTGGCTCGCGCAGTTCGCCACGATGGGTTCGGTGTTCTCGAGCGCTCGTTACGGCATCGCGTCGCCGAAGGTGGGTCTGCTCTCGATCGGCGAAGAGCCGGGCAAAGGTGACACGCTGCGCAAAGAGGCCTACGAACTGCTGTCGGCGCACAAGGGCATCAACTTCATCGGCAACGTGGAGGGTCGCGACATCATGACCACCGACGTCGACGTCGTGGTCACCGACGGTTTCACCGGCAACGTCGCTCTGAAGTCGCTCGAAGGAGCGTTGAAGACGGTGGTGAAGTCGCTCTTCACTGCCATCGGCGCACCGCAATACAAAGAGCATGCCGACGCGCTAATGCCGGCCTTCCTCGATCTGTATTCGCAGTTCGACCCCGACACCACGGGTGGCGCGATGCTGCTCGGTCTCAACGGCGTGTGCATCATCTCGCACGGCTCGTCGAGTGCGCGGGCGATGGTGAATGGCATCAAGGTGGCCCGCGACATGGTTCAGGGCGACATCGTGGAAAGGATCCGCGCCGCCGTGGCGGTGAGCGGCGCGTCGTGATCGGCGGCAGAGCAAAGTGAACCGCGACAGAGCCAGGGTCGCCGCGTGAACGACTCCGTATTGCGCGAGTGCTCGTCGGTCGTCGGCCACGAGTTCCGTGATCTCTCGCTGTTGCAGTTGGCGCTCACACACTCCTCATATACCGCCGAGTACGACGACGAACCGTCGAACGAACGACTCGAGTTTCTCGGCGACGCCGTCATCGGCCTCGTGCTCGCCGACGAGATGTATCGCCGTCATGCCGACTTCGACGAAGGCGTGCTCACCGACTTGCGCAAGAGCGTGGTGAACGCCCAGACCCTCGCGGTTGCCGCGCGGCGATTGGGGCTCGGCAAGTTCGTGCGGCTTGGTCGTGGCGAGGCAACGACTGGTGGTTCTGACAAGACATCGATTCTCGCCAACGCGTTCGAAGCGGTCATCGGTGCCGTGCATCTCGACGCCGGGCTGGCGGTGGCATACCAGTTGTCGTTGCGTCTGCTCGCGCCCGAGATCGCCGGTGCCGTGCCAGGTCTGCGCACGCTCGACCCCAAGACGCAATTGCAAGAACTCACCGCCGAACTCGAACTTGGTACGCCGAATTATGTGCTCGAAGATGAAGGCCCCGACCACGACAAGACGTTCTTTGCCGAGGTGCTGATCGCGGGTCGTCGCCGCGGGTCGGGCAGTGGTCGCACGAAGAAGGCTGCCGAACAGCAGGCCGCCGCCGAGGCAATCGAGTCGTTGCGCGCCCAACGTGCCTGAACTTCCCGAGGTCGAAACGGTGCGTCGCGGCATCGAGCGTCGGGCCGTCGGGCGCGTGATCGAACGCGTGGAGGTGTTCCGCGAGCGCACAGTTCGTCGCCAAGGTCGCGAGGCGATCATCGATGGTCTGAGCGGCGCGCGAATCGTCGCAGCCCGCCGCCACGGCAAGTACCTCCTGTGTGACCTCGACACCGGTGGCGTGCTCATGATGCACCTGCGCATGAGTGGGCGAGTGCTCGTGGTGCCGGCCGGCACGCCACGCCCACCACACACGCAGGTGGTGCTGCATCTGTCGCCCGACCCAGCGGGGAATCGTCACGAGATGTGGTTCGTCGACCCGCGCACCTTCGGCGAAGTGGTGGTGTTCGACCGCGACGACGAAGAGCGTGTGGCACCCGAGTTGGCGCGGCTCGGGCCCGATCCGATCGTTGACGGGCTCGACGAACCGCGACTCGCCGAAATTTTGCGCGGGCGGCGCGGCAACCTGAAGGCGTTGCTGCTCGACCAGCACCGCATCGCCGGTATCGGCAACATCTACGCCGACGAGATTTTGCATCGCGCGCGGCTTCGTCACGATCGCCTGCCGATGCGGCTCGACCTTGCGGCACGCAAGCGACTCGTGGCAGCGATTCATTTCATCCTGAACGACGCGGTGCAACAGGGCGGTAGCACGCTCGATGACACGCAATACGTGGGTGTCGACGGTGAAGAGGGCTGGTTTCAGACCAACCACCGCGTGTACGACCGCGCCGGTGAGCGCTGTATCACGTGCCGCAAGGCGCGCATCGTGCGGCGCGTGGTGGCCGGGCGCAGCACATGTTTTTGCCCGCGCTGCCAGCACTGAAAAGCCTGCTGCCAAGCGCCCGCCGAACTACTGTTTTCGGGGATGTTCCTCAAGTCGTTGACGCTGAAAGGGTTCAAGTCGTTCGCCGACTCGACCACCCTGGTGCTCGAACCCGGGGTCACGGTGGTGGTCGGGCCCAACGGCTCGGGCAAGAGCAACGTCGTCGACGCCATCGCGTGGGTGCTCGGCGCCCAGGCTCCGTCGTCGGTGCGCAGCCAGAAGATGGATGACGTCATCTTCGCGGGCACCGCGCGGCGACCAGCCCTCGGCCGCGCCGAAGTGTCGCTCACCATCGACAACTCGAACGGCTTGCTGCCGATCGAATTCTCCGAGGTCACCGTAACCCGCACCCTCTTTCGCACCGGGGAGAGCGAGTACGCCATCAACGGTGTGACGTGCCGCTTGCTCGACGTTCAAGACTTGCTCTCTGACGCAGGCGTCGGCCGTCAGCAGCACGTGATCGTGAGCCAGGGACAAATCGACGCGGTGTTGAATGCCCGCCCCGAAGACCGTCGTGCGATCATCGAAGAAGCATCGGGTGTGCTGAAGCACCGCAAGCGCAAGGAAAAGGCCGAGCGCCGCTTGGAGAGCACCGAAGCCAACTTGCTGCGCGCGCAAGACCTGTTGCGCGAAGTGCGCCGACAACTAAAGCCGCTCGAGCGCCAAGCCGACGCCGCGCGCCGCCACGGTGCGTTGGTGGCGGAGTTGCGCACGCTCCGTCTGCATGTCGCTGGTCGCGAGATCGCGGCGTTGCAAGCGCGACTGCAGGCACTCGCCGAGCAGAAGGCGGCGGGTGACAAGGCCGAGAACGAACTCCGCGCCCGACTGTCGGCTCTCGACGCAGCCGTCATGTCTGACGAGGCCGACCTGTCGGCGCGCAGCGACAGCACGATCAACGACGAACTCGTACGAGTGGAGAACCTGCGCGGCCGCGCCCGCGGTTTGGTGCAGGTGCTCGCCGAGCGCCGCCGCTCGGTAGAGCGCGAACGCGGCCAAATGATGGACTCCGGCGTCATCGCCCAATTGGAGGGCGAGGCCGTGTCATTGCGCCACCAAGTCGAAGAAGTCGCTCAGCAGTTACGCGAACTTACGGCGAATGCCCCTGCCGACCAGGCTGCCGCCGAACTCGTCACTGCACAGTCGCTCACCGCCGATGCACAGCGCGCGCTCGACCAAGCCGTCACCGCGCACGCGGTTGCCTCGAGCGCCGCCGCGGCAGGTGCTGCACGAGTCGAAGCGCTGCAGGCGTCAATCGACGCGCAAGCACTCAGCGTGCAGACCTTGCGCGAAGCAAAGGGCAGCGTCGGAACTCTGCTCGATCTCATCGACATCGACAACGAGTGGCGCGCCGCCGTGCAAGCCGCGCTCGGCGAGTCGATCGCTGCCGTCGTCATCGACGACACCGCCAATGCGCGTGCGGCACTACGGCACCTGCGCACGACGAAGAACCCTGGCGCCGTACTCGCACTTGATTCGCTGAAGTCGGCGACCGCCAACCCGGTGAAAGAGTTGCGCAGTCACGTGCGGGCGCGAGCCGGCGCACACGAGGCCGGCGTCAACCACCTGCTCGACGTGTTGCTCTCGCGCGTCGCATTCGCATCGTCGTTCGACGCCGCCGTCGACTCGGCGTTGCGTGACCCGAACGTCATCGTCGTCACTCGCGAGGGCGACCGCTTGTCGGCCACGGCGCTGCGAGTGGGTCTCTCGCAAGTAAGTGCCGAGGCGCTCACCAACGCACTGGCCGCCGCAAAAGACGCTGCCGCCCGCTTGATAGATGCCGAACTGGCACTCAACGCAACTCGCACGGCGCTCGCCGATGCCCGCGGCAACGAGGCCCGCGCCGCCACCCGCGCCGAAGAAGAACGCAACACCGCCCAAGAACACGACATCGAAGTCGCCGGTCTCGAGCAGCGCGAAAATCTGTTGCGTACGCGTCTCACGGAGATTGAGGGTCGCCTCGGCAACGACTCCGCAGCACGACGCGATGCCGCCCGTCGCTCGCGGCGCATCGAGGAAGAGATGCAGAAACTCAGCGGAGCAATGAAGGACGTCGAGCGCATCGTGAACGTGCTGAATGCCCGCCAGCGCGAACTGCACGAGGAGCGCGCCCGCCAGAGCACCGAGATGCGCGATATCAGCCGTCGTCTCGACACCGCACGCAAAGAGCGCCACGCCAACGAGAAGTCGCTCGAAGAACGCCGCGAACTCAACCGCCGTGTGGAGATCGAGCAAGGCGAGGTGCGGGTGCGGCTGGAGGGTGCGATTGACACGCTGCGCCGCGACCTCGAGGTCGAACCTCAGGTCGCCATCGACACGGCGGCACCCGAGTTGCCAGAAGGCATGACGCCGATTCTCAAGGTGCGCGAGCTAGAGCGCGAACTGCGCATCATGGGCCCGATCAATCCGCTGGCGCTCGAAGAGTTCGAGGCATTGTCGCAACGCAACACCTTCCTCGAAGAACAGTTGGAAGACGTGAAGACCTCACGCCGCGAACTCATCAAGGTGATCAAGCAGGTCGACCTCGAGATTCAGCAGATGTTCGCTTCCGCGTATGCCGACGTGCGCGACAACTTTGCGAAACTCTTTGCGACGTTGTTCCCCGGCGGCAACGGCCGTCTCGTGCTCACCATGCCCGACGATTTGCTGAACACCGGCATCGAAGTCGAGGCCAAGCCTGGTGGCAAGAACATCAAGAAACTGTCGTTGCTGTCGGGTGGCGAGCGCGCGTTGACGGCACTGGCGTTCTTGTTCGCCGTGTTCCGCAGCCGCCCGTCGCCGTTCTACGTGATGGACGAAGTCGAGGCGGCGCTCGACGACGTGAACCTGCATCGTTTCCTCGGGCTCGTGCATGAATTCCGCCAAGAAGCACAGCTGTTGATCGTCAGCCACCAGAAGCGCACGATGGAGGCCGGTGACAGCCTGCTCGGCATCACGATGCAGCCGGGTGGCTCGTCGCATGTGGTGGTGGAGCGAGTCGCCGCGCAATCGGCGTGAACGACCTCTGGATTTACGTCGCCGTCGCGGCGGCGGTGCTCGTAGTCGGCGGAGCGGTCGTCGTCGCGCGACGCTCGCGTGGTGGCCCAGCACCGAGTGCACCGGCGGCCCCCGTTGCCCCGGCACCCGCAACTATCGACGCACCCGCGCCGGTCGCTGCACCGCCGTCGTTTCGCGACCGACTCGCTCGCGCCCGCGGCGTGTTCGCCAGCGCCACCACTGGAGTGCTGCGTCGCAGCGCCATCGATCAATCCACCTGGCACGACCTCGAAGAAGCGATGTTGCGTGCCGACCTCGGCGTAAAGGTGACAACGTCGTTGCTCGACTCACTGCGCGACCGCGTGAAGCGCCGTGAAATCACAGACCCCGCCGCTCTCATCAGTGCCTTGCGCGTCGACATGGCGTCACGCCTCGCTGGCGCCGACCGCTCGCTCGGGTTCGACGCATCACGCGGCACGCCGAACATCTGGCTGATGGTCGGCGTGAATGGTGCCGGCAAGACGACGAGCCTCGCCAAGATTGCCGCCCAGCAAATTGCGCAGGGTCGCAGCGTGCTGATGGCTGCCGGCGACACCTTCCGCGCCGCGGCCGGCGAGCAACTTGAAACATGGGCTACGCGCACCGGTGCGGCAATCGTGCGCGGGGCAGAAGGGGCCGACCCGTCGTCGGTGGTGTTCGACGGTGTGCAGAGCGCGGCCGCACGCAACATCGACCTCGTGCTCGCCGACACCGCCGGTCGCTTGCAGACGAACACCAACCTGATGGACGAGTTGCGCAAGGTGCGACGCGTCGCCGAAAAGGCGGCCGGTGCCGTCACCGAGGTGTTGCTGGTGATCGATGCGACGACTGGGCAGAACGGGCTCGTGCAAGCGCGCCAATTCGCTGAGGCCACGCAGGTCACTGGTGTGGTGCTCACGAAACTTGACGGCTCGGCGAAGGGCGGCATCGTGTTCGCAATCGAAACCGAACTCGGCATCCCGGTGAAGTTGGTCGGCCTCGGCGAGACCGTCGCCGACTTGGCACGGTTCGAGCCGGAAGAGTTCGTCAGCGCGCTCTTCGACGAATAGTCGCTGAGCGCCTCTGATCGGCCACAATTCGCCACCGATAGATTTCCCGTTCTCATGTTCGAATCGTTGAGCGACCGCCTCGGTGCGGTGGTCGGCAAACTGCGAAACCGCGGACGACTCAGCGCGGCCGATGTCGACGAGATTCTCGGCGAAATTCGTACGGCGCTGCTCGAGGCCGACGTCAACGTCACGGTCGTGCGCAACGTGCTGGCACGCATTCGTGAGAAGGCAGTCGGGGTGGATGTGTCGAAAGCGCTCGACCCCGCCCAACAAGTGGTCAAGATCGTCCACGCCGAATTGATCGGGTTGCTCGGTGGTGAGGCACTGAAGATCACATATGCCAGCCAGCCGCCAACGGTGGTGTTGATGGCCGGCTTGCAGGGTTCCGGCAAGACGACGAGCGCGGCGAAATTGGCGTCGTGGTTCAAGAAACAAGGCCGCCAACCGATGCTCGTCGGCGCCGACTTGCAGCGCCCGGCAGCCGTCGAGCAGTTGCGCGTGCTCGGGTCGCAAATCGGCGTGCCGGTGTTCAGCGCGCCAGGCGACCCGGTGGAAACCGCGCGGCTCGGTCTCGAAGAAGCCCGTCGCCTCGGTCGCAACGTATTGGTCGTCGACACCGCGGGTCGCCTCGCAATCGACGCGGAGATGATGGATCAAGTTCGTCGCATCAGCGAGACGGTGCAGCCTCGCTACACGTTCCTCGTCGTCGACGCGATGACAGGTCAGGATGCGGTCACCGTCGCCGAGGCGTTCAATGCGACGTTGTCCATCGACGGCGTGATCCTCTCGAAACTTGATGGCGATGCGCGAGGTGGTGCCGCACTGTCGGTGAAGGAAGTGATCGGCAAACCGATCGCATTCGCGGCGACTGGGGAGAAGCTCGATGCATTCGAGCAGTTCCACCCCGACCGCATGGCCGGGCGCATCCTCGGCATGGGCGACATGCTCTCGCTCATCGAGCAGGCCGAGCAGGTCTTCGAGAAGGAAGAGGCCGAGAAGACCGCGAAGAAACTCGTCAGCGGAAAATTCACCCTCGACGACTTTCTCGATCAACTGCAGCAGTTGAAGAAGATGGGCCCGGTACAGAACGTGCTGGGCATGCTGCCCGGAGTCGGCGCCCAATTGAAAGGTGCAGAGATTGGCGACGATCAGGTGCAGCGCACCGAGGCGATCATCCGCTCGATGACACCCGAAGAGCGCGAGAACCCGTCGATCATCAACGGCAGTCGCCGCACCCGCATCGCCAAGGGCAGCGGCACGCAGGTGCAGGATGTCAACCGTCTCGTGAAGCAGTTCGGCGAGATGCAGAAGATGATGAAGCAGTTTGGGGGCCGCCTACCGCCCCGATAGCCTGCACAGAGCATTCGGGCGGCTTGCCTGATGCGTCGCAATCACGTCAGGAGAATCATGTCCGTCAAACTTCGTCTCGCCCGCATCGGCAAGACCAAGCAGCCGCACTATCGCGTCGTCGCGGCTGACACAAAGAAGGCTCGCAACGGCGAGTTCCTCGAGATCGTCGGCACCTACCGTCCGCTGGAAGACCCGTCGGGCTTTGCCGTCGACAACGCCAAGGTGTTGCAGTGGCTGAACAAGGGCGCCCTGCCCACCGAGCGCGTGCGCAAGCTGCTGGAGACCACCGGTCTCTGGGGCGAGTTCATGGCCACCAAGTCGCCGAAGAAGAAGTAGTCGCCGTGGCCGAAGCAGCCGTCGCCACGAAAGTGCTCGACCACATCGTTCGATCTATCGTCGACAACCCCGACTCGGTGCGAATCGAAGCAGTCGATGACGATGGCGTCATCATCCTCGAAGTACGTGTCGCCGACGGCGACCTCGGCCGAGTGATAGGTCGTCGCGGTCGCACCGCGCAGAACATCCGCGCGCTCGTGCGTGCCGCCGCAGAAAAAGACGGCGTCGATGTAGACGTTGACTTTCTTGATGACTGACGTATCTCGCCGACTGGCGTAGCGAGAGTCGGTGCCCACCATGCGCATCGACGTCTTCACCATCTTTCCATCGCTCGTCGACGGCTTCTGCGCTGAGAGCCTGCTCGGTCGCGCGCGCAGCGAACACTTGCTCGACTTGCGCGTGCACGACATTCGCGCCCACACCACCGACGCCCATCGCACGGTCGACGACTCACCGTTCGGGGGCGGGGCGGGGATGGTGATGCGACCCGAACCGATCTTTGCCAGCGTGCGTGCCGCGCAACCGCCGCGACCCCTGCTGCTATTGTCGCCCGGCGGCAAGCGCTTCGATCAGGCGATGGCCAAGTCGCTCGCATCTTCGGGCGGTTTCTCGCTGCTGTGCGGTCGCTACGAGGGCGTCGATCATCGCGTGACGCAGCAGTTGTGCGACGGTGAAGTGTCGCTCGGCGACTTCGTGCTCGGCGGTGGCGAGGTCGCCGCGTGCGCCATAGTCGAAGCCGTCACCCGATTGGTGCCCGGCGTAATGGGCAACGACCAGTCTTCCGCCAACGAGTCGTTCGAGGGTTCGTTGCTCGAGGCACCGCAGTACACGCGACCGGCCGACTTCGAGGGTCACGGTGTGCCGGAGGTGTTGCGTAGCGGTGATCACGCGCGAATCGAGCGGTGGCGCCTCGCCCAGTCGCTGCATCGCACCATGTCCACACGCCCCGATCTCATCACGCAACGCGGTGGGCTGAGCGACGCCGAAAAGCGTCTGTTGGAAGAGTTCCCGGCCGTGCCGTATCCTGAAAGTTCCCTATGAAACCCACTGACATCGTCGACAAGCAGCACCTCCGCACTGACATCCCCGAACTGCGACCCGGCGACGAAGTCAAGGTGCACGTGCTGATCAAAGAAGGCGACAAAGAGCGCACCCAGGTGTTTCAGGGCGACATCATCGCCATCGAGGGTTCGGGCATTTCCGAGAGCTACACCGTGCGCAAGAACAGCTATGGCGTCGGTGTCGAGCGCACCTTCCCCATGCATTCGCCATCGGTGGAAAAGGTGGAACTCGTGAAGCGCGGCCAAGTGCGTCGCGCCAAGCTCGGCTTCTTGCGTGAGCGTGCGGGCAAGTCGGCGAAGATTCGCGAGAAGCGCGAAGAGTAAGTCGCGCCCGACTTGCACGGCGTGCCACTTCTTCGGAGTTGCTGCACACACGTGATTGGCGGTGCATCATGAACACCGACGACCTCGAGCAATACGAAGCCGAACGCGAGCTGCAACTCGCGAACGAGTATCAAGACGTCGTCAAGATGTTCAAGTACGCCGTCGAAACCGATCGCCGGTTCTATCTGGCCAACCATGTTGATGTGCGAGTCGTCTCCGACGGCCCGCGCCCGCTTTTGGAGATCACGCTTACCGACGCATGGGTATGGGACATGTACCGCAAGACCCGACTGGTGCCGAAGGTGCGCGTGCTGAGTTTCAAAGACCTCAACATCGAAGAACTGCCGGCCGACGCGATCTAGCCCGCGCGAACCAAGCGGGGGTCGACCGGGCGCGCGCCAATAGCGCGCGCGCCAGATTCGCCGAAGACCTGGCTGCCGCGTGGTACGTGCGCGAGGGCTACGAGATCGTCGCCCGCAACTGGCGCTGCCCGCGCGGCGAACTCGACATCGTCGCATGGCGCGATGGTGTGCTCGCCGTGTGCGAAGTGAAGGCGCGTAGCAACGCCAATTTCGGTGACCCGTTCGAAGCCATCACACCGCGCAAGGTGCTGCGGCTGCGTCGGGCCACCGCCGCGTTCGTGGCATCGTTGCACCGGCCCACCAAGGAGATTCGCTTCGACGCCGCATCCGTCATTGGCGCCCGCCTCACGATGAGGCAGGGGATCATCTAGATGGGCTACTCTCCTTCCTGCACCACCCAAGGAGACACATCATGACCACGAATCGACTCACTCGAACCGCGCTCGGCTTTGCCGCGACACTCGCTGTCGTTGCAACAGGCTTCGTGGTTCCGGCCGCATCGGCAAGCAAGACCGATGGCAAGGCCGTCACGCTCACGCTGCTGCACAACAACGACGGCGAGTCGTCGCTCGACACCTCGACGCTCAAGTCTGGCACGACCACATATCGTTACGGCAGTATCGGAGCGTTCAAGGCGGTATTCGACCGCGAGAAGGCAGCCGCACGCGACGCAGGTAACGCCGTCTTCGGCGTGTATGCCGGCGACTCGTTCCTCGCCAGCAAGACCCTGATCTGTAGCCAGCCTGCAGTCGCCGATTCGAAGATCAAACCGTATGACGCTCTCGCACTTCGCGAGATCGGGTACGACGCGCTCGTACTCGGCAACCACGAGTTCGACTACAGCCCAAGCTTTCTCAGTCGCTACCTGAAGGCGTTCGGAAAGAACGACAAGCCGACGATTCCGGTCTTGAGCGGAAACATGGAATTCAAGGACGAGCCGGCGCTCGCCGATCTCATCGGCCCAGTGGGGCAGACGAGTAACCAGGCTGCCCCAGGCAAGATCTTGTCTCAGTGGATGATCTACACCGACGAAGAAACTGGGGCGAAATTCGGCGTCGTCACCGCGATAACACCGTTGCTCCCCACGATTTCGTCGCCGGGCAAGAGCAAACTGCTCACCGCCAGTATCGATGCCGTGGCTGCGCGCGTGCAGCGACAGGTAAATCAACTCACCAAGCAGGGCATCAGCAAGATCATCTTGGTGAGTCACCTGCAGGACCTGAATAACGACAAGGCACTCGTCGCTCGCCTGAGAGGTGTCGACGTTGCAGTGGGTGGCGGCGGTGACGAACTATTGCAGAGCGATTACATCGCCAACTCGATCGAATTGCTCCCCGGTGAATCGGCACCCGTTGGTACGTATCCGACGAATGTGACCGACTCGTCGGGCAAGGTCGTCCCGATCGTCACGACGAGTGGCAACTACAAGTACGTCGGCCGTGTCGACGTGAAGTTCGACAAGAAGGGGAATGTAACGGAGGTCGTGCAAGCAACGTCGTATCCGCGGCGCGTAATCCCGGCCAGCAGTGAGTCCATCAGTCTTGGCATCACTGATGCCGTGATTCCTGACTTCGTCCTGCAGACCAAGGTGCTCGGCAAAGTGAACACTTGCCTGGCAGGCTTCACCACCCCGTTCGCGAAGTCAGAGGTGCTCTTCAACACTGCTCGCGGTAGCGCGACGGCGGCGGGTGTGCGCACGGTGGAAACCAACGGAGGCAACCTCGTTGCCGACTCGTTCGTCTACTTGTACGACCAAGTGGCGAGCAAGGAGGGTTTCGCTGCTCGCAGCGCGACCAACCCCGTCGTTGCAGTGCAGAACGGTGGCGGAATCCGCCAGAACGCCGGCGACCTCTTGCCGGTGTCTGGTGCCGCGCCCGGCACGATCAACCGTGGCAACACGTTCGACCTGCTGCCGTTCGACAACCGCTTCGCGCTGTTCGTCGACATGAACGCAACGCAATTGAAGGAGGTCTTCGAGCGCTCGTGTGCGATCGGCACCAGCGGCGGCGGACAATTCCTGCAGATCTCGGGCCTGAAGGTCACGTGCAGTCGCAGCGGCACGGCCCAAACGGTCGGTAGTCCGCCGGCCGGCTTGCAGTACGGCGCAGTGACGCGCGCCGGCTCACGAGTGACCTCGCTGACGCTCGCCGACGGCACCAAGCTGGTCGACAATGGGGCAGTAGTTGCGGGTGCACCAGCAGTGGACGTGATTACCAACTCGTTTACCGCGAGCGGTGGCGACAACTTCCCCACGTTCGGTGCCGTATCATCCAAGGTGCTCGGCTACTCGTACGAGGAAGCCCTGTACCGCTATCTGCTGAGCTTCCCGAAGGGTGCCGACGGCTTGCCGACGGTGCCGGCCGCTGATGCCCGATACAAGTCGGGTGGCGAAGGCCGAATCACCTGGGTGCCCTGAGAGCCGACTGAACGAAGAAATCGCGGCGCGACCGCTGCGTTGGGTGCCCGCGAGGCGCTCAGCGCAGCGGTCGTCTGAATCTGGCGTCGGTGGGTGGGTGTGGCGTCAGGCAGACCGTGAGGCGCGGCGTTCCCAACAGCCCTTGTGCCAGTGGCGACGCAGGTCGGGTGCGTCGCGCGGCACGCACACGAGATGCCCGACACCGACCGCAATCGTGCGATGGCATCCCGGGCAGACGTACTCCTTGCGCGCCTCGTAGGGCTGCACGCGACGCACTTCGACCGTGCCATAGAGACCGTCCCACATCGACGATGCAGCTCGTCGAGCCGCCGGACCGCGCTTCTTGCGTTTGCCTTGCTTGGTTCGATGCTCGGTCACGCCAGCAACGCCCACGCCACGAGCGCGGTGATGATGACGAGCGCGCTCACAATCACCACGTAATCGAGCGGTGACGCCTTGTATTTGCGGTGAGGATCAAAACCCACACTGCAAGTATCGTCGTTGCATGGCCGAAATCGAGGTCACGCGCAGCGAGTCGATCGCCACTGTGACCATCAACCGTCCGCAGCGCAAGAACGCCGTGACGGGCGACATGTGGGCGCAACTCGCCGAAACCTTCCGGTCGTTGTCCACCGACTCCGATGTGCGTTGCGTGGTGATCACGGGGGCAGGTGGCGAATTCTGCTCGGGTGCCGACCTGTCGGCGCGCACCTCGAGCGGCAAGCCGGTGCATCAACTTGCCGCGATGCGCCATGTGAACGACGCAGCGTTGTCGCTGCACCGTATGCCGCAGCCGACCATCGCCAAAGTGCGCGGCGTGGCCGTCGGTGCCGGCTGCAACATGGCGCTGGGCTGCGACCTCGTCGTGGCGAGCGAGACCGCGCGTTTCAGCGAGATCTTCGCCAAACGCGGACTCTCGGTCGACTTCGGCGGCACGTGGATCTTGCCGCGCCGCGTGGGTTTGCACCGCGCAAAGGAGCTCGCACTGTTCGGCGACATCGTCTCGGCTACCGACGCGCGCGAGATGGGGCTCGTCAACCGTGTGCTGCCCGACGGCGAACTTGATGCCTTCGTTGATGGATGGGCCAAGCGCCTTGCAGCGGGCCCGCCGATCGCTCTCGCGCTCACCAAACGCATGTTGAACAATGCGATGAACGTGACGATGGAAGGAGCGCTCGACGACGAGGGCGTCGCGCAAACCGTCAACTTTGGCACCCAGGACACGCTGGAAGCGATGGAAGCATTCATGCAGAAGCGGGAGCCGAAATTCAAGGGCTACTGAGCGTCGTCGTCGCGGTACTCGCACTCGTGGCACCGTTCGCCGACGAAGGCGACGGCACCGACGAAGAGGGCGGCACCGACGCCAGCGAATCGCTGATCATCGAGTCTGCGGTCACGACCGTGCCGACGTCGTGCACGACACCCGAACCGCTGCGCAGCGTGTTCGTCGGCGAGGTGTCGCGGGTCGAGGCCAACTTCGTTCTCTTCGAAGTGGTGTCGGAGCGTTACGGCACGGTCGCCGACCTCTTGCGCGATGGTGTGCTCACCGTCCGGTATCCGATCGACGACGTGCGGCACCTGGATGTCGGTCGGCGCTTCTTGGTTGGTGCCGTCGCGGCGCCGTCGGGTATCCGCGGCAATATTCCGGTGCTCGAATCGAAGGTGCGCGTGCGGCCCGACATGTTCGGCGGCGATGCCGTCGCGGCGGTACAGCGTGTGTCGTGCCCCGATCATGAAGACCCGGTTCGCACCTTGCGTGTGAACGGCGACCCGATTGACACGGGGATCTTGCGCCCGCTGCTCAGCAATCGCGCCGGCCTATTGCGCGCAATCTTGCTGCCGATTGGAGCGGGGCTGGCGTTGTTGTTCTTGCTCGCGGCAACGCGCGTGCTGATCGCAGGTTCTATCCGCGGAATGCGGAAGTAGCCAGCGAACGAATCTCGCTGACGGCGTGGCCGAGACCCGCCTCATCTTTGAAGAGCGCACTGCCGGCAACGAGCACGTTGGCACCGGCCGCCGCCGCGCCAGCGACGGTCGTGGGGGAGATTCCTCCATCCACTTCGAGATCCACCCTGTCGTCGAGCCCGGCGCGCGAAATCATCTCGCGAACCGCGCGAATCTTCGGCTCCATCGTCGCGATGTACGACTGCCCGCCAAAGCCCGGATTCACGGTCATCACCAAGACGAGGTCGACGAAGTCGAGCACTTGTTCAATTTCGTCGGGAGGCGTCGAAGGGTTCAGCGCCACTGCAGCATTGGCGCCGAGTTCGCGAATCTTGCCGAGCGTGCGGTGCAGGTGTTCGCAGGCTTCCACGTGCACGATGAGGCGCTGGCAGCCGGCCTCCACGTAACGCCTGGCCATCGCATCTGGCGTCAGCACCATGAGGTGGGCTTCATACGGCTTCTTCGTGAGGTGTCGTGTCGATGCAATGACGTCGGGGCCGAAGGTGAGGTTCGGCACGAACTGGCCGTCCATCACATCCCACTGAATGAGGTCGACGCCCGCGGCATCAAGTGCGGTGATCGCTTCGCCGAGTTTGGAGAAGTCGACCGGCAGCACCGACGGGGCAATTTGCACGGGGCGCATGCTCGTTCAAGCCTAGGGTCGATGGTCGTGGTGAGCACCGATTCAGTTGTGCGCGTCGGTGCCACTCGACGACTGCACATCGAACGACTCGTCGCGGGCGGTGACGGCATGGCGCGCGACATCGACGGCCGAGTCGTTTTCGTTGGCGGCGTCGTTGCGGGCGAGCACGTCGAGGCCGAGTTTGTCGAAGTAAGGCGCGATTTCGCACGGGCGCGGCTCGTGAGTGTCGCGACGCCGGTCGCGGCGCGGGTGCAGCCCCCGTGTCGGCACGTTGCCGACGGTTGCGGCGGTTGCAACTGGCAACACATCGCGGCAGCAGTTCAGCACGATGCGAAAGTGGAGATCGTTCGCGAGGCGTTCACCCGCACCGGTCGGTTGCCCGACGTGCAAATTCGTAGAGGCGCGAGCGTCGGTCACGATGCCTTGCGCACGACGGTGCGTATGGCGGTGACCCACGACGGCCGACTCGGATTTCGCCGTGCTGCGTCGCACGATGTGGTGGGTATCGACACATGTTTGGTGATGCACCCGCGTCTGGCAGAACTCGTGTCGACGGTGGGCGTGCGACAAGGGCGAGGCATACGACAACAACGAGGCGCGCGGTCGGGCGAGCCCGCCGAGGTCACGCTTCGCTGTGGCGATGCGACGGGTGAGCGTGCCGTGTGGTCGCACGACAAGGCTCGGCTGCTCGGTCTTCCGGACGACGTTGCAACCGGCGCGAAAGCAGTGGTGCACGAAGAAGTTGCCGGCGTGCGACTGCGAGTATCGATGGAGTCGTTCTTTCAGGCGTCGCCCCAGGCCGCTGAGTTGCTGGTGGATGCCGTATCGCGCGGATCGGAAGGCGCACTCGACGGAGCCGACGGACCGGTGATTGACGCCTACGGCGGTGTCGGGCTGTTCGCTGCCACCGTCGTGCCGGTCGGCGTGCACAGCGTGGTGGTCGAGTCGAGCGAATCGGCGTGCGACGATGCCCGCATCAACCTGCGGGGCCAGACCGCCAAGGTGGTGCACGCGCGCTTCGAGCACTGGACACCGCAACGAGCCGGGCTCGTCATTGCCGACCCTGCGCGCAGCGGCCTCGGCAAGCCGGGGGTCGGCGTGATCGTCGAAACCGATGCACCGCGCGTGGTGTTGGTGTCATGCGACGCAGTCGCTGCGGCACGTGATGCGCGACTGTTGGTCGACGCGGGCTATGCGCCGACCAACGTCGAAGTGCTCGATCTCTTCCCGCACACCCACCATGTCGAAGTAGTGACGGCTTTCGAACGCACCTAGCCTCTCGGCGTGCCCACGCGAAGCGGAGAGCGGTCGGCGCACTTCCCGCGCATCGAGAAGAAGCACGGCAGGCCCGTCGCGTACTTTCTGAAGCAACTTGCATCGTTGCGCAGCGACAAATATCAGGATCAGATCGATCTGCTGCGCGAACGCCACGGATTCAGTCGCGAGCATGCGAACGCGGTGGTGATGTATCACCGTGGCTCAACATCGTCGAAGCGTCACGCCGACCCAAAGCAGTATTTTGCGACCCTCGATGCCGCGACAGCCCGCACCGTGAAGGCGATCTTCCGCGCGGTGCAAGCCAAACACAAGGGGCTCGGGCTCGTGATTGCGTGGAATCAACCGATGCTGCGCAGCGGCACTGCCTATGTGTTCGGTGTGTCGGTGTCAAAGAACCACATCACGCTGAACCCGTTCAGCAAAGCAGTGATGGATCAGTTTCGCCCGGCGCTTGCGAAGTACAGCCCGTTGAAGTACACCTTCAAGGTGCCGGTCGACTGGAAGGTCGACACCCCGCTACTGCAGAAGATGGCCACAGCCCGCCTCGCTGAAATACGGCGTTAGCAGCAATCGACTGCGGGTCGCCGGGTCAGTGCGACATCGTGTGACGTCGGCGGACAACATGCCGCGCCTTGTGGTATCTCGGCTGCCGATGCCGGTGCCGAACCTTGTGAGCTCGCCGAGGCTGACATCGTGTCGGCATCGGCCAGCACGGTGTAGACCTCAAACGGGTGCTCGCCACCCTGGATCCAAAACTTGTCTTGCACCGAATAACAGCAAACGGTCTCGCCCTCAACATGAACCGGCAAACCCGCTTCGGTCGCCCGGGTGTGCTCGGCGCGCACTTCATCAACCGATGCCACTTCGACTCCGAGGTGGTTGATCGAGTCATTTGCGCCCGGATTTTCCAGCAGCACGAGTTTGAGCGGGGGATTTGTGATCGCAAAGTTGGCATACCCTGGTCGCACCTTTGCCGGCCCGACGCCGAAGATTTTCGTGTAATGGGCTATTGCCGACCCGAGATCATCGACGTTCAATGCAAGTTGCAGTCGCGACATACCCTCACCGTAACGCATGCATTTTGTGCCCCCCCTCGGATTCGAACCGAGGACCTGCGGATTAAGAGTCCGTTGCTCTAACCAGCTGAGCTAGAGGGGCAACAATCGCGAATTGCGACGCCAGAGCCTAACTTGTGCGAAGCACCGCG
>Ga0194120_10001393_pt1 | contig 44292 bp, 37 predicted proteins | sample TA2MahCa65mmetaG_FD_148642 | JGI IMG/M metagenome (GOLD analysis project Ga0194120, IMG submission 148642) | Freshwater microbial communities from Lake Tanganyika, Tanzania - TA2015019 Mahale Deep Cast 65m | ecosystem: Environmental > Aquatic > Freshwater > Lake | place: Tanzania: Lake... | reverse complement strand
CCCGCTTCACCTTCCTTCAAGAAACCAATAATCTGCTCTTCTGTAAATCGACTCTTCTTCATTTCATCCACTCCTAAAAGTGGACTTTACTAACTTTTAATTGGTACGGCAAATAGGGAGCAGGTCACTCAAGCTTGAGCGCAGTCAGAATTTATCTTTATCTGAAGTGGTTAATCATGCTGTTGCGAGAAATCCAAAGCAGCAGATCATGAGGGCAGCCTCAGGCGTTGCCGAGGCCAAGAATCTGCAGGCGAATAGCCTGCTACCTGCCGCGCCTGCTGCTAATGTAGGGTTGCAGAATGATTTTATAGGAAGTAGGAATCAAAATTTTGATTATTGGGAAGTAGGTGTCGAGCTGCCTCTGTGGTTGCCAGGCCAACGCAAGGCACGTGAAGCAATTGCGCGCGAGACACAAAATGAGGTGGTGTCATCTCGTCAGAGTTTGGATTTGGAAGTGGCCGGACTCGTGAGAGATGCTGTTTGGAGTTTCTCCATGGCGAGCGGTGATGCCGAACTGGCCGAGGCGCAATATAAAACGGCACAGGCATTACAAGCCGATGTGGAAAAGCGTTGGAAGGCGGGAGAGTTGGCCAAAACCGATGTGATGTTGGCTGAGAATGTCACACTAGGTGCCAAGAACGCCTTGTTGCGAGCGCAGGCTGAGGTAAAGCATGTGGAGCATCGCTATTGGATGCTGACAGGTTTGAAAGCGTTACCCGTCTCATTCGAAGAAATCTTGAACGCGAAGGACAAAATTGATGATCGCCACCCTTGGTTATTAGAAGCTAATGCCAAGATTGAAACCATTCATGGTCAGCGGGATTTAACGCGCATTGAAAGTAGAGATAACCCACAGTTGCAGTTGAGCGCGATTCGGGAGCGTGGCGGGCTTGATAGTTTGTATAACAATCGGGTTGGGATTTCAGTGCGAATTCCCTTGGATGCACAAGTAAAATCGGCGCCTTTGTTGGCCAATGTTGAACTTGAGCACGCTCAGGCAATGGCAGAGCGGGATCGGCGTTATTTTGTGCTAGAAAGCGCGCTGCATGAGGCTGCGCATAATTTAGAAACCGTCAGTGCTCAACTGGTGCTACTCGAGCAACAGTACCAATTATCTCAATCAGCATTGCAGCTGGCAAAGAAGTCATTTGCGTTGGGAGAATCTGACCTAGTGAGCCTGTTAAGAAGTCAGGCGACTGCGTATGAATCTGAGCGAGCGTTAATGAGTCTGCGTACACAGCAGCAATGGAATATTGCTAAATATAACCAAGCGATGGGAGTGCTACCTTGAAAGTATTCGGTCATCTGAGTGTGGCTGTTTTAATGTTATGTCAGTCATGGCCTGTGATTGCCAAAGATGAGATTGAAGTGAGCGCTAAGCAAATACAAACGCTTGGGATCACGATGGCGTCTTTGGGGGTGGCTAGTGCTGTGATAAGTCGGCAGTTGCCAGGCGAAATAGTGATTCCTGTTGGGCAAGAGCGTATTGTCGGTGCGCCTCAAGCCGGTCTTGTCGATGTGATGCATGTTGCTGTTGGTCAGTCTGTTAAGCGTGGTCAGGTCATCGGGCATGTACATAGTGCTGATCTAGTGGCGTTGCAGCGTGATTATCTGCGTGGAAAAACGCAACATCAGCTCAGTAAGAATATGCTGGATCGTGACCGTGAGTTGTATAAGGACGGCATCATCGCAGAGCGCAGAATGCTGACTACGGAAAGTGGGCATCAGGAGTTGTCGTTTGAAGTCAAGCAGCTTCGGCAAGCACTCAAACTATCGGGTATGGGAGATGCTTCGATCTCAAAACTGGAAACCCAAGGCGAATTGGCAAGTGGCTTAAGCATTGTCGCGCCGATTGAAGGTGTGGTCATTGAGCAGATGGCCTCTGTAGGTCAGCGTGTGGATACCAGTACGCCCTTGTACCGGATTGCCAGAATCAAGCCATTATGGCTGGAAATACACGCTCCTCTTGATATGGTGCATCTGGCTAAAGTCGGTATGCAGGTTCATATGCCTCAATATCAAGTCTCAGGCAAGCTGGTGACGATTACACGTAGCGTCAATCGTGACGACCAAACCGTACATTTGCGTGCAGAGATTGCGAGTGGAGCAGAAAAACTCTATCCAGGACAATATGTAGAGGCTGAGTTGGTGGGTGAGAGAGCTTCGGACCAGTACGCAGTGCCTAAAGTTGCCGTGGTTAGACATGGACAGCAGAGTTATGTCTTTGTCAGGACAGCAAAAGGATTTGTGGCAACCCCTGTGACAGTGGTCAGTGAGCAGGCGACACAGTCCATTGTGAAAGGCGATCTGAGAGGTCAGGAAAAAGTAGCCGTGAGTGGTACATCTGCCATCAAGGCGGCTTGGAATCGCATGGGGACCCCATGATGTTAAGCGCGACTTTTCAGTTCGGTGAATAATTGATGCTTAATAAACTCATACAGTTTGCTTTGACGCAACGCTTGCTGGTGTTGGTTGTAACGTTGTTGTTGATTGCGGCAGGGGGGTACGCATTTAAAGAATTGCCCATCGATGCTTTTCCTGATGTTTCAACGACGCAAGTCAAGATTATTGTGAAAGCGCCTGGCATGACGCCGGAAGAAGTGGAGTCACGCATCACAGCGCCCATAGAGGTGGAAATGCTGGGCATTCCTCAGCAAGCCATGCTACGGTCGGTTGCAAAATATGCACTGACAGATATCACCGTGGATTTTGTAGAGGGAACCGATATTTATTGGGCAAGACAACAGGTGGCTGAGCGCCTCAATGCCATTTGGGGCAACTTGCCTTCGGACGTGAGTGGGGGAATTGCCCCCATGACGACCCCATTGGGCGAGATGTTCATGTTCACCGTTGAAGGCGACCATTTAACCATCGAGCAAAGGCGTGGTTTGCTTGATTGGGTGATTAGACCCGCACTGCGCACGGTCAATGGGGTAGCGGATGTGAACGCACTGGGGGGATTAGTGCGCAGTTTTGAGGTGGTGCCTGACAATGCAAGGCTTTATGCGCGAGGCATTACGCTCTCCGATCTGCAGACGGCGATTGAGTTGAATAATCGTAATGATGGTGCAGGTCGCCTGAGTGATGGTGAAGAGTCCTTGCTGGTACGTGTGGAGGGGCGATTCCAAACGGTTGATGATGTGCGCAATAGTGTGATTCATTCCGTTGGTGGGATGCCAGTGCGCGTAGGCGACGTGGCTGAGGTGAAGATGGGGGCGCTGACACGCTATGGCGCAGTCGCAAAAGATGGTAGACAAGAGGCCGTTGAAGGGCTGGTTTTAGGTTTACGGGGGGCGAATGCCCAGCAGGTAGTTCAGAATGTGCGCACAAAATTGGCAGAAATCCAGCCTACATTACCCAAAGGAGTCAGCGTACAAGTATTTTATGATCGTGGAGATTTGGTTGAGCGTGCAGTGAGTACGGTGACGCGGGCATTGCTTGAGGCAACCGTGTTGGTGATCGTGTTACTGGTGGTGTTTTTGGGGAACGTGCGGGCCGCCATCACCGTCGCCTTGTCTTTACCGCTTGCGGCATTGGTGACTTTCATTCTCATGTCAAAGTTTGGGATGTCTGCCAATTTAATGAGTTTGGGAGGTCTGTCAATCGCTATCGGTATGCTCGTGGATGGCGCTGTGGTCGTGGTGGAAAATATCGTATCTCACTTGGCGCATGGCCGTGATGGTAAATTACCAAGGTTACATTTAATCTATCGGGCGGTGCGTGAGGTCAGTATTCCTGTCACCTCTGGGATTCTTATCATTATCACGGTTTTTCTGCCTTTACTTACCTTGCAGGGCTTGGAGAGTAAGCTGTTTGGCCCCGTTGCACTGACTGTGGTGTTTGCGTTGGCGGGGTCACTGATATTGTCGCTCACGGTCATTCCTGTACTGGCGTCATTTCTGTTAAAAGAGGTGAGTCATGAGGAGCCGTGGATCGTGCGGCAATTACTCAAGTGGTATGAGCCGGTGTTGCGCTGGGCGCTGGCGAACACTAGAACCGTCACCGCCGGGGCAGTCGTAACCTTAGTGATTACGGTGTTGGTCTATGCACAAATCGGCAAAACATTCATGCCTGTGATGGATGAGGGTGACATGATCATGCAGATAGAAAAACTGCCCTCAATTAATTTGGATAAGAGTCTGGAATTAGATCAAACCATACAGCGCAGTATCATGGCGCATGTGCCTGAGGTGAAGGGAATCGTATCTCGCGTGGGCTCTGATGAGCTTGGTTTGGATCCGATGGGGCTAAACCAAACCGATAATTTTCTGGTGCTAAAACCCAAAGAGGAGTGGCGTATGGCCACGAAGGAGGGATTAACGGACCAGTTGCGTAAAGTGCTGGATGATATTCCTAGTATTAGCTATGCGTTCACACAGCCGATCGAGATGCGAGTGAATGAAATGATTTTGGGCGTACGTGGGGATCTTGCCATCAAGATATTTGGCAATGATCTGGAAAAACTAGATGAAATGGCACAGAAAACCGTAAAAATCTTGGAATCCATACCTGGTGCGGAGGATGTCTATACACCACAGAACAGTGGCGTGCAGTATATGCGTGTTGTGATTGATCGAGTGGCGGCTGGGCGATTGGGATTCAATGTATCCGAGGTGGAGCATGTGTTGCGCACCCAGTTGGAGGGACGGCAGATCGGGATTGTGCAGGAAGGCGTGCGTCGCACACCAATCGTTTTGCGCGGATCCGACAGCTTGCGATCTTCGTCAGCTGATTTCGCCAACATGATGCTGACCTTGCCTGATGGAAATAATGTGCCTATCTCGACAATCGCCAAGCTGGAGCGCATAGAAGGTCCGGTGAAGGTTGATCGCGAAAAAGGTGCGCGTATGGTAGTGGTGGTGGCGAATGTCCGTGGGCGTGATTTGGTGGGGTTCGTTGAGCAGGCAAAAGGATTAGTGGGGCAGCAGATCACATTTCCGGAGGGTTACTCTATGCTCTGGGGCGGGCAATTCGAAAATCAACAGCGCGCCGCCGCCCGCTTGGCGGTGGTCGTCCCCATCGCGCTAGGATTGATTTTCCTGTTGTTGTTTGCAACGTTCCGCTCGGTCAGGCAGTCGCTGCTGATTTTGTCAAATATTCCATTCGCAATGATTGGTGGCGTATTCGCGCTGTGGATTTTTGGCGAGTATCTATCAGTACCCGCTTCTGTGGGCTTTATTGCGCTGCTTGGCATAGCGGTGTTAAATGGCGTTGTGATGGTCTCTTACTTTAACCAGTTGTTGGCGCATGGCATGGCCTTGAGTGAGGTCGTGGTCGAGGGGGCAAAACGACGTTTGCGTCCAGTGATGATGACCGCAAATATCGCGGCTTTTGGTCTGACTCCGCTATTGTTTGCGACAGGACCTGGCTCTGAAATCCAACGACCATTAGCCATTGTGGTCATCGGTGGCTTGATCAGTGCTACGACCCTGACATTGATTTTGTTGCCACTGCTCTATCGTCGATTTGGCGTGGAACCAGTTCAAAGTATAGGAAATTTACAATGAATAATTCCAAAACGGTTAAAACAGATACAGAAGATCAAACCAATATAGAAAAGTGTCTAATCATGCTATTTGCACCCCCTGCATTTGAAGAAAGTTTAGTGGATTGGCTGCTTGAGTATGATTGTATTTCAGGGTTTAGTACGACGGAGTCTTATGGTCATGGTCAGCGGTCATCTGCAATGTCCTTACTTGAGCAGGTTGCAGCCCGTCAACGTCGTATACAGTTTGCTATTGAAATAGATAGCAAGTTGGCATCAGTCTTTCTAAAGGAGATAGGGTTAGACTTTCCAGGATTGCATTATATGGTCATGCCACTTTTGAGCGCTGGCCGATTGTGATTTCTAAAATCTCTGCAGGCATCCCTGCTTGTAGTGGTATTCGTCACCGCTTAATCTAAAAAATCAGTTGAAAAAGTAAGTTTTAAGCCAATAGAGGCTTAAGCATTGCTCCGGGGATGTGTTTTGTGTAACATCGCAAAAATCAATGGTTTTAGCCCACTGGGGAACCAACTAGGGACTAGAGTAAATGAAAAACAATTTAATTGGCGTTGCAATGGCAGCTTCCGTGGGGTTGGCGACATTTGCCGCTTCAGCAGAAGAGATGTATCGCGGTGCTTGGTATGCAGTGCCAGGTGTGAGCTATCTGAATACGGATAGCGATCTTGAGGCTGACAAGGGTGCTGGTGGTTTTATCAGTATTGGTAAAGAGTTGAGTAAGCGCTGGGACATTCAAGGTCGCCTGGGCTATCACCGTGCCGATGAAAATACAGACTTTGCCAATATCGGTGGTAGATACAAGCAAACCACATTGAGTGTAGATGCGTTGTATATGTTGCGTCGTGACCAATTTCGTCCATTTTTGCTGGCGGGTCTGGGTGTCGCACGAAACGATGTTGATTATACCAACCCAGCGGATGGTAAAAAAACCTCTTGGTTGGCGGGCGTAGGCTTGGGTGCGCAGTACTTGTTGAATGATTCGTTTGGTTTGCAGGTTGACTTGCGTCATCAATGGAGTCGTGCAAAGTTAGGTTTTAACAACAACACGCTGGGGAGCAATACTACAGAGACTGTTGGCAACACCTTATTCAATTTAGGGGGTATTTTCCGTTTTAGCGCACCTGCGCCAATGCCGGCAGCGGCAGTTGAGCCGGAGCCAGCACCGGTTGCGTCAGCGCCAGTGGCAGCACTTGAAACAGCTCCCGCACCAGCACCTGAACCATCGCCAACATCATCGCCAGTACCAGCACCTGAGCCTGTCGCATGTAAGCCACAAGTTGAAACAGTGACTGTGGGCGCTGAAAAATTATTTGGTTTCGATCAGGCACAATTGAAAGAAGAAGGTAAAGCAGCATTAGATGAAGCGGCTGCTAAAATCAAAGCGAATCCAGAAATCAGAGTGGTAATTGTGACGGGACATACAGACCGTATTGGATCAGAAGATTACAACCAAAAATTGTCTGAGCGTCGTGCTAAGAAAGTGACAGCATACTTGGTCAATCAAGGGGTAGCGAAGTCAATCATTGAGGTGGTTGGTAAGGGCGAGTCTGAGCCAGTGGTGCAATGTACTGGCAATAAAGTAACGAATAAATTGATTGATTGCTTACAACCCAACCGTCGCGTTGAAATTCGCGCTGAAGGGACTAAACAAGTAGGTTGTCACTAATTTAGTCTCTTGCAGTGACAGGCCCCGCTCTTGCGGGGCTTTTTTGTTGGTAGAATGAGCGCTATGACGATATCTGATTCATCATCCACAGCATTAACGCATGTAGACGCCGTGATTGAGGCGCGCTGGGTCGTGACTGTGGATAGCAATAAGCGTTTGCTGGAACATCACTCGGTGATTGTAAAGGATGCGGTCATCATGGGTGTGCTTCCAACAGCGCTTGCTAGATTGAAATATGCGGCAAGTTCTTGGGTGTGTTTAGATGAGCACGTGTTGATTCCGGGTTTGATCAATTTACACACGCATGCCGCCATGAGCCTGATGCGTGGCATAGCAGACGACCTGCCTTTAATGCAGTGGTTGCATGAACATCTCTGGCCAGCGGAGCGCGCGGTGGTGGATAGGCATTATGTAAAAGATGCTTCATTGCTGGCTTGTGCAGAAATGTTAAGTGGCGGCACAACCTGTTTTAATGATATGTATTTTTATCCAGAAGCGACTGCTAGCGCTGTGGGGCAGGCGGGTATGCGAGCCAACCTAGGGCTGACCGTGCTTGAGTTTCCAACCCATTACGCCAGTGATGCCGATGATTATTTGCAGAAAGGCTTTGAAGCGCATGATAGCTGGCGTGGAAACGCGCTGATGACTTCCTCTATTGCCCCCCATGCGCCTTATACCATTTCAAACCAGACCTTTGAAAAAGTGCTGACCTACGCCGAGCAGCTAGACCTTGGCATACACACGCATTTGCATGAGACCTTGGATGAGATTGCGCAGAGTCACGCGCAGTATGGGATGCGACCGATGCAGCGTTTAGCAGAACTGGGATTGTTAGGTCCCAATCTTGTTGCGGCGCATGGCGTACATCTTTTACCGGCAGAAATCGAGATACTCGCCGAGTTCGGCTGTCATATTGCGCATTGCCCCACTTCTAATCTGAAATTGACCAGTGGTATTGCGCCAGTGGCGGCCTTATTAGATAGAGGGGTAAATGTATCCATAGGTACGGATGGTGCCGCAAGCAATAATCGTCTGGATATGTTGAGTGAAATGCGTCTGGCGGCATTGCTTGCAAAAGGCGCTAGTATGGACGCAACAACCTTGCCTGCGCATCAGGCACTGGAAATGGCGACTATCAAAGCCGCAAAAGCGCTTGGGCTGGAAGAGAAAATCGGCAGTATCGAGATGGGAAAACAGGCCGATATGGTGGCGGTTAAATTGAGCGACTTTGCTGTGTCTCCCTGTTATGACCCGGTTTCACATCTGATATATACCTGTGGTCGTGAGCATGTGACTCACACATGGGTTGCCGGGTCGTTACGTTATTGCAATGGTGTATACGCGAATATAGAACCCATAGAATTAAAGGAAATCATTCAAGCATGGCAACCGAAGCTAAAACAATACAAACACTGAATGCCGATACGCTGGAGCTACAAAAATTCGGCGAACTCGCGCATAAATGGTGGGATAAAAACAGTGAATTTAAACCACTGCATGAGATCAATCCGTTGCGGCTGGCTTACATAGAGAGCAGCGTAAAATTGCAAGGTAAGCGCGTATTGGATGTTGGATGCGGTGGTGGCATCCTGTCCGAATCGATGTTTCTCAAGGGCGCGGATGTGACTGGAATTGATTTAGGTGAGAAGGCACTGAGCGTTGCTAAGTTGCATCAGCTGGAGAGCGGTACAAAAGTGAATTACCAGCTTATTTCTGTGGAGCAAATGGCCATAGAGCAGCCATCCGGATTTGATGTGGTGACTTGTATGGAAATGCTTGAGCATGTGCCAGATCCAGCCTCGGTAGTCGAAGCATGCGCCAGACTGGTGCGCCCTGGCGGCTCGGTATTTTTTTCTACCCTTAATCGTAACCCCAAAGCTTACCTATTCGCGGTATTAGGAGCGGAATACATACTTCATCTACTCCCCAAGGGCACGCATGATTATGCCAAATTCATTAAGCCATCAGAGTTATCGGCTTGGGTACGCAGCTCGGGGTTGGAAGTTGCTGACTTGCGGGGGATGAGTTACCACCCGATGACCCAAGTATATCGTTTAGGGGATGATGTCTCTGTGAACTATCTTATGCACACGCAGCGGGGGTAGGTGGAATGAGACTTTTGAAAAAACTACTTCTTGTGGCGAATCACTGTGTTGCGCGGTACTCGCAACCTCGCTGTATACCACATACTATCTCGGTTTCTGCGTTCCATGCGCCTTGTGCTTCATCCACAATAAGCAGTTTTACAAAGGTCTCAGAATGATACTGTTCGATTTGGATGGCACCCTGGTGGATACCGTGCATGATTTGGCTTATGCGCTGAATCTGCAACGTGAGCGGCATGGTCTGCCTGCTTTACCGCTGGAGGTAATCCGGCCCTTTGCATCGCATGGCTCCAAGGCCTTATTGGCGGTAGGCTTTAATTTGTCCCCTGAAGCGGATCGCTTTTCAGCGATGCAGGAAGAATATCTAGCGCTTTATGATCAGGTGCTTACCCGACAGCCCATCATGTTTGAAGGTATGGCTGAATTACTCACTAGGCTTGAAGAGCGGGCAGTGCCGTGGGGCGTTGTGACCAATAAACCGCGTCGCTTCACACAGCCTTTAATGCAGAATATCGGCCTGCTTGAGCGAGCAGCCTGTGTCGTCAGTGGGGACGATGCCCTGCGTCCTAAACCCTATCCTGACACCCTACTGTTGGCTTGTACTCAAGCTGGGGTTCAACCAAAGGCCTGTTGGTATGTGGGCGATGCTGAACGCGACATTCAGGCGGGCAGGGCGGCCGGGATGCAAACAGTGGTGGCCTTGTACGGCTATTTGGATGAGGGCGATCAACCAGAAAAGTGGGGGGCAGATCAGTATATCCATGCGCCATTGGATATACTGACCCTGATGGAAGATCAGGGTCAAAGCTAGACTTCATATTCTATAAGACCTTTGCAAAAGTCCTTGAGAATCGGAGTGTTAGTCAATATTTCAAATATCTGTCATTCTGAGCATGGCGAAGAATCCAGAGAGCTTATTGATATTGCTAGATTCTTCGCCATGCTCAGAATGATGATTCATAAGTGGTAATGTGCGGGTGATGTGCAATTAAAGACCGACATAAGGGCAACCCTTAAGAATGTCATCGCTGATAAGGTCGGCACAGCGAATACCGCTCCTGACAGCACCTTCAATGGTGGCAGGGTAATCCTCATAAGTATAATCTCCCGCCAGATATAGATTGGGTAGCGCTGTTGTATTACCCGGGCGGCTTAGCCCTGCGTTGCAGGAAAAAGTGGCGCGCTTCTCCGTGATAACCTGATGCCAAAAGGGTTGGGCTAACTGCGGGAATACCTGTTTTAGCTCCTGCGCAACGACGAGTGCCAGCTGCGCTTGTGACATTTGCTGATGCGCACCTTCTGCGCTGATGATCACGGCCAGCAAGCCAAGCTGCTGGCACAGCCTGCCACGATCAAATACCCATTGCGCCGTTGTTCCGGTGAGTCCTATCATTGAAGAGGGGAGTCGGGTATCCGCCGGATATTGCAGATATATCGTGTAAATCGGTTGAAACGTAAAGGCTTGGGTTTGCTGTGCCGTGTGTCTGAGTTGCGGGATATCCGCGATGAGTTGATCAACCGTGGCTGGTGAAGTGGCAACCACCACGTGACTGAAAACATGGCTGAAATGGCTAGTGCCTTGACTGGTTTCAACACGCAATTCGTCATTGTCAGCATGGATGCTGCGCACACGATGTGAGCATTGAATCGTACCGCCTTTAGCTTGAATGTAGTGCGCAAGTGGCTGGGCGATGATCTGGGATAAATCCAGTCTAGGTAACAAGAAATCACTGTTGTGTTTATCGCTACTGAAGCTGTCTTTCAGCACGTTAAGAAATATCCGGCTACTTGCCCGATGGATAGGGGTGTTCAGCGCGGCCAAGCAGAGTGGTTCCCATAGCAGAGTCATCAATCTTTTGCTTTGACGATGCTGTTCTAGAAAAATATCCAGAGGGATGTCTTCTTTGATGAGCTCACTTGAGCTTTGCAGGCGATGCATGAATCTCAGTGCAGTGTAACGTTCACCTAGATGGAGGCCCTTACAGCACAGGAACCCCATCAGCAGATTAAAAGGCGCTGGGAGCTTCGTCCATGATTGCAGGGAAAAGTCGGTTTGACCAGTCCCTGATTTTATGTGCATGGACAGCGGTAAGCGTTCGAACGCCTGTGCCACATTCACGCCAGCTTTCTCCAGCAAGCCGAGCGTTTCTCGATATGCGCCGAGCATGATGTGCTGACCGTTATCGAGCGCTTGGCTCAGGTCTTTGTTTTCTATCGCTACCGAGCGGGCACGTCCGCCCAGTTGTGGGCTTGATTCAAATAAAGTTACCGCATGACCGCGTTCAGCAAGCGTGGCGGCGGCACTCAGTCCGGCGCAACCGCCACCGATGACCGCAATAGGTTTCGTGCTCATTAGAGATTCTTAAGCCAGCAACCTGTGGCAATCAGGATTTTTCTGAATGGGCCAAGTGAGATACGTGCGTTTAGGACTTTTTCAGCGCCACCGGCTTTGATTTCGCGCAAGAGTGTACGGTAGATGGCCGTCATGATCAGCCCCACGCGTTGTTGTTTGCGATCCTCTGCGGGTAAGGCTTGCAAAGCCAGATCATAATAGCGTTCTGCGCGCTCAATCTGATCACCTAGCAGTTTTTTCACTGACGCCGATTCACGACTACGCAGAATGTCTTCTTCGGTCACATTAAAGCGTGCCAGATCATCCAGCGGAATGTAAATGCGGTTGCGTCTAGCATCTTCCCCGACATCGCGCACGATATTGGTTAATTGAAAAGCAATACCTAGATCATGGGCGAATTTGAGTGTTTTCCGGTGGGTGAATCCGAAGATTTGGGCCGATAGGATGCCGACTACGCTTGCTACACGGTAACAATAGAGTTGCAGTTGTTTGAAGTCTTGGTAACGGTTGAAATTGAGATCCATCTCCATACCGTCAATGATTTCATTGAAATGCTCTTCACTCAGTTGATAGTCGGCGACAACAGGCTGCAATGCTTGGGTGATCGGATGGATAGGTTTTCCCTGGTAGAGGTTGCTGATCTCATCTTTCCACCAGGCAAGTTTGACTTGTGCCACTTTGAGCTCGGTACACTCATCGACCACATCATCGACTTCGCGGCAGAATGCGTATAGCGCTGTGATAGCTTCACGTTTTTTTCTGGGCAGGAACTTGAAGCTGTAATAAAAACTGGAGCCGCTATTGGCGGCTTTATCTTGGCAGTATTGTTGGGGGGTCATCTTGTTGAAGGCTTTCTTTCAAAGACTTTTACAAAGGTCTGTTGTTATCGCTTTATAAGTGCTTTTAAAAATATCATGAGCCAGTCCCATCGGTTGAGCGTGGGTCTGTGGTTAAAAACATCCCCATCGGCGTGACTGATCTTGTTGATGATGCACTCTCCGCCAGAAATGATCATGCGCATCTCTAGCCCGATGCGACCTTGCAGAATACGTCCCAGCGGCTTGCCGGATGCCAGCAGGGCCGACACTCGGCGCAGATTGAAGTGCATGAATCCTTGCCAGCGTTCATCGACCTGACTTTGCTTGCTTGCATAGGATGCGATCACGGTTTCGTCTATGCCAAAGGCCTCGAGTTCGTCCTGACACAGGTAAATACGTTTTTTACCTTCGTTCTTTTCAAAATCGAGGGCAATATCCTGTAGAAAATTGATGATCTGCAAGGCACTACAAACATTATCAGCATAGTGCAGGTTGGCGGGTGTCGCTGCACCGTATAAGTGCAACAATAGCTGACCAATTGGATTGGCGGAACGTTGGCAGTAATCTAAAACTTCATCATAGTTTTCATAGCGCGTTTTCACGACATCCTGACTGAAAGCATCCAGTAGGGCATAAAACGGCGCTAACGGTAGTTTTCTGCGCTTGATCATTCCGCCTAGTGTGGCAAAAAACGGTGTTTGCGGCTTGATATAAGCCTGTAGCAGATCAAGTTCATCTTTGAATTGGCCAAGTAAATGCAGACGCTGCGCTACAGATAAGCTCCCCTCATCAGCAAAGTCATCCGCTTGCCTAGCAAAATGGTAGATGAGCGCAATGGGCTGGCGCAGATCGGGCGGGAGCAGAAAAGAAGCCACCGGAAAGTTCTCGTAATGGCTGTGCGCGTGCTGGATGCTGCCTTGAATGATCTGTGCTGATTGTGATGACGGAAGTGTTTTGTTTTGCATCATGGCGTGTGAATAACCAGCTTTTTGCACCAGTTGCTACTTTAGTGGCGTTAGATTGCTTTAGGTGAACTCTTTTAATAATGTTTTCACAAAATCCGTGCGATGGTTAATGGATTCTATCGATATCGTTACTCTTAGCTTGTCGGGTCCGTTCATGCGGCATCTCCTGTCGCGCTGTAGTAAATTGATCAATTTTAGCGGATCGATATCAGCCTTGGGGTTGAATTGTAACTGAACTGCGGCATCGCTGGCATCAATCTTGATAATGCCTAGTGGTTTGGCAGCAATACGCAGTCGATGACAGGCCATTAGTGCTTCACCCTGTACTGGCAGTAAACCAAAGCGATCAATAAGCTCTTCCTGCAAACTGTCCAATACCTCGTCATCGTTGCAGTTGGCGAGGCGTTTGTAAATCACCAGCCGCTCATGCACATCTGGGCAGTAGTCGTTGGTGAGTAGGGCAGGGGTGTGCAGGTTGATTTCTGTTGTGACGCCCAAGGGGGCATTCAGGTCTGGCTCTTTGCCTGCCTTGAGCTGTTTTACGGCGTGATTCAGCATGTCAGCATAGAGGTGGAAACCAATCTCTTGCATTTCTCCGCTTTGTGAGTCGCCCAACAACTCACCAGCGCCTCGGATTTCGAGATCATGCATGGCTAGGTGAAAGCCCGCACCGAGGTCTTCCATCAGTTGAATGGCATCCAGACGTTTTTGCGCCTGTGGCGTGATTTTTCTACCGGCTTCCGTGAGCAGATAGGCGTAGGCTTGATGGTGTGAGCGGCCCACACGACCTCGTAATTGGTGCAGTTGCGCTAGACCGAACATGTCAGCCTTGTTCATGATGATGGTGTTTGCGGTAGGGACATCAATCCCAGTTTCAATGATAGTCGTGCACAGCAATAAATTAAAACGTTGGTGATAAAAATCACGCATGACGTGTTCCAACTCGCGTTCGCGCAATTGTCCATGTGCGACCGCGATACGGGCATCGGGGAGCATCTTTTCCAGTTTTTCGCGCATGGAGTGTATCGTATCTACCTCATTGTGCAGGAAGTAAACTTGACCACCACGTTTAAACTCACGCATGGCGGCTTCACGGATGATGCCTTCTGAGTATTCAGCATGAAATGTCTTGATGCTTAGGCGTTTTTGCGGTGGTGTGGCAATCACGCTAAATTCACGCAATCCTTCCATCGCCATGCTGAGTGTGCGTGGAATTGGTGTGGCGGTGAGTGTGAGTACGTCCACCTCGGCTCTGAGTGCTTTTAGTTGCTCTTTCTGACGTACGCCAAAACGGTGTTCTTCATCAAGAATAATCAATCCAAGATTCTTGAATTTCACATCTTTCTGTATCAGTCGGTGTGTGCCGATGATGATGTCAATCTCACCGGCTTCCAGCCCGCGTAGCGCCTCTTGTTGCTCCTTGGCGGTTCTGAAGCGGGATATTTCCGCAATTTTGATGGGCCATTCGGCAAAGCGATCGTTGAAGTTGTTGAAATGTTGCTCGGCGAGCAGGGTGGTGGGCACTAGAATCGCGACCTGTCGGCCGCCCATAACGGCTACAAACGCCGCACGCAACGCGACTTCGGTCTTGCCGAAACCCACATCCCCACAGACTAGTCTGTCCATCGGGCGACCTGACTGCATGTCTTTGATGACGTTTTCAATGGCCTCTAATTGATCGGGGGTTTCTTCAAAAGGGAAGCCGTCACAGAATGTTTCGTAGTCTTGTAAACTGAGTGTGAAAGCATGCCCACGTCGCGCTGCACGTTGTGCGTAGAGATTGAGTAGCTCTGCGGCCGTGTCGCGAATCTGTTTAAGCGCTTTTTTCTTAGCCTTTTCCCAGCTGCCACTGCCCAGGCGATGCAGTGGCGCACTTTCGGGTGGCCCGCCAGAATAGCGGGATATCAGGAATAACTGTGAAACGGGAACGTATAATTTGTCGTCACCGTAATATTCCAATAGCAAGAATTCAGTTTCGCCTTCACCCAAGTCTAAATTGATCAGTCCCTTGTAGCGCCCCACGCCATGTTGCTCATGTACCACTGGGTCGTTTAAGCGTAGCTCGGATAGATCTTTGAGCATGCCTTCAGTGCTGCGAGCCTTTTCTTTTTCACGACGTCGTTGCTGGCGCACTGTTGCGGCATAGAGTTCTGCTTCGGTAATGATAGCAATGGCTGATGCATCATCCATCAAGGCAAAACCGGCATGGAGTGGTGCGATGCCTAGCATCACAGGTGTTTGACTGGATTGAAAGTCACGCCATGTGTCACATAGACTGGTTCTTAGACCTTGCTCTGCAAATAATTGCGACATGGTTTCCCTGCGTCCTAGACTCTCTGCCACTATCAAGATGCGGCCCGTGAACTGATGAGAAAAATCCATTAGCTTATGCAGCGGATGTTCTGCACGCCTTTCAATGTCGAGTGCTGGTAGACCATTGCCTGCGGTAGCGTCTATCAATAGGGTGATACGAGGAAAATTATGTGTGGCAGAAAAGAAGTCTTCTGTTTTGATCAGTAGTTTCTCTGGATTGAGCAATGGGTGTTCGGAGTCATGCGCTAGGGTACGGTAGCGAGATTGTGCCTCTCGCCAGAATTGCTGAGCGCTGGCGTCTAGGTCGCCCTGTAGGCACAGTACGCTATTAGCAGGCAAATAATCGAGTAGCGTGGCGGTTTGTTCGAAGAATAAAGGGAGATACCACTCTATACCCCCTGAAGCGATACCTTTACTGACATCCTTATAAATCTTAGCCCTTTGCGGGTCGCCCTCAAATGTTTCGCGGAACTGGCTACGGAACTGCGCGATGCCGGCTTCATCCATTGGAAACTCTCGTGCAGGTAATAGGCGGATTTCAGGAACAGGATAAAGGCTACGCTGGGTATCGACATCAAAGGTGCGGATGGTTTCGATTTCTTCATCAAACAAGTCAATGCGATAAGGCAGGGTAGAACCCATCGGAAATAAATCCACCAGACCACCACGCACGCTAAATTCGCCATGGGAAATCACCTGTGTGACATGATGATAACCCGCCTCAGCACACTGGGTACGCAAGGCCTCAATATCTAGTTGCTGTCCTTTTTTGAGCATAAAGGTGTTGGCGCTCAGATAGGTCTTGGGACTTAAACGTATCAGTGCAGTGGAGACAGGGACGAGAGTGACATCACAGGCATTTTGTGCGATGTGATAAAGCGTCGTCAGTCGTTCGGAGATTAAATCTGGATGAGGCGAGAATTGATCATAGGGCAGGGTTTCCCAATCGGGTAAAAGGTGAACTTTGAGCTCAGGTACGAAATAAGGAATTTCCTCCAGCAGGCGCTGAGCATCGAATGCATTGGCGGTGATGATCACAAGCGGTTGACGCGATAGACTGTTTTTCAGGCTGAGTGCGAGATTAGCGAGTGCCAGTGCATCTTTGCCGTTGGCGCTGAGCGTATGGCGTGTTGTTTGTGTTGCGGTTGGGGTGGGTAGAATGGGGCGCATCATAAAGTTTACTGCAAAGTCGTTGTGTATTTGAGAGCGGGCGTCTCACCCGTCGCGATGAGAGGCAACGGAAAAAACACGGCGCCTATTGCTAGACGCTATAAGTTGTAAAGCTGTGGATCAAGTGAGTCTCAGGTCTGGCCCAATTGCGTTAGCCCCCTTTTTTTGTGATCTCTGCTTCAGCAGCAATCCAATAATCGACAGGATTGCCGGAGAAGCCATCTTTTTCAGCGATGAAATAGGCCGAGATCTCGATCCTTCGATAATGTAACTGAAGGTCAGTAGTGCTAGACTTCTCTTTTTTTGGCGCTGTTTTTTTTGCCGAGGCGGATTTTTTAGCCGCAGACTTTTCTGTGGCGGTTTTAGTCGTGGCCACTTTTTTAGTTTTTGTTGCTTTAGGTGCTGGTTTGACGTCTTGTTCAGCCATTTCATACTCCTTCTCAGAATGTATCAATATTAAACTTGAATGTTATGTGTCCGTGGTTATGTCCCCGTACCGCCCACAGTCAAACCATCAATTCTCAAAGTGGGTTGTCCAACGCCAACGGGAACGCTTTGCCCTTCTTTGCCACAGGTGCCTACACCACTATCTAGCGTCATGTCATTTCCCACCATGCTAACACGTTTTAATACTTCCGGTCCGTTGCCGATGAGTGTGGCCCCTTTTACCGGGTAGGTAATTTTGCCATTTTCTATCATATAAGCTTCTGCTGCACTGAAGACGAATTTTCCACTGGTAATATCGACTTGCCCACCGCCGAAATTAACCGCGTAGAGCCCATTTTTGACAGATCGAATGATTTCTTCTGGCGGGTGTGTGCCGTTCAGCATATAGGTGTTGGTCATACGGGGCATGGGAATGTGTGCATAGCTTTCGCGGCGCGCATTGCCAGTTACAGACATATTCATCAGTCGTGCATTCAGCGTGTCTTGCAAATAGCCGCGTAATATACCATCTTCAATCAGGATCGTTCTCTGAGAGGGGTTGCCTTCATCATCGACACTTAAAGAGCCTCTTCTGTTGCTAATCGTGCCATCATCGACAATGGTAATGCCTTTTGCGGCCACTTGTTGACCAATCATATTGCTGAAAGCAGAACTGCCTTTGCGATTAAAGTCTCCCTCTAATCCATGACCAATGGCTTCGTGTAATAGGATGCCAGGCCAGCCAGCCCCGAGTACGACCGTCATGCTGCCTGCAGGCGCAGGGCGGGCATCTAAATTGACAATGGCCTGATGGACCGCTTTTTGGGCATATTCATGCAGTATCTCGTCAGTGAAATAACCATAGTCGAAACGTCCGCCACCACCCGCGGAACCTTGCTCTCTTCGACCATTGCTTTCTGCGATGACATTGATGCCAACGCGCACCAACGGGCGGACATCGGCTGCTGTAACGCCGTCATGTCGCATCACCATGACGACTTCGTATTCGCCCGAAATTGAAGCAGTCACCTGCGTGATACGTTCATCCAGTTTTCTAGCAAAAGATTCCAATCGCTCCAGTAGTTTAACTTTTTCCTCAGCAGAAAGAGAGGCAATCGGGTCTTGCGGTAAGTAGAGTGGAGTATGCTCACGTTTGAGCATGTTGCCACAAACTTGCTGATTTCCAAGGCTGGCAATCGATTTTGTTGCTTTGGCTGCTTGTTGTAATGCATCTAATGTGATGTCATCAGAATAGGCAAATGCCGTTTTTTCATCACTGACTGCACGAACCCCTACACCTTGGTCAATAGAAAAATTGCCTGATTTAACTTGTCCTTCCTCCAGCCCCCAGCTTTCAGAACGGCTGTACTGGAAATACAGGTCGGCGTAATCAATCTTGTGTGACATGATGTCGCCCAGCACTTGCTGCAATTGGTGGATTGCTAAGTTGGTGGGCTTAAGGAGCACTTCCTGCGCGATGTCAAAGTGCATTGCTGTTGGGGCGCTTGAGTGTTGCGCTGTTGCTGGATTATTCATAATGGTTTTTGTTTGCTCTGAGTGACTGGGATATCCTATTCACGATACGATAGTCTAGCCGATAGTCTTAATGGTGCGGTGTTTCAAAGCAGGTAGGCTTTTTCTCAGGCTTTCCTGATACTTGAGGTTCATCGTGGCGATGACAACACCAGAGCCTCTAGGCAATCTGTCCAAGATCACGCCCCATGGATCTACAATCATGCTGTTGCCGTGCGTCTCGCGCCCGGAAATATGATAGCCACCCTGCGCTGGAGCAATGACATAGCTTAAGTTTTCAATGGCGCGTGCGCGGATTAAACTTTCCCAATGTGCTCTGCCAGTGGTGTCGGTAAAGGCCGATGGCACCACGATGATGTTAACCTCTCCCATGGCTCTGTATAACTCTGGGAAACGCAGGTCATAGCAAATTGAAAGGCCTATTTTGCCAAAAGGGGTGTCAACTACTTTAACTTCACTGCCGGACTCTATTGTTCTCTCTTCGTGGTAATGCTCATTGCCTAAATCGAGACCAAATAAATGAATCTTATCGTAACGTGCCTGTAGTTGACCCTTGTCATCGTACACCAAGCAGGCATTGCGTACCTTGTTCGGAAAATTGCTGACCAACGGCACCGAGCCGCCAATGAGCCATATTGCGTGCTTTCTGGCGGTGTTGCTTAGAAACTCTTGAATCGGACCAGTGCCTTCTGGTTCACGCACGGCTATTTTGTCGGTTTCTTTTAAGCCCATGATCGCAAAGTATTCTGGCAGGACAATTAATTTTGCCCCTTGATTCACCGCGATTTCAATTAAACGTTCAGCTTCACTAAGATTAGCACTCACTTGCGGGCCAGAGGCCATTTGGATCGCGGCAATTTTGATGGCATCTTGGTGAGTAGCTGTTTTTCCTAGGGTGGTTTTGCTTGTTCTTACGCGAGAGTTAATCGCCATATTTAGTCCAATTTAGTGATGGTATCGGTTTAGGGGGGCTTCTATACATTTAACTTCCGTCGTGATACGGCGTTGCCAATAAAAAGTTAATTACCGATCTATCACATAGATACCGCGTCATTATTTTTATTTGCGCCTTGTCTGACTTAGTAATTTGAATTTATAAAGCGCCCTTTAGTTTAAGGGTGAAACATTAGCCGGGGGGCTGTTTTTGTTGTCCTCTTTAGAGGTTACTTCCTGAGGGTTGTCCCACGTGCCAATAATTTCATACTCGCTGGAAGCAATCTTGTTCAAAGGGTCTTTTAATATCTTTTGAGCGAGGAAGGCAACAGCACCGGCCAACGGCCCTCCCGCTAATGCGGCGAGCGAGACACTGTCGCTGATGCGCGGCAAGACCTTGACAAACAGATGCTGGGTTTCTTCCTGTAGATGAGTCTCTCCTTTAATAGCGACGTCTGCAGCTGGTCCAGACATGTTAAAGTTGTCGCTACGCATCACACCCTTTTCGATTCTAACGGTTGCATTGATTTTGTCAAAAGCAAAGCCACGATTGAAGAGGTCTCTGAAGTCTAATGTGAGTCTTCTAGGTAGGCTTTGTAAGCTAAGTAATCCTAATAGGCGACCGACACCTGGCTTGACTTGCAGGATTTGACCCTTGCGCACGTCAATCTGCAAATGGCCATCTAGCCTTGTTGCCTCGAATTGATGCGGACTGCCAGGCCAATACAGTTTTCCGCTCAGTGTGCCTTCCCCATCTTTAATGGTGTCGGGGTATCCAAGACGTTGTAAGGTTTTACCTAAATCTTTAATTTCCCAAGACACATTCAGCGCGGTGCTCGGGTTCTTTTCCCAATTGTTCCACTGACCTTCGGCACTGATGGTGCCTTCAGGTGAGATGAATTTGAGTTTCTGAATGTTCCAGTTGTCATGTTGAGGGTTGGCAATGAGTTCTAAGGCGCCGAAATTCTTTTTGTTGAATTCAAAGTTGTCTGCTGTGATATCAAGCGCAGGATAATCTTGGTTCAGTTTCGTGAATTGCGGTGGGGTTTTGGTCTCAGTATTGATAGCCGTGGAAATCTTATCGGGAGCTGCTTCAGGAATCGTCAGGTTACTGAGGCGACCAATTAGCTTTCCATTATTGTCGCTGATCCACTGCAAATGCCCGGTGATTTCACGGCTTTGCAGGTCGGCTTCAATACCATTGGCAATGCCTTTGTGTAAGATGGTTAATTGATTAAGGCGCCTGTTGAAGATGTCCAATGCATCAATTTTGAGCGCCACTTTTTGTAGTGAGATTGGATTGGGATGTTGTGCTCCGCTGAGTTGTTGCATTACGCTACGCCATGCGTCGCCATCCAAATAGTCCAGATTGCCTGATACATCGACACCTTTTGTTTTGCCAGTATCATATGTTGTTTTGCCGGCATCATATGCGGTGCTCTGTAAGCTTCCTTGATTCGCACCTAGAACGATATTGGCGTAATCTAAGGTCATCTGTCCGTTCATCATCGAGCGGGCAATCTTGGTATGGATTTGATTATTCAGATTCATGAATAAGGTGTCACCCTTCGCACCCAATTTTCTATCGATGCGAATAGGAAAGGATTGCGCCGCCGATTTGCTGAGAGGCAGAGGAAGATGGGAGGTGAGCCCCACTAAGTTGGATCGGATGCCAATCGAGGCTTGGGAGTTCTGTATCACAATGTCGCCAACCCATTCGGCCGTGCCACTGATGTACTGTGTCAGTTTCGGCATATTTTGGTCAATCAGCATTTGCCTAATGCTGTCATTGCTGAGTCGGCCTCTGGCTGAGACGCTAATAATCTTATCTTTACCAGAGGATAGGTTTAACGTGAGCGGTGAGCCGAAGGCTGATGCTTTGATGTCTTTTGCGGTTAGGCTACTTTCAGTGAATTCCAGCGCACCATTTATCTGACTCAGTGAGGGAATTCCGTCACTGGCCAGCGAGGCGTTGGTAATTTTATAAAGACCTTTGTACTGCGCCGCTTCCAGCGCCTGCATTGGAATTTTTAGGCTAAGATTTAACTTGCCGTTTCCTTGGGTTTTAAAATGTTGTGTCAACCCCTGGGTGGCTTCTTTTACCGGGCTGTTGTTCACAAAACGTAGAGCCTCGGCTACGGGCCCCGTGACCTCGGAGTTGATGTACAGCATGGGATAGTCTGCATCTAACTGAGGGATTACCGTGTTGCTTTTTATGATGCGATTGCCCAGAACATGACCTGAATGGGCGTTGAGCACCATGCGTTTCCCTTCGAATAGCACGTCAAGCGCAAGTTTTTCTACTTCAGGCCATCCGGTGCCATATTCCAGAAAAATATCGCTTAATTTTGCCGTCACTTTGAAAGTGCCTAATGTAGGATCCGGGATGTTCTTGCTGTTGACATACGGAAAATCAGCTAAGCGTCCTTTAATGGTGAGATGGATGTCCTCTGCTCGTCCTTCCAGAATAGAGGTGTCCAGCCAGTGCAGCGTTGTTTCACCCAGCATAATGGGATAATAGAACAGTGCATACTTCGCATTGCCCTGACCAAATTTCCCTGTTAAATCCAGTAGCCCACCTTTGTTGCCATCCATGATGTAGTTGGCATTTACAGTGCCGCTAATGTGAGGGTTTGCGATGCTTAGATTGCGGATGTCAACAGTTGTTACCTTGTTGTTGGTCTTCCAGGCAACGTCTCCATTGAGTGTGTCTACAGGAATGGGCCAGCGTAGGATATCTTTAAGATTAAGCGTGGCATTTTGTGTATCCAAGCTTAGTAGACCGGATTCCTGATCGCCTTCAATTTGGCCGCTGAAATTAGTAAAACCGGGTATGTTTTCGTAGGGTTGGATCGAAAGTTGACGAAAGCGCGTTTTAATTTGGTATTGGCTTGTGACATCGTGTTGCGCTTGCCAGCTGACTTTTAAATCATCCAATGCCCCTGTGGGGGCTGCCGTGGTGATGCTGAGTCGTAATTTTTCGGACAGGGGCAGTTGTGCGATAAAAGGCTGTATCAATGACAGATCAACATGACCTACGTGTAGCGAGAGCGTCTGCTTGCTGGCATCGTTGTGGCTGTAATCGACCGACACATTGTTGAGACTGAGGCCATTGTCTGCCAGCAGCGAGAGTTTCTCTACTCGAATCTTATGGGTATAGCCTCCTGTTATTTTCCCCAGTAAGTTTTTTTCTGGCTGATAGTGCCAATTCAGTTTTCCCTGCAATTCTTTTAAAGTAATCGGGCTGGCGTCAGCCTTGGCTTTTACCATCAGGTTCTTGATGGTCAGGGTGCTGTCTACGGAGTTGATCAGCTGATTGTCCAATTCAAGATGAAACTCAGCATGGCCAGTGCCGGACTGCAGGTCGATTGGGTAATCGAGCCAGGGTTTGAATGCAGCCAAGTTGGTATCGGTCAACTTGACATCAATGCTGCCATGCCATTCATCCCGCTTGCTAACATCATCACCGCGTAAGTCCGCACTGATTAGAATCGGTTGTTGAGATGCAACAGAAGGGGTAGCGCTGATTTTGAGCGAGTGTTGTTTGAGGAAACCTCTCCATGGAGGACTGGAGAGCGTGATGGATACATCATTCAGACTCAAGCTGGGCGCATTTCTTTTTTCATCCAGCCAAATAATTTTGGCATGCTGGATATTCAGTTTATTTTGCCTGAGGAGCCAGTTGACCATGGTTGGGTCGGATTGGCCAAGCACACTGATGCCTGCTACGAATATCTCACCGTCAGCGTCGCGTCGTATTGTGAGTGCTGGAGCATGGATCGAGATTTTTGATAGATGAGGCTCTAGCAACGGGATGCTGAGCCAAGATAAAGTCACATCGGTATTGTGGAGTTGCAGAGAGGGGCGATTCTCGGCATCGTAGATGTTGATGTTGCTAATCGTCAGGTAGGGATTGAGTGCGTGCCAACCCGCTTTCAGGTCGCCGATAGTCACCTTCTGTTGCATTGCTTGGCTAGCATAACGGGCGATGTCGGCTTTATATTGACCGACATTCGGCATTAGCCAGAAATGGATGGTCAATGCTGCAATCGCGAAGAGTGCGAAGGTAGCGGCGGTCAGCCAAAGCATGACCTGATAAACCCAAAGTAGGGATTTTTTTATCATTCTTGGCTCGGGTTTAAAACGTAGTTTGACATTGTGGTGACATTTTACTGCAATATATGGCGATACAATGACTTTTGCGGCAGTTATGCTCAAGTAATTGCCAAACTTTAAGTATTTTCAATCTAGGCGTGAATGTTTGACTGAATCATTTAGAATGTCGATTTTTCGTACATACACCAATCGCAAACTCAACGTGTTTAACTGCTTTCTCATAGATTATGATTCAATTCAAACAACTCACCCTCGCCCGTGGCACCAAAGTGCTTATTCAGAGTGCTTCCATGCAGCTGCACCCCGGTCACAAAGTCGGTCTGACTGGTGCGAATGGTGCGGGAAAATCCTCTTTGTTTGCGATGTTGCGGAGGGAGGTGCATCCGGAGAAAGGTGATTTGGAAATCCCGGTCAGTTGGGTGATCGGTCATGTATCTCAAGAAACGCCTGCCTTGCCGCTGCCGGCGATTGAGTTTGTACTGGATGGCGACGTTGAATTGCGCGAGATCGAAGCGGGACTGTTGGAGGCTGAAAACAGCCATCAAGGAGAGCTTATTGCCGAACTGCACCAGCGCTTAGCCGATATTGGTGGATACAGTGCCAGAGCGCGTGCTGCAGAGTTGTTGAATGGTCTTGGTTTTAGCCAGATGGCAATGCAACAGGCGGTTTCCACGTTTTCGGGTGGGTGGCGTGTTCGCCTGAATCTGGCGCGGGCACTTATGTGTCGTTCTGATTTATTATTGTTAGATGAGCCGACCAACCATCTTGATCTGGATGCGGTCATCTGGCTGGAAAGTTGGTTGCAGTCTTATCGTGGCACTTTGTTTCTCATCTTGCATGATCGGGATTTTCTAGATGCGATCGTGAATCATATTGCACACATTGAGCAGCAGACACTCACCTTGTATAAAGGGGGGTATTCAGATTTCGAGCGCCAACGAGCCGAAAAGCTTGCGCTACAACAGGCCATGTTTGAGAAGCAGCAGCGTAAGGTCGCACATTTGCAAAGTTATATTGATCGATTCCGTGTGCAGGCAACCAAGGCGCGCCAGGCACAAAGTCGTATCAAAGCGCTAGAGCGTATGGAAATGATTTCGGCTGCACATGTAGACTCACAATTTAGCTTTGAATTCAGACCACCTATTGCAGCGCCTGATCCACTGTTGGTGTTGGATGATATGAGTGTCGGCTATGATGGTGTCCCCCTCATCAACAGTATCGAACTGGTCATCAGCCCTGGAGAGCGTATAGGTCTGCTTGGCAGAAATGGGGCAGGAAAAACCACCCTGATCAAATTGCTGGCTCAAGTGCTGCATCCGATGTCCGGAAAGTGGGTGGAAGGCAAAGATCTGAACATTGGCTACTTTGCCCAGCATCAGCTTGAGCAATTGCGTCTGGATGAGTCACCCTTACAGCATATGATGAAGCTGGATCCGCTCTCACGAGAGCAGGAGCATTTGAATTATTTGGGAGGATTTGATTTTAAAGGGGATATGGCTAGATCGCCATGTGCTAATTTCTCAGGGGGGGAGAAGTCACGCCTAGCGCTGGCATTGCTGATTTGGACGCGACCGAACCTGCTGTTATTGGATGAGCCTACCAATCATTTGGATCTTGAGATGCGCTATGCATTGACCTCTGCACTGCAAGATTACGAGGGCGGAGTGATTCTGGTGTCGCATGACAGAGCTTTGTTACGTGCCAGCTGTGACCGTTTTATTCTGGTGGCGGATGGCGTTGCCACGGAATTTGATGGAGATCTGGAGGAATATAGCCGGTGGCTGAATGAGCAGCGTCTAAAAGAAAAACAACTATTACAGTCGCAAGCGACAGAGAAGCCGGTCAAGAATGACCGCGCAGCCAATAAAGTAGAGCGTCAAGCCAGAGTCGCAGAGCGTCGCCCATTGTTAAAGGAGTTGGAGCAGATAGAGCGCGATATGGCGAGATGGCAAACAGATAAGAGCAGTTGTGATGATCGCCTGAACGATGAAGCACTCTATACAGAGACAGATAAATCGGCATTGCAGCAATTATTGAAAACGCAGGCAGAGCTGACTAGTCGTCTGGAGACCGCGGAAGGAAGATGGTTGGAGTTACATGAAATGCTGGAAGCGATTCCAGTGATTGATTAACAGAGACCTTTGCAAAAATGCTTATTGTGGATGAAGCGCGAGGCGCACGGAACGGAGAAACCGAGATAGTATGCGGTATACAGCGAGGTTGCGAGTACCGCACAACGCAGTGATTCGCCATAAGAAGTGGTTTTGCAAGGGTCTCTAACGATAAGGAAACGATATGGAAATACAATATTCAGATAGATTAAAATTGATGCATGCACTCTGCGTGGCGACGACAGCGAGGCATGATGAAACACCCATTACCGATTTAAGTGCTTATGATGCGTTGAGTGCCGCAGACTATTTGAGCTGTTATGTCACATTCAAAGCGATTCTGTCCGCAGGGCGTTCCCCCTCAGCGGAGCGTACGGAGAATTTTGATATGCTCAGCGTATATCAGTGCTACGCCTTGATGACTTACGCGTTCTTTACCTCGCCTTTAGTGCAAGAAGGGGTAGAGCCGGATTTTAAAACAGCACAAATTACCATAGCCAAGACTTTGTTTGCTGGCTTGTCAGATGCTGAGTTGATTGAAATTTTGGAATCAGGATTCAACAAATTCCAGCTTATCGCTGAGGCTGAGGTTGATCATTGGAAAGCGTTCAGGGAGAATCTGGATAAAGTAGCAATCTCATTCGTGATTGCGGGCACAGAGGATGATAGCCCGCATGATTCAGACGAGATTTTGCCGATTTTTGGTCAACTATTGAGCCAGTTGTGCGAGGCTTTTGAGTCGGCTTAGGTGTATGTGAGACTGAACTGATACTCGGTATCGGACAAGCCAAACTCTGCTTAAGATCCATTCTGCCATTATTCAACAACTGCTCTCGGTAGCGTAGCCATTATCTCATCTTCTTTTTGTCACCCAGTGGGTGAGTATCTTTGATAATCACGACTCTACTGGAATCTAAGATTGGCGGGGCTTTTTCTGTGAATGTGTAAAATTAATCGCGGGATTTGTGAGATAGAATAGTTTTCATTCGGGATCGAATCACTTTCGGTTAAACTGGCGATTTATTCTTGGCAGGATTGAGCATGTCATTCAAGCACATCACATCACGCGATAATCCTATTTTTAAGCAGTTAAAGAAATTTTCCGACCATGCCAAAGAGCGTCGCAGCGAAAATAAGACGCTGCTTGATGGCGTGCATCTGATTGAGTCGTATATGGCGATTTTCGGCCTGCCTGATGTGGTTATCATTCCTGAAGGCAAAAGCAGTATAGAAGCTACGCACCTGATGCATGAGTTGGCAGAGGTCTCGACTGTCATGTTGCCGACCTTGATGTTCTCAGAATTGACGCCAGTGGCTAATTCGACTGGTATTCTGGCGTTGGTGAAGATGCCGCAACTACCATTGCCTGAGCATCCAGAATTTGTTTTGATGCTGGAAGATATTCAGGATCCGGGCAATATGGGTAGCATACTACGGACTGCAGCAGCCTCTGGGGTTGAGGTGGTCTATCTGAGCACCGGTTGCACGGACGTTTGGTCACCTAAGGCTCTACGCGGAGGGCAGGGGGCACAGTTTGTATTGCCTGTGGTAGAGCGCGCTGATCTGGTTAACGAGATTAAGGCGTTTGATGGCAATTGCTATGCAACGACAATGCAGGGAGAATCGCTCTATTCACAGAATTTGACTTTGCCGAGTGCGTTCTTGATTGGCAACGAAGGCGCAGGTCTGCGTCCGGAAACCATTGCCGCAACGAGCAAGCAGATCAGCATACCCATGCAAACGGATTCAGTCGAATCACTAAATGCAGGGGTAGCTGTCGCAGTGTGTCTGTTTGAGCGTGTTCGTCAGATCAAGTCAAAAAACTAATGGACGTTTGAGTTTAGCTTGGTTGACGTATCGCTAGCCAATAACTGAGCAGCATCTACCGGATCAAAACGGTAATGCGCATTACAAAAGTCACAGTTCACTTCAATTTTACCCTGTTCTTCAAGGATGCTATTGATTTCATCCTGTCCCAGCATACGTAACATACTGGCGACGCTGGTGCGTGAACAACTGCAAAAAAACTGTGTGTTGCTGGCTTCAAATAGCCGGACATCTTCTTCGTGAAACAGGCGTTTCAGGATAGTTTCGGTTGGTAGATCCAGTAACTCTTTGTCACGGATGGTTTCCGCCAGATGGCAGATGCGATTCCAAGCATCATCATACTCATGGTGCTCATGATTGATTTCCTGGTGGGATGCTTCAGGTAATTTTTGTAGCAACATACCAGCAGCAGAGTTGCCATCGTAGCAAAGCCAGATTCTGGTATCAATCTGTTCTGAGCGTAGCATATAGTTCTCAAGCATCGCGCTGATGTTTTCGCCCTCGAGTGGGACGATGCCCTGATAAGTTTGTCCACCGTCTTTAGGGTCAAGTGTGATGACGAACTGACCGTGCTCTAGCAAGTCGAACAAAGTTTGATCGTCCTTGACGTCTCCACTCCATTTTGCAGTCGCACGGATGCCGAACGTAGCATTGCACTCTACAACCAGTAGTTTGAGGATGCCTTTACTTTGTAGTTGTAGAATCAGAGATCCGTTCATTTTGAGCGTTGCGGTGAGCAATGCGCTAGCGGCCATCAGCTCACCCAACGCCTGCTTGAGACCTGTAGGTAGGTGTTGTTTGTTGAGCGCTAGCTGGAGTGTGTTTGTAAGGTTGACGATGTTGCCACGGATGGCGGTATGCTCAAAGAGGAAGCGTTGTAAGGTGTCATGGTCATTTTTCATGCGCACATTTTAACCGCAAAGCGAAAATTTCGGGGGGTTGGCTCACGAGTTGGATAGCTTACAATAACTATTTTTTCATTGTGAGGTATCCAACTGATGGATATACGGAGAACACGCATCATAAACTCGGTTGCTTGCGGCCGAGTAGTTTATCAACCGTTACCAAGCTACTGGCTACGGTAAGTGAAGTTCTGGGAGAGTGACATGCATTTTATTCAACCCAATTGGCCTGCGCCGGTCAATGTGAAGGCGTTGCAAACCACGCGCCATGGCGGTGTGAGCGTTACGCCTTATGCAAGCTTGAATTTAGGGGCGCATGTGGATGATGCACCTTTAGCGGTTGCACAGAATAGGCAGTTGTTAAGTGCATATTTGCCGAGTGAACCAGTATGGGTCAATCAGGTGCATGGGATCGAGGTGATTGATGCGGCTAGCAGCACTTGCCTACAGGATGCAGATGCTTCATTTGCCACGAGACCCAACGTGGTGTGTGTGACGATGACAGCGGATTGTTTGCCTGTTTTACTCTGTGATAGCAAAGGCACGGTGGTGGCTACGGTGCACGCCGGTTGGCGGGGATTGTGTGATGGAGTGGTTGAGGCGGCAGTGAACCAGATGGAGGTGAATCATGCGGATATTCTTGCATGGTTAGGCCCCGCGATTGGCCCGCATGCATTTGAAGTGGGCGGTGATGTGCGCCAGCAGTTTATGGCGAAAGATGTTCAGGCAGTATCAGCGTTTAAGCCGATTGCTGGGGGCCGTGATAAATGGCTGTGTGATATGTATGCAATCGCCAAGCAGCGTTTGGCAGCAATTGGTGTGACGCAAGTATATGGTGGTGGTGTGAATGAAGATTTTTGTACTTACAGTGATGAAGCACGATTCTTTTCATTCCGACGTGATAATGTGACGGGGCGTATGGCGAGTTTGATTTGGCTGGAATAGCCTGCAGAAGAGGCGTAGCCTAAGTTATAATGCCACCTCATTTTGTGAAGAGTGCCGCATGACCATTCCTGATTTCTCTGTTTTAACGTGGATCGTCCTCACCAGTCTGGTTGGTGGCGGACTCAGTATTGGGCTGGCCGCTATGTTTGCGTTGAATTTACGCACGACATGGGTTCCGATGCTGGTGAGTTACGCCATTGGTGCCATGCTAGGCGCAGTTTTTCTGGAAATATTACCGCATGCGTTTGCTGAGGCCGGCAATATCGAGGCTATTTCTGCTACCTTATTGTTTGGATTGCTACTGTTTTTTGTATTGGAAAAGCTGGTCATATGGCGTCATTGTCATGGCGATCACTGTGAGGCGCATGCAATCCACACGGAGCAGAACTGCCCAGAATACCGAGCGCAGGAGGGATGTGCTAAGTTTAGATCAGTAACGGCACATGCGCCCTCTGTGATACATAGCCATCATGCCCATCCTCATGACGGTGGGCGTAGCGGCATGATGATCATGATAGGCGATACTTTTCATAATTTTGTGGATGGCATCTTGATTGCGGCGGCATTCTTGCTAGATGTCAAACTGGGGTTAGTGACAGCGTTGGCGATCATTTCACATGAGATTCCGCAGGAGGTGGGCGATTTTCTGATCCTGTTGCATTCCGGCTATAGTAAGCAACGGGCGTTGATTTTTAATCTGGTGTCCAGTCTGGCCACCTTACTTGGTGGCTTGATTGCCTATTTTGCCTTACAGCACGTCATGGCTTGGATTCCCTATATTCTAGGGTTGGCTGCGGCCAGCATGTTGTATGTGGCCGTGGCAGATCTGATTCCAAGTTTGCACAAGCGCACTGAGTTGAAGGCGACAGTTGGTCAGGTATCGCTGATTGCCTTAGGGGTCAGCACGATGTTCATTATGCATCGGCTCTTCAGTTGAAGTTTGTTTGTGATGGTGGCGATGTTTTGTTCCCAGTAGCCATAAGAGCAGCGCACATGGGAGTAGACCGTAAAAGACGAAAGTGAGCAGTCCAGCAGTCAGTGTTTTTTCAGTGGCGGCCATCAGCAAGGTGACATACAGCCAGGCAATTGCAATAATGTACATAATTTTCATTGATGCCACCGCAGAGTGTGGCTAGTCAGGTTTAGAGGTTGTTATGAGTTTATCAAATCCTAAAGTCGGTTTCGTGTCATTAGGTTGCCCCAAAGCAGGGTCAGATGCAGAGCGTATTCTTACGCAATTGCGCGCAGAAGGCTATGAAATTTCCGATACCTATGAAGAAGCGGATTTGGTGGTGGTGAACACTTGCGGCTTTATTGATAGTGCGGTGGAGGAGTCACTGGATGCAATCGGGGAGGCAGTCAGTAAAAATGGTAAAGTCATTGTCACCGGTTGCCTAGGTGCTAAAAAGGGTGTGGTGGAGGCAGCTCACCCCAGTGTGCTGGCTGTGACTGGTCCGCATGCGCTAGAAGAAGTAATGACTGCAGTGCATGCGAACTTGCCTAAGTTGCATGACCCTTATGCCGACCTAGTGCCACCTCAGGGGATCAGGTTGACGCCTAGTCATTATGCTTATTTAAAGATCTCGGAAGGCTGCAACCATCGCTGCAGTTTCTGCATTATTCCAAGTTTGCGCGGTGATTTGGTGAGTCGGCCGATCGGGGATGTGTTGAACGAGGCGGAAAATTTGGTCAATGCCGGGGTGAGTGAGCTGTTAGTGATCTCGCAGGATACGTCAGCATATGGGGTGGATGTGAAATACCGTTCCGGTTTTTGGAATGGTCGTCCGGTAAAAACGCGCATGACCGAGCTGACCAAAGCATTGAGTGAGCTTGGCGTCTGGACTCGCCTGCACTATGTCTACCCTTATCCCCATGTAGATGAAGTCATCCCGTTGATGGCGGATGGCTTGATTTTGCCGTATCTGGATGTGCCTTTTCAGCATGCCAGTCCGCGCATCCTGAAAGCCATGAAACGTCCGGCTAGCAGTGAAAATAATCTAGCCCGTATCAAAGCATGGCGTGAGATTTGCCCTGATATTACCATCCGGAGTACCTTTATTGCTGGTTTTCCTGGCGAAACAGGAGACGATTTTCAACAGTTGCTGGATTTTCTGGAAGAGGCTCAGCTCGATCGAGTGGGGTGCTTCGCTTATTCTGCAGTGGATGGGGCTACCGCGAATGCCTTGCCAGACCAAGTGCCGGAAGAGTTAAAACAAGAGCGCCTAAGCCGCTTTATGGAAGTGCAGGAGCGGATCAGTGCTGCCAAGCTACACGCCAAGATCGGTACTATTCAAACCGTGTTAGTGGATGAGATTGTCACCGATGTTGGGGGTAATGTCGAGGCGGTTGGTCGCACTCAAGCAGATGCCCCTGAGATCGATGGTGTGGTGTATCTAGAAGATGCTGAAGGGCTAAATCCGGGCGACTTTGTTGAAGTTGAAATCTACAGTGCTGACGGTCATGATTTGCACGGTGGTCCGCCAAGAAGTTGATGGATGGGCGGTCAATTTAGCTGAACAAATCAAGTAGGATAGGTGCCGGTCGTTGGCTGTCTGCCCGTTCTTCCAGAAAATCGATGGTGTGTGGGCAACGTGTAGGCTTACGCATGGTCTTTTTACGTTTTTGTGTGGTGGAATTTAAATCGACATAAGGCGTTTGGCTAATGCGAACATAGCCAGAGGCGGCCAGTTTTTGTTCTGTCGTTTCGAACAGACTAAGCGGATTGTCTATATTTTGCAACGTGATGGAAGACTTGCTGACCTTCAGCACGTTATACATTACCAATTTATTTGCGGTTTGTTTACCGTAAATTTCGCCAGTTAGAATAGCCACACATGTCCTTGCCTTGAGTCTCAGCGTATAGTAGCGTTAGAGTCGGAGATTAACAAGCAGATCATAAAGCAAACGAAAGCCCTCTAGTCTTGCTCATAAGCAGGGAGGTGTTGCTCGTGCTAAAATCATGCACTTTATTTTAAGAATTGATAGACATGAAAGTACGTACTAGATTTGCACCTAGCCCAACGGGCTTCCTACATATTGGTGGAGCCCGTACTGCCTTGTTTTCGTGGGCATTTGCAAAGAAACATGGTGGTCAATTCATTTTGCGCATTGAAGATACGGATGTGGCGCGCAGTACGCCAGAGGCTGTGCAGGCTATTTTGGATGGAATGCATTGGTTAGGCTTGGACTATGACGAGGGACCTTTTTACCAGATGCAACGTATGGATCGTTACAAAGAAATGATTCAGAAGATGCTGCAGGAGGGAAGTGCGTACTATTGTTATTGTAGTAAGGAAGAGCTGGATATGCTACGTGAGTCTCAAATGCAGCAGGGACTGAAGCCACGCTATGACGGTCGTTGGCGCCCAGAGGAGGGTAAGCGCTTGCCTGATGTCCCCGTTGGGATCTCTCCTGTGATTCGTTTTAAGAATCCTCTGGATGGGCATGTAGTATGGAATGATTTGGTTAAAGGTGAAATCAGCATTGCTAACCAAGAGTTGGACGATCTCATTATTGCTCGTGCAGATGGTACGCCTACCTATAATTTCTGTGTAGTGGTAGATGATTGGGAAATGGGGATCACGCACGTGATTCGTGGTGACGATCATGTCAATAATACGCCACGACAGATCAACATGTTGCAAGCTTTGGAGGCGACTATCCCGCAATATGCGCATTTGTCCATGATATTGGGGAGTGATGGGCAGAAGCTATCCAAACGCCATGGCGCAGTGAGTGTGATGCAATACGATGACGATGGCTATCTGCCGGAGGCTGTGTTGAACTATCTGGCCCGTTTGGGTTGGAGTCATGGGGATGATGAAATCTTTAGTATGCAGCAATTCTGTGAATGGTTCGATTTAGATCACATCACGCCATCCGCAGCGCAGTTTAATACGGAAAAACTTAACTGGCTTAATGCGTACTACATCAAGCAAGCAGACGCTGAGCGATTGACAACCGAGACAAAAACTCGATTAAAGGCTATGGGCGTAGTTGTCGATGGAGATGAGCATTTGTCAGCAGTCGTGGCTTTGTATAAAGAGCGCGCAAATACCTTAAATGAATTGGCAGAAAGTGTCGCATATTTCTATCGTAAGCCTGTCATTGATGCCACCGCGGCTGAGAAACATCTAACGCCGGAAGTCAAACCTGCGATTGCACAGCTGGCTGAGGTGTTGAAAGCTATCAATTGGCAGCCTGAATTGATCCATCATGCCATCAATGAGGAAGTGTCGCGGTATCAGTTGAAGTTTCCTAAGCTGGCAATGCCGCTTCGCGTTATGATGACGGGCATCGCACAGTCTCCGAGTATTGATCAGGTGATGTATCTGCTAGGAAGAGATGAGGTTTTGTCTCGAATCGTCTGAGTGGTGGTTGGGGTGCGTAAGCTATAGCGATGAGCGAAATGTTATTGAGATTGCGCTTAACCAGAGTAATATCACCCCTACGGCAGTCAATTATTTTATTTAACTCCAAGTAATAGGAGATATCATGAACCAAAAAGGGCAAATGCTACAAGACCCATTTCTTAACGCTTTACGCAAAGAACACGTTGCAGTTTCAATCTATCTTGTCAATGGCATTAAATTGCAAGGTCAGGTTGATTCGTTTGATCAATACGTCATTTTGTTAAAAAACACAGTCACGCAGATGGTCTATAAACATGCGATTTCGACCATCGTGCCTGCGCGCGCGGTCAATATCAGCTTGTCAGAAGGTGATGAATAGGCGTTGAAAGATCTGTTTGAAAGGCCGAGTGGCGGCGAGTCTGCTATTCTGGTGAGTGTTGACTTTGGTGAAAGTGATTACAAGGAAAGCTTGGATGAGCTCTATCAGCTAGGCTCAAGCGCAGGCTTGATCGTGCGCGGCACGGTTGAGGGTAAGCGTTCAAGCCCAGATGCCAAGTTTTTTATCGGCAGTGGCAAGGCGGATGAATTGGCGCAGATGATGCAGACCAGCGAGTCGCATGTTGCTGTATTTAATCACGACCTTACACCTTCGCAGCAGCGTAATCTGGAGCGGCTGTTGCAGGCGCGTGTGGTGGATAGAACAGGCCTGATCCTGGATATTTTCAGTCAACGTGCGCAAACCCATGAAGGCAAATTGCAGGTAGAGCTTGCTCAGTTAGAGCATTTGTCCACACGGCTAGTACGTGGCTGGACTCACCTTGAGCGCCAAAAGGGTGGCATTGGTGTGCGTGGTGGCCCAGGTGAAACGCAGCTTGAGCTGGATAGGCGCATGTTACGGGTGCGAGTAAAACAGTTACGCGAGAAGTTGTTGAAACTCAAAGATCAGCGAGGGATGCAGCGTAGAGCACGTAAACGATCAAACGTCATGACGGTCTCTCTAGTGGGATACACTAATGCGGGCAAGTCCACGGTATTCAATCGGCTTACTAAGGCCAATATCTATGCGGCTGACCAGCTGTTTGCAACACTGGACACCACGACACACAAGATTTTCATCCCTGATTGCGGCTCGGTCGTGCTGTCCGATACCGTAGGTTTTATCAAGCATCTTCCTCATGCGTTGGTGGAGGCTTTTGGTGCTACGCTTGAGGAAGCGGTGCAAGCCGATTTGTTATTGCATATCGTCGATACAGCAAGCACGAATCGTGATGAACAGATCACAGAAGTGAATAAGGTACTCATGGAGATCGGTGCGGCAGGCGTGCCACAGATTTTGGTGCACAACCAAATTGACAGAGTAGGGCTTGAGCCGTCAATGGCGCGTGATGAATATGGTAGAATCACCAGCTTGCATGTTTCCGCAAAAAACGGATATGGCATGGATTTATTAAGACAGGCAATGGCTGAGCACTATCAGTTGTTAAAGCGGCAAAGTACAGAAGAATCAGCGTATTTGTAGCAGTCTGACAAGTAGCAACTATATGAGGTATTAAATGATTAAATTTCCTGGCTGGAGAGCACAAAATAACGAAGGACCCCCTGATTTGGATGAGGTGATGCGTGATTTAAGTCGGAAGATTAATGCGCTATTTGGCAAGACCGGCGGACATCACTCCAATGCTCAGCCTAATCGCCCACAGCCAGCGGGTTCGACTTTTCCTATACTGCCTATTATTGCCATTGTGCTGTTGATCTGGCTGGCGACAGGGTTTTATATCGTGGATCAGGGGTCAATAGGCGTAGTGCAACGTTTTGGTAAAGCGCTGGAAGAAACGACTCAACCAGGGCCACGTTGGCATTTGCCTTATCCGATTGAAACTGTAAAAGTAGTCAATATGGAGCAAGTGCGCAGATTGGAAGTGGGGTATAGAAGTAGTGCGGAAGGTAGTGGTGGCAAGACACGTTTACCTAAAGAAGCATTGATGCTCACAGAGGACGAAAATATTATTGATTTGCAATTTGCGGTGCAATACAACCTCAAAAATGCAAAAGACTATCTTTTCAATAATCGCTCAACCGATGATGCGGTGATGTCTGCTGCAGAGACTGCCATTCGTGAAGTGGTCGGTAAGAATAAATTAGATGATTTGCTGCAAAAAGGCTTGGCTGATACATCCGAGCGTATGCAAATCATATTGGATAGCTATAAGTCTGGTGTAAAAATTATCAGCGTCTCATTGCAAAGTGCGCAGCCACCCGAGCAAGTGCAGGAAGCTTTTGAAGATGTGAATCGCGCTAATCAGGATAATCAGCGTCAAATCAATGAGGGTCAGGCTTACGCGAACGATATCATACCCAAAGCGCGCGGTACTGCCTCTCGTTTGTTAGCGGAGGCTGCTGGATATAAACTGAAAGTGGAGAGTGAGGCGCGGGGTAATGCCAGCCGTTTTGACCAGATTCTGGCGCAATATAACAATGCGCCTGAAGTGACGCGCCAGAGGCTGTTCTTGGATGCGCAAGAACAAATCATGTCCAATGTGAGCAAAGTGATCGTTGATCAGAAATCCGGTAACAGCCTGCTTTATCTACCATTGGATAAGTTATTGAGTGCCGCTGGTGCTACTGTGCCGCAAGTTTCGTTACCGCAGGTAGAAACTCAGGCTACGGCAACGCCTGCAGCTACCGAGCGCACTCGTGACACATTCCGTAGTCGTGACAGAGAAAGCAGATAAGGAATCCTCATGAATAGTGCAAAAAATATGCTTTCAATGATCATTGTTGGCCTAATACTGTTATCCGCTTCAGCATTTACTGTGAATCAGACGCAATACGTGCTGGTGCAGCGATTGGGTGAAATTGTTGATGTGAAAAAAGAGGCTGGGTTGTATTTCAAATTACCTTTCATTGATAACTTGAAATACTTTGATAACCGCATCCTGACTTTAGATTGGGAGCAACCGGCGAAATTTATCACCAGTGAAAATAAATACATGATGGTAGATTCTTTCATTAAGTGGCGCATTTACGATCCCAAAAAATACTATGTTTCCATCAAGGAAGGTGGCGAAGCCGCAGCGGAAGACAGATTGTCTAAAGTGGTGAATGCAGGTTTGCGTGCTGAGTTTGGTAAACGTACCGTGCGTGATGTAATTGCCGGTGAACGCGGCGTGATTATGGATAATCTACGCAAACAGGCCGATGTGGAAGCGCGTCAAATGGGTATTCAGGTGGTAGATGTGCGCTTGAAGCGCGTGGACTATTCTGAAGAAATCAGCAAGTCTGTATTTGACCGCATGATCGCTGAGCGTAAGCGTTTAGCCAATCAGTTAAGATCTGAAGGTTCAGCTGCGTCAGAGAAAATTCGCGCAGATGCAGATAAACAACGCGAAGTGATTGTTGCTGAAGCCTATCGTGATGCACAGAAAATCAAGGGTGAGGGGGATGCAAAGGCGGCAGAGATTTATAATCAATCGTACAGCCGTAATCCAGAATTCTATGCATTCTATCGTAGTACAGAGGCTTACAAGAGTAGCTTTAAGACGAAGAGTGACGTGATGGTGCTGGATCCAAGCTCAGACTTCTTCAAGTACATGCGTAGTCCGACTAAGAAGTAGTAGACCACTCAATGAATGGCACTTTTCTGACGGCGCTTGGATTAATGTTGGTATTGGAAGGGGTGCTACCTTTTTTGATGCCCCAAGCCTGGCGTGATACTTTTAAGCGCATGATAGAACTTAAGGATGGGCAACTGCGTTTCGTTGGTTTGATCTCAATGATCGGTGGTTTGATATTAATTTTAATGAGTAAGTGACCATACTTACTTGAAGTGAAGATGACGATGCATAACTGGTTACTCCCTGAATATATCGAAGATGTGTTACCTGCAGAGGCGGCACGCATCGAAACACTCCGTCGCACATTGTTGGACTTGTTTAAGGTGCATGGCTACCAGTACGTGATTCCACCCATGTTGGAGTATATGGAATCTTTAACGACGGGTGCCGGTCATGACTTGGATTTGGCTACATTTAAAGTGGTAGATCAGCTCACTGGGCGTTTGATGGGTGTGCGTGCTGATATGACGCCACAAGCCGCACGTATTGATGCACACTTGCTGAATCACCAAGGGATTACCCGTTTATGTTATGCGGGGAGTGTATTACGCACTCAACCAGATGGCTTGGCGCGATCACGCGAGCCCTTACAGTTAGGTGCAGAGCTATACGGACACGCAGGCGTGGCGAGCGATATTGAGATTCAGCGTCTCTTAATCAATGCGTTGCATGCGATCGGGATTGACCAGCTACATATGGATTACAGTCATGTCAATGTGTTCGGTAGTTTGATAGAAGCCAGTCAGATTGATCGCAATTTGGAGCAGGCTTTGTATGTGGCTTTGCAAAGTAAAGATGCATCAGCAGTTGCTGCATTGGCGACAGGCTTGGATAAGGCTACCAAAGAAGCCTTGATTCAATTAACGACTTTGCATGGAGATAAAGCCATTCTACAGAAAGCGGCTGAGGTGTTGCCGGCAACACCGTCAATACGACTTGCTTTAGAAAGTTTGCATCAAGCTGGCACGGCCTTGGAAGCAATGGGCGTGAAGGTAAGTTATGACTTGAGTGAGTTGCGTGGCTATCATTATCACAGTGGAGTGGTATTCGCAGCTTACGCGCAAGGTTACAAGGGGCCATTGGCTTTAGGCGGTCGTTATGATGAGGTTGGTTTAGCTTTTGGCCGTGCCCGCCCGGCAACTGGCTTCAGTATAGACTTGCGTGGCATTGTAACGGCATTGCCATCTGTTAAATCTACGTTGGCTATTTATGCGCCAGCTGTAAGTGATCAAACTCTGATTGATAAAATAGAAGATTTAAGAGCGAGTGGGCACGTGGTTGTACAAGGGTTACCGGATGAAGCTGTCGATCCAAATTATGGTGAGTTAAGTTGCGATAGGAAATTGGTGCATTACAACTCAGGTTGGCATGTAGTGAGCATAGATAAAAATTAAGATTCAATTATAAAAAGTCAAAATCATGGCAAATAATCAAGTGGCAAAAAATGTAGTCGTCATTGGGACACAATGGGGCGATGAGGGGAAGGGAAAAATCGTTGATTGGCTTACCGATCATGCGCGTGGCGTTGTCCGTTTTCAAGGTGGCCATAATGCAGGTCATACTCTAGTTGTCGGTCAAGGGGATGCACAACGTGTTTATAAGTTGAATTTGGTCCCGTCTGGTATTGTCCGAGCTGGTGTGAATTGCTATATCGGCAATGGTGTCGTGCTGGATGCAGGTCATTTGCTTTCTGAAATTTCGGCACTGGAGCAAGACGGCTTGGAGGTAAAGGGACGCCTCAAAGTGAGTCCAGGTTGCCCGTTGATCATGAGTCACCATGTTGCTGTAGATTTGGCACGTGAGGCCAAGCGTGGGGAAGGAAAAAAGATTGGTACGACCGGCAAAGGCATTGGTCCGACCTATGAGGATAAGGTGGCACGCCGTGCATTGCGTGTCTATGATCTATTCTATCCAGAGCGTTTTGCAGAGAAGTTGCGTGAAGTGATGGATTACCATAATTTTGTCTTGGCAAACTATCTTGGTGCAGAAACTGTGGATTTTAATCAGCAGTATGATGCGAGCATGCAGCACGCGATTGCTTTGAAGCCAATGGTGACAGATATTTCAGCTGAATTATATGCGGCAAATGCCAGAGGTGAGAGTCTACTGTTCGAGGGGGCGCAAGGAACTTTACTTGACATCGATCACGGTACATATCCTTACGTGACTTCGAGTAACTGTATTGCTGGTCAAGCTTCAGCTGGTACAGGTGTTGGGGCTCATATGTTGAATTATGTACTTGGCATCACCAAGGCCTACACGACCCGTGTTGGGGGTGGGCCATTCCCAAGCGAGCTGGACATTGCAACCGAAGGTGCGCCTGGCTTTCAGATGTCTAACAAAGGCAAGGAAATCGGCACAGTGACTAAACGTAAGCGTCGCTGTGGCTGGTTCGATGCAGCCGCGTTACGTCGCTCGGCAATGATCAATGGTCTCTCCGGTTTGTGTATCACTAAGCTGGATGTGTTAGATGGCATTCAAGAGCTCAATATCTGTACAGGTTATGAATTAGATGGCAAGAAGGTCGACTTGTTGCCAATCGGCGCCGATGATGTTTCGGGCTGCAAACCTATTTATGAAACAGTACCAGGTTGGTCAGAGAACACTTTTGGTGTGAAAACCTGGGAGGGGCTACCTAAAAATGCGCAGAACTACCTAAAACGTCTGGAAGCCTTATGTGGTGTGCCAATTGCAATCGTTTCTACCGGCCCAGAGCGTGACGAAACCATTGTGATCGAACACCCATTTGCGTAAGCGCTTGCTGTGGCGAGTATTTCAAATAAGCGCTTAGCATGGGCGATAACAGGTTCGGGACATTATCTGCGTGAATCACTTGCGATTCTAAATGCCCTTGAAAATGTAGATGTTTTTCTGAGTCGTGCTGCGGCTGAAATCATTCAGCAATATGGTTTTCAGGAGTTACTGAATGGTGTAGGGCATCGTGTCTATCAGGATAAAACTGCCAGCAGTGTGCCAGTCGAGCTGTTTTATCAGGGAAAATATCACACGCTGGTCATCGCGCCTGCTACCTCCAATACCATTGCCAAAATGGCTTATGGATTTTCAGACAGTCTGGTGACAAACTTGTATGCGCAGGCTGGCAAAACGCGTGTTCCAAGTGTCGTGTTTGCCTGTGATACCGCACCTGAGTTAGAGTCGGAGGCCCCGCGTGACAATGTCGTTAAAGTATATCCGCGCAAAATTGATCTGGATAATATCGCCAAGTTGAAAGCATTTGAAGCGACCACTGTGGTTGAAGATATGCAGAGTTTGAGCGAAAGTATTCAACAAAGTATCCAGCAAAGTATATCTCAAGCAGATCAGCCCTAGTGTATGACCAACAACTTACTTTTTTTGACAGGTAAGCTTGCTGAAAAAAGCCTGCATAAGGTGCTGGAGGAGGTGCAGAATAATCCTAAAACCCCGCCATTCAAGTATCGTGTTGCGCAGATTGGCGTCTCGGTTGCAGCCTTGATGACGCCTGAGCTGATTGCACGCAGGGTAAAAGACACCGGTGATGCACATAAGGTGATCGTGCCAGGTTTGTGTCAAGGCGATTTAGCCATGTTGCAGGCGCAATATGGTGTGCCAGTAGAGCGAGGTCCGGAAGATTTGAAAGATTTGCCACAATACTTTGGGCATCAGGGGGTGGCACCTGACCTGAGTCAGTATCGAGTCAACATATATGCTGAGATTGTAGATGCACCATATCTGAGTGTTGAAGGCATTCTGCATAAAGCGCAACACTACCAGTCACAAGGGGCGAATGTCATTGATCTGGGTTGTTTGCCGACAGTTCCTTTTCCACATTTGGCAGAGGCAATACAGGCGTTGAAACAGCAAGGTTTTCAGGTCAGTGTTGATTCACTGAGTACGGATGATTTACTGACTGCGGGACGTGCCGGTGCTGACTATTTGCTCAGCCTGACTGAAAAGACGCTTTGGATAGCCGATGAAGTTGCATCAACCCCCATTTTAATTCCGGCCAAACCACATAGCTTGCCCTCGTTGTATCGCGCGATAGATGTCTGTATTCAATCCGATAAACCTTTTATTGCGGATGCAATTCTTGATCCGGTTCATTTTGGACTGACTGATTCGATCGTCCGTTATCAGAAATTACGCAAAAAATATCCGGACATTCAAATCATGATGGGTGTCGGTAATTTAACTGAATTGACGGACGCTGATACCACCGGCATCAATGCCTTATTGTTCGGCATCATCAGCGAGCTCAATATCAATGCAGTACTGGCGACATCTGTGAGTCCGCATGCAGTCAATGCGATTGCAGAAGCTGATATTGCAAGGCGCATGATGTATGCCGCGCAACTGGATGGCCGCTTGCCACGTGGATATAGCAATGGTTTGTTAGGGTTGCATGACAGGCGACCATTCGCCTACAGTGCGGATGAAATCAGGGAAATGGCCGCGCTGATTAAAGACCCTAGTTTCCGCATTCAGGTCAGCGAACAAGGAATGCATATCTATAACCGTGATGGTCTTTATCAGGACATTGATCCTTTTGCCCTGTATCCGTATCTCAAGGTGGATGATGATGCTTCACACGCATTCTATCTGGGAGTTGAATTGGCGCGGGCGCAGATTGCTTGGCAATTAAAAAAACGCTATGTGCAGGATCAGGAGCTCAGTTGGGGCGTGCGAACATCATCTCAGCATAAAGACGCTAAAGTTGCACATCGTGAAGCTTCATTAAAAGAAAAACGTGCTAAGAAAGATAAAGCTGAATAATGCCTTTAGAAACAAACATTTATGAAACAATCGTCACAACAATCGATGTGCAGGGTGTTGCCCATGTCACACCATTTGGCATACGCATGCAGGATGATCTGGTGGTGATCTCCCCATTTAAGCCATCAACAACGCTCAATAATATATTATCAACGCAGCATGCAGTGGTGAACATGACAGATGATGTAAGAGTGTTTGCCGGAGCTTTGACGCATCGGCATGTTGGGGAACTGGTTAAGGCTGAGCAGGTTAATGGTTATCGCCTTGCCAATACCCTAGCCCATAAGGAATTGAAGCTATTGCGCTTCGAAGATGACGATATCCGACCGCAACTTTTTATGCAGGTCATCCATGAAGCTCAACATCAACCTTTTCTGGGGTTTAATCGTGCACAAGCCGCAGTCATTGAGCTGGCTGTGCTAGTGAGTCGATTGAAAAGGCTGCCTATGGAGAAGATCACTCAGGAAATGGCGTACCTGAAGATTGCAATAGAAAAGACAGCCGGGCGGCGTGAGTTGGAGGCGTGGGGTTGGTTGGAAGAGGCAATCAATAATCATTGGGCGGCGATGAATAATGAAAATATTGCTTAGCCGGAGTGTTGCATGACTAAGTTGTTAGTAAGTGTGACCAACGTTGAAGAGGCGCAGTTAGCCCTTGAGAATGGTGCTGACATGATAGATCTGAAGGACCCTGCTCAAGGAGCACTCGGTGCGCTACCAATAGAGATCATTCGGCAAATTACGGATTATGTGCATACTAAAGACAGCATTGAAACGAGGTATGTCAGCGCCACAATCGGTGATTTGCCAATGCAAACAGCACTGGTTTATCAGCGAGTATTGGAAGTTGCCAGTGCCAAGCCGGATATCGTAAAGATCGGTTTTTTTGAGGCGGATGATTATCAGCCATGTCTTGATGCACTAAAGTCACTTGCAGATTCTAAAGTAAAACTAATCGCCGTACTGTTCGCAGAATATGAGTATCCGGACAATTTGATTGCAGCGATTGCAGATGCTGGGTTTTATGGTCTGATGATAGATACTGCACATAAAAATGGCGAAACTTTTATGCGCTATATTCCGGATGAAAAAATGAAGGCACTTTCTTCACAGATAATTGAGCGCGGGTTGGTGTTTGGTCTTGCTGGGTCTTTAAAAGTAGAGCATGTTGCCAAAGTGAAGCAATACAATCCCGGCTATATGGGATTTAGGGGGGGGGTGAGTACCCAGTTACAGCGGAATATGCCGCTGGATGGTGAAAAACTTAGACAATGCCGTCACGAGATAAGACGATAGTGACAGGCGGATTAGGCTACCCCAGCCCTTTATAAGCTTAGCAAATAGATAAAAGCTAACAACTGGGACAACAACAGAAATGCTCATCGTTGACCAAAAGCCCATCCGTTTGAGCAGCTATGGGAAAATCAAAAACATCGGTAATGTTGGGACGACATACCAGAAAGTGAACCAAGCATGATTAGCGATTTTTTCAGTTGGGTGATTTTCCAAAAACAACCAAATCAAGGTCAAGCCCTCTTTTTTCGCAAATCCTTCGCCCGTATATAGCACACAATATTGCTATCAATGTCGCACCAATAATTGTGTGAAAGAACCGATGCGCTGGATTCAGAGTAATCAGGCAATAGGCGACAGGCTCAATGTCCATGACAACATTAACCAGTGCAAATACGCTCCAACTAAACCTTCTCTGAGCGATGGCTTTAATCGGTGTTGCGGCTAAAAGGTGAAATGGTGTTATTGACATCTAATTTGACATTACAGTATTCCTGTCAGGCTAAACGATTTGAATCCCTTTTTCATACATGCTAGGCAGGGTTAAACCGTGTGCGAACACATCGTAATCATGTTTATTCAATAAATAGGTGTGG
>Ga0194120_10001390_pt1 | contig 44337 bp, 50 predicted proteins | sample TA2MahCa65mmetaG_FD_148642 | JGI IMG/M metagenome (GOLD analysis project Ga0194120, IMG submission 148642) | Freshwater microbial communities from Lake Tanganyika, Tanzania - TA2015019 Mahale Deep Cast 65m | ecosystem: Environmental > Aquatic > Freshwater > Lake | place: Tanzania: Lake... | reverse complement strand
CGCCGTCCGCATAGCTCACTCGGGCACCTGACCCCGAACGAGTTTGTCGCGCAACGTCAGGTTGAACAGACCGCCGAAGAGGTCTTCTGCTCTGGTTAAGAACTGTCTCAGAACGGGGCCAACGTCAAGAGGTCTTCTGCTCTGGTTAAGAACTGTCTCAGAACGGGGCCAACGTCAATTTGCCACATTTTTCATTTGACTTTCAGATCGTATAACGGGTACATTTCCATGGGCATATTGATCTTCTTAAGATGTTGAATATATTGATTATTTATTTATGTTAAAGCCTGTGGATTACGATGGAAAAAAAGAAGCTTGGTTTATTGCTGTCCACAGGCCCGGCGCATCCCAATATTACGACCGTCTCGCGCCTCTGTGAAGAGGCGTTGAGATCGGATATTGACGTCTATCTGTACTTGATCGATGAAGGTGTGTTGAACCTTCACGACGATCGTCTCCTGGGCCTTTCCGCAGTAGGAGTTAAATTGTTTGTCTGCGCGTACGGGTGCCAACAACACAAAGTGTCCACGAACGATCTTGGAAGTGCCGTCACTCTCTGCGGGCTGGTGGTCCTCTCCAATATAATCAACGGGTGTGATCGGTTCGTCGCGTTTAATTGAAACTTTCTTCGGGGAGGTCTATGGCCCCCAGTATCGTCACGGTGATTCGGGAAGATCCTCGTGACACGCCTCGTGCCGTGGAAGCGCTACGGATCGCGCTCGGTCTCAGCACCGGGGAGAATCCATTGACCGTCATCCTTCTCGGTCAGGCTCCGCGGCTGCTCTCCGAAGACATCGACGATCTCCAAGACGCGGAGATTCTTGAAAAGTATCTCCCCTCCTTTAAACATCTGAAGATTCCTTTTATTGTTCCACCCGGCGCCCGATCGACGTTCTCCCTGGACAACGAATTTTCAGCTCGGGAAGCCCCATCGGAAGAAGTCGCAGACCTGGTGGCGGCAGCCGACCGAACGTTGGTATTTTAAATCGGAGGCCTAATTGCGCAACATCCTGTACATCCTCGGTGCCGCCCAAGCATCCGTCTCTTTACTTCCGTCTTCCCCATCAACAGGGAATCAGACAGCGGTTGTTCTCATTCAGGACGCGGTAGGTCTCTCCCAATTCCCGGCGGCTCGCGTATACGCCTTGGCCGATGATGTCACGTCCCGTAAGGCATCGCCCTCGTTTCCGTTGATCTCCTATGGCGATTTTTTGCGCCTCATTTTCGAGGCGGACAATGTTGTGGCACTCTAATTCACAAGGGCTCTAATTCCTCGTTCACTGTGTAAAGAGAGAAAATCAGTCGGAGCCGGAGTCGGAGTAGGGGAAGTGGATGAAGGGGATAGCGGGAAAGGCGTTGATCTCGAACAGATACTTGGTGAAGCAATGAGTCTCCGGACTGGTGGCAACCATCTCATAGATGGTGGACTGCATGAACATAACCTGTGCAGAGGATAGGGATGTGCAAGACAGAGGTCGATGAGGCATATCTGTGATTTTCACCCTATAAGAGGGTATGGCGACGAATGGATATGAGCCTCTCAAGGGTATGAAATAACAGTGAAATAGTATCCACAGCTGTTGATAAGGTTGTGAATAATTGGAGATTTTAGGAATTTATGTCCGGTAGTACGGTCTGGGATGCGGCTTTAGCGTATATCGAGGCCAAGGTGGCGAAGATGGACTTCGACACCTGGTTCGCGCCAATGCGCTTACTGAGCATTGATGACGCTGGTGCGAGGATCGAGGTCCCGAACAAGTTCTTCGGCGAGCGCGTCGAAAAATCTCATCCGGGGCTCCTGTCCGAGGCGCTTGCGGAAGCCCGAGGGGGCGCAAAGGCCGACGTGATATTTGTGCCGGCGGAGAAGCAGGCGAAATCTTCAGGGGGAACCGGTCCGTCGGCCGGGGCTAAAGCCGCATCGGCCGGCCGTGCGAGGCGAGCGAATCCGCTGAATCCCAAATACACCTTCAAAACTTTCGTCGTCGGCGCCAGCAACCAGTTCGCGCATGCGGCCTGCATGGCCGTGGCGGATCGGCCGGCCGAGGCCTACAACCCCCTGTTCATCTATGGCGGGGTCGGGCTTGGCAAGACGCATCTGTTGAACGCGATCGGGAACCACGTCGCCGAAAAAGCCGATGTCAAGATCGCCTATGTGACGACGGAGCAATTCACGAACGAGGTCATCAATTCGATCCGCTACGACAAGATGATGGACCTCCGCAAAAAGTATCGGAACATCGACATGCTGTTGGTGGACGATGTGCAGTTCCTCGCCGGAAAAGAACGGACCCAGGAGGAGTTCTTTCACACCTTCAACACGCTCTACGAGGCCCACAAGCAGATCGTCCTGTCCAGCGATCGGTTCCCCAAGGAAATGCCGGACATGGAGGAGCGGCTGCGCTCCCGCTTCGAGTGGGGTCTGATCGCGGACCTCCAGCCGCCGGACGTGGAAACGCGCATCGCGATCCTGCGCAAGAAGTCGGACGACGAAGGCATCGGGCTTCCCGAGGACGTGGTGCAGTTCCTCGCCGCGAACATGAAGAGCAACATCCGGGAGCTGGAAGGCTCTCTCGTCCGCCTGGGGGCCTACTGTTCGCTGACCGGCCAGGCCATCACGATGGACATGGCCAAGACGGTCTTGCGCGACATCATCGGCGAGAAGAAGAAGATCATCGCGATGGACGATATCGAGGAGGCTGTGGCCAACCGCTTCCACGTGAAGATCGCCGAGCTGAAGAGCCGGCGGCGGAGCAAGACACTGGTCTACCCGCGGCAGATCGCCATGTACCTCTGCCGCGAAATGACGGACTCCTCGTTCCCGGAGATCGGCCGGCACTTCGGGGGCAAGGACCACACGACGATCATCCACGCCTGCAAGCAGATCGCCAAGGCCAAGGAAGCGGACGGCACGTTACGGGCCACGCTGGAGAGTTTGAAGGAACAGATCACCAAGGGGTAGCGGGACCGAACCCGGGAGACACCCGATGAAGCTACGAATTGCGCGCGACGAAATGTTGATGGCCCTGCAGCGGGTCCAGGGCGTGGTGGAGAAGCGCAACACCATGCCGCAACTCTCCAATATCCTGCTGGAGGCCAAGCCGGAGGGGGTGGACGTCATCGCCACCGATTTGGAAATCGGCATGCGGGCCCTCTACAAGGCGACGGTGCAGGAACCGGGTGCGATCACCCTCTCGGCCCGCAAGCTCTTCGAGATTCTCAAGGAGCTGCCGGACGGCGAGATCGAGTTGAGCGTCACCGAGAACAATTGGGCGACCATCCGCTCGGGCAAGAGCCAGTTCAAGGTCGTCGGTCTGCCCAGCAGCGAATACCCAGCCCTCCCTTCGATCGAACGCGAGGGGCTCACGCCGGTGACGGGGGCGGGGCTCCTCGAGCTGATCAGGAAGACCCTCTTCGCGGTGGGAGACAACGATGCCCGCTACATTTTGAACGGGCTCCTGGTCACGCTCATCACCTCGGAGAAGAAGACGACGCTTCGCCTGGTCGGCACGGACGGCCACCGGTTGGCGATGGCCGAGCAGGAGACGGCGGCAGCCGGCGGCAAAGACGCGGCCAAAGACGGGCCGAAGGAAATCAAAGCCATCATCCCCAAGAAGGCGGCCCATGAAATGAAGCGCTTGCTGGAAGAGGGGGACGGCGAGCCGCTCATCGGCTTCACCAAAAACCTCATGGTCTTCCGCAAGAGCGGGCTCCTGCTGACCTCCCGTCTGATGGAGGGCAACTACCCGAACTACCAGCAGGTGATTCCCAAGGAAAAAGACCAGGACAAGAAGGTCAGCGTGGCCCGGACCGAGCTGGAAGGGGCCTTGCGCCGGGTCGCGGTGCTCTCCCGCGACAAGACCAACGCGGTGAAGGTGACCCTCTCGGTGGGTAAGATGACGCTCTACACCAGCAATCCGGATTTCGGCGAGGCCACCGAGGAGCTGGCCGCGCAGTACAAGGGCGAAACCCTGACGACCGGCTTCAACGCCCGGTACCTGCTGGACGTGCTGGCGGTCATGGACGGGGATGCGGTCGCCATGCAGATGGACAACCCGCTGAGCCCCTGTCTGATCCGCGAGCCGGGCAACGCGGGCTTCACCTGTGTGGTGATGCCGATCAAAGTGTGAAAGACTGATGGGTTATGAGTGATGAGTCAAAACGCATCACCCAAGAGTTAGGAGGCGGATGACGACCAAAGACGCAAAAACCGACACGTCCGGCCAAGCAAAGTCCGACAGCTATAGCGCCGACCAGATCAAGGTGCTGGAGGGGCTCGACGCGGTCCGCAAGCGGCCGGCCATGTATATCGGCAGCACCGGCGTCGACGGACTGCACCACCTCGTCTACGAAGTGGTGGATAACAGCGTGGACGAACACATGGCTGGCTTCGGGGAGACGATCGAGGTCACGATCCACATCGACGGGAGCGTGACGGTGGTGGACAACGGCCGCGGCATCCCGACCGGCATGCATTCGACGCAGAAGAAGTCCGCCGCGGAGGTCGCGCTGACCGTCCTGCACGCGGGCGGCAAGTTCGAGCAGGGCGCCTACACAGTGTCCGGCGGGCTCCACGGCGTGGGTATTTCGGTCGTCAACGCCCTCTCCGAATGGCTGGAGCTGGAAATCTGGCAGGACGGCCAGACCTTCGAGCAACGTTACGAGCGGGGCAAACCCACCGCGCCGCTGAAGGTCACCGGCAAGACCAAAAAGCGCGGCACGATGGTCACCTTCAAGCCGGACGACCAGGTGTTCGAAACCCTGGAATTCAGCTTCGATGTGCTGGCTCAGCGCCTGCGCGAACTGGCTTTCCTGAACAAGGGCCTGGCCATCACGCTGAAGGATGAGCGCAAGGAAAAAGAGCAGACCTTCCGCTACAAGGGCGGGATCGTCTCCTTCGTCGAGCATCTCAACGAAGCCAAGACGCCGCTGCACAAGACCATCTTCGTCGAAATCGAAAAAAGCGACATGATCTTGGAGGTCGCCCTCCAGTACAACGACAGCTACGCCGAGAACCTCTTCTCCTTCGCCAACAACATCAATACGAAAGAGGGCGGCACCCATCTGGTGGGTTTCAAGGCGGCGCTCACCAGGACCATCAACAACTATGCGAACGCCAACGACCTGCTCAAGAAAGAAACGGAGTCGCTCACGGGCGACGACGTGCGCGAAGGCCTCACCGCCGTCGTCAGCGTGAAACTGCGGAACCCGCAGTTCGAAGGGCAGACCAAGGCCAAGCTGGGCAACAGCGAGGTCAAGGGCATCGTGGAAGCGGCGGTCAACGAGGCGCTCGGCGACTACTTCGAGCAAAACCCCCCGATCGCCCGCAAGATCATCGGCAAGGCCGTGGACGCCGCGCGGGCCCGCGAAGCGGCGCGCAAGGCCAAGGAGCTCATTCGGCGCAAGAGCGCGCTGGACGGGGGCTCGCTCCCCGGCAAGCTGGCCGACTGCTCCGAGAAAGACCCGGCGCACAGCGAGCTCTTCATCGTGGAGGGCGATTCGGCCGGCGGCTCGGCCAAGCAGGGCCGCGACCGGAAGTTCCAGGCCATCCTCCCGCTCAAGGGCAAGATCCTGAACGTGGAAAAGGCCCGGTTCGACAAGATGCTCTCGAGCGACGAGATCCGGACCCTAATCATGGCGCTGGGCACCGGCATCGGGCGCAAGCGCGAGGAGGCGGAGGGCGAAAAGAGCAAGGACGACAAGGAGGCCTTCGACATCACCCGCGCCCGGTATCACAAGATCATCCTAATGACCGACGCGGACGTGGACGGCAGCCACATCCGCACCCTGCTCCTGACCTTCTTCTTCCGCCAGATGCAGGCGCTTATCGAGCGCGGCTACGTCTACATCGCCCAGCCGCCGCTCTTCAAAGTGAAGAAGGGCAAGACCGAGCGGTACCTCAAGGACGAGAACGCGCTCAACGAGTACCTGTCGGACCTGGCGGTGGAAGACGTGGAAGTCTACGTGGAGAGCGGTCAGGCCTTCGTGACCGGCCGTCGTCTGCTCCCGATCTTGAAAAAGCTCATCGCATTCGAAGCGCTCATCGCCCGCTTCAGCAAAAAGCAGCGGGAGGGCGGCATTCTGCGGGCCTTCGTGGACGAGCCGGGCCTGGACCGGGATCTGCTCAAGAACGCCACCGCGCTCAAGAAGCTCGTGGCCAACGCCAAGAAGACCCTGACCACCGCCTATCCCAAGGCCACGATGGCGCTCGATATCGCGGAGGACGAAGAACACCAATCCAACAAGGTGGTCTGCAAGATCCAGACGAACGGGATGGCCCATCAACTGGAGATCACCCACGAACTGGTCGGCTCCGCCGACTTCCGCGAATTGCAAAAACTGGCGCCGTCGGCGATCGGCCTGGGCCGGGCGCCGTACAAGCTCAAGGCCAAGGACATTCAGAAAGAGCTGCCCGGCCCGGCCGAACTGGTCCGCGAAATTCTGGAGATCGGCAAGCACGGATTGGGGCTACAGCGGTACAAGGGCCTGGGCGAAATGAACCCGACCCAGCTCTGGGAGACGACCATGAACCCGGAGACTCGGAGTCTCATGCAAGTCAAACTGGAAGACATCGCCGGGGTGGACGACATCTTCTCGATCCTCATGGGCGACGAGGTGGCGCCGCGCCGCGACTTCATCCAGCAGCATGCTTTAGAGGTACGAAACCTGGACGTGTAGGAGCTGATGGCCGATAGCGGATGGCTGATGGTCGGAACGGCAGGACGCATGGTCCTGCCATCAGCTATTAGCCATATGCCATCGGCTCTTTTTCTGAGGAGAACCCATGCCCGTTGACGAACGCCTGACCCAGATCGCCATCGAAGACGAGATGCGCTCGTCCTACCTGGATTACGCGATGAGCGTGATCGTGGGACGCGCCCTCCCGGACGTGCGGGACGGTATGAAGCCGGTGCACCGGCGCATCCTCTACGGCATGAACGAGATGGGCCTGGTCCACAACCGGGCCTACCGCAAGTCGGCCAAGATCGTCGGCGAGATCATGGGCAACTACCATCCCCATGGCGACTCGGCGATTTACGACACGTTGGTCCGGATGGCGCAGGACTTCAACATGCGCTATCCGCTGGTGGACGGGCAGGGCAACTACGGGTCGGTGGACGGCGATCCGCCGGCCGCCATGCGGTACACCGAGGCGCGGCTGACCAAGCTGGCCGAGGAGATGCTGGCCGACATCGACAAGGAAACGGTCGATTTCGTCCCGAACTACGACGAGTCGCGCACCGAGCCGCGGGTGCTTCCCGCCAAGGTGCCGAATCTGCTCGTCAACGGGGCGGGCGGCATCGCGGTCGGCTACGCCACCAACATCCCCACCCACAACATCGGCGAGGTGGTGGCCGGCCTGGTCCTGCTGCTGGACAATCCGGAGATCACGATCCCGCAGCTCATGAAGGCCATTCCCGGCCCGGACTTCCCCACCGCCGGCTTCATCTACGGCACCCAGGGCATCAAGGATGCCTACACGACCGGCCGCGGCCTGCTCACGCTGCGCGCCAAGGTGAGCATCGAGACGGACGAGCGGACCGACCGGGACCGGCTCATCGTCACCGAGATCCCCTACCAGGTGAACAAGGCCCGGCTGATCGAGAAGATCGCGGAATTGATCCAGGACAAGAAGATCGAGGGCATCTCCGACCTGCGCGACGAGTCGGACCGGGACGGGGTCCGCGTCGTCATCGAGATCAAGAAGGGCGACATCCCGCTGGTCGTCCTCAACAATCTCTACAAGCACACGCAGCTCCAGACCACCTTCGGCGTGATCATGCTGGCCCTGGTCCACAACCGACCGGAGGTGCTGACCCTCAAGCAGATCCTGGAAGCTTTCATCGAGCACCGGCGCGAGGTGGTCATCCGCCGCACCGCCTACGAACTGCGCAAGGCCGAGGAACGGGCCCATATCCTGGAAGGGCTCAAGATCGCGATCGACCACCTGGACGCGGTGATCCAGCTCATCCGAAAGTCCCAGTCCCCCGAGGTGGCGCGATCCGGCCTGATGCGGCAGTTCCGGCTGACGGAGATCCAGGCCACCGCGATCCTGGACATGAAGCTGCAGCGCCTGACCCAGCTCGAGCGCAACAAGCTGATCGAGGAATATCAGGAGGTGCTCAAGCGAATGGAGTACCTCAAGTCCGTGCTTGCCAGCGAAGCGCTGGTCCGGAAGATCATCAAGGACGAGCTGCTGGCGATCAAGGAGGCCTACAAGGACGAGCGGCGGACCCAGATCGTCAAGGAAGAAGCGGAGATCAACATCGAGGACCTGATCGCCCAGGAGGAAGTCGTCGTCACGATCTCCCATTCCGGCTATATCAAGCGCAACCCCGTGTCCCTCTACCGGGCGCAACGGCGCGGCGGCAAGGGCAAGATCGGGATGGGTATCCGAGACGAAGACTTCGTAGCGACCCTCTTCACCGCTTCCACGCACGACTACCTGTTGTTCTTCACCGACGCGGGCAAGGTCTACTGGCTCAAGGTGCACGAGATTCCGGAGGCCGGCCGCGCCGCCAAGGGCAAGGCCATGGTGAACCTGCTGGCGCTGGCCGGCGAGGAGAAAGTCACGGCCACGTTGCCGGTGAAGGAATTCCGCGACGACCGGTTCGTGGTCATGGCCACGAAGCAGGGCGTCATCAAGAAGACTGAGCTCTCGGCCTACGGCAACCCGCGCGCCGGCGGGATCATCGCGCTGACGTTGGACGAAGGGGACAAGCTGATCGCCGTGGAGATCACCGACGGCCAGCGGGAAATCCTGCTCGGCACGAAGCAGGGCATCGTCATCCGCTTCAAGGAAGAAGAAGCCCGGCCCATGGGCCGCACCGCCCACGGCGTGCGCGGCATCACGCTGGAAGAGGGCAACGAAGTGATCGGGATGGAGACGATCACCGCGGACTCCACCGCCGCCATCCTGACCGTCACCGAAGGCGGGTACGGCAAGCGGACGCCGGTAAGCGAATATCGCATCCAGGGGCGGGCCGGCAAAGGCATCATCAGCATCAAGACGACGGAGAAGAACGGGCTCGCCGTCGGCTTTCTCCAGGTGCGCGACGACGACGAGATCATGCTCATCGCCTCGCAGGGAAAAATCCTCCGCTGCAAGGTGGACGACATCCGCGAGATCGGGCGGAACACCCAGGGGGTCCGCATCCTCGATCTGGACGCGCCGGACGACCGGGTCGTGGGCGTGGCCAGACTCGCCGAAGGCTCCGCCGACGCCGGAAACGGCGATGCGGCGGACAACGATGGGGGCTGAGAAGAAGGTCGTTCAAATTGTTCAGGCTGACGGCTGAGAGCTTCCCGGCCATCGGCAGTGACCTGCCAGGTACCGCGCAACACAGTACTTCCGACATGCCACAGCCGAAGAAGAAACTCGACGTGCTCGTCAAGCTGGCGCTCGGCGTCTTCTGTACCTCGTTCGCGCTGATCTGGGGGGGCATGTTCCTGAGCCGCCCCGATCGGTCCATCCCGCCCTATAGCATCGGTTCGCAGGAAGAAACGGCGGTGGCGGTCCACGTCCCCAGCTGGACCAGCGATCCGGAGATCGAGACGCTGATCGAGCGGTTTCGAAAAGTCGGGCGCGAGACGCACGACTTCGGGAAGATGAAAGTCCGACCGACCACGCCGGACGATCCGGCCGGCCGATACCGGCGTATCACCATCTACATCTTTACCCACGATTCCTGGGCCGAGCCGGATATTCTGCATAAATATGTGGCCGGCGAGGACCGGGCGCTGCACGACGCCTTCGAGAACGCGGTGCGCGGCTTCTACCGGCTGGAGGAGAACGAAGAGGAAGGGCGGATCGGGCCGATTCTCAAAGGAGCGGACACGGCTGCGACGGCCGCCTACTCGCGGGTTCTGTTCAAGGGTTCCATCACGAAGACTGCTTCCGGTCCTGAGGCTCCGTAACGGGAGCCTGCATCTCCCGCCCCTGTCTACTTTCGCGCGCGATCGCCACGGCCATGACCTTGGTCAGGTGCGTCCGCAGCTCCGGATCTCGGATGGATTCCGCATGGGACGCTGCCGCCGCCAGGGCCTCAGCCGTGGGTTCCGGAGGAGGGCCTTCATCATCGTTCAAAACGTTCTCCCGCCCGCCCCCGCCGGCCGCGCCGCCGAGTTCCGCGATCCGCAGGACGATCTCCGTGACCAGCTCAGTCCCCGCCGCCTCGTTGATCTTCGCCAGCAGCGTCGGTTTCAGAAACGTGAGCTGCTGCATCCAGACGGAATTTTCCACGAGCAGATAGAGCTTCTTAAACCGGATTTGATCGGGCCTCGTGTGGGCGGCGATCGGCTGGCCGACAATGTTCGGCCAATCCCGGCGGAGCTGGAACTCCAGGAGCTTGGTCTCTAACCCGATCCGCTTGGCGACCGTGGCTAGGACCGTGGACACAGAGGAAAAGGGCGAGGGCTTGCGCATGGACGGATAGTAGGCGGGAAGGAGGGAGCGGTCAAGAGCGAAGAGAGCGGCTGACGAATGGAGATGGAGCAGCAGGGCCCTTCGCTTCAGCGCCTCCCGGAGCGGCCCTTTCGGACTTTGCCAGGCGGAAGCTTTCGGAAATTCCCTCGCGGACTCAGTCAGTTTCCGCTTTCCTTCCTGGCAAAGTCTCGATGGGCGCCCCGCTCCTCCGGCGAATTCCGCTCAAGCCTCTGCTACCCCTTTACGGTTGCCTTAAGGAAAGAGAGGGTGGCGGGAACGCGTCGCCGATGGACCTGTTCCCGCTCGGACCGTATCAAATCAACGCCGTCCTCCGCCCACCTGCCCATCCGTTCCATCCGCGGTAAGAAAGAGTGGGTGACGGGTCCAAGTCGCTTCTAGGCTTGTCCCCGCAATCGGCGGTTATTCGGATTGAAGCCAGGCGAGGGCGTCGGGGGTCTCATTGAAATGGCGGATGGAAAAACCGAGGGTCGAAGCGGTCGTTTCGAAAAACGAAGTAAATGCCGCGTGCTCTTTCAAATCGATAATCGCAGTTCTCACGTGTCTCAGGTCGAGCGGGTAACGCCTCACATGGAAGAAGGTGTCCGCCACGCCCATACGGCCTTCGAGGCGGCGGAGATCGATGAGGGTCCTGACGGCTTGCGTGGCGCGGATCGCCGCGATCACGTCAAGGGCGATGACATCGGCCTTCTCCCGGCCGCCTGTCCCCGAGATCGCAATCTCAAGGACATTGTCGCGCAGCTGAGTCGTAATCGTATACTCCATGGTCCCTTGCGCCCTGTTGGGAGGAGCGGTGCCAGGTGGAGCCCAATCAGGTATCATCCTACCGCAATAGCACTCATAGCGCCAGGGTATTTCCACGCGATTAGATCGAAACCCCTGGTTTTTTGCGCTCATACATCGTGTAAGGGAGAGCCATTTTCTCGAGGTGTCCGGTGTCTCCATGCTATAGTGACGGCCTATGGCGAAGGAAAAGGAAAGCGGCGAGAAGGTCGTGGCCTCAAACCGGAAGGCCTTCTACGACTATCACATCGAAGAGAAATTGGAAGCCGGGATTGTGCTGAAAGGCACGGAGGTCAAGTCCTTACGCGCCGGCCTGGTCAACCTGAAGGAGAGCTACGCCAGCGTGGATCAGCGCGGCGAGGTGATCCTTCATCACTGCCACATCAGCCCCTACAGCCACGGGAATATCATGAATCACGATCCCCTCCGGCCGCGCAAGCTCTTGCTGCACCGGAAGGAGATCAGCCGCCTGCTGGGCCAGACTCAGCAGAAAGGCCTCACGCTCGTGCCGCTGCGGCTGTACTTCAACCCCCGCGGCCAGGCGAAGCTGGAACTCGCCCTGGCCAAAGGCAAGAAGCAGCACGACCGTCGTGAGGCGATCAAGGGCCGCGAAGCGAGTCGCGAGGTGGAGCGGGCGATGAAGAGCGATCGCCGCGGCGACCAAGGGAGGAAATGATGGGGACCGAGACCGGAAGGCCCGTCGTATCGGGATCGTCGTCGGCAAGCGGTTGGGCGTTCACTGTGGTCGCAGGCCTGACGCTTTCGCTGGCCGCTTGCATGCCGTCACAGTATGAGTATCTGGGGCAGGCCAATGGCCATGCGACCCAAGGGGAGATCAAGGAACGGCTCGGAGAGCCTCACCAGACCCAAACACTCCCGGACCAGACCCAGGTCTGGACCTATCGGTATGAAGTCAACTCGTTCCCGGGCATCCGGGGCGATATGCGGGGCGGCGCCCCTTGCATAGACTATATCCTCAGGTTCGACAGCAAGCAGGTGTTGAATTATTGGACGCGACAACCGTGCAGCGCCCTCTAATAACAGGGTGTTGAAAACAGCCGCCAGCGCTTCGGTGAAGCGTCGCTCGTGAATGCGTGAAGCGATAATAAGAGTCCTCGTACGAACGACGAGATACGCTTCACGAGATACGCGCACAGTCTTTTTGAGCACCCTGTAAGGCGGTTTCGGTCGTCCGAGGCACCCACAAACGTCGACTGTCAGAGGCTGCTAGCCCGAGACGCCCTCGGAGGCGCCGGTCCGTTCCGCGAGGCAGCGTTTCAGCGAGACAAAGTGCAGGAGATAGGCGACAGGGACAAGCACCGTCGGGAGCCAGACGACGGGGAACGAGGCGATCACGAACGTGGGGATCGACAGGTGCAAGAGCTGGAACGGGTAGGGTATCGAGAGCAGGCCGTGCGCCAGCACGGCGGTCACGAATGACAGGCCCATCAGGTTCCACACAATGAGGACATGTCGCATGCACTCTTCGCCGTCCCGGCGTACCCAGATCGCCAGGATGACGGCCGTGATCCCGGTCAGAATGTCGAAGTTCTTTCCGTGAAAGGTCATCTCGACCGCCAGCAGGTTCCGCGCCGCCAGTTCCGCCAGCATCAGTTCGACGGGAATCCGAAAGCATTGGAGGCCGACCAGGTACAGCTGCGGAATCTGCGCCAGGTCTCCGCTCCAGCGAGAAAACCAGGCCAGCCAAACCACGAACACCAGTTGGGTCAGCACCAGGATCGGAATGCGTGGATGCCCGGTCTCAAAGTCGGCCAGGGTCCCAGAAGCGGCCAGCGCGGCGGTGAGGGCCGTCCAGGCGACCATGATGGCGACCACCCAGCGGAGCTGGCGGAAGCTTCTGATCAGAAGGACCGCCAGGGCAGCGAGTACGGCCAGCGGGAGGAGGAAAAAGCCTGCAGCGATATCGTGGGGGATGGTCTGCATGCCGGGTTGTAAGGATAACACAAGCAGGCGTCGCTGCCCACACCCTGGAGTCTGAAGCAGGCTCTCTAGTTGTCGGCGGGGCATTCGTCGGGTATAGTGAAGCCAGTCTATGAAAGGGGGGTGATTGGCTTCGACGGGGATTCAGAGGCCAGCGGTGCGTGTCGAGCTCTCGGGGTCTCGTTAAACCTCCGGGAAACTAGCAACTGCCAACCAAGAACTGGCACTCGCGGCTTAACTGACCGCGACGTCCCTCCGCCTGAGGCCCGCGGGGGTGGAAGGGGCGCGATGCAGCGGGCTGGTCCAAAGCTGGTGCTCAGCGGCTGAGGACGAGACAATACTGGGCTAGCGGCCGTTCTAAGCCTGCCGGTGGGCGTGGGCGGTTGCGAAACCAAAACGATCGGCTACACACGTAGATCCGTTGTGCTGACGGTCTTCGGACGCGGGTTCAATTCCCGCCACCTCCACCATCCCTCGCTTGGCGTGTGCCGGCCGCCCATCTATTGTTCCTGGCGGCCGGATAAAACCCACCAGTGTTTTTGGACTCTATTCCGCCTCGCTTCGGGTCTTAGCGCGACCGAAGATACCCGGTCGCTTGGCCAGCGGGCAGTGGCGCGCTAACCCTACCAATGGGCCATGATTTGCCCGGCCCATGAAAAGGTGTCGCTAACGCGACGTGCTTCACCTTTCCTTGGCGCGAGAGAACATGCCCGGTTTGTGTGCCGCCGGGCAATGACGCGCCAGCCTTACATACCAAACTTCGTTTGAGCCGGTCGCTTCGATCAAATGCGACCGGGGAGGTTTTTCCCCACCAGTGTTCGGCTTCACTCCTGGCCCATGAATAAGGGGTCACACGGCGCGACGTACCTATCAACCTTCTATTGAATCGGCGCCTCTTTATCGGTTGATCGAGTCTGAGGCGCCGGAGAGACCCCTCCAGGCCCCCGGCTTCCAATGGCTCGGGGGCTTTCTTTTTTTCTTTCCTCCTCCTATGCTTCCCTTCATGGCCTCCACCCTTCGTCCGGTCCTTCTTTTGGCCGCCGCTCTCCTGGCCGGCTGCAGCTTCATCATGCCCAACCCCTACACCGCACCGTTTTCGGTCGCGTCTACGGCGACAGAAATGGCCGTGGACGAACGGACGCTGGGGGAAATGGGCGACGACTTCAAGGTGAAGAGCGCTATCCTGCGGACTCTGGCCGGCGAAGGAAAAGACCTGTTCATGGCGGTGAGCGTGGACGTGTACCAGGGCGACGTCCTGATGACGGGGGCGGTGAAGACGGCGGGGGACGATCAGACAGCCGAAGCGCTGGTGAAGAAGGTCGAAGGGGTCCACCAGGTCTATAACGAGCTGCACATCACGGAAGATTTCGGCATGCGCGAATCGGTGCGGGATACGGGGATCGAGCTCAAGGTGAAGTTCGCCGTCATGTCCGGCGCCGGCTTCCGGTACCCGAACTACCGCTGGCGGGCGACCAACGGGACCGTCTATCTCTTCGGCATCGCGCAGACGGAGGAGGAATACGACGCGGTCTACGACAAGGTCCGCGGCATCACCGAGGTCGAGCGTCTCATCACCCACATCCGGATCAAGCCACCAGCGCCTCCTCCGGACGAGCCCAAGGACGACACCAAGTCGGGCACACCGGCCGCCTCGTCGCTTCAGCCGCAGACCAGGAACGGAGGACCTGCTACTTCTGGATCCGATCCGGGAAATCCGAAATGATCCCGTCCACGCCGAGGGCCGCGATCCGCTGGATGTCGGCTGGGTCGTTGACGGTAAAGGCGAAGACCTGAAGCCCGGCTGAGTGGAGGGCGTCCACGTAGGCCTTGCCGAGCGTGTCGAACGCGATGCCGACGTGGGTGGCCTTGGCCTCGAGTGCAAACCCGGCGGGCGTGATCGGGTTCCCGACAAGCAGCGCAAGCGTCTGGGCCTTCGGCTGTAGCCGCCGCAGGTGCAGCAACTCGTCGTGGAAGAACGACGCGACGATCACAGGGCTGGAAAACCCGCTTCGCGTGAGGGTGTCCAGGGTCAGCTCCATCAGGCCGGGGACCTTCAACTCCAGCATCACTCCGACCTTGCCCTCCGCCGCTTTCAGCCCTTCCTCGAGCGTCGGGATGGCGTGACCGCCGGGGAGCGTCAATCGTCGCAGGTCGGTCAGGTTCAAGTCCGCCACGACGCCCTTGCCGATCGTGAGGCGGTCCACACGGCGATCATGGAAGATCACCAACTGACGGTCTTTTGTGGCCTGGATATCCAACTCCACAAAATCCACCTTGAGCGTCACGGCCTTCTTGATGGACGACAGCGTATTTTCCGGCGCATAGCCGGCTGCGCCTCTATGTCCGATTCGGAGCATTAGCCTGGTGCCTTTCGTTGGGAGTGACGCGGGGCTTTCTTTTGTCGACCGACTCCCCTACCATACCACGTCATGGCGGAGAATAAGTCCAGGAAACCCAGGAAGGCAGCGACCGCCGGGGCCCCCCGACGCCGCAGGAAACCGGCTGGGGCTTCCACCGGGCTTGCCGCGACGGAGCTGCAAGCCGCGGCCCCGCCGGGCGAGGTGGCGGCGTTGCACCGGACGATCGACGAAGACGGAGGCCGAGTCCTGGCCCTCTATCGCGAGCCGTACGGCGGTCGCTGGGTGATCCTGGCAGCCCTACCGATCGAACAAGTGGCCCCGACTCCCTATCAGAGAAATCTGTCCGATACCCACGTGCGTAAACTCGAAGGGGTGATCGGCAAGCTCGGCCGTTTTTTGGACCCGATCATCGCGGTGCGGGCCAAGGCAGGGGCGGAGGGGGACGTGAGGTACTGGACGCCCAACGGCCACCATCGGCTCTCCGCCATGATCACCCTGGGCGCCAAGAGTATCACCGCCATCGTCGTACCGGAGGCCGCGGCAGCCTATCAGATTCTGGCGCTGAACACCGAGAAGGCCCACAATCTTCGAGAGAAGGCCCTGGAAGTGATCCGCATGTACAAGGAACTGGCCCGGCTGGATGGCGCGACGGAAGAGACCTACGCGCTGGAGTTCGAAGAGCCGTCCTTCATCACGTTGGGGCTCTGTTACGAACAGCGGCCCCGCTTCAGCGGCGGCGCTTATCAGCCGGTGCTGAAGCGCGTGGAGGCCTTCTTGAAAAAGCCGCTGCACGCGGCGCTTACAGTCCGGCAGGAACGGGCCACGGGCTTGCTGACCTTGGACGATGTCGTGATCCGGCAAGTCGAGGCCTTGAAGGCCAAGGGCCTGACGAGTCCCTACCTGAAAAGTTTCGTGGTGGCGCGGATCAACCCGGTGCGGTTCCGTCCGAAAGAGGCGGAGCCCCTGTCCTTCGACGACGCGTTGGACCGGATGACGAAGGCCGCCAGCAAGTTCAATCCCGAAAAAATCAAGATGGACGACCTCGCTAGGTCTGGCGGCGCTCCCGACGACGAGTAGATCATGCCCTTTCAGCCGCAGCGCGTCGAGCAGGAATGGATCGTGGACGCGCCTGCGTCACTGGTCTGGGAAGTCCTCGGCCATACGGACCGGCTCAATCGCGATGCGGGACTTCCCTCCGTGCAGGTCAGTTCCTTTGAAGACGAAGACATCGGCCGGCCGGTGCAAGCCCGCCTGTACGGACTGCTCCCCTTAAGTTGGGTCGAGTACCCCTTCGAGTGGATCAGGGGTTCGAACTATTCCGTCCAGCGGGACTACACGAAGGGCCCGCTCGCTCGCTTCCGCGGGGGCGTGGAAATCGAGCCGGCCGGGAGCGGCTGCCGGGTGCGGATGTTCGCGGAGCTCACGCCGCGCAACGTGCTCGGCAAACTGGCCATCCCCCTGGTGGGCCGCGACACCATGAAGAAGGCCAGGGCCTATTGTGCCAAGGCCATCGCCCGGCTCCGGCCCTCCCATGCCGGTCCTTCCGTCGCCCCCAAGGCGTTGATGTCGGCCCGCGTGAACCAAGCCGATTGGACGACACTCCGGCAATGTGCCCGCCGGCTGGAGCAAGTCACGTCGTTGGATCGGGGGATCGTCGGCTGTCTGCTGCGCCACTTGGACGAGGCAGGCGAAGAGGAAGTCATCCGCATGCAGCCCTATGCCTTGGCCGCCAGGTGGCGGACCGATCCCCACGAAACGTTGCGCGTCTTCCTGCACGCCACGCGGGTCGGCCTGCTCAGCCTCCAGTGGCAGCTCATGTGCCCCAATTGCCGGATCCCGAAAGGCGAAGCGGAGACGCTGTCCGGCGTGGACAAGCAGTTCCATTGCGATACCTGCGGGATCAATTACGATGCGAATCTAGATCGGTATGTAGAGCTGCGCTTCCGGGTCCATTCGGCGATCCGCTCGGCGGAGGAGAGGGTCTACTGTTTTGGCGGGCCCTACAGTGCCCCGCATATCCTCGTCCAGCACCTGCTGCGCCCTGGCGATACACGTGAGTGCACAGCTATGCTTGATGATGAGGCCTATCGGATCAGGACGCTCCGAAGCAACGAGTCCCTGCTGCTGGTGCCGGGCCGCCAGGCTGGAGGCGACTCTCGGCCGGTGTTCTATCGCGAGCAGGGCTGGGAGGAGGCCGATCGGTCGTTTCAACCGGGGCGGTTCTCGCTGGCCTGGAAGAACGACACGCAACGGACCATCGGGGTCGTCCTGGAGCGTCTCCGGCGGGATGACTTGGCCGTCAGCGCGGCCAAAGTGGCCGCGCTCCAGGAATTCCGCGACCTCTTCGGCTCTGAGGTGCTTGCGCCGGGCGTGGAGATCGGCGTGGATTCCGTCACGATCCTGTTCAGCGACCTGAAAGAGTCCACGCGCCTCTACGAGGAGTCCGGAGATGCCCCGGCCTACGGGCACGTCCGGCGGCACTTCGATTTCCTGAAGGAACGGATTGCCCGGCACCAAGGCGCGGTGGTCAAGACGATCGGCGACGCCGTCATGGCGGTGTTCCATCAACCCGCGGACGGATTACGGTGTGGCCTGGCGATTCAGCGGGAGCTTGCGGCCTTTAACACCTCGCTGCCGGACCGGCCTCCCCTGGTCGTCAAGCTCGGCCTGCACCACGGGCCGGCCATCGCCATCAATGCCAACGGGCTGCTGGATTACTTCGGGCGGACGGTGAACGTCGCCTCGCGCGTGCTTCGCGAAAGCCTGGGTGGCGACCTGGTGCTGGCGAAGGAATATTTGGACGACGCGCGGGTTCGCGACGTCTTGACGGAGAGCCAGGCGCCCATCGTCGCCGAATGGACCTCGACGCTGCGCGGGCTCGCCCAGCCGTTGACCCTGTGCCGGATCAAGGAATGAGCGAAACGTGAAAGGTAAAAAGTGAAAGGAGAGAAATATGGGATTAGCGGACAATAAATGCGTGCCGTGCAAAGGCGGGGTGCCGCCGTTGGAGCCGGGCCGGATTCAAGACCTGCTGAAGCAACTGGGGCGGGGCTGGTCGCTGAACCAGGCGGGTCACATTGAGCGCCTCTACACGTTCAAGGATTTTGCCGAAGCCCTGGCCTTCGTGAACAAGGTGGGCGCGGTGGCCGAGGAAGAAGGCCATCATCCGGACCTGCTGCTGGCCTGGGGCAAGTGCAAGGTCGAGCTCTGGACGCACAAGATCAACGGGCTGACCGAGAGCGATTTTTACATGGCCGCCAAGGCCGACCGGGCGTTTGAAGCGTTTCGCGTCGTCGGGTAGAGACCCGACCTCCCTGCGAGCGAGGCGAGCAAATGAATTGGCGTGTTATCCGCCGACGGGTTTCTCCAAATGCACGGTGAAGGCCAGGCGATTGCCGAAGAAGCCTCGCTCCCGGAAGCCGACTTCAGCGGCAAGCCGCGCGACAGTCTGACGGCTCTGGTAATGGGGGTCGAACAGGGTTTCGGTTACGGACAGGATGCCGCCCGGTTTCAGGGCGTCAAAAATCTCTTTCAGCGCCCCGGGACGATCCGGAATCTCACCCAAAACCGTGACGAGCAGCGCCCGGTCGAACCGATCACGACCTAATTTCCCTTCGCCGGCTCCGGCCTGGACGAACTCGATATTGGAGAGATCAGCCGCGCGAGCCTTTTCCTTCGCTCGGGCGAGCATGCCCGCTTGCAGGTCCACCGAAACCACTCGACCGGCAGGGCCGACCCGCTGCGCAGCAGGTACCGTGAGCCTGCCGGGACCGCAGCCAAGATCCAGGACCGTCATGCCTGGCTCAAGATCGAGATGGTCAAGGATGACCGCTGCGCGGTTGTTTCTCGCGAAGGGATTGTCGAGCTCGACGCACCAGCGTAACCAGACCGGGCAAGGCAACGACTGGCGGCGCGACGCCACGAGCCACACAACGGTGGCGACGATGAAAAGAGCGACTATGCTGAACGAGAGGGACATGGATATCCCCTTTTCTATTCAGCGGGAAATCGACTCCCACCTCGAAGGTTCTGCACCAAGGTATCCGGCTACATCGACAGCTTCTCAACCACGTTGCGCATCTGGACGCCGTGGACCAACGAGGCGCCGCCGCGTATGGCGCAGGCTACGTGGACCGCTTCGGTCATCTCCTCGACGCTCGACCCCTTTTCCAGACAGGCCTGCGTGTAGGCGTCAATGCAGTAGGGGCACTGGACTCCGTGGGCGACGCCGAGCGCGATCAGGGCCTTCTCCCGCTCGGTCAGGGCCCCTTCGGCGAAGACCGCACTGTAGTAGCTCATGAACTTGTCCCAGAGGTCCTTGTTCCCCTTGCCCATGTCGACGAACTTGCCCAGGTCCTTGGGATGGTAGTAGGTGTCCATAGTCAACTCCCGGTGATGAGTGATGGGTGATGAGTAATGGGCGATCTGATCGGAAAGCGGAGTTGCAGACCCATCACAGATTACGCTGTTCCCGGCTGGTCCGGCTCCGCCTCGGCCAGGACCTGGGAAAACCTGGTCCCGACGATGCCGGTCACCTTGGTCAGCAGGTCCGAGATTTCTTTCCATTCCTCCGGCTTGAGGTCGTGTTTGATCTGGGGATGGAGCGCCCACTGGGCGTTCACTTGCTTGCCGGCTCGGGATACGACGACTTTGAGCAGCTCGACGTCGCGCGCAGAGGGGGAAGGCTGACCGGCCGGGCCCGGTTGCCCTGGTTTTCCGCCGGGCGGCTTTCCGGGAGTTTGTGTCGCCATATCGTTCCTCTTCAACGGTGAATCGGCGGGCCATCATACCGCATCCGACGGTCTACTGCACGGGGCTAAACCCGCGTCGGTTGCTCTCGGGAAACGGATACTCCATGTGGCGGGCTGTGGCCCGCGCCACCTCTTTGCCGCAATAGCGGGTCACGACCGCGAGAGCCAGGTCGATTCCCGCGGAAATGCCCGCCGAGGTGAGGATGTGCCCGTCCTCGACCACGCGTTGTGCGTCGTCCACCGCGACCGAGGGGAAGGCCTTGCGCATCCGGTCCAGGGATTGCCAGTGGGTGGTGGCCTTGCGGCCGTCGAGCAGACCGGCCTGCCCCAGCAGCATCGAACCGGTACAGACCGAGGCGAGGGTCTTGACCTGTCGGCTCCGCTCGGCGATCCAGGCGAGGAGCCGCTCATTGTCGATCTCGGTCCTCGTGCCCCAGCCCCCAGGTACGACGAGAATGTCGAGCGGCGGACAGGTCGTCAGCCGATGGTCGGGCAGCACTCGTAGGCCGCCGGTGGCCGTCACGGGACCTTCCCGTTCGGCGATCAGCAAGACCTCGAACGGTGACGGTTCTTCGCGGCGGCGCTCTTCATGGAGGCGTGTGAGGGAGAAGACTTCGTAGGGCCCGCAGAAATCCAGGACCTCGACGTCCGGGAAAATCAGGATGCCTGCCCGATGCCTGATCACGTGCGGCGAAGGATCTCCAACATTTCCTCGTGGATCAGGCCGTTGCTGGCCACGATGGACGGTTCGTAGATGGAATAGGGCGTGCCTTTGAAGTCGGTGACGCGCCCGCCCGCCTCGCGCAGGATGACCAGGCCGGCCGCCGTGTCCCAGGGGTGCAGCTTGAGTTCCCAGAAGCCGTCGAAACGGCCGGCGGCCACGTAGCACATGTCCAGGGCCGCCGTCCCAGTACGGCGAACGCCTTGCGCCGTGAGGGCAAAGCGCGAAAAGTTGTCCAGGTTGTTCTGGGCGCTGACGCGGATGTCGTAGGCGAATCCGGTGACTAATAACGCCTGGTCCAGCCTCGGAGTGCGGGAGACATGCAGAGCGCTCCCGTTCAGGAAGGCTCCGCTCCCCGTCTCCGCGGTGAAGAGCTCTTGCCGCGTCGGGTCCAGCACGACGCCGAAGATGCAGTGGCCCCGGTATTCCACGCCGATGGACACACAGTAGGCGGGAAACCCGTGGGCGAAGTTGGTCGTGCCGTCCAGCGGATCGATCACCCACCGGTAATCCGGATCGCCGCCCGCTTGCGCGCCGCCTTCCTCGGCTAAAATCCGATGCTCCGGAAAGGTCTTGCGGATTACCTCGATCACGGCCTGCTCCGACCGCCGGTCCGCGTCCGTGACCAGGTTGACCGAGTCTTTGTATTCGACGTGGAATCCGTTGCTGGCCGCGTCGGTCAGGATGGAACCGGCCACCCTGGCCGCTTCCAGGGCCGTGGCCTTGAGTTTCGCGCGAACAGACGGTGAGGGAAGAATAGGAGTCGGCATGCGCGGATCATACCACATCCCTTTCTCGCTCCTTAGTCCTACAGTGGCCATCCCACGACCGACGGTCGCGAACCCGTATCACGTGCGTTTAAAGGACTGAGCAGGAAAAGGTTGCGGCCCATTGATCGATCCATTATCTTGCGACAGGACGAGGTCGAGATGGCCGGAGAGAATTCAGAGATCGTTGCGTTAAGGGACGAGTTCCGGGGGCATCTGGAACAGTTCTACGCGATGCTGAAGCTCGCGCCCCCTTACCACAGCGTGGAAAAAGCCATCGCGCACCTAACCGCTTCGCTCAAGGCCATGGCTCCGGAGGATCGGGCACTGGTGGCCGCAAATCCGGCGCGGCGCTGGGCCCAGTATAAGGTCGCCTTCGTCGAGTCCGGCTTGAGCCAGAAACACCGAGGCATCATCGCCGGCCTGGCCCGCTCCGGCCAGACCGGCCTCCCCGCCGAGTACCAGGCATTCTTAGACGTCTATTTGTCTTGATGGTCCGGCGCCTTCTCCAGCGCGGCTCGCAAGTCCTGATAGGCCAGATTCAGCCGGTGGTTCTCCAGCCGGTAGGCAAAGGCGATGGTGACGAGGCCGAAGGCCAGCACCAACAAGCCGATGCCCAGGATGCCCAGCCCCATCAAGATGGTGCTGAGCGAGGCCAGGCCCCCGTCGGCCAGGTATAAGATGACGAAGGTCAGCGTGCCGGCCCCCACCGTGAGGAACCACAGGGAGGTCAGGATGGCGGAGCACCAGGGAATCCGCTTGATGCAGGTGACGCGGGTGGTCCGTTCCTCGGGCGCAAGTTCCAACGAGGCCTTCAGTGGCCAGGCGGTCCGAAACCGGCTAGGGAGGAAGCCCTGCTGCGAACGCAGGACAATCCGTCGTTCCGTCGGGAAGAAATGAGCGAAGCCGTTCGGCAGCCTGAGCCGGCCATCGGCGTCGAAGCGTGAGCCGATCTCCGCCAGGGAGGGCCAGGGAGCCTGGTCCGGCGCTCCCGCAATCCTGCATCCGTAGGTGCCGGCCTTCGCCGACTGGCTGGAGAAGTAGAACCAGTCCCCAGCCACCAGGGCCAGAAATAGCAGTGCCCCGAACAATCCCGCCAGGACCATAGCCAGCCCCCTCCCCTCAAGCCGCGCACGATACCACACCGATCAAGAGATCGAAAGGTAGGGGGCCGCGGCGCGAGGGCGAGGGCGCGATTTTCCGCTATCCGATCATATGCCGACCGCATGCAAGGTGTCGCAGGCCTGCGCCTGTGGCGCGGTTGACTCTTCTCCGTAACTTGGTTAGAGTAGGCCCGTTTTCTTGTTCAGGCGGGCCTTATCGTTCAGCGGTACGCACTCGGTTTCCCGCCTCGGTTACACCCCCGCGCTGTCTCGGTTCAAGGCCTCGGGGCCGGTCCCGGCGAGCTTCGTCCGGGAGTCGAGTCCTGGGACCCGATTAAGCGGGGACGGAGGATGCATGGATCTGGACAAAGTCGAACGGGTTTACTCGAACTACGCAGGGGTCTACGATCAGATTTTCGGCAGGATTTTCCACGAGTCGCGCGAAACCACGGTCCGCCGGCTGCCCGTCGCTCATGGGGAGCGAATCCTCGAGGTCGGGGTGGGCACCGGCCTGTCGCTGCCGCTTTACCCCAGACATTGCCGCCTGGTGGGCATCGACCTCTCCGACGGTATGCTGGAGAAGGCGCGGGAGCGGGTGCGGATGTATGGGTTGGAGCATGTCGAGCTGTCCCGCATGGACGCGGGGCAGATGGAGTTTCCGGACGACAGCTTCGACACGGTCATGGCCGCCTACGTGGTGACGGCGGTTCCCGACTATCGCAAGGTGGTGACCGAGATGATCCGGGTGTGCCGGCCTGGGGGGCGGATCATCATGCTGAACCACTTCAGCAACGGGAACAAGCTGATCGCCGCAGTGGAAAAAGTGATCTCCCCGCTCTGCAAGCACATCGGGTTCCGGACCGACCTCTCGCTGAATCATGTGCTGGAGGGCACGTCGTTGCTGGTGGCGAGGAAGGAGAAGGTCAACCCGCTGCGGTTCTGGCACCTTGTGGAGTGCGTGAATCGGAAGAACGGGAACGGATCCGGGAACGGCCATGGGAACGGCCACGGATCTGGAAACGGGAACGGAACCGTCTCTCACTAGCACGTCTCGTCACTCCGCCGGTTGCATCCGACGAATGACTTCTCCGGCCTGATCCGGCGCGCCCCGCGGGGCCGGTTTCCCGTCCAGTCCGTGTCCCAGCCATTCCTCCCCGTCCATCACCTGATCGCCGGTGAGGCACATGCCCGGAAAGCTGCGGGCGATGAGGTCGGCCAGGGCGATGAACAGCCGGCCGGTCGCACCGTCCTGGGGGGAGGCGGCGCGGAGCGCGATTACGAAGGCGCAACCGTCGAGCGGCCCGTAGGCCTGGACGAGCACGCCGCCGCTCCGGGGCTGGCCTTGGCTCCCGCGGGGCCGGTAGGGTGCCGACACCAGGCGGCCTTCCCACCGCAACGTTTGGTGCGCCCCGGACGAGCGCTTTCCCGCCTGCCAGGTGCAAGGCACCCCGGTCCGATCCAAGTGGTCCAAGAGCCATTTCACGGTTGGGAGGCCGCCGGCGGAGGCCTGAAAGGTCCATTCGGTCATCCCGGTGCGGCTGGGTCGGCCGGCACCCGGCACGGAGACTTCTTCCAGCATCGCTTCATCGCAAATGACGTACAGCTCGCCGTGCGGATCGAACCAGAACCGGAGCCGGCCCCCGGACGTTTCGGCATGGATGGTTCCGATCTCGGAACAGTCCGCCCCTTCTTGCTCGAAAATCGAGAAGTCCGTGGCCCCGGCCATCGTCAGCTTGGCCACGCGCGTAAGGGGATAGAGTCCGGCGTCGCCCCGGACCGCCAGGTCGTAGCGGATGATGGCGGTGATGGTGGTGCCTGCCGTGATGTGCTGTCCCGTGGACTCGTCAAAGAGCCGCTGCTTGCGGACGTGCAAATCGGTTACCTGGCCCCCCTGAAAGGCGTGGGTATGGTCCAGCAGCCAGGCCAACTCCTCGCCGGTCTTGATCCGGTATTTCATGGCGGTATTCTAGCGGAATTGCCGTCTCGAGAGCCACAAAGCAATGAAAACGCGCCGGTTCGGCCCCGGTAAGCCCGGCCCTTGACTTTAGTTCTAGCTAGGACTATTATGAGCCTCGTGATCGGATACGGCCGCGGCAGGCGGCGCGAACAGGAAGGTAGGTGGAGCATGACTCAATCAGGCTGGCAGGCGGCAGCGAAAGAGACTGCGATCGGCGTTCAGCCCCGGATCTATTCGCCGGGCTCGACCCACGTCGTCGGAGACGGCTTCCACGTCCGCAATCTGTTTCCGAGCCATGACCTCGACCGGGACGTCAGTCCCTTCTTGATGTTGGACTATGCGGGGCCGACGCACTATCCGCCGACGGATCATCCGCGCGGGGTCGGAGAGCATCCCCACCGCGGATTCGAGACGGTGACCATCGTCTATCAAGGGATGGTGGCGCATCGCGATTCAGCGGGGAATGCTGGCGTCATCGGTCCGGGCGATGTGCAGTGGATGACGGCCGCCTCCGGGGTCGTCCACGAGGAACTGCACGAGCGGGAGTGGGCGAAACGAGGGGGGACCTTGCAGGCAATCCAACTCTGGGTCAACTTGCCCGCCGCGTTCAAGATGACGGCCCCGCGATATCAGACGCTGGTGAAGGATCGGATTCCCGTCATTCCGCTGGACGGAGGTGCCGGGTCGGTTCGAGTGATCGCGGGCGAGTTCAAGGGAGTGAAGGGTCCGGCCACGACGTTCACGCCGGTACAACTCCATGACCTGCGCGTGAAGGCTCGACATGGTACGACGCTCGGATTTGCGACCGGGTGGAATGTGGCCCTGTTCGTGCTCGAGGGGCGGGTGACGGTGAACGGATCGGAGCCGGTGACCGAGGCGCAGGTGGCGGTGGTCGGAAGCTCCGGTGCGCCGATCCTCGTGGAGGCGCAACAAGAGGCAACGATTCTAATGATGGCGGGGGAGCCGATCCGCGAGCCGATCGCCCGGTATGGCCCGTTTGTGATGAACACGAAAGACGAACTGGTCCAGGCGGTGCAGGACTATCAGGCGGGCAAGATGGGGCGTCTGGCGATTTGACGGAGGCGGCGAAGGAGGTGCGCTGATGGCGGTTCACGTCTACGGTTGCAACCACATCGTGATCGAGGTCACGGATGCCAAAAAGGCCGTGAAGTTCTATGCGGACGTCTTTGGGTTGAAGATGCTCCGGGGCGGCGAAGGCGCGGCCTGGTGCAAGCTGGGCGAACATCAGTTCATGGCGATTTTCGAAGTAGAAAAGCTTCAGCCTGACCGGGTGAAACACTTCGGGTTGATGGTTCGCGACGAGAAGCAAATCAAGGAGGTCAGGAGAAAAATTACCAAGAAGTATGGGCTGAAAGTCGAGCCGCACTTCCGCTGCGACTTCCGCGATCCCTGGGGCAACCGGATTCAAGTCGGCGACCTGTCCGATGAATCGCTGGTCTGGCTCCTCCCCTACCAGGAGGTCCAGAAGGCCGGGATCACGTTCGTACCATAACGCTCCACATGCCGGTCTGTGCGGCGCGGAAGGGCGGACATGGTTTCGCGGCACCACGCAAGGAGGGCGTCATGAAGGCCCATTATCTCGGCCATGTGGTGTTCTACGTCAGGGACCTCGAACGGTCGCTGGCCTTCTATCGTGATGTGTTGGGATTCCAAGAAGTCGGACGGATCTTCAATGGCGCGGCGGCGGCGCTCACGTCAGGCCGGACGCACCATGAGCTGCTCCTGATCCAGGTCGGAGACGCACCGGGCCCTGCAGCCGGAAGGCGTCGGGGGCTCTACCATATCGGCATTAAGGTCGGCGACAGCTTGGACGAGCTTCGGGCTGCGAAGAAAGAACTCGACGCTGCGGGTATTGCCATCGGCGGCATGAGCGATCATACGGTGAGTCAGAGTCTCTATCTCCACGATCCGGACGGCAATGAGGTGGAACTCTATGTGGACGCCGACGCGGCTGTGTGGAGAAATAATCCGGAAGCCGTCTTATCGCCGATCAAGCCGCTCCGACTTTAAGGAACACGTCGGTTTGCCCTCGGCCCTCGCCTATGGGATGATGCAGCCGGTCCTGGAGCGTTGGGGAATGTTCCATGAACGAAGCCACCGAGTTTCTGATATACCATGGCGAGTCCGTCCTGTTCTGGGTGGTCTTTGCCGAGCAGATCGGGCTGCCGATCCCCGCCATTCCCTTGCTCATCGCGGCCGGCGCGTTGGCCGGCGCCGGAAAAATGAGCGTCTGGGCCGCCGTCGGCCTCCCGATCCTCGCGTCGCTCGGGCCCGATCTGTTTTGGTATTACCTGGGCCGCCACCGAGGCGGCCGGGTGCTGAGCTTCCTCTGCCGCATCTCGCTGGAGCCGGATTCCTGCGTGCGCCGGACGGAACAGATGTTCTTTCTGCACGGTGTCCGCACCCTTATCATCGCCAAGTTCGTGCCGGGTTTGAGCACGGTCACACCGCCGCTCGCCGGCATGTTCAACATGAGTCTGCGGCGCTTCCTGCTCTACGACGGCCTGGGCGCGCTCCTCTGGGCGGGCGTCTGCGCCGGCCTCGGGTATCTGTTCAGCAGCCAGTTGGAGCGGCTCGCCCTGCTCCTGGCCCAGGCGGGCGCCGCCTTCCTGCAAGTGCTCGTCGGCTCCTTTGTCGTGTACCTGGGCTACAAGGTGTTTCAGCGGCAGTTGTTCTTGCGGGAACTGCGGATGGCGCGCATCACGGTGGACGAACTCCGGAAACGGCTGGAGGCAGGCGACGAGGTGGCCATTGTGGATTTGCGGCACCCCATGGACCTGGAGGTCGATCCGCACATGATCCCCGGCGCCCGGCACATGCCGATGGAGGAGCTCGATCAGCGCCACCATGAGATTCCGCGAGATCGGGACATCGTGCTCTACTGCGCCTGCCCCAATGAAGTGACCAGCGCCAGGACGGCGCTCATGTTGAAACGGAAAGGCGTTACGCGGGTCCGGCCCCTGGAAGGCGGCATCGACGCGTGGCGCGAGCGCAACTATCCGGTCGAAGCCCGGCCGGCGACGGCCGCCGCCCCCACGGCAGCGATACGCGGCTGATGGCCGCACCGCGACGGCGCGGTTGCAGGCAGGAGGACGCCCCATGAGCGAGACGCAGATCATTCTGGTCACGGGGGCCACGGGACAACAGGGAGGAGCGGTCGCCAGGAGCCTGCTGCGCCGGGGCCAGAAGGTCCGCGCCCTCGCCCGCAATCCGGCCAAAGCGGCCGGGCTGGCAAAAGCCGGCGCCGAGGTGGCGCAGGGCGATCTCACCGATCCCGCTTCCCTCCGGGCGGCGTTGCAAGGGGTGCGGGGTGTGTTCGCCATGTCCACGCCCTTCGAAGCCGGGGTGGACGAAGAGGTCGCGCAAGGCACGATGCTGGCCGATCTGGCCAAGCAGGCCGGGGTCCATCACTATATTTATACCTCGGTCGGCGGGGCCGAGCGGAACACCGGCATCCCCCATTTCGACACCAAGTGGCAGGTCGAGCAGCACATCCGGAAGATCGGCCTCCCCGCCACCATTCTCCGGCCTGTCTGGTTCATGGAAAACTTCGGTACCTTTTGCCGCCCCTTCATCCTGCAGGGCACGCTCGCGCTCCCGTTGCCACCCGACCGTAAGCTGCAGATGATCGCACTCCAGGACATCGGAGAGTTCGGGGCCTCGGCCTTCGTCCGTCCCGACGATTTTCTCGGCCAAGCGATCGAGCTGGCGGGAGACGAGCTGACCATGACAGAGGTGGTGGCGCATCTGTCGCGCACCATGGGGCGTCCGATTCGATTTCAGCAAGTCCCGGACGACCAGGCCCCGGTTGCGTTCGGGGACGATTTGGCCGCGATGTTCCGGTGGTTCAACGAACAAGGGTACAATGGGGACATCCCTGGGATTGAGCGGCGCTATGGCATCCCGTTGACGAAATTTACGGAAGTGATTGCTTCGGCCGACTGGGCCAGGGAATAATCATTGGGAATGTCTTAGACAGAAGCCTGAGGAGGAATGCATGAAGGCGATCAGAGTCCATCAATTCGGTGAACCGGACGTCATGAAGCTGGAAACCGTGCCGGATCCGTCGCCGGGTCCCGGCGAAGTGGTTCTACGGGTCAAGGCCGCCGGGGTGAATCCCGTGGACACCTACATCCGGGCCGGCTCCTATGGGAAGTTGCCGATGCCCTATACGCCGGGCCTGGATGCGGCGGGGACGGTGGAGGCAGTCGGCGTGGGCGTGAAGGTCTTTAAGGTAGGCGACCGGGTCTATACGTCGGGCACCCTCACCGGCGCCTATGCGGAAAAAGCTCTCTGCAAGATCGAGCAGGTGCATCGGCTTCCGGACCAGGCGACCTTTGCGCAAGGGGCCGGGATGAACGTGCCCTATGCGACGGCCCACCGCTCGCTGTTCCAGAAAGCGCAGGCCAAAGGCGGAGAGGTCGTCCTCATCCACGGGGCGAGCGGCGGGGTCGGAGTGGCCGCCGTGCAGATCGCGCGGGCCGCCGGCCTGATCGTGATCGGCACCGCCGGGTCCGACAAGGGGCTGGCGCTTGTCAAGGAGCAGGGCGCCCACCATGTGCTGGACCACCGGAAGCCGGACTACCTGACCCAGGTGATCGGTCTGTCGGACGGGCGCGGAGTGGACATCGTCCTGGAGATGTTGGCCAACGTCAATTTGGGGAAAGACCTGATGATCATGGCGCCGGGCGGCCGCATAGTCGTGATCGGGAGCCGAGGCTCGGTCGAAGTCAGCCCGCGGGAACTCATGGTGCGGGACGTCACCGTCCTCGGCATGGTCCTCTTCAACGCCACGCCTCCGGAAACCGCAAGCATCCATGCAGCCCTGGTGGCCGGTCTGGAGAACGGCACCCTGCGCCCCGTTACGGGCCGAGAGTTGCCGCTGGCTGAAGCTCCGCAGGCGCACAAGGCGGTGATGGAGGCGGGGGCCTATGGAAAGATCGTCCTGCTTCCCTAGCAGGCTACTGAAAATCGCCCCCCACGTTGTTCTCGGTCGTCCGTCTCCTTGCGACGTACCCTCATCGTGTACGCCTCAGTCGCCGGACTCCCTACAGCCTCGTTGGATGACGATTTTGACTCGCCTGATACCATGTTTCTGGAGCATCGAGTTCAAGAGAAATAGTCATCAGACGCCCAGCAGTTCGAGCTAACCGGTTCGAAGGCGGTAGATGCCCCCCGCGACGGTAATAGGTCGTCCCGCGCGGGTGACGAACGGGGCCGAGCGGATCTTGCCCACCATCAATCGGACGTTTTCCCGCACCGCGTTTTCCAGGAGGGCGCCAGGAAGCTGCTTGGCCCGCCGAATGGCCGGTCCAATCGGCCTGATCAAGGCCTCGAGGTAATCTTTGCTCGCTGCCGCATGCTTGTCCGTATGAAGCGCCGCCTTCACCGCACCGCAATCCTCGTGCCCGAGCACCATGACCAGATTCACGCCCAATTCGAGGAGGCTATGCTCGAGGCTGCCCAAGACCCCGTTGGTTACGACGTTGCCGGCGTTGCGTACTACGAAGAGATCGTTCAAGCCTTCGTCGAACACGATTTCCGGTGAACCCGCGTCTCGGAACAACAAAGCACCGCCGCATAGGGATGTGCGCCCTGCACCACCGCGTCTCGCCGGTCCGCTTAGACATTCCACGCGGAAACCACGAACCGCAGCTTGCCCCGGATGCCGGGAGTCGTCGCGCTTTCGAACGGAACGGGGAGCTCCACCTTCCCGCTTTTGAGCGCCCGTGGATGCAGCGGCGTACTCGCGAGGCCGAGATTGTCGCTCTGCCAGTCGTACGTCACGTGCCAATTTCCCTCTTCCTCCTGCGGGGGAACGATCTCAACGGCCACCGCATCTCGGAACAGGTATCCGCCCTCGTAGTGCTGATTTGGCCAGAATTTTTGGTCCACCTCGTAATCCGGCACCCGCACGCCCAACGTCAGACTGTAGGCCAGCGATTCCCGGTGCGGATCCACCCGCTGGGCCCGATCCAAAAACACGCTGGAAAGATAGAGGCTCTTGGGCCGGTCTTTTGAGACCCCCGCCAAGTCTTCGTGGCTGCAACAGGCGACCGAGTCCTCCTCCGCCACGCGTCTCGTAAGATACCACCGCTTGCCGCGAGGCGACGCGAGCACCTCAAATTGGTACAGGGCATTGACGCCGGTGGCCTTCTCAAGGCCCTTGGGCAAACGGACTTCGTGCACGTCCACCCAGATGTCCACGCGCACATCCCCGAACAGGAACCGGGTCAAGTTTTGGTACGCCTCTTCGCTGTTGACGATGCCGAAAAACCCCGAGTGCGAGCGATACGCAAAGGCCTTGGCGCAGGGCTCGGTCATCTGACCCTTGGCATTCACTCCTTGCACGGAGGCGTTTTCGATCCTGACCAAGCCATCGCTGCCATGGCCGGCAAACGTGCGCGAGGCGCCCATCGCGACTTCATAATCCGCCCGGTTGGTCCCGATCATGCAGAAAAACCGGTCGGAGGAAAACGCCTTTTCCGGGAGGAAGTCCACCCGGTCTTCCTTTTTATACAGGGCCTCTAGATTGAGGTATTTCGCCATCTCATGCCGATTGAAATTCGTCACATCCGCCAGGCTGAGCCAGCTCGGCACATTGAGACCGACCATCTCGATTCCATTGTGGGGCGTGGCGTAGGTGAAGACCTTGTCCACGCAGGCTCGGGCTTCGGCCTCGCCGAGGGCCGGGTTCTGCAAGAAGGCGCGACAGACCAAGCCCCCCATCGAATGGGCCACCAAATAGCAGCGGAAATCTCTGACGGCGATCTTGTTGTGCGGGTCCAGGCAGACAAGCGTCCGCACGCGGAGGATCAAATCGCTCAAGCCTTTGGCAAAGACGGGGATCTTGGGCGTCTTGCCGCTGCCCAAGAGAGTCGAGGCCTGTTCATAGTAATGGTAGATGACGATCGATTTGGCGGGGATGCTGCCGGTCCAGTCCGGGTCCATGATGTCCAGCCCGTTCTTGAAGACGTCGGCATAGCCGAAATCCGATCCCAATCGCAGCACGGGAGATTCGAAGATAAACTTTTTCGCTGGCCTGTTCTTCTCCGGCGTCGCGCGGTAGACCGTGGAGCCCAGGTTGAACCCGCAGAAGGGATCGGCCGTGGTCTCGTCGATTTCTCCCTGCGTCATCGCATAGCCGCGCACATAGATGATCGGATGAAAAGGAGCGGTGGGGTTCGCCATGACAGCCTCCCTCTGATGTTCGGACGGGATGTCGCTCTCGGGTTGGGCAAAAGGTAGACGACACAGGTCACTTAGTCAATGCGTGGTCGTACTCAGTGATCGCGTGAAATGGTCATTGGCACGTAGGCGGTTCCGTCGGCATCCATCCTATCGGACGGCCCTTGCTATTGACGCTCGATCTTCCTCTGTGTTCTGTTACCCGTACTCTTTTTGCGGGGAACTCGTGAAGCGGGCGATCTGCCTACAACATGTGGCCTTCGAGGGGCCGGGAGCCTTTGCGGATTTGCTGGGCAGCCGAGGCTTCGTTATTGCCAAGCATCTGGTGCCCAAGGTGGGCTTGCCGCCCGATCCTGGAGATCTGCTGTTGGTGATGGGCGGGCCCATGTCGGTCAACGATCCGGACCGGTGGATCGAGGCGGAGCTGGCCTTCATTCGAGCGGCGGTAGAACGGGGAAGGCCGGTGCTCGGCGTCTGTCTCGGGGCACAGTTGCTGGCCAAGGCGCTCGGCGCGCAAGTGGCGCCAGGGCCAGGCCTGGAGATCGGAATGACGCCGATCCGTGTGACCGACCAAGGCCGCGAGGACCCGGTGTTCCGGACGCTCCCCGAATCCTTCGAGGTCTTTCAATGGCATGGCGAGGCCTTCGGTCTGCCCGACGGGGCCGTACCCCTGGCCTCTTCGGACCTATTCCCCTTGCAGGCCTTCCGGTTCGGATCGAACGCGTACGGAGTCTTGTTCCACTTGGAGGTACAGCGGGAGGGGATCGAAGCCCTCTGCCGGGAATGTCTGGAGGACGTGTCCAAGGCCGGCCAGAACCCATCTGCGTTGCTCCATCGTGCCGAACCGCACCTGCCGCGCCTGCATATGGTCGCCGATCAGCTTATCGCCCACCTCACGGCCCCTGTCCATTGATTGCGGCCCTCCTCCTGAAGTAACCTAGACGCTCCAGCAGCCAAGAGCTGATGGCTGATGGCAGATAGCAAGCTAACAAAAGGAGCAAGAATGGCCGGATTTCCGATTGAGTTCGCGGGACGGATCAAGACCCTGCCGCCCTATTTGTTTGCCGCGATCGACGAGATGAAGCAGAAAGCGATCGCGCGGGGCGTGGACATCATCAACCTGGGGATCGGCGACCCGGATCTGCCGACTCCGAAGCCGATTATCGATGCGCTCAGCCGCGCCGCGGCCGATCCCAAGAACCATCAATACCCGTCTTACGAAGGCATGCTCTCCTTCAGGAAGGAAGTCGCCGCTTGGTACAAACGGCGGTTCAATGTCACGCTGGACCCGGCCTCCGAGGTTTTGACGTTGATCGGGTCCAAGGAAGGCATCGGCCATATTCCCCTGGCCTTCGTGGATTCGGGCGATATTGTCCTGGTGCCGAGCCCCGGGTACCCGGTCTATCCGGTTGGGACCAGCTTTGCCGGCGGGCAGTCGTACTTTATGCCGCTGGAAAAGAAGAATGGGTTTCTCCCCGACCTCAACGCGGTCCCTAAGGACGTGGCCAAGAAGGCCAAGCTCATGTTCCTGAACTCGCCGAACAATCCGACCTCCGTGGTCATGAGCAAGGAGTATTTCAAACAGGCCGTGGCCTTTGCACAGGAACATCAGGTCATCGTCTGTCATGACGCGGCCTATTCGGAGATCTTCTACGACGGCACGCGGCCGGCTAGTTTCCTGGAAGTCGAAGGCGCCAAGGAGGTCGGCATCGAGTTCCATTCCCTCTCCAAAACCTACAACATGACCGGCTGGCGCCTGGGCTTCGCCGTAGGCCACAAGCAAGTCCTGGCCGGGTTGGGGAAGGTGAAGAGCAACCTGGACTCGGGCGTCTTTCAGGCGGTCCAGGAAGCGGGTATCGCGGCGCTGCAGTTGGACGACAGCGTCACCGACGGGCTGCGGAAGATTTATCAAGAGCGCCGGGACGTGCTGGTGCCGGGGCTCAAGAAGCTCGGGCTAGAGGTGGATCCCCCCCCGGCGGCCTTCTACGTCTGGGTGACGGTACCCAAGGGCTATACCTCCGCTTCATTCACCGCGCACTTGCTGGAAAAGGCCGGGATCGTGACTACACCGGGCAACGGGTTCGGGGCGCCGGGCGAGGGCTACATCCGCATGACCGTGTGCACGACCAAGGAACGGCTGGCGGAGGCGGTGGAACGGATCAAGAATGCCGGTTGGTAGCCGAGCGAGAAGAGCTAGCGCAGCGGGCCGGGCTACCTTCCGTGCTCGCAGAACGCGCACACCTCGGAAGGGTGCTCGTTCGATGCGCGCAGTCGAAGGCAGACCGTCCCGCCGCTCGAAGAAAGAGAGGGTGGGCGGGGACAGGCCGCTTGTAGGCCTGTCCCCGCTCGGAATGATAAGGTGAGAAAAAGGTTCCGCGCCTTTCACCTCGCCTTAGAACACAAGTTGAGGCGGCGTGCATGGAATCACTAGATGCATAAGCCCGGGCGTATAATGCGGTAACATTGTTCAACGCAGGTGTCCTATGAGCCGAAACGCCCAAACCGTCACGAGCGTGATCTGGGAAAAGTTGCAGAGACTCCCCGCCGGAAAGCAGGCTGCGGTATTGAATTTCGTCGAGTCGCTCGGATCAGCCCGATCACAGCGAGGCAAGGAACCGGCCGTTTACGACTACACTGCGACGGTCGTCAAGCGGAAGCGCCTCAAGAAGCTCTCGCTCGCCAAGATAGCCGCCATTGTTCGCCAAGTCCGGCATGGCCACGATTCAGCGCGCGGTCTTTGACACCAACGTTCTGATCTCCGCCTATTTGTGGCCGGGCATTCCAGGTCCGGGAGACGAGGGTAAGCTGTCTTGATCGCCTTGTTGGGCATACTCCGTCTCGGAAAGAACACCAACCACTCGTATCCGTCCCTCAAAGAGAACTTCCTGAGTTGAGACATCCTCGACGATGCCTAGCCAGTACTGTCGAGCCATCTCGATCGCTTTAGCTAGGGGCTCCGCGTCTCCGAGAAGATGGGTTTCACTGGCCTTATGCATCCTGCCTTGAACTCTCAAACGAAGAACCTGATAGTCGCCTTCGACACTCATGCGCTTGAGCCAAAATCCTATGCCAGAAAGCGTAGGGATAAGCCAGATGCATCGTTGTCGTGAAGGAAGGTGTGGAAACTCCCTGCGGCGCACGTCTTCCCAAATGAGTTCTCGCAAGTAGGCTATTAAGTGGCGGGCGAGATCATGCGCCGTGCCAGCAAGATTTGAAGTGTTTACTTGGCCTGCTGCTACAGCCCCTAGAAAGCGCACTCCTGGAACCTGCAGAACAACTCCATCATTCTGTGTGACGGGATACGTTTTTTTATAATTCTCAAAGAAACGAAAGTAGGGATTGCTTGCACCGCCTACATCTAGAACAGCGCCCGGCGACAGCAACCCGAACGGCGACCAACTCACACGTCGATTGACATGATAGTAGTCAACGGACTCATCGGCCTGCATTACATCTCCTTGACTAACTTGAAGTGGATGCCCGAACTGGCGTATCGTTTTCCAACATTGCGTCTGAACCCTAGATAGAGAGCACCGAGATGTCAATGGCCTCTACACTGAACGGCGAGAACAGCGCCGGGGGCTTGCGATAGGCCATCAACCATAGGCTTTGACAAAAGATGCCGCGCGAGATCGTCTACATCGGTTTCGGGTCCAATTTGGACAACCGGCTGGATTTTTGCGATCGCGCGGTCACGCTCTTGAGCCTCCTGCCGCACACCCAGATGACGGGGGTCTCGTCCCTCTACGAAACGGAGCCCCTGCCCGAGCACAGCCCCGGGCCCGGCTGGTTTCTGAACGGCGTCGTTCGTCTCGAAACCGACCTCACGCCGCGGAGTTTGTTGGACGTGTGCCGAGAAGTGGAGAAGTCGCTGGGACGCGATCCGGACCATCGGGATGGACCCAGGACGTTGGATCTCGACATCCTCCTCTATGGAACCAGGGTCATCAACGAACCAGGCTTGATCGTCCCCCATCCCCGCCTGCATCTGCGGCGGTTCGTTCTGGAGCCGCTGGCCGAGCTGGCGCCCGATCTGCGGCACCCTCTATTGAACAAGATGGTGCGGGAATTGCTCGCTCAGCTCACAGACCGGTCGGCCGTGCGCCTTCTCGATCCTCAACCCAGCTCGCGCTACGGGAGCCGTCCCTCCTGCAGCCCGGCAGCCACGGCTCGGGATTCAGCCTGATGCGCATTATCCGGTCAGTGCCGGCCATGACCGTCTGGACCAGCGGGCTCCGGCGAGAAGGGGTTGGCATCGGCTTCGTGCCCACGATGGGGGCGTTGCATGAGGGCCACCGGTCGCTCATCCGCAAGGCCCGTCTGGCCTGCGACGCCGTCGTGGTCAGCCTCTTCGTGAACCCGACTCAGTTCGGTCCGGGTGAGGATTACGCCACATATCCCCGGACATTGAAGGACGACGCGGCGCTCTGCCGTGCGGCGGGGGTCGATGTGCTCTTCGCTCCTTCAGCCGCCGCGATGTACCCGGCAGGCGCTCACGTGTCGGTGACCGTCGGCAACCTGGCGCAGCGGTGGGAAGGGATGATCCGGCCGGGCCACTTCGACGGCGTGGCGACGGTCGTGACGAAACTCTTCTCGATCGTCCGGCCTGATCGGGCCTACTTCGGGCAGAAAGACTTCCAACAGTCGGTGATCGTGCGGCGGTTGGCGGAGGACCTGAGCCTGGGGGTGAAGATCCTCGTCTGTCCGACGGTGCGCGAAGCCGACGGGCTGGCGATGAGCTCGCGGAACCGGTACCTGACCCCGGTGCAGCGTCGGGTCGCGCCCGTGCTCCACGAGGCGCTCCAGGCAGGCCGGACCGCCATCCTGCGCGGCATCCGGTTCGGGGCGCAGGTCGCGCGCGCGATGCAGCGCGTCGTCGAGCAGGAGCCGGGTGTCACGGTGGACTATCTGGCCTGCTGCGATCCCCGGACGTTGGAGCCGCTGGCACGCATCACCAAGCCGGCCGTACTCCTCGGCGCAATCCAGCTCGGCCGTGTCCGGCTGATCGACAATCTCCTCGTCAGGCTGTGAGGCGCCGCCCGCGGCTGGTTCGCTGACGCGCACGGAGGTGCCCCGTGAAACTCGAGCGAGGCGACGCGCTCTTCATCGCGGACATCCAGAACGATTTTTTGCCCGGCGGAAGCCTCGCGGTCCCTCGGGGGGATGAGATCGTGCCGGTCTTGCGCGACTATCTCGCCCTCTTTCAGTCGCGCGCCCTGCCGATCTTCACCTGCCGCGACTGGCATCCGGCCAACCACTGTTCGTTCCGCGACCAGGGGGGCATCTGGCCGCCGCACTGCATCGCCGGCTCCATCGGCGCGGAGGCGCCTCACGATTTTCCCCTGCCGCCCTCCGTCGTCATGGTGCACAAAGCCACGGCCCCCGATAAAGAGGCCTATTCCGCCTTCGAAGGCACCAACCTGGATGAGGCCCTGCGCGCCGTCGGGGTGCGGCGCCTGTTCGTCGGCGGCCTGGCCACGGACTACTGCGTCCTGAATACGGTCAAGGACGCCCGGAAGCTCGGCTACGCGGTTGTGCTGCTGACCGACGCGATCCGGGCCGTGAACGTCCGGCCAGACGACGGCGCGAACGCGGAAGCGGAGATGCTGGGCCTGGGGGCCGGGCCGGCTCGCTTCGGGGATCTGGCCTCGTGACCGCCCCGCCGCCGCCCCCGTCGAGCGCCCTCCTGACGGACCTCTATCAACTCACCATGCTCCAGACCTACGTCGAACGGGGTATGGAGGAGCCGGCGGTGTTTGAATTCTTTGTCCGCAAGCTGCCCGCCCACCGCGGATTTTTGCTGGCGGCCGGCCTGGAGCAGGCGCTCGAGTACCTCGAAACGCTCCGCTTCTCGGACCGGGAGCTGGAGTGGCTGGCCGCGCACGGAAAGATGCCCGCGTCGTTCGTGGAGTACCTGGCGCGCCTCCGCTTCGGGGGAGACGTTCAGGCGATGCCGGAAGGCACTCTGTTTTTCCCCAACGAGCCGGTCCTGCGCCTGATCGCGCCGCTGCCCCAGGCGCAACTCGTCGAAACCCGCTTGATCAATCTCCTGCATTTCCAGACGATGGTCGCCTCGAAGGCGGCCCGGCTCGTGTTGCTGGCGAAGGGCGCCCCGCTCATCGATTTCGGGCTGCGCCGCGCCCACGGTGCGGAGGCCGGCCTGCTCGCCGCGCGGGCCAGCTATCTGGCCGGCTTTGCCGGCACGGCGACGGTGGTGGCCGGCGTGCAGTTCGGCATCCCTCTCTACGGCACGATGGCCCATTCGTTCGTGCAGGCCCACACCGACGAGGCCGACGCGTTCGAGCGGTTCGCCCGGTCGCATCCCGACAACGTCGTCCTGCTGCTCGACACTTACGACACGGAAGCCGCCGCCGCCAAGGTCGTGGCCCTGGCGTCTCGTTTGAAAGGGCGGGGCATCGCGATCGGCGGCGTGCGCCTGGACAGCGGCGACCTCGCCGCCCACGCGCGGCAGGTCCGCCGCATCCTGGATGACGGCGGCCTGAGTCAGGTGAAGATCATCGCCAGCGGCAATATCGACGAGGCGGCGCTGCGACGGCTCGTCGAGGCGGAGGCTCCGATCGACACCTTCGCGGTGGGCACGCATGTCACGACGTCCTCCGATGCGCCGTACATGGACTGCGCCTACAAATTGCAGGAGTACGCGGGGCGGCCCTGTCGGAAGCGGTCGGAAGGCAAAGCCACCTGGCCGGGGAGAAAACAGGTGTATCGGACGCATGGGCCGGACGGCCGGATGGCCGGCGATGTCATCACGCTGGAGAGCGACCGGCAGGAGGGCGCGGCGCTGCTGCAGCCGGTCATGCAAGCCGGTAAGCGGCTGGCGGCTCCGCGCCCGCTGGCCGACGTCCGGGCCGCGATCGCCGGGGAGCTGTCGCGCCTGCCGGAGCCGCTGCGGACGCTGCAGGACGGCGCGCCCTACCCGGTCCGCATCTCGCAGGCCTTGCTGGACCTGGCCGGATCGGTGGACCGGAGCCGCTAGCGTCCGCCGGCCGGCGCGAGTCACGCGTTCCAACAGTTCCCGATCGAACTCGCGGCTGGGCGACCGCCTGCCTCAGCGACGGGATCCGGCCGCCCGACGACTTGGAGGGCCAGCATCGTGACATGTCGGCGCCGGACCGTCGCCCTGGCTGGTTTCGCGCTCCTGCTCCTCGGCTGCGGCGCGAGCTCCCAGGACGGTGCGCCGGCGGAGGACCAAGCCCGCCAGGCCGAACGGGATCGCATGGTCGCCGACCAGCTCGTCGCGCGCGGCGTCACGGATCCCGGCGTGCTCGCCGCCATGCGCCGCGTCCCCCGCCATCGCTTCGTTCCGGGGTCGTACGCCCGGTTCGCCTACGCCGACGGCCCTCTCCCGATCGGGCACGGGCAGACGATTTCCCAGCCCTTCATCGTCGCGTTCATGACCGAAGCGCTTGCGTTACAGGGCCGGGAGAAGGTGCTCGAGATCGGAACCGGCTCCGGATACCAGGCCGCCGTGCTGGCGGAGCTCGCCTCCAGGGTCCTGACGGTCGACGTGGTGGAACCCCTGGCGAAGCAGGCGGCGGGTCTGCTGGCGGAACTCGGCTACGCGAACGTGACGGTACGCGCTGGTGACGGCTATCGCGGCTGGCCGGAAGAGGCACCGTTCGACGCCATCATCGTCACGGCCGCCACGGACCATGTCCCGCCGCCGCTCCTCGACCAGCTGGCGATCGGAGGACGTCTGATCCTTCCCCTCGGAGGTTCCTTCCAGACCCTGACCCTGTACCGCCGCACCGGAGACGGGTACGAGCGGACCGAGCTGGTTCCCGTGCGCTTTGTGCCCCTGCTCCGCGAGGACCGAACGCATCGGAACGGCCGGCCGTGACCGGCGGCGCGGAACCGGCGCCCTTCCCGCTCCGGCGATGAATCGCCTCTTCGGCCGGGGCATGACCGGAAGACTTTGCGGATAGAGCCAAGCGGGCTGGGTGAGGCTCAGCAGCGGCCCACGGCCAGGAGGCCTTTCACGCACTGGCCGAGGCGATGTTTTGCGCTCGGCTCAAACCGGATGAACTCCAACCCCGCGATGCGCGGCCGGATCGAACGGACCACGGCGCGGTCCACCAGGATCGGCAATTGGTTTTCCCAGGTCTGGGTCTGCAACCGCAGGACCATCCCTTACGCCAGGTGCGCGTCGGTTTCCAGCCCGCACCCGCCCAAGGACAGGTCCGTGAGGACCGCTTCACTCTGTCGGCGTTCGTCGGCCCGCGCCTCTTTCGTATAACGACGCCCCCATTCCAGGCTGCGGAAGCGGGAACTGCAGGCTTCGCACCGATCGGAGGGAGCTGCAGCTCAGCGTCGGTTGAGGAGCCGAAGTCCCTTGACGAACTGACTGAGGCGCTGCTTGTCCGCCGGCGCGATGTCCAGAAACTCCACCCCGGCCGTCCGAGGCCGAACGACACGCACGACGGCAGACCCCACCTTAACCGGCAGTTGATCTTCCCACGTCTGAATTTGTAAGCGTAGCAGCATCCCCGGCTCGAAAAAGAACCGCGTGTCCAACCCGCAGCCCCCCATCGAAAGGTCCACGACGGTGGCTTCTCCTCCCAGATCCGGTCCCTGGGCCTGACGGACGGAAAACCAAGCTGGACAGTTGACCGGAAACCGTTCGAGCTGGCGTTGGTCGCGATGTTCGTGCGCATAGCGTCGCCCCCACTCCATCGCGCGGAACCGGTGGGAGCAGAGTTGGCAGCGAAAAGGGTAGATGTAGCAGACGCTCAAGATCCGGTCGAGCGGCCCTTCGCGATTCGCTCGCTGCACATGGGATTCATCGCAGTTCGGGCACCGTCGATCCATGCGGCTCCTGACGCCATCTCTTAGGGCGATCGCTCGGCGGTCTGCTGGACGGCGAGGATCGGCTGCAGATCGGCGGGCGAATAGGTTGGCGGCTTGACCCACTTGCCGTCCGCCCGCTTGTGCCCCCCGACTTTGCTCATGTTCGACCGGTGGACTTCCCGGAAGACCGGCTCCATGTCGATGCCGCAGGACACGGCCGTGCCGTATACCACGTACAGCAGGTCCGCCAGCTCCTTGGCCACGTTGGAAACGTCCGGCCGGCTCAGCGCCTCGCGCAGCTCATCGAACTCTTCTTGAATCAGCCGGAGGCGGAGCGAGCGCGTGGCCTCGTCGGGTAGGGCCGGGGCTGCTCCGATCGTGATCTCGAACCGGCGATGAAACTCCTCGACCATTCGCTGCGCCTCGGTCATGCGCGGTCCTTCCTTTCATAAGATACTTGTTATTCTGAAGACGGTGCGGGTCTTGGAGCTGACTCAATAGGTTCGAGTCGGGGCAGGTCCTTGTCGGCGGCGATCCCCAGCTCCTTGAACTTGCGCGCCGCCGGCAGGACGCGGGTCTCGATCGAGCCCACTGCCTTGTTGTACGCCAGCACGCTCTTGGCGAGCGATTGTCCGATATCGTCTAAATGCTCGGTCAGGACCGCCATCCGGTCGTACAAGTCTTTGCCCAATCGGCCCGCCTGCTGCGCATGCTCGCTCAGTTGTTCTTGCCGCCACCCGTAGGCGCCGGCGTGCAGCAGCGCGATTAGCGTGGTGGGGGTAGCGATCAGAACGCTGCGAGACAGCCCGTCCTCGATCAGTTTGGGATCCTGTTCGAGCGCCGCCCCCAAGTACTGCTCGCCCGGCAGGAAGAGAACGACGTACTTCGGTGCCTGGGGAAATTGCGACCAGTAGGATTTGGCGCTCAAGTCCTCCATGCGCGACCGCACTTGCACCGCGTGCTGCCGCAGAAAGGCCAGCCGTTGGGTCTCGTCTTGAGCGGCGTGGGCTTCCAAATACGCGGACAGGACCGCTTTGGCGTCCACGATGATCTGGCGATCGCCCGGAAGGTGCACCACCATGTCGGGTCTGAGCCGCCCCTCCTCTCCCTCGACGCTCACTTGCTCGGTGAAATCGCAATGTTCGACCATGCCGGCCAGCTCCGCCACCCGCTTGAGCGTGATCTCGCCCCAGCGGCCCCTGACCGTCGGGGCGCGTAACGCCTTCACCAGGTTGCCGGTTTCCTGCTGGAGCTTCTGGTGGGAGTCGGCCAGGCTCTTCAAGTGCTGGTCCAGCCCGCCATAGGCTGACTGACGTGATTGCTCCAAGAGATGAATCTGCGACTCGTAACGCAACAAGGCTTCTTGCAGCGGCTTCACCATCTCATCAATGGCCTGCTGGCGTTGCGACAGGTCGCCCTTCGCCTCGGCATGCAGCCGCTCGAACGACGTTCGGGCGAGGGAGAGGAAGGCTTCGTTGTTGGTCTTCAGGGCCTCGCCAGACAGGGCCTTGAAGGCCTCGGCCATTTCGCTGCGGGCTTGGGAGAGCAGCGCCTTCTGCTCCTGCAAACTCTTGAGCGCCTCTTCGCTGCGGGTGTCCGCCGCCGCGCGCGCCTGCTGGGCGCTTGCGAGCTGGTCGCGCAGCTTGGTCAGTTCCGTCCGCTCCTCTTCCGTCTGCTTCCGGAGTTCCGCGAGGGAAGCTTCGGCTCGTTGCGTCCGCTCGGCGGCATCGATCAGCTTGACTTGCGTTTCGGCCCGGAGGCGCACGCTGCTCCAGAGCCAGGCCAGCAGCCCGCCCAGAAGCAGGCCGGTCACGAGTCCGGCTGCGGCCGTCGCGATCATCGAAAAGTCCGTCATCGCCTGCTCCTCAGACGCTCACCGAAGCTGGAGGCAAGGGTACGGGAATCGCCCAGGCGCGTCAAGGAACCGACTCCCATGGCCAACTCAACGGACAGGGATACTTTCCGCTAGCGACCAACGGAGGCCTGTGGTAGATATGGTTCACTACAGCAACGCTTGTCCTCCACGGCCGGCTTGATGATGAGGTATACGATGCCGAAAGCAAGAGGGCTCCTGGTTAGTCTCATGCGTCTGAGCCTGCCGGTCTGCCTGCTCTTGTTTCTGATCGCCGGGTGCGCCTCAAGCGAAAATCAAGCCGATGTGTCCGTTGCCGCACCGCCTGTCGAAGCGCCCAAGGTGCAGGAGAAGCAGATGGAAGCCCAGGCGCCGCCGGTGCCGGTTGAAGAGACACGCGTGGCGGAAGCCGAAGCTCCTCCTCCCCCGCCGCCTCCACCCCCCCCCACCCCCTCCTCCGCCTCCCGTGGTGCAACTGCCGGAGCCGCTGGACCTCTATTTCGACTATGACCGGTACCAGCTCAAGCTGAGCGACGCCGATAAAATCGCACTGGGCGAGATTGCAGAACTGCTCAAGACGAGCGCCGAGCGGGTGGTGGCCATCGAGGGCCATTGCGACGAGCGCGGCACCAGCGCCTACAACCTGGCGCTCGGCGAGAGGCGGGCCAAGGCGGCGAAGCAATACCTAGAAAGCCAGGGCGCCCTGGCGGCCCAGATCCAGACCACCAGCTTCGGCAAGGAACGGCCGGTCTGCACCGACCACAACAAGGCCTGCTGGCAAAAGAACCGCCGGGCGCACGTCCGGGTGCAGTAGAGCGGGAAACCATCAAGATCATCGCCAGATTTCTATAGAGTTCTGTCCTGCCTCTCCATTGCCTTTGCCTGGTCCCGATCATTCGGACCAGCCGGGGCAAATTATTTCTCGACACAATTTATAGTGGCCTTCGCGGCCTGCCCCCTCAAAATCTAGTTGTTTGCGTCAAATTCCAGCCACCCCTCACCCACCCAAGAGTACTTGTACTCATTGACACATTTTTCAACGGTGGTAAATACGCAGCCGTTACAGTGTGAAATCATTGACGCATGCAGTTCATTAATGCAAAACAGCGAGCAACTACCTTAAGTAGCAGGCAAATTGCTTTGTGCCTTTTGGGGTTCTATCTTGCGACTTCGGTCATGGGCTGCGTCTCGTTTCAATGGAGAGATAGCGAAGGGAACATCCAGAGCATTGGAGCACTCTCCTACTCAATTGTAGAAACACAGAGTGCGAGGATCTTTGCTCAGACAGCATGGGGGCTGAATATTCGGGCCATGTCAGAGGACGGTGGTCTGGCCATTGGCTACAGAAGGTATATCGCTGTTCAACCGTGCGCTCTAGGGGGATGTACGGGGAAGCCGTCGGAAGGAACTTTTAGAGCCTGTGACGATGTTTCCAAACGAGCAGGATTACTATTTCGGAAAGAGGTAGGAGTGGAACTTGGGGTTGGTACGCTCACCAACAGCTTGAGCATTGGCTATGACGTCTCCCCGGAAAACGACGGCAACTCAAAACTAGAGTAGACTGACGGCTTCGACGGTCCTGTGCGAAAGGAGGGACCCATGAAGCGGTCGAAATTCTCCGAGGAGCAGATCGTCTATGTGATC